>Ga0160430_100287_pt1 | contig 34825 bp, 32 predicted proteins | sample HID1971I_E0MG_FD_108274 | JGI IMG/M metagenome (GOLD analysis project Ga0160430, IMG submission 108274) | Enriched millipede-associated microbial communities from UW Madison campus, WI, USA - HID1971I_E0 MG | ecosystem: Host-associated > Arthropoda: Insects > Digestive system > Unclassified ...
CCAGTCCGCCGACCACGGCACCGAGGGGATTTCCCAAGCCGCCAAGGATGGCTGCCGCAAAACCTTTGAGCGCAAGCGCAGCACCCAAGTTGTAGCGCGTCAGAGTAATCGGGGCAACCAGGATGCCGCCGATCGCGCCCAGCGCCGCCGAAATTCCGAATGCAAGAAGCAGTATGAACTTGACGTCGATGCCGACCAGTTGCGAAGCCGAACGGTTTGTCGCCACCGCGCGCATCGCCTTTCCGATCAATGTGCGATTGAGAAAAATCCAGAGTGCCACAAACATGACGCATGTCACGCCCAGTACCCAAAGACTCTGCGGCAGCACCGTAGCACCCCATACGTCGATCGGCTCGTTGCCCGAAAATTCCGGAATGCTGTGCGTGTCCTTGTCGAACGCGAGCCCCGCGGCGCCACGCAGAAAATTTGAGGCCCCTAGGGTAATAACGATCAGTGCAACAACGGACGCTTCCCGTGCCTGCTCGATCGCCAGCTTCTGGAGCAGAACGCCAATGGCCACGGTAACAACGACGGCAAGCGCGGCGGCTACGAAGAGCGAAAGTCCGTGCCCAAGCATGAACCAGGTCAGCATGCCGCCTAGCATCACAAACTCGCCTTGCGCGAAGTTCACGACATCCGAGGCAGCATAAATCAGCGTGTAACCGATCGCCACCATAGCGTACACCGCGCCCACCGTCATTCCAGACAGAAAGATTTGGAGGAATTGAGACATGCGATTAATCCACCAACGTCCAATCGCCACTGCGCACCTCGACCACTCGGAATGCCTCTTCAGCAAAGCCGAGATGGTCCCGCTCAGACATCGTCACGACGCCCGCGGTACCCACGAAGCCTTTGGTCTGCTCCAGCGCGTCACGAATCCTCGCGGAATCAGTACCCCCGACCCGCTCGGTCGCCCACGCGGTCATCATTAGCGCGTCATATGCGCTTCCACTGAATGCATTCACCGGCTGCTTCGCCGTTTTTGCGATCTTCCCGACATAGCCAAGCACGACCGGTCGCTGTGGGTCTCCTGCAGGCAGTTTGCTTCCCACCAGCAGGACAGAAACGGGCGGCTGCACGCCCTCTGCCACCATTCCGGCAACCTGGATATAGCTCTTGGATGCGGAGGCGTGGGTCATGTAGAACAGCGATTTCTCGATCCCCAGTTGTGCGCGATTGCGCGTGATCACCGTGTCACCCACCCCCGATGTGTTGCGGATCGCTTGAACCCCAGGGGTGCCCCGAACGCGCAGACGCTGCGGCGTCATATCGACGTCCGAGACACCATAAGATTGCTCTGCGACCACAGTGGCTCCGCAGCTTCCTACGGTCTTGAGGTATTGCTCGCGCATTAACATGCCAAGGACGTCTGCCGCTTCAATGAACGGCACCATCGCGAGCGTCCTAACCGTCGTAGACCCGCCGATCGCCGCAACCACGCCGTTCTGATCGACAAGCCGGGATGTCAGCGTGCGGTGCTTGACGGCTTCGCCTGCATCGCCGTACGGGACAACCTCGAGCTTTTGACCCAGCACCCCGCCCAGTGGGTTGACCTTCTGGGCATACGTCTGCAGCGCTTTGACTTCGGGGTCGCCGATGAATGACGCGATCCCAGTGGCAGACACGACGGCGCCTATGCGGATCGCGTCAGCCGCGAAAGCCGTCGCATTGAGCAAGAAGACGACACACAGCGCGAGCACAAATCTCATGAGCTTCATCATTTCAGCCTCCCCGCGCAAGAGTGATGGCCGCGTGGCCCAGTTCGCTGTAAGGATGGCCGAAGCTCTCCATCATTTCGTAGTGGTTGAAGCCCTTGACCGACAGCAGTTCCACTGACTTGCCGGCCCGCTTGAGCGCGGCCGCGAACGCCGTCGATTGGCGCTGGAATTCCGGCGGTTCAGACTCGCCGACAGCAAGAACGGTGGGCGTGTCCACTCTCTCGACATGATGGATAGGACTCATTGCCTGCTCAACGGCGTCGTCGATTACCAAGTAGGAGAACGGCTTGGCGCGGCGGATCGCTCTTAGGTCATATACCCCGCTAAACAGCAAGGCACCCAGGAACGGCGTTCGCGCGCACCCCAGCTGCGTCCAATCAGCGGCGAGCGCAGCCCCAGCCAGTTGCGCGCCGGAGGAGAATCCCGAAATTGTGATGCGCTGATGGTCGCAACCCAGTGCCCTTGCGTTGCGGACCAACCAAGCCAAGCCCTCGCACACCTGCCGCACCATCGGCCGGATGTCGCCCGCCTGCTCGTTTGCAGCAGTGAAATCGATCGCAGCGAACGCCACACCTGCAGCAAGAAAGGCTTCGGCAGGAAACAGGATGGTTTCCGCCTTTCGCTGCAACCAGGCGCCGCCGTGGATGTGGACGTGGATCGGCGACAATTCTGTAGGGGCAGGCACGGGATAGAACGACACCTGCTGCACCGGTGAGTCGCCGTAGGCCTGGACCTGCGGCTCTCCGATGCGCGCGCGCATCGAAAGACTGCGCTGCTCCATACGACGGATCACTTGAGCCTTGTTGGGCGCATGGGCGGGCACTGCGGAATTGTCGAAGGCGGCGTCCAGCGCAGCCTGCTGTGCATCGACAGGGCTTTGTATCATTGGCTTGCCCACTTCAGTCGACCAAAGCCCAGGTACCGCTGCGTACCTCGACCATGCGGAAAGCGTCGAGATTCAGGCCCAAGTGGTCGTTGGCTGAGAAGTTCACCGTGCCGGAGGTCCCGACGAAGCCTCGGGTCTGTTCAATTGCATCGCGAATCCTGCCCGGATCTGTGCTGTTAGCCCGTCTGATCGCGTTCACAATCAGCGACAGCCCGTCGTAGCCATATCCGGCAAATGCGGAAGCTGGCTGCTTCGAGACCTTCGCATAGGCCGAGCGCGCGTCGAGCAGGACCGGCTTCTGTGGATCGTTGGCCGCGAGCCCGTCAACCACCAGCATCGGAGGCGCCGGCAACCGGACTCCCTCCGACGACTTGCCGGCCAGCTCGATGTAAGCGTTGGATGCGAAGGCATGACTGAGGTAGAGCGGAACCGCGCCCATGTTGAGCTGCGCATAGTTGCGCGTGACCATGGCCCCAGCAAGTCCAGAGACATTCATCACAGCCTGCACTCCAGCGGTGTTCTTGATCTTGGTCAGCTGCGGTACCACGTCGGTATCGGTGGGACCGTGCTGCTCGTTCGCAACGACCTGGATGCCGTAGTTTCCGACCACCTTCAGGCACTGCTCTCGCATCGAGACTCCGAAGGCGTCCGTGCCCGCCAATAGCGCGATTCGATGAATGCCACGCTTTTTCATGTCAGCAAAGTTCTTCTCGCAAGCCATCCGATCGGTGTGGGAAGCCTTGAACATCCATTTGTTCACTGGCTCGACCATGCTCACACCGCCACCAAGACCGACCAGCGGAATTTCTGCGGCCTCCAACACCGGGATCATGGCCATTGCCGAGCCTGTCTGCGATCCTCCCACGACAGCAACCACCTTGTCCTGCTCCACCAAACGGGCTGCCAGGGTGCGTGCCTTGCTCGCATCGCTCGCATCGTCGTAAGTGATGATCTGCAATTTGCGCCCCGAAATCCCGCCCGAGGCGTTGATCTGGTCTGCGATTGCCTGAACCATCTTCGCCTCAGCGTCGCCGATAAACGAAGCCGGCCCCGTGATGGCCATGACGCTTCCCACACGAATGGGATCGCTAGCTTGGGCCGTCGCGCTCCCGCCGCCGAATACACAAGACAGCGCGGCGACGCAGGCCGCGAGGAATTGACTTTGTCGCTTCATATGCTTCTGACCCTAAATTACGCTACCAGCGAATGCATGAATGGGAAATTAGTCGCGCGCAACTGCACTGCTGCGCACAACGTCGGTACCGTGTGCAAGCTCCAGATAGATCCCGTTCGGATCTTTTGTGATCAGCAGCGTGAGCCCGGGACAGTTCTCGATGGGAATCTTCTGGTAGGCAAGCTGCATCGCCTCGAGCCGCAACTCCATGGCTGCGAGGTCTGCGATGTCGAACGCTACGTGATTGAGTCGATTCGGAGCACCGACGGCCGGCACGATCTCATCTTGTGCGCATTTGTTTACATGGACAATTGCGCGGCCGCTCATGTCGTACAGCCAAGCGTTGTTGACGTGATCCGTCATCGTGAGAGCGCGACCGCGCCGTAGCCCCATCAGACGCTCGTAAAAGGAAAGTGTTTCCTCCAGAAGCGGGGTTCGGATGTTGATATGCCCAATACGTTCGATCATTTGACACGCTCCTAGTCGTTCGGACGCCAAATCCGCGGCGCGTCGGCAGTCTAGGCGTCGGTCTTTGAAACGTCACATACCGTTTGTGCATGGGGGCTATGAGCGCGAGTAGTCATGACGGCTATGCCCAATCGATCTTTGACTTCGAAGCGCCACGCGCCATAGAGTGCGAGCGAATTTCGAGGAAACAGATTGACGAATAGCGCACCGAAGGTATGGCGAGACCTTGATCAAACAGCACTCGACAATGCGTATGACCAGCCGGTCAATGCGCTGAATTTCTATCAAGTGGCTGAACGTATGACCAGTCAAAGCCAGAGCATGCGATCAAGGCGAGGCGAGCCCATCGCGCTCAGCTATGGCCCGCTTGAGATTCAGCAAGTGCACTACTATCCAGCGTCAGAACCAAACCACCCCGTGATGCTGCACGTGCGAGGGGGCGCATGGCGATGGCGCAGTGCGCAGGATGTCGCCTTCCCGGCCGAGCAGTTCAACGCAGCGGGCATCGGTTTTGCTGTTTTCGATTTTTCGGGTGTCGAGCACACGCACGGAGACCTGACGCCTCTTCTGGAGCAGGTGACGCAAGCGCTGACGTGGCTGCCTCGGCACGTGCGTGCATTGGGCGGGGACCCCGCCCGCCTCTACGCCTCCGGATTCTCCTCGGGGGCGCATCTCCTGGCCGTTGCACTGACTTCGGATTGGAACTCGTTGGGCTTCAAAGGCTGCCCCTACCGAGCGGCTGCGTTGGTGAGCGGCATGTATGAATTGGCACCTGTGCGACTTTCGAAGCGCTCCGACTACGTCAACTTCACCGATGACATCGAGCACCGGATGAGCGCACAGCGACATCTCGAACGGCTGGACCTTCCCCTTCTCCTCGCATGCGGCGCCTGCGAGAGCCCCGAATTCCTACGCCAGACAACGGAGTTTTTTCACGCGCTTGAGGCCGCGGGAAAGCCGGCGGAGCTGCTTGTTGAGCAAGGCTTCAATCATCTCGAGATGCTCGAAGCGCTGGGCAACCCGTACAGTGGCCTGGGGCGCGCGGTCTTGGCGATGATCAACCCTGCGCGGAGCAATGCGCCCCGATGACGTTTGCCGGCTAGACCAGACTGGCCGTGGGCCAGTCATCGTTGTTGACGAGCTCTTCGAGCTTTGCGACGAGAAGGTCTTCCAACACCTTGACCGCGCGCATCTTGCGTCGCTCAAACGTGGTTGCAACGGCCCAGTGAACGTCAAGTTCCTCGATCGGGACGTATGCGAGCGTCTCCCGCGGTAGAAGCCCGATGGCACTGCATGGGGCGACTCCGTAGCCCGCTCCATGAATGACCAAGTCGACCAGCAGCGCCGAACTATTCACCTCGCTGCGAACAAGCAAATGATCGCGCTCATGCGGAAAGCGCTTCTCGATAAGCAGGCGCAAGGACCCGGGGTATCCAGCAAGCACGAGGGGAATACCTTCGAGGTCCCTCACCGTCGCCACCGCAGGAAATTGCCCGCGGTCCTGCGGCTTGCAAATGATGCAAACGCTCTCGCGAACCAGCTTGCGCGAATGCAGGCGATCGCTAGCAGGGTCGGTGATGATGGCCACATCGATCACCCCTTGGTCGAGCTTCTCCCGCAGACGCGCACCCGAATCTTGAACCAGGTCCAGTTCGCACCGGCGGTGCTGGGCGAGAAACTCAATGCTGACGGACGCGACAAGCTTCGAATGGAGAACTTGGGGAGCGCCAAGACTCACGACGCCTCGCAACTCAGGATCCTCGGCGGCCATATCGTCCATGACGCCGCGCACTTGTCCAAGAAGGCTGTGGGTGTGGTCGTAAAAGCGGGCACCCGGATCAGTCAAAGAAACGCCACCGCTGTGTCGCACGAACAATGGGCACCCGAGTTCCTCCTCCAACTTCGCCATCGAGCGGCTCAATGCAGGCTGGGCAACGTGGAGCTGCTCAGCGGCGCGAAGAAAGCTTCGGGCGTCGGCGATGGCCTTGAAGTAGCGAAGCTGGCGAAGTTCCATTTTGACTCCTTGAGGCACGAACCGTGCCTGGCTAATCCTACCCGCAGTGGTGGCCGCGGTCCCTGCGTCCGTCACGCCATATGGCTTTCTAGCCCGATCAAACGAGCATACTCGATGGCACTTGCATTTTCATATGTATTTGCATATGCTTCAGTTTCCCAATCGACATACAGGAGATAGATGTGAGTAGTGACAACGTTTCCTTCGGCTTCATGGTGGCGGCTGCGGATTCGCCCGGTACCGACGATGCCGGTCTCTACCGTGCCATGCTTGCGGACGCTCAATTGGGTTGGGAGCTCGGATATGCAGGTGCATGGGTGATCGAACACCACTTCAGCAACTACTGTCCACAGCCCGGCCCCATCGCCATCCTTTCGCATCTGGCGGCCAAGTACCCGACGCTTGACCTCGGCACAATGGTCCTTGTGACACCCTGGCATCACCCGATGCGACTTGCCGGCGAGATCGCCGCACTGTCCCACCTCTCCCAAGGACAGCTTCACCTGGGGCTGGGACGCGGGAACGCGCAGATGGAATACGACGCGTTCGACATTGACATGGCCGAAGCCAAGGACCGCTTCGAAGACATCTGGCGGATCCTGGACCGAGCCATGACGGGCGAGCCCTTCACCTACGAAGGGAAAATTCTCAAGGCACCAAGGGAAGTGGCCGTGAGACCGAAGCCACTGCGCGACAAGATTCACTTCTACGGCGGAATGTGGCAGGCCTCAAGCGCCAAAAAAATCGCAGATCTAGGTCTGCCTCCAATGTGCAATGGCACGCACCCTATGGAGGTGCAGCGCCAAGTGATGGCGAACTGGGACGAAGCAGCCAAGAGCAACGGAATGCGAACAGACGTTGCCAAGGTGGTCGCCTGCACGCTGATCGTGGCCGACACCGACGAGGAGGCCTATGCGCAGGGCCGCGAGTTTCTTCCGCGCTGGTTCCAAGTACAGGCGCAACACTACCAGCACGACGTCACCCGAAATCGCGACCTTCCAGACTACGCCCCGTTCGCACAGATGCAGTCGCGTCGGCTGCACATGAGTAAACCCGAAAACGTGACCGACCTGTTGGACGTCTCGCTGGTCGGATCGCCAGAGACCATTCGCCGCCGGCTTCGCGAATACCTGGACATCGGATTCAACCACGTCATCGTAATGACCAATACGCCTGGCATTCCGCTTGCGCCGCGGCATGAGTGGATGACCCGCTTTGCGCGAGAAATCGCCCCGGAGTTTTCCCCGCGTTTTGCACCGCGCATCTAGGCCTAGTTCATATTTCTTTACTCATCGGAGACGACCTCATGAGACATGCATCGACGGCCCGACGCGGCTTTCTGGCGGCAATGGCGCTTAGCGCCACGGCGTTTCTTGGCCTCCCGACGCACGGTCATGCGGCCGATGCTGCGCCGGTGATTCGGGTCGCTACAGGCAGTGACCCCGGCTTCGCGTATCTGACCGTGGCTGTAAAAAAGGGCTTCTTTCAACGAGAAGGCATCAATGCCGAACTGAAAGTGTTCGACGATGGCAACCTTGCGCTGGACAACCTGTTGACCGGCGCTGCGCAGATCGGGTCAACCTCCGAAGTCGGATCCATGACGCGACGCGCCAAAGGCGGCGCCCTCGCGGTCGTGGCCTCCGGAGCGCAGTCGACGGATTTCGCTGGCGTCGTCGGCTCCAACAGCATCGCTATCCCCAAAGACCTAGAGGGCAAGACAGTCGGCGTGACTAAGGGTTCAGGGGCTCACCTTTATTTCGGCTACCTCGCACGCAAGATGGGCCTTGACCTTACGAAGGTCAACCTGAGGTTCATCCAGCCACCAGAAGCTGTGGCAGCACTATCGCGTGGAGATATCGACGCCATGGTGATCTGGGAGCCGATGCTTTCTCGCATCCCGACCATGGTGCGCAGCACGCACATCATCACTCGGGGCAAACAGGATCAAGCATACACAGCCAACATGTACCTGCTTTTCAGTGACGACCTGCTCAAGAACGACGAGCTAGCCAGGAAATGCATGCGTGCCATTCTCGCCGCGGCGGACTGGATCCCCGGCAATTGGGACGAGGCCGTAAAAATTGTTGCGGACGCCAATCACATGAAGCCCGCTGAAGCTGAAAACGTCATGAAGCTAAACACGTGGCTTATCAATTTTGACCGGCAGCAGTTCGTAAGAAACTTCGATGGCGCCGGCGAGTTTGCTAAGGCACAGGGCCTCATGCAGCAGCTGCCATCGTACGACGGGTTCCTGCGTCCCGATGTCCTGAAGGCGGTCGCGCCACAGCGGGTGAAGTGACAATGCAGGCGCCACTACAAATCCACATGCAGGGGGTCTCTCTCCGCTATGCCTCCAGGATGGACACTGAGGTCATCCGAAATTTGGACTTTTCCAGCCGCGAAGGCGAGTTCATTTGCCTACTTGGCCCGAGCGGCTGCGGCAAATCTTCCGTGCTGCGACTTCTGGCTGGCTTCCAGCAACCCACCTCGGGCGTGGTTCAAGTCAACAGCCGCACCGTCACGGAGCCCAGCAACGAACGAGCTGTGGTATTTCAGGGTGACGACTCCCTGTTTGAATGGTTGAGCGCCTACGACAACGTGGCGTTTGGCCCGCGAATGCGAGGCCTCTCGTCAGCCGAAATAGACCCGATCGCCATGAAATTCCTGCGCATGGTGGGCCTGGCCGACCACGCGCATAAGTTTCCACGTGAGCTCTCCGGGGGTATGCGCCAACGCATCCAGATTGCTCGCGTGCTCGCGAACAACCCTCGCATCATGCTCATGGACGAACCATTCGCGGCCTTGGACGCGCAGACACGCACCGAGTTGCAGGACGAGCTGATCCGCATTTGGAGCGCCGATAAGAAGAGCGTTGTTTTCATCACGCACGATATTGGCGAATCCATAGTTCTGGCCGACCGAATCGGCATTATGAGCGCAGGCCCTGGCTCTCGCATCATCGAGACCATCGAGGTGGACCTGCCCCGGCCCCGCTCGCGCGCCAATCCCAAGTTTGGAGAGCTGTACGAACGGATCGGACGGCTCATTCACGATCAGGTCAAGTCGAGGGCGCGGCACGCGCAGAACGCATGATTCCCAATCCCACTTCTGTTTCCATCGGCACGGCAGACCCGCGCCCTTCACCCTCCCCGCGACGCTCAACAATACTGAGCGACCATCCGCGCATTATCTCCTCGATTTCGGTCATCGCGTTCCTGCTGCTCTGGGAAGTCCTGCTTCGCTGGGTACACCCCTCCGCCCTGATCCCGCCTTTCTCTGCGGTGGTTCTCAAGGGCTGGGAGCTGTGTGAGAGCGGAGAACTGTTCGTACACACCGGCGCGAGTCTGGCGCGCATTGCGACAGGTTTTTGCATCGGAAGCCTGATTGGTGCGCCGCTGGGCTTGCTGATAGGTGCGTCGAAGGTCGTGAGGGCCGTGTTCGACCCATTCGTTCAATTCTTCCGCTTCATCCCGGCCATCGCCTGGCTGACACCCGCCGTGATCTGGTTTGGAATAGGCGAACAGCCGCGCATCATGATTATCGTGTACGCGACATTGTTTATCGTCGCGATCAATTCGGCAGTCGGTGTCAGCAGCATCGCTGAAAACAAGATCTGGGCTGGAAGAACGCTCGGTGCAACGCCTTCGCAAGTGTTCCTTCACATTGTGATTCCTGCCACCCTCCCCTATGTTCTGACCGGTATGCGCCTCGCCATGGGCTTCGCTTTCACGGGGGTTGTCTCCGCAGAAATGATTGCCTCAGAAAGAGGACTTGGGTATCTCATCTTCAACTCAAGGCTCTGGATGGCGACCGACTCGATTTTCGTCGGGATCTTCGTGCTCGGGATGCTCGGCTGGACCTGCGACACCCTGTTTCGCCAAGTCACGCGTCGCTTTACGCACCAACGCTAGGGATTCATTGGACTCAACCAGGATGCATTTCATGAAGACATCACACATCGTCAGCTTCATCGGCAGCGCGCAGCGGCCTTCTAAGACGCGTGAACTTGCGCGACTCCTCTGCGACAGCGTCGCTGCACGCGGCGATTTCACGTGCCATGCATACGACCTTCTCGACTTTCAGGAAATACTTCCCGCGTTTCGTCGCGAGGAAATATCTGCGCATGGCGAGCGCCTCCTCCAAGAGATCGAGCGCGCCGATGCATTAATCGTCGGCTCACCGACCCATAAAGGGTCGTATCCCGGTCAGTTCAAACATGTTTTCGACCTGATCGACCCCGCGAGGCTGGCCGAGAAGCCCGTGGCGCTGGTCGCAACTGGCGGTGGCCCGCGTCATTCGCTGATGATTGAGCACCAGTTGCGGCCGCTTTTCGGGTTTTTCTGCGCGATGACCATGCCGACCGCAGTCTATGCATGCCAGGAAGACTTTGACGCCAACGGGAAACTCGCCGCATCCACGGTTGAGCGCCTGGGTCGACTTGCCAACGAGTTGCACATCGCTATCTCGAGCAAGGCGGCCGCACCGTCGCTCGCCCGAGAGTCCGCCGATGCCGCTTTTGCCTAATTCGTTCACACGACTGGAATAATACAATGCCATTTGCCAAGATTAGAGACGCCGACATCTACTACGAGGTTGCGGGGTCGGGTCCACCGCTGCTATTCATCACGGGCATGGGGGGCATCGCCGCCTACTGGCGGCCCCAAGTTAACGAATTTCAAAAGGACTTCACGGTCATCGTTTTTGATCAGCGAGGCACGGGTCAGAGCACGATGTCGAAGGTCGATTACACAGTGGCCATGCTCGCCCAAGATGTCATCGATCTCCTTGATTGCCTGGGCCTCCAACGGGTGCACATATGCGGCCACTCAACCGGCGGCATGATCGCGCAGATTTTGGCGCTTGACGCGCCAGAGCGCGTCGCGAGCATGGTGCTTTATGGCACGCGCGGGCGCGCCGATGCCTTTACCTGGAAGGTGATGGGAATGCGGCGCCAATTGCTGCTGGCAGGTATGGCTGAACTGTATGTCCGATCTACGGCGCTTTTTCTGTTTCCTAGTCCGTGGATCGTCGAGCATGCTGACAGACTTAAGCAACAGGAAGACGTCCAGATCGCCAACTTCTCTCATCCCGACATCATGGCCAGCCGTATCGAAGCTGTGTTGCACCATCATCAAATCGAACGTCTTCCGGCCGTTAAAGTGCCAACCTTGGTGACATGTGCCATGGACGACTTCCTAACGCCCACGTATTACTCGCAAGAGCTTCACCGACTGATCCCGGACTCCTCCCTGGAGTTCGTCACGACCGGCGGCCACGGATGCTCACTTGCCAACCCTGGCGCCTTTCACGAAGTGATACGGCCTTTTTTTAACAGGATGGCCGAGTCTGCCTGACACGCGACGATTCCTGGTAGTGAAACAGGCTGGGATGCTGACTTCGAGGGAAAGAGTGAGCGCATGGAGTCTTGGCCTTGGCAGTGGTCGATGCATCCCGCGGCGGTTTCGGCCCACCGCGCGCGCATAGCGAGGAGAATGACGAGGCGGCTTGCACGGCGAGACAATCACCACGCTTGTCATCGCTCCTGGCAACGCCACCATTTACGCATCGCCTGCAGACCCCATCGGGGCCGCACCGGCTGGCCACGCGCAGTTTGCCCGCGCGGGTCGACAGCTCCACGCATCGCTGGCCCTTCGCTAAGTTCGCATTCGTCGAAATTCCAGGGGCACTCCTTGCGCAAATAACTTGGAGGCGCCATCCCTGGCTCTCTCCGAGTGCCACAACGGCGCGAACAGGCGGCGCACCCCAAGCAGTGATCGTCGTTGCATGACGCCCCCCGCGACCCCGGGGGCCTCTTCAACCATCAAGTCAACGTATCATCCTCACCCAGGCGGGTCACAGGGAATCCGACCCATTGGACAGGCCGATGCTCTACCTTGGGAATAGCGCTTGTCACTCGGCACCAGCTGCAACTTCTTTTACGTCGACGAACCAACCAAAATTGCCGCAACGGTCCATCTGAGGTTAGCAGCGTTCCGTGCGCGTTTCCTTGCGGCTCAAGATATGCATGTTGCGCGCTCCCCTATGAAAAAACTCCTGACGCCCGTCGACTTCATCGAGAGCTATGCGCCCTACCTGATCAATCAGGTTGCGAATGAGTGGAACTACGAATTCAAGAAAGTGTTCAAGGTGCAGCGCACCATCAACCTGTCACAGTGGCGGGTTCTGGCAGTGCTTGGCGCGAAGCCGGACCTCTCCTTGAAGGAACTTGGAGGCCTGGTGCGTATGGACCAGCCGACGCTCAGCCGCATCGTTGAAAGATTGGTAGAGCAGGAGTTCGTGATTAAGACTCAGGCGCCTTCTGACCGGAGATATTTGACGCTCAGCCTGTCCCCACAGGGCAGTGCACTCGTGGAGGAGTTTTGGCCTCACGTCATCAGCGTCTATGAGCACGCCACCTCGGGATTGACGCCCGAAGAGGTGCAGCAGCTCGTAGGCTTGCTTCGCAAGCTGATCCTGAGCCTGAAGCCGGACGTCTATGGCACTCAGACTGATACGTCCGCCCATAGATAGAACGGCGGGGGTGACCGTAAACATCTTTCGCGTCTCGGATGCACGGCCAGCACGTACTGACCACCCGCCGCAAAATGAGGTTTCGCGGGTAGTCTGTACTCAAATCAGGGCCTGCCTGTCGCCCGGTAGACCTCCGTCGTGATCCTTCAACAACTTGCGTACATTGCCGACTAAGGCGTTCTCCAGCGATCTCAACGCAACAAGACCTTTATCTGCGTAGACCCTCCACTCAGGCTTCAGTAGCCCAGACCTCACCTCGATCGTCCTGCCGAGCCACAAGATGTTCCAATCGATCTCGTCGAACCGGGGCCAAGCGCTGCCTGGATCGCCGCCATGAAAGAAGGAGGCGTAGAGTGCGACAATTTGTGTGCTGATGCGGCTGATTTCCTTCTGATGCCGGCGTATATCGTCTGAGCCTACCCCTTCGAAAGTTGGCCATGAGGCCAGCTCCCTTTCGGAGAGGTTGTGAAACAGGAATGGCATATCGCCTGTGTGCGTTGCGCGCAGCCGGCCGTCCAATCCGGGAAGATCATATGAAAATTGGAACACGTACACCGGAATGCCGCGCGCGCTGAGATTGCATGCGATTGCCAGCGATGGCAGCTTAAAGTACTCGAACGACATGATGTTCGAGAGCAGCAGCCCAGGCGTCTCTCCGGGGTACAGCTCCTCATAGCGTTTGTAAATAGCCTGCGCGCCCTCTTCTTCGAACACCTGCGAAAGTACAGCCAGTACATCGGTTTTGGATCCGTTCGCGATCGTTTCGGTGTGCCCGCGAAAGAAGAGCCATTCGTCCTTCGCGAAGCCGATGATCACCTCCAGCTCCGATTTCTGCACACTATCCTCGGACAGCCCTAAGGCAGGCAACTGTGGTACCCAGTCGCCATCAGCGACCGCACCGAGTGCTCGCCAAGCGACATGCTTGTCAGGATCGAAATATCGGGCTAAGAGGTTTTGTGCGGCGACGAGTTTGCTGGGTTCGATACTCTTGAGTTCGTCCGAATGCTGGATGCCGAGAAGTTCGAAATACTTGCCTGCGACAAACTCCGCCTCTTCTCGTTGCTGGGTGCACCAGGGATTGTAAGGAGAAAGCGATTGAAGGATTGCTCGACGAAAGTATGGATGCGCCTTTGGATTGTTGAGGAGATGGGATACCGCTGTCGCGCCGGCGGACTCACCGCCGATGGTGATGTTATCCGGATTGCCGCCCAATGCCGCGATGTTCCCATGCACCCATTGCAGGGCGGCAAATTGATCTTGCACGCCAAGGTTGACCGCCTCTGGGAGGCCGCTATCCAACAGGCCAAAGTGAACCCAGCCTAAAGCGCCCAACCGATAATTCGGACGCACAACAATAACATTGGCCTCACGAGCCAAGTTGGCGCCCGACTCCAGCTCGAATGAGCCGGAGCTGACCATGTTGGCTCCGCCGTGGTAGTACACGTATACAGGCAGTGTGTTTAGGCGCGCCCGCTCAGGCACCCATATATCCAGGTAAAGACAGTCCTCGGAGACGTCGTTGTGCGCATACGTGGCGAAGACGGACTTCGGTCCCGCGATCACGCCTGGCATGCCGGGATCGATTTTTTGGGCGAAGGCGCCGATGTCTTGCTGATTGGCGAAGTTGATCTGATAGGAAGCCGGGCCCGCACAGCGCGCATCGCGCACGCCTAGCCAGGCCTCTTCAGGTCTGGGTGCACAGAACCGCAGAGGCCCAACGGGCGGCTGAGAGAACGGAACTCCGCGGAAAACGAATACGCCGTTTTCCCGGGAGCCGCGCAGCAGGCCGGCTTTCACTTTAACTACGCCTTGTGCGTCAATCATGCTCATTGGAGGTGAACTTTCTCGTTGAGACGGTGAGAACCCTTAGAGGAACCGCTGGCGTACTGCATACGCGGTGAAGCAGCGCCGAGCAAGCAATGTTGCACCGTCGAATGCCTTGCTTGTCGACTTTATAGAGGCGGCTCCTGCACTTGCGGTAACCGTTGTGGGACACCATACAATGCGAAAAGGACAACCCACATTCCTCGATGATCGCGCGCATAAGTCCACTGGATTCGACTGGCGGTCCCGTCGTGATCATGTTCATGGATGGTCACGGTCCCAGCGAAGCCTTTAAACTTGGGACGAACACGACAGACTGGCACAGTCATCGACGTGGACAACTTACCGCGATAGACAGTGGTCTTTTGCACGTGCGAACGACACACGGTTCCTGGCTTATGCCCCCGCGGCGAGCCATCTGGATTCCACCCGGGGAGCGGCATTGGGGCAGCATGACCGGTGTGCTCTCCGGATGGAGCGCTCTGATCGCGCCGGACGCGAGCCAAGCGTTGCCGGGTCGACCACGCGTGATCCAAGTTGGCTCGTTGATGAGCGCTTTGGTCGAGCGCGCGGCGGCATGGGCCGAAAGAGACGATCTTGACCCCGAGCGCAATCGACTTGCTGGCGTGCTCCTGGACGAAATTCGCATGGCGCGTGACGCGACATTCCACCTTCCAATGCCTTCCGAGCCGCGCATTCGCAGCATTGCGCAAGCTATTCTGGATGACCCATCGTTCGACTGCACCCTGGAGGCGTGGGCCGCCAAGAGCAGCCTCTCGTCGCGTACGGCGCGTCGTCTCTTCATCAGCGAGACCGGACTCACCTTCAACGATTGGCGCCAGCAGGCGCGACTTGTGCATGCGCTCGAGATGCTGGCGCGCAGCGAGCCGGTTGCCGTAGTCGCCGATGCACTCGGCTATGCGACGACTAGCAATTTTATTGCCATGTTTCGGCGCGCCTTTGGCGCGACACCGGGACGTTATTTTCTGCCCAGGCATATCAGGCCGTCCGCATAGCGACGTCCTCGACGGCGTGCGAGGCATCGCTTCGCCAAAGCTCCCGGACTTTCGGCCATTTGCCTATCCGCGATCGCAAGCCATCGCCGACATTTCTCAGGCAAGCCCCTGCCCCGTGCACGCTCCTTTTCCAGGCACCGAGCGCTGCCGGTGCACATGCGCCGCGAATGTGCCGGGATCGGGGCGCGCGCTCAGGCTGCGAACCAGACAACCGATGAAGGCATGCTCGCTTCTGATGACTGCGGCGCGCCGGAAGGGCTGCCACCGGCAGGGAGCCCTGGCATAGAGCGGAAAAGCGCACGTCCAGACTGCAAAGCTCAGTCTTCCTCTTCCACGACCAATGTGCAGATGTACAGGAGTCCTCTCGCCCTCATGCACTCCTAATCAAAGACCGGATATCCTGAACCGTGTCCGTGCAGCAACCATCTGAGATACAAATCATTTATCCGAGCACAAGCGTGCGCCCGTCGAAGCCGGTAATCTCCGAGTTTCTGAAAGTGGCTGATTGCGTGTCCGCAATCGTCCGGGTTGGCGATGCCACTTGAACAGAAACTCTCAACTTTTGAGACCGGAGACCCGCAATACCCCCTCGTGTCCGCACGCGAAACGAAGCCGAATCACAGTCGGCTGAGCTGCAGCCGCACCCAGCAACCCCGAGCGTGGCCAATCCCAAAAAATCAAGCAGGCCTATCAACCACAAATATCGTCAGTTCAACTAATGCAGGAAAGAACATCAATGACCTCTCTAAACATCGGCTTTGTTGGCCTCGGCATCATGGGTTCGCACATGGCTGGCCACCTGGCGCAGGCCGGGCACTCCTTGACACTGCTGGACGCCGCCCCTGACACCGCGGAGTGCTTGGCCCAGAAGCTGGGCGCAGCAGCACGCGTCGCGCGTACACCGCGAGAAGTTGGCGAGGCCAGCGACATCGTTGTGACAATGTTACCTAACGGTGAAGTCGTACAGAAGGTGGCACTCGGTCCGGATGGCTTGATACACGGGATGAAGGCCGGTTCGCTGCTCTTGGACACATCCTCCTCGCAACCTTGGCTGACCCAAGAAACAGGCAAAGCGCTGGCCGCCAAACGAGTTGCAATGGTCGATTCCCCGGTGTCTGGCGCCCAGCCCGGGGCGATGCGTGCCGAGTTGGTTTTCATGGTTGGCGGCGCCGATGAAGACGTCGCGCGAGTCATGCCCCTCCTGGATGTCATGGGACAATCAATCTTCCATCTGGGCCCCCTCGGCGCGGGCCACGCGATGAAGTGCATTAACAACTGCATCACAGCCATCACGCTGGCAACGACCGCCGAGGGATTGATTGCAGGCAAGCGATATGGGCTGGATCCGCGTGTGATGATCGACGTCCTGAACCTGTCTACAGGTGGGTCATGGGTCAGCCAGAACCAGTTTCAGCCTGTACTCAATCGGAAGTTCGATGAACCTTTCAAACTCGAGCTAATGTTGAAAGATGTCGGCATCGCTGTAGAACTCGCTCGTTCTACTGAGACCCCCGTGCCGCTTTGGGGCATCGGTCAGCAGCTCTGGAGAATGGCCGATCGCGCTTCGGAGCCGGGCGCCAGCATCAGTGAAGTAGTTCGGTGGTTTGAGCAACAGGCGGGCACGGAACTCACTCCAGGAAGCGGGCCTCGACTCACACACGACTCTTGATCGATCACGGCACTAAGGCGATCTCTCCTCGGTGGCATCGGGAGAAGAACCAGCGCATGCCCGGGGCTTGCTCCCTCGCACAGCGGTTTGAAAGGGGCGAAAGCCGCCGTATCGCGCCCGGTGAACGCGGAACACAATGCTGCGGTCTGCAAAGTGCACAAGTGCCCCTCTCTGTTCTTACGATCGAACTGAGATGCACGCGAGGACGTGCGCCGTTGCCCACAGCGGTCGCTACTTCCAGTTCTCTCTTGCGTCCAGCGTGTGTACACGCCGACTGCGCCGCTAGATCGAACAACACAGATCCGCCAAGGTCGACGGAGGGGCGCAAACCCCGCCTGGGCACCGGACCTTGCTCGCAAACCATGGCGCGGCCAGTGTGTCAGGCTCGTGGCGCGGCAGAGATCGACGATGAACTCGTTCGCCGTGCAGCGAGGCCAATCGCGCCGCCTGCATCATGGCCGGGAAGGCGTCCAGACCATCGCCAAACCTAGACGGCCGCGGTCGCGATGATCTCGATCAAGATGTCATGAGCAGCCATCTCGCATTCCGCCGTCGCGCGCGTGGATGCCGCATCCGCGAAGGTCCAGGCATCCCATACGTCATTCATGCCCGCGAAATCCGCGCGGATGTTTTTCATCCAGATCTGAGCGGTCAGCAGCCGACTCTTGTCAGTACCAGCCTGTGCCAAGTAGTGGTCAATCTTTGCCAGTACCTGCCGTGTCTGACCTTCGATGTCCTGCGAGCGATCGTCGGCTGTGACGCCTGCCAGATAGGCGATGCCGTTGTGTATCACCACCCGACTGGCACGCTTAGTGGTTGCAATACGTTCGATGTCATTCATTTAGTTAATTCGGTTAACGTGGGAAGGCATGCGTCGGGCGACGGCAAGTATTGGAAGCGCGCCGCGCGCTCGCATCACGGCCCGGACAATTCGCCGAGCGTGATTGGCTTGATCGGAGGCCTGACGCGGTAGTACCCAACTGCGCCAGGCGGTACTGCACGTGCGTGTGCAATAACTTCGGTCACAGTGAGGCCGCAAAGGCGGCCTTGGCACGGCCCCATTCCACAGCGGCCAAACGCTTTCGTCTGATTGGGTCCTTGGCAGCCAAGTTCAGTAAACCTGCGCAGCTGGCCAGCGGACACTTCTTCACAACGGCAAACGATGACCGAGTCCTGTGGCGGCACCCTGTGCTCCAGAGCCGGGCGATAGAGCGCGTCCAAGAACGGCCTGATGTGCAGCATGCCCCGCAGCTCACCACGCAGTCGCGCGTCGAGAGCCGCGAGATAGTCGGCCTTGCCTGGAAACAGTCTTCGCGCGACTGCGATCGCCGTCCGGCGGCCCTGAAGCGCCGAGGCCTTCGCCCCGACGATGCCGCGGCTGTCGCCCGCGATGTAGATCCCGATGTCGTCGATTTGGCCGTCCGCGTCGGTATCAGGCAGCCAGCAAAGTTGCATATCGCTCCAGGAGTGCCTGGCGTTCAGTGACAAGCTGAGCTGGGTGTTCGGAACGACACCCTGATGCAACAAAATCAGTGAACTCGCGATTCGATGGACACGCCCTCTTTGTGTGAACTGCAAGCCCTCGGCCCTCTCCGTGCCATCGATTGACAGCGCTTGCGCCGCGGAAAAAACACGCACGCCATGGCGGCGCAGTTGAACCGTCATGCGCAGCCCCTTCAGCAGGTCGCCGCATCCCTTGAGTGCGCCCGCAGCGTACCGCGCAGCCCTCAGGTAGTCCCGAGTCTGCGTAGTCTGCACCACCGCCTTCAGGGTAACGCCGGCCGCAAGGTATTGGCAAGCCAGCAGGTAAAGCAGCGGTCCACAACCTGCCAGCACTACCGGTTCGCTCGGGAGGGCACTTGCATTCTTGTAGAGAATCTGAGCAGCGCCCGCGCCCATTACGCCCGGAAGGGTCCAGCCGGCGATCGGAAACGGTCGTTCCATCGCGCCGGTGGCAAGGATGATATGCCGCGCACGCACACTTAGGTTGCGACCCTGTTGCAAATAGTTCACCGTGCGATCGCGACTGACGTTCCATACTGCAGCGCCTGCGACGTGAGACGCACCGCAATGCTTAAAGGCGTCCGTGAGTGCTGCTCCCGCCGCATAGTCCCTGCCCAGCACCGAGAGCTGCCGAGCACTCGCAACGTCCACGCCGCGATAGATTTGTCCACCGGCGCTGCGTTGCTCGTCAAGCAGCAATACCTGCAACCCGAGGCTGCGGGCTTCAACTGCGGCCGAGAGACCGGCCGGCCCCGCTCCGACGATAACCAGATCGACGAGATCAGCAGACATCACCAGCTCCCTTGACGCCCGACGGCAGCGTGGCGGGGCCTTGTTGGCGTCGAACCTGCATACCCTCGCGCACAGCCGTCAGGCAGGCCTGGCAGTTGGGGACGCCATCAATTTCAACTAGGCATTCAAAGCACACGCCCATCATGCAATAGGGCGCCCGCGGGGCCGCACTAACGGGCGTCGACCGGAAAACCACGACTCCATAGACAAGCAAAGCGGCAGCGACGCTGCTACCCGCGGACGCCGGAATCGGTAGGTCCTCAAAATAAACCGTCACGACATCGGGGCCGGTGTCGTCGCATGAAAAAAGCGGGTCGTTCTGTGAATGTGTGTCAATGGGCATTGGCAAATGCATCGAGGAAGGCGTTGGAATAGGAGCGGGCTGGATCGAGAAAACGACTGCCGGCAAAGGCAGAGATTTCGACCGGTTCATCGCGAAGACCTGCCATCCACGGCCCGATCACCGCGGCATGCAAGGCCGCAAGCGAGACACCGCTGTGACTGGTCGCGACAAAGGCACCGGGGCAAGAGCTCGACTCTTCGTAGACCGGCAAGCTGTCGGGCGTTAATACGCGCAGGCAGGCCCATGCGCGGATCAGGCGTGCGCTTGAAAGCCTTGGGAAAGCGGCCACGGCACTCTTCGCAATGGCCTCAATTTCGAGCACAGTCGTACCGGCGTCGGCGCCAACAGATTCGAAGGAATTTCCGAGCTGCACGCTGCCCTCGTCGGTTTGACGAACGCCTTCGGTCGGATACGGAAGGAAGGGTTGGAGGCGTTCCGTTATCAGCATCTGGCCCCGGATGGGCGACAGCGGCGCATGGAGGCCGACCTGTTGCGCAAGCCGGGTGGTCCCCAAACCCGCCGCTACGACGACGCGCGGTGCCTGCCATGTCCTCCCGTCGGTGCTACGTACCTCGAACCCTCCCTGTGCCTCGCAGTGCCGAATCTCGGCGACGTCCACGCCGGACATCACGCATACGCCGCGCGCTTTCATGCCCGCGTGCAGAGCCAGAAGGAGCTTCAGCGGATTGGCATGGCCGTCTAGGGGGCAGAAACTGGCGCCCACGACACTCGGGCCCACTCCAGGCAGACGTGCGCGCACGTCCGATCGATCGAGCATGCTAAAGGGAATGCCGCCGGCCGCCTGGTCGATGCGTTTGAGCAGCGCTTGGCGGGCTTCCATCTCTGCATCGCTAAAGCAAAAATGCACGCCGCCGTGTTGACGCAGAACGACGTCGATGCCCGTCAGCGTCATAAGCTCCTGCGCCATTGCAGGCCAGCGACTTGCGGCGTCGCGGCACCACCGCGCATAGTGCGGCGCGCTGTCTCCTTTGGCCTGGACCCATACAAGACCGAAATTCCCGCGAGACGCCCGGTGCGCGATGTCGCCTTGGTCGAGCAGTATGACTGAGGCGCCGGCACGAGACGCCCCATAGGCGATGGCTGCGCCCAGGAGGCCCCCACCGATGACGATCATCGAAGTTGGAGCCATCGCCTTTTGCAAATACGCGGGATTGGGAAGAGAGTTCATGCCTTTCCCCCCAGCACGCGCTCGAGCCCGAAAAGACGTTCCAGCAAGAACATTGCGCCAAGGGTGAGGGCCAGCATCACCGTCGAGATCGATGCCAGCAGAGGATCGATGGTGTTGGCGATGTAGGCATACATCATCACGGGGAGCGTTTGCGTACTGGGCGACGCAACGAAGATCGTCAAGCTCAGTTCATCGAAGCTGGTGATGAAGGCGATCAGCCACCCGCCTGCAATACCGGGCAGAATCATCGGCAGCTCAATCCGCCAGAACACAGTGGCTGGCGAGGCGCCAAGCGATTCGCCAGCATGCGCCACATTGCGGTCAACCCCAGTCGCACAGGCAACCACCAGCCGCAACACATAGGGCACTACTACGACCGTGTGCGCTGCGACGAGTCCAGCGATGGAGCCGGAACCGCCGATCTGACTCAGGGAACGCAAAAGCGCTATGCCCAACACAATCGGAGGCACCATGAGCGGTGAGAGCAACAGCCCCAAAAGAGCTTCCCGACCCTTAAAGCGATGCCATGCGATTGCCATACCGGCAGGCACAGCCAGCAGCACGGCCATAGTTGCGGAGCCTGCCGCAAGTCCAACGCTGCGCTGAAAAGCGGCAATGAATTCGGGGTGATCGAAGATGGCGCGAAACCACCTCAGCGAGGCCCCGTCAAAAGGCAACGAAACATAGCCCTTGCTCGTAAAGGCGACCAGCACCACCATGATTAGCGGGGCTAGCATGAAAAGCACAAAGATCGCATGAAACGCGAGGAGCGCACGGGGGATACGGTTCATGCGAACACCTGCTTGTAACGACGCTCGACGAAGGCATTCACGATCATGGTGATCGACAGCACCAGCGCCATCAGAGTGGCAGCCAGGGCAGCCCCCATTGGCCAGTTCAGCTCGTTGAGAAACTGGTCGAAGATCGTTGTGGGCACCACCTTGAGGCGTCGACCGCCAATGATGGCCGGTGTCGCAAAGGCGCTTGCCGCAAGCGCGAACACGATGAGTGCTCCAGCGAGGATGCCAGGGATCACCTGCGGCAGAACGATACGACGCAGAACTGTGAAATGACCCGCACCGAGCGCGTCGGCTGCCTGTTCGGTCGCTGGGTCGAGCTTTTGCAGCGAGGCCCAGACTGCCAGCACCATGTAGGGCAGCAGTACATGCACCAGAGCCACGACCACCCCAGTGAAGGTGAACATCAACCGCAGCGGTGCGTCGATCACGCCTAGCGCGATGAGGCTACTGTTGATGGCCCCTTCGTTGCCCAGCAGAATGGCCCAACCCAACGTGCGCACCACTACCGACACCAACAAAGGGCCGAGCACGACAACGATCGAAACGGCGCGCCACCTCGAGGACAGCCTGCTCAATACGTAGGCCTCCGGAACTCCGACGACAACGCACACCAACGTCACCAACGTCGCAAGCGCAAAGGTGCGCGCAAAGATGGCGAGGTAGTAGCCGTCGCTCACGATCTGCTCATAATTCGAGAGAGTCAGTTTTCCACCCACACTGCCATCCGGCAGGAACGGGTGCAAGCTCAGCGCAAAAGTCATGGCTAGCGGCAATCCGACTAACGCCAGAATAGCGATTGCCCCGGGTGCGCTAAGCCAGTAAGGCAGTGCAAAACTAGCTCTGCTCATGGAGCACTTCCTTGTTCACCACGAGCGCGCTTGCAGGCGCCCACCTCAGGCCGACTTCGTCGCCATTGTTGGCGAGCGGGAGTCCATGATTCACCTGAGTGATCTGCATCGTTCCAATCGGCGTCTTGATCTGAAACAACCAGTGGTTTCCCTGAAAGGCGCGCGCCAAGACATGGCCGCGCACGAGCGCATCGTGATCGCAGAACTCAACCTTCTCGGGGCGCACGATGTAGTCAGCGTCCCCTGTCACGTCGCTCGGGCCCATAGGCAAGGTGGTGTCACCCACGACAAAGCCACCCGCCCCCACGCGACCGTCAAACACGTTGGCCTTGCCGAGAAAGGTCGACGAGAAGCGGCCATTCGGCCTGCTATACATATCGAAGGGTTGATCAACTTGTTCGATGCGGCCCTTGTTCATGAGCACCACCCGGTCCGCCAGGGTCATGGCCTCGGCCTGGTCGTGAGTCACCATCAGCGTGGTGATCTGGAGGCGGTTCTGAAGGGCTCGCAACTCGAATTGCATGTCTTCGCGCAACTTTGCATCGAGTGCACCCATGGGTTCGTCGAGCAAAAGTACGGGAGGCTGGATGACCAGTGCACGTGCCATGGCGACTCGCTGGCGCTGCCCGCCGGAGAGTTCCTTCGGATAGCGCTTTGCGAAGGCGCCAAGATGCACCAATTCCAGCGCGTCGGCGACGCGGGTGCACCGCTCACCAAACGCTACGTTGCGCATCTCGAGCCCAAAGGCCACGTTCTGCGCTACCGTCATGTGCGGAAACAGCGCATAGCTTTGGAACACGATGCCCAAGCCGCGCTGATTGCTGCGCAAGCGTGTAATATCGCGTCCATCAAGCTCAATACGACCACGGTCCGGCGCCACGAATCCGGCAAGCATCTGCAGTGTCGTAGTTTTGCCGCATCCGGACGGCCCAAGCAGGCAGACAAATTCTCCTTTACCGACCGAGAGGCTGAGACTGTCAACAACAGTCGTCGCGTCATACGCCTTGGAGAGTCCTGTTATTTCGAGGAATGCCATTGCATGCTCCTTGAGGCAGGGGGCGACGGATCAACGCTCGACTTCGCGATTCCATCGCTTGGTCCACTCGGCACGCCGCAGGTTGATCGTGGACCAGTCAATGGGAATCAATGCGTTCGCCTGATCGGCGCCATACACCACCTTCTTCGCCAAGTCCGGTTCGAGCTTGGTGTTGCGGTTCGTCGGCCCAATGCCAGCGGCTTTGGCTAGCAGCACCTGCGAGGCTGGCTGGACGGTTTCTTCCATAAAAAGCCGGGCCAGCTTGGGTTGCGGGGCACCGCTGATAACACAGGCCGCATACATTCCCAGCATCGCACCTTCCTTCGGAAAAACGAATGCAACGGGAGCTCCCTGGTCTGCGACGGCCTGAACACGCAGATTCCCCCATGCCACCAAAGCGGCCTCGCCGCTTTGGAGCATTTGGGCCATGTTCGCAGGAGAGGATTCCCAAGCTAGAACGTTGGGGGCAACCTTTTTCGACATGACGTCGAAACCGGGTTCGATATTGGTTTCGCTGCCACCGTTAGCACGCGCCATCATCACCAGCGCGAGCATGCCGTAGCTCGGGATCGAACCGATCGACACCTTGCCCTTGAACTTCGGATCCGCAAGATCCATCCAGGACGTCGGTGCCTTCCAGCCGTTCTTGGCAAAGACCGCGGTGTTGTAGCCCAATCCGGTGGCATAGAAGCCAAATCCCACCGCTTTTCCCCCCGCCATGTAGGCGTTCGGATACAGATCCTTGATAGGACCGCTCAGCTCCATCGGCGCGCACAGGCCCTGCTCCATGGCCTGCTGCATCGGACCGTCATCGATCAATGCCAGGGACATATCTTGTTTTCCCTTTTGCGCCACCAGCTTAGCAAGGATGTCTGTCGAATTGCCGGGGACGTAGACCACCTTGGCGCCCGTCTTGGCTTCAAAAGACGGAATGATGTTTTGCTCGAAGGCCTTCTGCACGGAGCCACCGTTTCCACCCACATACAGCGTCTCAGCCGCCGATGCTGCGAAAGCCAGAGAAAGAACAATAGATGTCAATACGGCATGGATAGGTTTCATGGTGAGCTTGTCGATTGATGGTGGATACACGAGTCCTGATCGCTGGTTTGCCGCTGAAGGAACCGCCCGGCCGCCAGCAATGCGCCGATAGTAGTTTCCGATGTGCAACATGAAAACTGCCGATTTGCCCCCTGTTTATGCTCAAATGGTATGAATGGACCCTAAGCTCAGTTTTCGGCAAGTAGAGGCCTTCCGATCCGTCATGCTCAGTGGCAGCGTGGTCGGCGCGGCCAAACTGATGAACGTGACGCAACCTGGCGTTAGCCGGACGATCGCAATGCTCGAAGCACGCATCGGCTACATGTTGTTTGCTCGCCGAGGCCGGCGTCTGGTCCCCACGCCTGAAGCCGAATCGCTCTACCGTGAGGTTGAGCACCTCTACGGCGGCCTCGACCGAATCGCGCAGGTCGCGCAGGACATCCGCCATCAACGTGCAGGAGCGCTTCGGGTAGCGTCGTTGCCAGCTCTGGCGGAAGGTCTCGTGCCGCACGCTATTGCGCGCTTCGTGGCGACCCGCCCCCTCGTCACCGTGTTCGTTCAAAGCCTCCCCTCGAGGCAGATCGCGGAGCTGGTTTCGACCCGCCAGTTCGACATCGGGATCATCGAGACACCCCTGTCGCGACCTGCGACCATCATCGAGCCACTCCCAACAGGACGTTTGGTCGCTGTGATGTCCGCCACGCACCCCTTGGCAAAACGCACGAAGCTATCGATCAAAGATCTCGACGCGGAGCCCATGGTGATGATGGCGCACGGCAGCTTCGTACGCTATCAAATCGAGGATGCTTTCTCCCGCGTCGGCGCTTCACTAAAGATCGTGCTCGAGACACCCAGTTCGACCATCGCCTGTGCCCTGGTCGCGGCGGGCGCCGGTATCACCTTGGTTGGTCGGCTGACTGCGGAATTTTTGGTTCACAAGGACCTGGCCGTCTGTGAGCTCGACGAATCCCTTCCAATGGGCTACGGCCTGATCTACCCGCAGCTGACCTTCCAGATGCCTCTGGCAGAAGCATTTGCAGCGCAGATCAGGAAAGAGTTCGCCTCGCAAAAAAGCGGGGCAGGACATTCGCCAGCCAGATAAGACATCCGACTGAGATGGTTTCCAGCCAGGTACGCACCACGCCGTAGCATGGACGCCGCCAGACCAGAGGAGTGGTTACACCGCTCTGCTTCGCGCGCCCCGCATCTTCAGCACCGTTGTGAAATGCGTGAGGCCCCGTCTAGCCTTCAGCCGCAAGCGAGCACCTGGGGCGAACTGGCAGGAACGGTCACGCAGATGCAATCACTGCGCTGGGCAGTCCGTCGCCGAACTTACACCACCCGCCCCAAAACAACAGAACTGAAGCGACACCGCAAGCTCCCGCACGAAATGACGACCCTCAGAAAAGCAGCCTCGGAATCGGCTGAGGACATCACGCCGCTTCTGTGTGTTCCGATCCACCTCGTCTAAACCGCTAGAGTGAGTTGACCGGCCTGAAGCTGACGGATGAAGGTCACTCACTAGCGTGTCCCGGGTGGCAGGGGCCGATTTTTCGGTCGTGAACATTCCTTACGAAGAGGGCGTCTTCCGCCAAGAACGTGCTCGAGATGACGTTTCCAGCAGCCCCGGGCAGCGACTTCGGTCAGCGATGCCCAAACATTATTCAAATCGCTGATAGGGAATCGCTTGATTGACGGCTTCCCAGATGTGTGGAGCCGAAGGAGTACCGCTTTCCTCCAGGATGTGTCCCACCAAACCTGCCGAACGGCTAACGACTGCAACGCCGCGCATAATCTTTAACGGAATCGAAATTTCTCCCAAAAGGGCGGCAGAAGCGCCTGTCGCATTAATTGTGATGTGGCGGCCATATACTTCATCTACCTCATGGGATAGGATTCTGAGCGCTTCAATGTGACGGCCGGATACCCCCTCTTCCAAAGCTACATCAATCATTTTTTGGGTTCGCGGATCGTCCGGTTTATGGAATGGATGTCCAAACCCATGGACTGGCGTTCGCTCTCGGAAATGCATCTCAGCAATCGATCGCGCTCTTTCTATTCCGCGCTCGGCGCCTTTCAGGATTTCGTCTAGATATATAGCGCATCGCTCCATCGTGCCGATATAGGTGCTCCCAACCCCAAGCAGGCCTGCTGCCACAGCGGACTGCAGAGAATCTGGCGCGCTGTGATATATCAGCCGGGTCGCAATGGAGCTAGGAGTTATGCCGTGCTCCATCAGTGTCACTAGAACCACGTCGAGCGTGCGCGCCTCCGCTCGCGTCGGCATACGTCCATAGAAATGAAGAAGCATCATTTCAGTGAACGTGACCTTCCCGATCAATTCCTCCACCAGGTTCATCTCACGGACGTGAATGCTTTGGGCATCTGAGCGAGCAATACCGGTTTTGGGTGGAGGCTTGTTAGGCATGATCTTCCTTGATCTTCGAGGGTGGCTAATCAGCTACGACTGTCCGCTCTTGTTAGTCGACAGAAATTTGCGCATCCTTAATTACATCCGCCCACTTCATCACCTCCGAACGCATAAATTGCTTCGAGGAATCTTGCGAGAGCTCAACAGGCTCTGCTCCCAAGGCGCCGAGACGCTTGACATATTCAGGATCGCTTAAGGATTCTTTCAGTGCCTCTCCAATGCTCGCCATGATTTGCTGGTCGGTCCCTTTAGGAGCAAATAGTCCAAACCAAGGGGATACCTCGAACCCCGGCAAGCCGGCTTCCGCGACCGTCGAAAGCTCTGGCGCGTATCTGTATCTGCTCGCTCCGCTGGTGGCCAGGGCTTTGACTTTTCCTGAACGCGCAGCGGGCAATGCCGTAGTCGCGCTGTCAAAGAGCATATCGACGTCGCCCGACAATAGGCCGCCTATCGCAGAAGGGCTCCCCTTGTAAGGGATGTGCGTCAGCCGCAGGCCGGAGGCCCTCCCGAACAATGCCCCGGAAAGATGCGTCGAAGATCCACTGCCGGTCGATGCGTAAGTCAGCCCGCCTGGCTTCTTTCTTCCCAACTCGATCAGCTCACCGACGTTCGAGACATTCAGGTCGTTACGCACCAGGAGGATGTTGGGAATTCGGGCGAACACGGCAACAGGGATCAGGTCAGACGAAAAGCTGAAGGCTAGCTTGCGGTAGAGGGATTGATTTATTGCGTTGTTAATTGCGCAAAGGCAAAGAGTGAGTCCGTTGGGTGAAGACTTTGCGACCAGCTCTGCGGCAATATTGGCATTCGCTCCTGGTTTGTTGTCAACAATGATGGGTACCTGGAATTTTCCAGACAGGCTATCAGCGGTGATACGTGCCAGCAGATCGGTAGCCCCCCCGGCCGGATACCCCACCACGATGTGCATGGGGGCCTTGGAAGGGTTAAAGGACTGGGCGGAGGCCAGCGTTGTGACAGAGAATGCCAAGGCGGAAATGATCCGGGAAATCTGCATCGTTGCACTCCATAAATGGTCGTCTTTCAGATGGCGAGGACTCTAGGCGTCGCCGAGGCGCCGTGCAACGACAAGATACGTTTTTATACGGGAAATCCATGACGCGAAGAATCTCAGTGCATGACGTAGCGAAGGCCGCAGGCGTGGCTGTCGGCAGCGTTTCGCGCGTGCTCAACGAAAGCGGCTACGCGAGCGCAGATCTCCGGCAGCGCGTTCATGATGCGGTTGCCCGCCTGGGCTACCAGCCCGACTACACGGCACGTCACCGGCGCACACAACACAGCAAGACCATTGGCTATCTGCTACCAAATATCGCCAATCCTCATCTGGCGGTGCATCTGAGCGAGGTCGAGCGGCTCTTGCAACTGGAGGGGTATTCGCTGCTGGTCGGAACTTCTGAGCATCCCGAGCGTGACCGCGAGTTGCTCAATTTCTTCGAGAACCGTCGACTAGAAGGAGTCATCGCGTCGCCGATGACAGAGTACCGTGATCCTGCAACTTGCCCCTTCGCCAACTGCAAGCTTCCCGTCGTACTAGTTGACCGAGATCTCACACATCCCTTCGACAGTGTGCTAGTTGAGCACCGACTCGGTCTTCGCCAAGCCGTGAAGTACCTGCTGACGCTCGGCCATCGGCGGATCGCCTTGTTCGTATCGAGCGCTGCGCTACGCCCCGGGCGGGAGAAGCTAATTGGCTACAAGGAATCGCTCGAGGAGGCAGGACTTCCTTTCGACGAGCGCATCGTATTCATGCCAGATTCATGGCTGGAATCTTCGAAAGCACACATGGCGGAGATCCTTAACTTCGATCAGCCACCGACCTCGCTGATAGCGATTGGCACACAGTTGCTCTCGGGTGCTGTCCATGTCGCTTGCAAGATGGGCCTCGCGATCCCAGAAGATCTCTCTGTGATAGGGATCGGCACCGCGGATACCATGGATCTCATGTATCCGCCGGTCACAGCCCTACGCTACGACTTTCAACGCAGCGCGATGGCTGCAGTCCGTCTGATCGTCGAACGCATCAATGGAGTGGCGCCAACGGGCGTGCGCCATGTTCAGATCGCCTCCGAACTGATCATTGGTGAGTCTTGCGCGATCGCCAGAAAGCGATGAGATCGAGCGAGCCCTATCGCTTACCCCAATGAAAACGTATCACAGGATTGCGGCACGTCGGCCGCGCAAATAAATTCGCGCACGTTCAAGGACGGCGACCAGGGACTAATTCAATGAGTCGTTCTGCGACTTACAGAGAGTCGCGGGGCCCACCCTTGAAAGTGTTGTGTGAATTAATTGGAGATCCTGTGATGAAATATCTCAAATGGTCGTTCGCGGCGCTCACCTTGTTCGCCGCTTTCTCGGTGCAGGCGCAGAGCCCTTCGCTGGCGTGGCCGACGAGGCCAGTCCGCGTCGTCCTCGGCTTCAACGCGGGAGGGCCCTCCGACATTGTCATGCGAGCGGTGGCAAATAGACTGAGTTCAGCCTGGGGACAGCCGGTGGTCATCGAGAACAAGCCCGGTGGCAACGAGATCGTGGCGGCGCTGGACGTGATCCGCCAACCGCCTGATGGTTACACGCTGGTGCTCGCTACCGATTCGACCTTCTCCCTCAACCCCTTGCTCCGCAGCAAGCTGGGCTACGACGTAAATCGCGACTTCGCTCCGATTACGCGGGTGAGCCAGGGTCAGCTGATGCTTTTCGTACGCCCGGACTTTCCGGCTTCCAACTTGAAAGACTTCATCGGTTACGCCAAGTCGAATCCAGGAAAGCTGAACTATGCCTCGACAGGCACCGGGGGCATCATGCACTTGGCGACTTCTTGGCTCAGCAAGCTTTACGGGTTGGACATGGCGCATATCGTCTACACCGGCGTGCCGCCGGTTCTTCAGGACATTACGGCCTCACGGGTTGATGCCACCTTGCTCGCAGCAGGCCCGCCCATGCCCTATGTTCAGGCGGGCAAGCTCAAAGCGATAGCCGTGACTGGCCCCTCGCGGGTGCGCATCGCCCCTCAGGTGCCGACGTTCGCCGAATCCGGCTACCCTGACTACGACGCCTTCTACTACTTCGGTCTCGCCGCCCCCGCTGGAACGCCAGCGCCGATCCTCAATCGAATCGCCGATGACGTGGCCAAGGTCATGAAGGACTCGGAAATCGTCAAGCTGGTCGAGAGCATGGGCCTGCAGCCAATGAATGATACGCCGAGTGAGTTCGCGGCCTTTCTCGCCAAGGACAAGGTTGAAGCCGGCAAGCGTGTGGCCGCGGCAAACCTGAAAATCGAGTAAGGCCTCATGCAACTAATCGATTTTTTTGAGAGAGGGCTCTCCTATGGCGTGGGTGCACCATGCCTGCAGGAGCCCCAGGGCCGGACCTTGTCATACGGGCAGGTCGCCGAGCTGACCCATCGCATCGCAAATGGCCTGCGGGAAGCGGGCATCGACCGGCACTGCCAAGTAGGCCTGCTCGGCAACAATCATCTGATGACAATGGTGGCCGTCCTTGGCATCGTACGATCAGGAGGCATCTGGCTGCCGGTCAACGCCAGGAATTCTGCGGAAGAAAATGTCAACATTCTCTCGCGCGGCGGATGCGAATTCCTATTTATCCACAGCGCATTCGAAGAGCAGCTTCCTCTGCTGAAGGCCGCCATGCCGAATCTGCGCGGCATCGTCTGCCTAGACCGCGCCCTCGATTCGGCCCCCCTGTTGGAGGCGTGGGCGCTCGAGCAAAGCGTAGCTGAGTTCCGCAGCGATGCGCAATCCGATGATGTCGTGGCCATCCGCGGTACAGGAGGCACCACCGGACTTCCCAAAGGAGTAATGGTCACCCATCGGGTTTACTGTGCGATTGTCGCGAACTGGTTCGGGGCCATGCCCGTGAGCGATCGGCCGGTCCATCTCGCCGTTGCACCCCTCTCTCACGCAACAGGGGCCGTAGCTTTCATGACCATGATCCACGGCGGCGTTACCATCGTGATGGACAAGAGCGAGCCGGGCGCCATCCTGGCAGCAATCCAGGATTTTCGGGTAACGCAGCTGTTCTTGCCTCCTACCGCGATCTATAAATTGCTGGGCCATCCGCAAGTTCGATTGTTCGACTACAGCTCCCTACGCTATTTCATCTATTCGGCGGCACCTATGTCGGTGGAACGTCTTCGCGAGTCGCTTTCCATCTTTGGCCCCGTGATGATTCAGTCCTACGGTCAAGCTGAGGCTCCATTCATTGCAACCTGCCTGACACCGCAGGACCACGTCGACATTCTGCAGGACGAAGCGCTGCTTCATCGCCTGGCAAGCTGCGGCAGGCCATCGCCGCTCGCGCGGGTCGCAATTGCGGCTCCCGACGGAACGCTGCTCGGTCCCGATGAGCGGGGCGAGATCGTTATTCAAAGCGACCTTGTAATGAAAGGCTACTTCCGCGACCCCGAGAAAACTGCAGAAGCCCTGCGCGGAGGCTGGCTTCACACCGGGGATGTCGGCTTCCGAGACCGCGATGGATTTATCTACATTGTCGATCGCCTGAAGGACCTGATCGTCTCCGGCGGATTCAATATCTCGCCGGGCGAAATAGAGCAATTGCTCTGGGCCGTACCTGCAATCAGCGATTGCGCGGTAGTCGGTGTCCCTGATCCGCTTTGGGGCGAGGCGGTTAAAGCGGTCGTTGAGCTGAGACCGGGGGCGACATTGGATATCGAGGCGACCCTCAAGATGTGTAAAGAACGGCTCGGTAGTATCAAGGCTCCAAAGTCGTTGGAAGTATGGCCACAATTACCTCGAAGCTCTGTCGGTAAGGTTCTCAAGCGGGAGATTCGCGACCGTTTCTGGGTAGGGCAAGCGCGACAGGTGTGAGCGGTGCCCTGGGGGCGCCGCGTTTGTGCGCGCATCATGAAAGGAACTGAATGAAGAACGAACATTATCCCCGCGGCCTTCTGGAGGCGAAGGGGAATTCTTCCCACGCGCATGTGAGGGACGATTGGCTATCTCTTCGAACGGAGGCAATCATTGACCCTGGCCGCCGCATCATCGATTCGCACCACCACCTCTGGGACCGTCCCTACTACCCCTACGAAGTACGGCAATTCAAGAGAGATCTGGACAGCGGACACAAGGTCGTAAAGACAGTATTTCTTGAATGCCGCGCCAAATATGACCCGGATCGTGAGCATGCCCTTCAATCGCTGGGAGAGACCGAATATGTGGCGGCGATGGCTGAAGCCGCCGAAGGCAGCGGCATCGCCGACGGAATCGTGGGGTTCGTCGATCTTTCGCTTGGGGATCGAGCCGGAGAATTGCTGGATCGTCACATAGAGGCCTCCGGCGGGCGCCTAGTTGGCGTTCGCAACGTGGTCGCTTTTCATGCGGATTCCAGCGTGATCAGCACGGTGTATCAGCCGCCGCCGCATTTTCTCTGCCTCGATGCTGTTCACGCCGGCTTCGAGCAAGTCGGAAAGAGAGGCCTCGCGTTCGACACTTGGATGTATCACACGCAATTGATTGAGCTTCAAGAGGTCGCCAAGCGGTTTCCCGACGTTTCGTTCATCGTTGACCACCTAGGCGGCCCTATCGGCACCGGCCCCTATGAAGCCCGCCAGGACGTCAGCTTTCGCGAGTGGCAGGCCTCGATTCGGCAACTCTCGCGGCTGCCGAATATCAAGGTGAAGTTCAGTGGCTTGGGGATGAGGGTGCACGGGTTCGGGTTCGGGCGTCATCCGCTGCCACCGTCTTCAAAGGAAATCGCGGAGCGCGCGTTGCCGTTCTTCGAAACACTGCTTAACAATTACGGCCCCACTCGAATCATGTTTGGCAGCAATTTTCCGGTGGACAAGGCGGAAATGAGCTATCCGGTACTGTGGAATGCCTTCAAGCGCTTGGCATCACAGCTGTCTGAGGCTGAGCAGCATTCGCTCTTCTACAAGACGGCGGCCGAGACCTACAGGCTCGACCCCACTGAGTCCGAGGCACAACCAATAAGCAATGAAGAGTCACATCGGAGAGTTATATGATCAAAGAACGCGTGCTGGTGACGGGGGGTGCCTCAGGCATCGGGGCATCTTGCGCTAAGCGGTGCATCGAAGATGGCTACGACGTGATCATCGTGGACCGCATAGGAGACGGGATTCTCGCGGATCTCTCCGATGTTGAGCAAACTGCGAGCGCCCTCGAAAAGGCCCTTCAGGGTGGCCCTATTACTAGGCTAATCAACAACGTAGGGATCGTCCGCCCCGCAGACATCGAGCATCAAAGCCTGGAAGATCTTGACGCGGTCTTCGCTGTCAACACTCGATGCGCCATGCAGTGTGCAAAGGCGCTGCTACCCAGCATGAAGGAGGCCGGCTTCGGAAGGATCGTAAACGTGACATCCCGGGCGGCGCTCGGCAAGGAACTGCGAAGTGCCTATGCCGCAAGCAAGGCCGCTCTTATCGGATTGACTCGCGTGTGGTCTCTGGAGCTTGGGCGGTACGGGATCACTACTAATGCAATCGGTCCGGGGCCAATTCGCACCACTTTGTTCGAGAAAGTTAACCCGGCGGGCGATCCGCGCACCGAGGCCATCATTCGAGGAATTCCTGTGCAGCGGGTTGGCGAGCCGGAGGACGTGGCACAAGCGGTCTCGTTTTTTCTTGACCGCCGCAGCGGTTTCGTAACAGGCCAGACGCTCTACGTCTGCGGGGGCATGACCGTCGGTGCGAGCGGCATATAGAAGCTCATTGCAGATCGCAGAGTTTTGGCACCGCGCGCCGCTGCATGAAGGCCGCAGCCGCCTCGTCGACCGCGCATCCCTCTATCACAGACCAACGGCGTACCTGCTCATAACGATGACTCAGACCGCATTCTTCGCCGCTAGGACGTGTTTCCTTACGCCGGTTTGGTGCAGCGACGAGGGTCCAGGACGAGCGCTCGTTGCCACTGACGCCCGACAACTATGAAGTCAGGCCTAGCACCTGCTGGACAGTCACTGTTCTGAAAGACAGATCGATCGGTTTCGACGGGGTCGCCCGCGTTGAGGTGGGTGGCCCTTCGGCAAAATAGCAAGAAGCGCGTCGCCAGGCCATGCTTGAGCCTTGGAGTCATAGAAAGGTGATGAACTGGCTCTCTGCATAACAGAATACTTGCCATCGCCTATCTTTAGAGATAGGAGTAAGCCTGCGAATACGGCTGCGAATGCGGATATCAAGTTTTGATGACCCAAACTCAGTGACTCGACCTGTCTGACCATAAGGGCGACCGTGGCTTTTATGGTGCCGATGTGAAAGGGCCTTTAGATCCGAACGCAAGCTCGGCGAATCTCTCACCGATAAGCCTGTGCGAGTAAGTATCCGGGTGCAGGGCATCCGGCAGTGGATGGATGGCGAAGTCCGAGGGGCCGTAGAGTGCCAGCCCGTCCACATAACACAGGTTCGGATCCTGAAGCGCTCGCTGCCCCACTACGCGATGCAGCTCCGTTCGGATCGAATCCAGGGTGAGCTTGCCGGCACGGCGCTCCTCGCTCTTACCGGTCGCTCTGAACTTCACCGTACCCTCGGCAAGA
>Ga0160430_100293_pt1 | contig 34005 bp, 27 predicted proteins | sample HID1971I_E0MG_FD_108274 | JGI IMG/M metagenome (GOLD analysis project Ga0160430, IMG submission 108274) | Enriched millipede-associated microbial communities from UW Madison campus, WI, USA - HID1971I_E0 MG | ecosystem: Host-associated > Arthropoda: Insects > Digestive system > Unclassified ...
GTGCTCAAGCGCGCGCGGCCGACCGGCGAGGAGGCCAAGCAGATCGCCACCGAGTTGCGCAACTGGGTGGCCAAGGAGATCGGTCCGATCGCCAAGCCCAAGGACATCCGCTTTGGCGACAACCTGCCGAAAACGCGCAGCGGCAAGATCATGCGGCGGCTGCTGCGCAGCATCGCGAAGGGCGAGGCGATCACGCAGGACACCTCGACGCTGGAAAATCCGGCGATTCTCAAGCAGCTCTCACAGACTAATTGATCGCGCCGCAGTCGAGAAATTCGCAAGAGAAATCCGCCATCCCCTCTTTGTGTCACCCTACAGTTTGCGGGATACCTAGCAAGCAGGAGGTCTGCAAGGCGGCTGTGAGCATCTCGCATGCAAGTAGGTGGGGCGTTCTGCCAGTGCCCCGCAGCTTTACCACCTGGAGGACTTGGCGGCGGCTCCTGCACGCGGCGCCAAGGACGATTCTCCCGATGAAGTGCACTCTACTGCCAAGATCCAGATCGCAGTGCAGCAGTTGCGTACGCACTGGATGAATGGTGCGGAGCACCTCTGCGTGCTTGCGGATGTCGGCTATGGCGTGGGAAATGCTTTTTGTGAGGCGCTTAGCGATACGGGCTTACTCGAAGCGATGGGTATCACCTCTGCGATCGTCGTCTCGTCGCTTGGCCGCGCGCCGCTGCCACTTAAGCCTTATAGCGGCGAGGGCCGACTGTCAGTGATGCCCCGGCGGACGGCGACACTGTAGTCCATTGGTGTCAAGGGCTGTACCGGCGCCGACGCGTCTCTTGACCGTTCGTCATCATGTCCATGCACGCAATGCTGCTGACTACGGACCCAAGTGGCGGCGCGGCTGTCGGCAATGTGCTGGCGCAGCACGCGGCCAGCGAAGTCGGGGTCACCACTTGCAATGGCCTCGACGATGTTGCGGTGCTCGTCCGCCAAAGTCGGTAGGTTGCCGTCGAACTCGCGCCTGCCCATGCGAAACAAGTGGAGCTCTTTGACGAGACGCGTGTATGTCTTGGTCAGCTTCTTGTTGCCCGCGCCGTCAAGCAGCAACTTGTGGAATTGAAGGTTGAGCTGCGCATACTGCTCCACGTCCTGCGTCTGGGCAGCCAAGCATATATCCTTGAGCATGGCGCGCAACCGCTCGATGGTGTCGGGCTTAATCGCCAGCGCCACGCGGCGGCCGATGATCTCTTCCAGCGCCTCGCAAAGCTCGAAGATCTCGTCGGCTTCCTCTAATCCGATTTCGCGCACGAAGACGCCGCGGTTCTTCTCGCTGCGCACCAGGCCTGCCGCTTCCAGCGCGCGCAGCGCTTCGCGGATCGGTCCCCGGCTGGTGTTGAAGCGTTGCGAGAGCTCGCTTTCGTTGATGTGGCTGCCAACCGGAAGCTCGCCTGTCATGATCAATCGCTCGATTTCTTCCTGCACAAGCATCGGTAGCGAACGGGACTGGAGAAACGCGATGGCGGAGGAGGAATGGCGGATAGTCATCGGCAACCATTCTCTGACCGTATATTTAGTAGTGTCAATAATCTTACGCGTACACGTTGCCGTGGATGAGAAGTCGAGTCTGCAGCCCCGGTGACAGCAGGCCGAAGTCAACTGCTGAGAGCGACAGGGGCCGACCAGGCCCAGCCGTGCCACCGCGGTCATGGCGTCGATGCCGTCTGCGCGACGCCGCTAGTCGCCGTCGAGCGGGGGCGTCGGTGATGTAATCCGAGTCCGTCCAGCGCAATAGCTTCGCAGGCGAGTATGCCGGGAGCAATTGGGCATCAGTCTTCTGTCGTCCTCGGTCACTCAATATGCGTTGCTGCGCATGCTCTCAACATCGCCCGAAAATCAGAAGCGTAGTTCGTCTCCAACTCGATCCCTGCTCTCCCATAAACGGATCACGGCGCGGCTTCACGACCATCGTCGCCTACCATCTGGCAGCGCACCGCGAGCATCTCGAGTGGATGCCCAAGCGCCGGGTGCATTGGGGCTAGAGCATCGGCGTGGCCACGGGCCGCCTGGTAATACGCCTGATCGAGGGGCGTCGCTATCCCGAGCATCACTACCGAGCTTGCTTCGGCTGCTGCCATCGGAGCTGCGCTGCGGCAAGGAGCGCCCGGAGGCGGCCAGCCTGGCTGCCCGTGCCCGCTTTGATGAGGAATTGCGGGGCGATCTGGCGAACAAGGGCGTCGAGCGGTTCTGTAACAAGCATTCCCAACGCTACCTGCTTGCGTTCGTCGCCCAGTTTGCTCGTCGACTATGCCTTGACGGGTGTGCGTACGGACGCTGACAAATAGCTGCCGTTGGCCACCCTCAACCTCGCGGAGCGCATGGCTTTCGGCGGATCCTCGATAACCTCTCGAGGATCACGGGCGCCGGCCCGAGTGAATGCGGGATGGCTGCGACGCTCACTGCGTTTCGTGCATTCCGTCCAAACCTTACTCGTCCGCAACTGTGTCGTTACGGTACTTGGCCGACCATTCGCCCGTCGGTCGCAAATCAGCGTTTTCACGCGCAAAGCTCAGGGTGACCATCGCCTAACTTTAGGCGAATCTTTCTGATTTGTAGCTTATGTGTCGCAGGGACTGACCTGCCCCCTTCCAGCCGTACCAGCGTAATGGCAGCGAAGTCCGTCAACTTGGAGAATGACGGACATGAGAAAGAGCAGATACACCGAGGAGCAGATCATCGGCTTCATCAAGCAGGCCGAGGCCGGCCTGCCGATCAAGGAGTTGTGCCGCAAGGGCGGCTTCAGCGACGCCACGTTCTACAAGTGGCGTGCCAAATACGGTGGCATGGAGGTTCCCGATGCGAGACGCCTGCGTGAGCTGGAGGCGGAGAACAACAAGCTCAAGAAGCTGCTGGCCGAAGCTCACCTGGACATCCACGCGCTGAACACCGCCTTCGGGGTAAAGCGTTAGCCCCACAGGCCAAGCGTGCCGCCATCGCCGCCATGATCGAGCAATGCGATCTGAGCGAACGGCGGGCATGCAGGCTTGTGGGGCTCTCGCGCGACAGCTGGCGCAATCCACCCGAAATCGATGCCATGACCCAGGAGCTCAGCAGCAAGATCGTGGAGATCGCGCATGTGCGCCGGCGCTTTGGCTATCGGCGCATTCACGACATGCTGCGCCCACACTTCCCCGGGGTGAACCACAAGAAGGTCTACCGGCTCTACAGCGCGGCCAATCTGGCCGTGCGCAAGCGCAAGAAGGCCAAGCGGCCCACCAGCGAACGCGTTCCGCTGCAACTGGCCAGCACGGTCAATGAGGTCTGGAGCATGGACTTCGTCAGCGACAGCCTGAGCACCGGGCGACGCATCAAGTGCCTGACGGTGGCAGATGACTTCAGCCACGAGTGCGTGAGCATCTCGGTGGACTGGGGCATCTCGGGGCAGTACGTGACGCGGCTGCTGGACCAGGCGGCGGTCTTCAGGGGCTACCCTCTGGCCGTGCGCACGGACAACGGCCCAGAGTTCACCAGCAGGGCGTTCATGGGTTGGGCGCAGACCCACGGCATCCGCCATATCCTGATCGAGCCTGGGCGACCCATGCAGAACGGCTACATCGAGAGCTTCAACGGCAAGTTCAGGGACGAGTGCCTGAACGAACAGTGGTTCGAGACGCTGCAACAGGCCCGATCCGCCATCACGCTCTGGCGTCAGGACTACAACGAGGTCAGGCCGCACAGCAGCTGCAACCGCATGCCGCCAGCCAAGTTCGCCGAGCTGCATCGCCAGCGCGCTGGCGATGCAGCTCGGCCCAGTTCAAACACCACCACCACCACCGAGATCAATTAATCTTGCAACCCCGGACTTCCTCGTTACAGATGGCACGGCAAAAGGGGGCAGGTCAGGACGAATCGTTCTTAGGGTCACGAAAAATACAGCGGCTCCCATGCCGAGCTCCCGCACTGTCGCGCTATCAAAGCTCTTTCAAGCCGATCGCGACAGCCGAAATAAGATGCGGGCAGCACGTCATACGCACTACTGACGCGACGATTTTCTACTAAGTTGAATAAGTTGGAAGGTCAATCCCATAAGCAACGCAACGAATAATGCGCCTTGAGCGCCAAGAAGAATAGGTGACTTGAGGTCTGATACAAACGGATGGCCGTTTGGAACTCGGCGCAGGGTCTCTGTGGTGGCGGGAACCATGAGCAAAAATACCGTTACTGATAGTGCGATTGTCTCAATATATGTTTTCGATCGTGTAAAGCCTGGCAAAAGCCCTACGCAGTATCCAACAAGTAGAAAAGATAAAGTCGCCGCTGCGATAACGTAGCTTTCCGGTTTGTGTGCAATGAGTGGAATAGTGAGAATTCCGATCATCATCGTGCAGAAGTAGAAAATTCCAGCTGGAGACCGCGGAAAAATTCGTCCGTGCCGGACGAACATGTAAGCAGCGGCGGGAATTGCAGGCAAGCTGCCCAATGTATGCACCCATCCCAGTGAAGATATTCCAAACATTCTGATTTCCTTTCGTGCTTAACTCATGGTGGTCGTTGATAGGCAAATTTATCTCTGGCAAGCTTTATTGCTTGACCACTAAAATAAAAGATTTTCAATATTTCGAGATGGATTTTCGAGTCTAGTCGACTTGCGCTCCGGACGATCGCACTACGGGCGCCCACTTTGCAATCTCGCTTGATAGAACAGCTGCAAACGCCTCGGCGGTTCCGCCTGCTGGCTCGCCTCCAGAACGGTGAATGAAGTCGACGAAAGACGCTTCGCGAAGCATCTCATTTATCTCCTTATTTAGACGTTGCACCACTTCAATAGGGGTGCCAGTCGGTGCGAATAGTCCCGACCATACGCGCGACTCGAAGCCGGAAAGACCCTGCTCGACAAAGGTTGGCACGTCGGGGGAGGAGGGCAGACGCGCGGGGCTGGTCACTCCGATCAAACGGACCTTGCCTTGTCGTGCTTGAGGGAGGATCGAAGCTCCCGCATCGAAAGCGCAGTCGATCGATCCGCCAATTAGGTCCTGTAGTACTAGGGGCGAACCACGGTAAGGCACATGGGAGATCGAAATGCCCGTTTTTTTCTTTAATAATTCCATGGTTAGGTGCTGTGTGGTGCCGCTGCCACCCGAACCGTAGTTAAGCTTGCCTGCCCGTTCCTTGGCGAATGCAATGAATTCCCGCAGATTTTTTACCGGAAGCTTATTGTTAACCGCTAGGTATAAAAACCCGTCGTTGATCTGGACGACCGGAGTGAAATCCTTGACCGGGTCATACGGCAATTTCTTATAGAGGGATGGATTGATTGCCATCTGCCCGACGGATGAAATTAGCAGTGTATAGCCGTCCTTGGGTGCATTTTTGACCGCTTCGCTGACGATGAATCCATGTGCGCCAGGTTTGTTGTCGACAAACACGGGTTGGCCTAGAGCTATCGAGAGCCGTTGTGCAATCTGGCGGGCGCTCGCATCGGAAGAATCTCCTGCGGGCGTGCCTATAAGCAGTCGGATTGGACGAGTGGGCCATTGAGGTTGTGCAAGTGCGACCAGCGGGGCGCTTAGCAGGGGAATGGCAAACGAACGGCAGACAAAGACACGACGCGAGATTGAGGTGTGGTTCATGACGTTCACATGGATGGAAATTAGAGGGGAACTAGAGATCTAGCGGCAGCAACCGCACGTACTGCTGACCGCCGTGCATGTCGCGTTCCAGGTACCCCCCTTGAGGGACCTTCCGCGGAAAGGACAGCTTCAGAACATTGAGGTCAGGCACCCGGAATCGTTTCACTGCGGATGGGTCAATGCCGAACACGCGTGCGATAGTCTCCTTTTGGAGCGCGTGCGAGTCGACATACTGGGCGTAGCAATCGGCATTCTTGAAGAACAGATCCACGGTAATCCAGAATGGCCCGGCGTTCTTCGAGCGGACATGACGGCAGACATCTAGCAATTTAGGCATGAGCGTTCTCCGCAAGGTCGATGTACGAGGTGCGCACCAAGGCGAAAGGATCGCCAACCTCAATGACATGATTGAGCCGGAATTCGTAGACGGCCCCTCGCTCGATCTCCGCCGGTGAAAAAGGAAAGGCGTAGCTCGGTAGCTCGGCCTCGCGGTGCAATGGCATGTGAAAGAACAGAGGGTTGCAGGTCTTGGCAATCTGCGTTGCCAGTTCTTGCGTGGTCGCTGTTGCGACGAAGAGAAGGCCAATCTCACGGGGGGAAAAGTCTTCTTCGATGCCGCTCACGGCGTTCCATCCATAGGGGCGCAGTGAGATGTCGTAGTTGCCAGCCGCGTCGCTTAAGGTCTCCTCAACGCGTTTGGCCAAGGCTTGCTGCATGCGTGAGAGAAATCTCGGTAGATCGCCCAAAGGTTTCGGATCTTGGATGCCGACGAGCATGATCGTCTGAAAGGCCGATGCCGCGGCGCCTTCCAGTTTCATCGTATAGGGCATGCGAACGAATCGTGAACCGGTGACGCGGACGGTGCGATCGTCAAGCGCCCGATAGCTCGCTTGCGTAACGTCCAGTATTCCACCCGGCTCTGTGAGAAGGAACGGGTCGCTGTTCTCGTAGAGCATGTGCGCGGAAACGGTGTAGGGCGTGCAGCGGTTGCTTGGACGCAAGGGTGTTACGTCAAAAAAGTCGGTGCCGACACGCACCATGACGCCACCCTCGCGGGGGCTGATGGCGCAGAGCCCACCGCACTCGGCGATCTTGCCTGCGTGCCAAGCCGCACCCTCGTGCATGCCTCTCATCAGTGGGACTGCCGCGAGCACTGCGGTATCGGTCGTGCGTCCACCTAAAACGATGTCCGCGCCTGCCTGAAGTGCGGCGACATAGGGCTCGGGCCCCATGAGCGCAACGATGTGATCACATTGCGCGAATGCCTGCGGATCAACCGTTGTAAGCGGCGGCAACGGCCGTATAGCGGCGTGCTCTGCGGCGCGTTCCAACTGCGCCGGTGATTGCTCGGAATACAGCATTGCGATGCGCGGCTTGAGACCGTGCTCCTCGGCGATTTCGAGTGCGATGTCACGTGTCCAGTCAAGAGCTTCATCACAGCCAGAAGTCCCGCACGAGCCAATCAGCAAAGGCAATCCAGACCGCGCTTGGGCGCGCATGAGGATGCTGAGGTCGGCCTTGACCGCGGCGCGGGAGTACTTGCACCGGGCCTGCGCTAGGTAGGCCGGACCGCTGTCGGTGGAGCCAGCATCGCAGGCGATGGCGTGCGCTCCAGCGGCTAGGCCGGCATCCACATCGTCAACCGAAATACCGGCGCCCAACGCGCCTGTGGGTACGAGGATGTTCACGGTAGAAGAAGAAGAGGTCATGCAGGCATCGTAGGAGGAATTCCGTTGGTGGTCAAGTGGTATACCAAAAGAATTCGACTGGTCGAGCCTTGGTGAGATACTCGCCGCATGTCATCGAACTCGCCCGCATCGCCGTCGTCGGATGTCCTGGATCCCGTGGGGCAAGAGGAGGGGCAGCCGCTTTCCGAGCGAGCTCATCGTTCGCTTACGGCCATGATTCTTAGCGGCCAACTAGCTCCGAACGAAGTGATTGCCGAGCGGCAGCTTGCGCTTCAACTCGGAATATCACGAACACCGTTACGTGAGGCTTTTCGGCGTCTCGAAGGTGAGCGTCTGCTGGAGCGTCAACGTTCGGGGACTCTCGTGGTACGTGCGTTGCCCGTTGAGGAGTACATCAGCATCTTGCACGTGAGGCGTGTGTTGGAAGGTGAAGCTGCTAGCCTAGCTGCGGGCCGTATTCCATCGATTGAGATTGAACGGCTACGCGGTTTCCTGCAGGCGGTGCTAGACATGCCGGCAGATGCGCCGGTGCCGGAGCCTCATGATCCTGAAGACTTGCATAAACTGGTGGCAGCGGCCGCAGGCAATCCTGTACTGGAAGAAATGATTCGCAGCCTGCGAACCCGCACATCTATGTTTCGTTTCGGCCGTCTGCCAGGACGGCGACATGACGTGATGCACGAGCATTTAGCAATCATCGACGCGCTGGCTTCGGGGGACGCAATGGCTGCGCGCGCTGCGATGGAGCAACATATAGACCAAGTGCGCATTACGATCATTGCAAAGCTCAGCGGTCCCTATAGAAGTTAATAGCCATATCTGCGGTCACTCTTGAAATCGCCTTCTGACCAAGACCGACTCCCTGGATGCGCGCATGCTCGCGGTCTTCTCCCGCGTGCTTCATGAGTATCTCGAGCGCGCGATTCGTCAAACCGCTGACGATTGCCGAACTGCAGCAGTTGCAAGCCCTGGTGCTGCGCCCGCGCGAGCCGCTGCAGATGTTGACCCCGGGGCGACAGCGCCTGCGCCTGTCGCTCGCGGCTGCGCGCCCGAGCATCGAGCGAATGATCAAGTTCTTAAAGAAGGAACTGCGAGATTGCGAAGCCGAGGTAGCTGCTGACGTATTGGCGCGATCAGCGTTGCCCTGCTGCTTGCCGAGCTGCCTGAGCTCGGCAAGCTCGACCGGCGATTGCATCGCGGCACTGGTGGGCGTGGCGCCCTTGAACTCCGATTCCGGCCAGATGCGTGGTCAGCGCCATCTGGGGTGGGCGGGCCAATGTGCGGCGAACCCTGTACATGGCCCCCTCACAGCTGTGCCCCGCAACCCGGCCCTCAAGGCCTGATACGAGCATCTGCTGGCGGCAGGCAAACGCAAGGCCTTCATTGGCCGCCCCTATCCAACAAAGGCGAGGGCGCGCCCACTTTTTCAGCGGCGTAGTCGACGTCCTCTTTGAGTATCTCGTTTTCCGGCATCTTTCCAAGCACCCGCTGACGCTTGGCGATCTCGGTAGGAGAGGCGGCCAGCTCCGAGGCCGGCACCACCGCCTCGTCAGCCGATACAGCCGCCAGCGCGCCTTCTCGCTCGAACTTCCGCCATGGGAACAGCAGGCTGGCAGCAGCGTCTCTGTGGGGCGCCATTGGCAAACCTGTTCGCGTGGGAGATGTGCAGACCGCCGTTTCTGAAACGATGGTATCTGGCAAGCGGCGGCAGTCTAGATGACTGGGTTGGTCTGATTCGCTGCACTTTTGCAGGTCTGCGCGGTCCGGCTTCATCGCCGTAGATGACGATTTTGGTCAACTGGCTTGACATGTCGACCAACTAGTAGATAGACTGCAGCCATGAGTTTACCAGACCTATCCCCTAAGGCAGCCGAGATCGCTCAATGTGCCCAGGGTCTGCTGGCGACCAAAGGCTACAACGGCTTCAGCTACGCTGACATCTCGGAGGCGGTACACATCAGCAAGGCAAGCATCCATCATCACTTCCCGAGCAAGTCCGAACTCGTGCAGGTCGTACTGCGTCGGTATCGTGAGCAGGGCCGCGAGGGCCTTGCAGCGCTGACTAGACAAGTGACCGACCCGCTTGCGCGAATTCAGGCGTACACCGGCTACTGGGAGACCTGCATCCGTGACGGAAGTGCTCCTTTTTGCATCTGCGCGATGCTTGGCTCCGAGCTACCCGCGATTCCCCAGGAGGTCGCCAATGAGGTCAAGGGACACTTCTTCGATCTCACAAGCTGGCTGGCGGAAGTCTTGGAAGAGGGTGTGATCGAGGGGGTTTTCAAGCTGCGCAGCGACGCGGAGTCTGAAGCCATGGCCCTCATGGCAACCGTGCACGGTGGAATGCTGGCGGCGCGCGTATATGGAGATCCCGAGGCGTTCACAACCGTCGTGCAGCAGGGCGTAAGGCAGCTGCTGGCACCAGCTACCCGGCATTGACCTTCAGCGTTGCTATCAGCACCGCACTTTTTTTAACTTGTTAGTCTATCAACTAGTAGATAGAGAGACTTCTCATCGAAAGCCTTTGTGGCGCGGCTTTCGATGCCCTTCAACGATGCGCCCAGTTACCCGCGACACCGTGTCGCACAGGAGATCACCATGCAATTCCCCAAGACATCCAAACTTCTCGCCATCGGCGCAACCAGCGTACTGCTTGCACTCGGTGCACTTACCACCGCCGTCGCCGCAGGCCCCGCCGACCAGGTCCGCATCCGCGGCACCGTGGTCTCGCTGAGCGGCGACCGCCTCCAAGTCAACTCCCGCGAAGGAAAGCCGGTCACCGTGACGCTGAAGGCCGGCTGGAAAGCCTCGGCTGTCGCGAAGGCCAATATGAACGACATCAAGCCTGGAGACTTCGTGGGAATCGCTTCGCTTCCCAAATCGGAGGGCGGCGATGGTGCATTGGAAGTTCTGATCCTGCCGCCACAACTCAAGGGTATGGGCGAAGGCAGCTATGGATGGGACCTGAAGCCCAACAGCACCATGACCAACGCGACCGTTGCCGACGCCGTCAAGTCGGTCAACGGCAGCACCGTGACAGTGAACTATCACGGCAACGAGAAGAAGATCTCGATTCCTGAAGGCACGCCGATCGTCACGCTGGTACCAGCCACCCCCGAAGACGTCAAACCAGGCGCCGTGGTCTTCATCCCCGCCGAACAGGGCGCCGACTCCGGTCTGTCCGCGGGACAGTTGATCGTAGGCAAGGACGGCGTCGTTCCCCCGATGTAAGGAGCCTCGCGCTGGCCGGCCCTTTCGGCTGGTTAGCCAGGATGTCTCATGACCACTCCTTCTTCCCTGCACCAGACAGAGCCGACGCGCCCCGCCGAACGTCGACGCTTCATCCGCCGGCATTCGAAAACCGTGCGTGCGACGCATTGGCTCAACGTGTTGTGCCTATCCTTCCTGCTGCTGAGTGGGTTGCAGATCTTTAATGCGCATCCGCGGCTGTATTGGGGAAAGTATGGCGCGGACTCTGACAAGGCCTTCATCGCCATCGGCGTCACGCAGACCGAAAAAGCGTCTCGAGGGTTTCTCCAAGTCGGTTCGCTCCACATCAACACGACTGGCTTCCTGGGCGTTTCGAAAGAAGATTCCAGCGAGACCGAAAGAGCCTTTCCCTCCTGGCTCACCATTCCGTCTTATCACGACCTTGGAGCTGGTAGACGCTGGCACTTTTTTTTCGCTTGGCTGCTCTTTCTCAATGGCGCGGTTTACCTGGCTCACGGTCTCTGGCGCGGACATTTCCGCCGCGACCTCCTGCCAAACGAAGGGCAACTGGCGCCTCGGCACTTGTGGCGAGAGGTTCTTGACCACGCCCGTTTGCGGTTCGCACGCGGCGAAGAGGCGCGCCGTTACAACGCGCTCCAAAAACTCAGCTATCTCGTGGTGGTTTTCGGCTTGCTGCCACTGATGGTGTTAACCGGCTTGACGATGTCTCCTGGGCTCAACGCCGCCTTTCATTTCTTGCCCGATCTGTTCGGCGGAAGGCCCTCCGCACGCACGATCCACTTCATCACCGCATTCCTGCTTGTGTCGTTCGTCATCGTCCACGTAGTGATGGTGCTCGCGTCGGGGCTCTGGAATAACTTGCGTTCGATGGTGACAGGCCAGTATGCAATCACGGATGAAGGAAGCGACAAATGAACCGAACCCCCTCGCGCCGAAAATTCCTGATGGGTCTGGCGTCCGGTGCAGGCGCCTTGGCATTGAGCGGTTGCGATCGCTTGGCTCAAAACGCAGGCGTAGACGCAGTGCTGAGACACACCGAGCAACTGACGCTGGCAGGCCAGAGAGCCATTCTTTCCCAACGAGCGCTGGCACGGGAATTCACCGAAGCAGACCTCTCGCCCGTTTTTCGCGCCAACGGCACTCAGATGCCCGACTCAAATGAGTATGCGCGACTCCTGGAAGGCAACTTTATCGACTGGAGGTTGCAGGTCGATGGCCTCGTTCAACGGCCTCAGAGCCTTTCCATCGGCGAACTGAAGCGCTTTCCATCAAGGACTCAGATCACGCGCCACGACTGTGTCGAAGGATGGAGTGCCATCGGCAAGTGGCAGGGTGTACCCCTCGCCCAGATCCTGGACGCCGCAGGGCTGAAACCAGGAGCTCGCTATGTCTTGTTCCATTGTGCGGACGACCTGGAGAAGGCGCTCGACGGGAGCGGCCGCTACTACGAAAGCATCGACCTCATCGATGCCTATCATCCACAGACAATCCTGGCCTACGGCATGAATGGCAAAGATCTTCCCGTTGCGCACGGCGCACCGCTCAGGCTGAGGGTGGAACGCCAACTAGGCTACAAGCAAGCGAAGTACCTCATGCGCATCGAGGTTGTCGACTCGTTCGAAATGCTGTTCGGTGGCAAGGGCGGATTCTGGGAAGACCGCGGCTACGAGTGGTACGCCGGCATCTAGTCGCATGACCTCTATGTCTGATAGTCAATCCGAGCCGGGCATCGCTGACCCCGGACAGTCTGCACAGGCCGGTGCACCCTCAGGAACGGTTGCATTTCCGCCGCTGACCGGCGCTCCGCTGATCATTGGAACGGTGGCTCTCGCGCTTGCCACTTTCATGAATGTGCTCGACACCTCCATCGCCAATGTATCAATTCCAGCCATATCCGGTGATCTTGGCGTTAGTGCGCAACAGGGAACCTGGGTAATCACCTCCTTCGCGGTGGCAACAGCTATATCCGTTCCGCTAACCGGGTGGCTCACGCAGCGATTTGGTCAAGTACGTCTTTTCACAATGAGCATTCTGCTGTTTGTGATCGCTTCATGGCTGTGCGGGCTTTCGCCGAATATTCAGACGTTGATTGGAGTCAGACTCCTGCAGGGATTTGTTGCAGGTCCGATGATTCCGCTTTCACAGACCCTTCTGCTCGCAAGCTATCCGCGCGCCAAGTCGGGTACAGCGATGGCAATGTGGGCCATGACCGTATTGGTCGCGCCCGTTGTCGGTCCCCTACTAGGCGGATGGATCACGGACAACATCTCCTGGCCCTGGATTTTTTACATCAACATCCCAGTCGGCCTCATGGCCGCAGGCTTGACGTGGTCCATCTACCGCAAGCGAGACCCTGGACCTCGCCGGGTTCCACTTGACTACGTTGGGCTTGTGTTGCTGGTGCTCTTCGTCGGAGCGTTGCAGATCATGATCGACAAGGGAAAAGAACTTGACTGGTTCGAGTCGGGGGAGATTGTCGCCTTGGCTGCGGTCGCAATAGTGAGCTTTCTTTTCTTCGTCGCTTGGGAAATGACGGAAAAGCATCCAATCGTTGATATTCGCTTGTTTTTCCGTCGGAACTTTGTGATAGGCACGATGTCACTGTCAATCGCATATGGTCTATTTTTTGGAAACGTGGTTCTGTTGCCGCTATGGTTGCAGCAGTACATGGACTACACAGCGACTTGGGCAGGAATCGCCACTGCTCCCGTCGGGGTCCTCGCCATCATTTTGTCACCGTGGGTCGGCAAGAACGTCGGAAAGATCGATCCAAGAAAGCTTGCGACAGTCGCGTTCCTGTTGTTCGGACTCGTTCTTTGGATGAGGTCAAGATTCGACACGGATGCAGATCTCACCACTATCCTTGTACCAACCTTGCTCCAAGGGGCCGCATTAGCGTTTTTCTTCGTACCGTTGCAATCGATCGTGTTTTCCGGGCTTGCGCCGGATCGCATCGCGTCGGCCGCGGGCCTGTCCAACTTTGTGCGGATCACGGCCGGCGCCATTGGCACGTCGCTATTTACGACGCTTTGGGAGAACCGGGCAATACTGCATCACTCGCAGCTGTCCGAGAAGATCGAATTCGGTAGCGGTGGTGGGCCGCAGGCGATCGCACAACTCGTGGGTCGCGGTCTGAGCGCAGAGCAATCCCTGGCGTACATCAACCGTTTGATTGATGTCCAAGCCTACACGCTCGCAGTGACCGACGTGTTTTACGTATCCTCGCTGACGTTCCTTTTGCTAATCATCGTGGTTTGGCTTTCAAAGCCGGTTAAAGGGCCGTCGGTCGTTAGCGTGGGTGCGCATTGACCGTGAGGATAATGAGTCAGCTGAATGCCCAGATCGCGCATAAGTAGCCGAATCAGGCGAGGGGCGAGACGGGCTGTTCGGCGGCAAGCGAAAGAATGACTTGGCGCGTGCTGCTCAGCTTGCAAAAGTGAGCAAAGATCAACCGAAGTACCTCCTGCAATCACACTTTGACGCTGGCGTACGCAAGGCCGAGGCAGCTCGAGCAGCATTGGCTTGCAAGTCGCCCAAGATTGGCCAAATCATTAGCTTCGATCCAGCGCATTGATTACGAGGCAAGGTAAAACTGCGGTTCATGTGGCCGAACCCCCAAGCTGCAGTTTGGCCGGCTCGGGCTAGCCAAGGTTGTTATCGCCAAGACGTTGTTGCTGGTGACTCAAGCCCGAGGTGCGTCCTTTACACCGAGGGTGGTTCCAACAATAACTTGTTCGCGGTGCCCACCGACTATGCGCGACGCATGGCTCGCGGGCGAGTGGATGAGACTTGTCAGGATGGCGTCGTGCGCGTCGCGGCTCAGGCACTAGAACCCGAGGCTGCGGTAGCCTCGCGGCAATCTGGATCACAAATCGCGTAGGACTTGCGCGTAGCGGTCTGCATGCTTGTGAAGCGTGGTACCGTCCAGCTTGTTCGCCTCGTATATGAGAAAAGGCGATGACCACCGCAGGCCACATCGATGCGCTGTGGATTGCAGTGGCTTGATCAGCTCTTCTAGAGAGAACAGGTTTATGCCGCTTGCGGTATAGGCGGAAGGGGCGTTGCCAGCCGTGGCCGCGACCATCAATGGCTTGTCCTTCAACAAATTTCCTTCAGTTTCGGGATTGATGTAGAACATTCGTGTCAGCACTTCGTCTTGCCATTGCTTGAGCAATGGCGGTGTCGAATACCACATGATCGGAAACTGCAGCACTATGCGGCTTGCATCGATCAGGCGAGCAACCTCGCGATCCAGATTGCTGCGACCATTGGTGTATTCGGCATACATGTCGACCAGCCGAACGTGCTGCAGGTTCTGCGCTGCGATTGCCAACGCCCGATTTGCTTTCGATTTGGCGTAATCTGGATGGAACATCAAAACAACTGTGGATTCTGACGACGAAGTCATTTGCAATATTTCCTGTTACATGCTGGCCCGATCGAGCGATCTAGCGATTGGCAAAATCCTACCGAAAAAGCGCTTTCGAGTCCAACGCGCAATCAACAGGCCCAGCTCCATCAATGGACTCACCGCTCGCTTTGTATTCCTCTTCCTGAATACAACAATCCTGTAAATGTCGGCTCTTCGATCAGGCATCCGGGGGGGTGGCCGAGCTCAGGTTCCTATTCCCATGGTTGTTACCCGCGCGTTTGCCCTGCTTGATGCGTAGCTCGACCGCTCTTATGCAACTAGTGCCAGAGCTGGAGCTTGAGCGACGCCGCCCGCTGCCGTAAGAGTTCCTTGGGTTGGATCGCGCGCTTGATCCGATCCATACATGCGATCGGTGTCGGTACCCTCGCCACGGCATTCTCCTGCGTGTGCCTGCTTTGCGCAGAGATTGCGATCACAGCCAGGAAGGAACTAAAGCGTCGGTCGCCAAGCTTGTAAATGCGCTCGATTTAAAGTTACACAAAGATTGATCGGCGGGCATCCGTGGGAATGCGCGAAATACTGGCTGTCACATCGGGGGCGCTGGTTTGAGGCACGTCCACTCAGCCACCAGTCTCATGCGCTCCCAGGTCGTCTCATCGGGTTCAACATATGGTGAACTTGAAAGGCCACAGTCGAATGCCGCCGATCGATCATGGAGGAGTGAGTCGATTCGGGATGAATGCTCAGGTCAATCGGAGCAAATGCTAACGTTGGCTGGAGGATGCAGGATTTCTGAGGCGGATGGAATTTCAGGAGCAGCGCAGGAGTCCTCGCTTAGGCGAGAGTCGACGCGTGGAAGTTTCGGGCGAAGCCGGTTCGCAAGGGATTCAAGGCCTGCGTGTGTGTCCGAGAAGGACGGGGAGGGTGCGGGCCCAATGTTCGTGCGCTCCCCCATTGCCTGAGGCGCTCCAGGCGATTTCCGTCCGAAGAGGTGTCGAGGAAGTCGGGTAAGTCGGCAGTTCGATTGCCCTCGGGATGCGCATTTCACGCTCGGCTGGCGGGATTTCCAAAGTCGCGGTACTGCGAAACACTCAAAATCGATGTAACGTAGTGTTCGTTACGGAGGCGTCATGAGAAGCGAGAAGACCGAGACACCCAATCTGCGCGTGAGCGCGAAGATCGAACAACGGCTGCGCCAGGCCGCCGACGTTGAGCACCGCAGCCAGACGAATCTGTCGGGGAGGCTTGTGCATGACCACTGCGCGGCCCGCGGCTTGGTCTCAATCGCGTCGAAGATGGATCCATCAACCGTTTCGCCTGCACGATCGGAGGCCTAATGGCGCGCAGAAAGAAGTCGTCCTCACCTGCCTCGGTGGGTGCAGTTCTCATCATTGGGGCCCTCGCACTGTTCAGCCAGGTACCGCTACAGGTCTGGGTCACGATCGGCGTCATCGCGGTCACCCTGCTGGTGATCTACTTCTGGGTGCGCAGCAGAGCGGCGGGTGACTCTGGCGAGAAGGAGGATCCTGTTGCCCCTAGGGCAAAACCTCAGAGCATCGGTGCGGCTGGCCGAACGAGTGTGCGTCATACGCATGACGCGCGGCCCACTCGGTCGACCTCGACAACTCAGCCGACTCCACCGCTCAGGCCACGGTCAACCCAGGAAGCCGCTCCCGCCCGCCAGCAACTCGTCGATGATGAGCCCTTGCAAGTTCTGCCTGCGCAGGAGACCGTGGAGTTCAAAGTGCCCAAGGCGCCGAAAGGCATGGGCCCGGCCGAGTGGCTTCCACCTGGGGTTGCTTACAGACTGGGCGATCTCTTGATTCCAGGAGGCATGGTCTACGTTGGCACGACGCTGTGCGTCACCGGCGGCGGTGACGACCCTGCGCTTATCAATCCTTCTCTTCCTGTTGCCAGGGTAGGAGATTGCAGCACCAGCGACATGGGTTATTGGCCCAGCTATGCCAACATCTCGCGGACGGCGCGTAGGTCGTACCTGGAGTGGTTGGTTGGCGGTCGTCAAGACCCCGATGCTGACGTCGGCTACGTGTTCCTCTTTTTCTACGGCCTGGAGCGCCGCGTCCTGGTGGACGCGCCCAGTGACGAGGCGGCGCAGCAGGAGTTGCCTGCCATCAAAGAAGAATTGCTTCGGTTGCTCTCAATCTACGGCGAGAACTACTCGTTCGCCAGTTATGCGGGCGAACTGCTTAACTGGATAGAGGTCTCGCACTACCCGGCGGACATCTACAACCGCCCGATGCCGAAATTACCGCGCAGCTTCGAGCTTCCCATCTACTTGCGCCTTGCGTTGGGCAAAGCTGCGGTTGACGGTGTGCCGGTGCCTGCGCACCTGGCCCTGGGATGGGCGCGGCTCGATCCTGCGACGTACCTGCGCACGGCGGCGGGACGCTGCGCAACGGAATTTGACCAGCTGTTCCAGCAGAAGTACCTGGAGAGCTTCAAGGGCGGCATCGTTCTGCCGCGCAATCGCACCAAGTTGCGCTTCGTCTACCGTGCGGCCTCGGCGGCCCTTCGGGGCATCGAGGTCAAGATGAACTTCGGCGACATCCCCGATGTATCCGTGCTCGTGGCGCCCATCCAGAAAATCCGGGCTCTGGCCGAGGAAACCACGCAGGCCATCGACCCGTACAGCCGGTTCCTGGGGCGCAACCCGAACAGCCGCGGTGCGCTGGAAGGCATCCTGACGCTTCCTGCCACGCTGTGGCCGCAACGCACCCAAACGGCGCTGGCGGAATTGAAGCAGCGCATGGGTGAAGGGATGCTCGCTCTGTCCTTTCAGGAATTGCTCTCCAAGCTGGACGCGCAGTCGACCTTGAACAAGGAGAAGAATCTGGCATTGGCCCGCGCGCTGGAGGCCATGAGCATCGGCATCGAACCCGATGTTCTGGCTGGCGCGAAACTGCCCAAGCCCGACGAGAAGGTCGTTCTCTTCGCTGTGCCGCCCGGCGAGGCGCTCGAGCGGTCGACGCCGGCTTACCAAGCCGCGGCTCTGACGCTGCAGCTGGCCTCGGTGGTTGCCACGGCCGACGGAGAGTTCAGCGTCAAGGAGATGGCACACCTGCGCCAGCAAATTCTCTCGTGGACGCACCTGACCCCTGGTCACCTGCGCCGTCTCCTGGCACACCTTCGGTTGCTGGTCATCGCACCGGCGACCCTGCCCGGCCTAAAGAAGAAGCTCGAAGCCGTGGACGCGCCGACGAAACAAGTTCTGGCGAGCTGCATGGCCATCGTCGCTCATGCCGACGGAGAGGTTACGCCAGGGGAGGTGAGGCGCCTGGAGGCGGTCTACAAGGCGCTGGGCGTCGACCCGAAGAAGGTGTTCTCCGATGTCCATGCGGTCGCCGCAAGGGCGCCAGGCGTTTCGTCGAGCGGCGAGGTAGCACCGACGGTTGCGCCTGCTTCTTCGGCGACTGTCGGTCCGCCGGCAGGCTTCACGTTGGACGCTGCGCGAATCGCGCAGCTGCAAAAGGAGAGCCAGGAAGTCGCGGCACTGCTTGCCAATATCTTCGTCGCCGACGGGGAGGCCGCGACGCCAGCGCCGGCCGAAGAGCCTCCATCTGTTCTCGAGACAACAACCCCGGAAGGCCTGATGGGACTGGACGAAGCACACAGCGCGCTGGCTCGCATCCTCCTGCAGCGCCCGCAGTGGACGCGTGCCGAACTGGAAGATGCCGCTGCCGACCTGGAGCTCATGCTAGAGGGCGCACTGCTGACAATCAACGAGGCCGCGTTCGACGCTTACGACGAAGCCTTGACCGAGGGGGATGACCCCGTAGAAGTAAACGCCGAAATTCTGGAGAAGATGCAAGCATGACCACCGTCACCATTCGCCCCAAGGACCGCGACGCCGTCCTGCAGTCGCTGCGCTCCGGCGTTGTTCCGCGGGCCGGACAGCATCTCATCCAGGTGGGCCGCACCCGTGAGATCAAGACCTTGGACGGGGACATCGAGCGTGTCGCCGACGGGGGCTCGACCTTCCGCCTTGTCATCGGGGAGTACGGTGCGGGCAAAACCTTCTTCCTGAACCTCATCCGCTCCATTGCACTGGAGAAGAAGTTGGTGGTGGCCAGCGCCGACCTGAACCCCGACCGCCGGTTGCACGCAAGCGGCGGCCAGGCGCGCTCCCTCTATGCCGAGCTGATGCGCAACCTCGCCACCCGCACCAAGCCCGATGGCGGTGCGCTCGCGGGCATCGTCGAGAAATTCGTGTCGACGGCCAAAACTGAGGCGAAGACTGCCGGCGTCGCGGCAGAAACTGTGATCCGACAGAAGCTCGACCAGCTGACCGAGATGGTCAACGGCTACGACTTCGCTGAGGTCATCGCCGTCTACTGCCGTGGAGCCGAGGAGGGCAACGAGCAGCTCAAGGCAGACGCTATCCGCTGGCTGCGGGGCGAGTTCACTACCAAATCTGATGCCAGGCAAGCGCTGGGCGTGCGCACCTACGTCGACGACGCGGCCGTTTACGACCAACTCAAGCTCATGGCGCGCTTCGTGCGCCTTGCCGGCTTCGGAGGCCTCCTGATCAATCTTGACGAGTTGGTGAACCTGTACAAGCTGGCCAACACCCAGGCACGGGCGTCGAACTACGAGCAGATTCTGCGCATCCTCAACGACTCCCTTCAAGGCAGCGCCGTCGGCCTGGGCTTCATCCTCGGCGGCACGCCTGAGTTCCTGCTGGACACGCGTCGCGGGCTCTACAGCTACCCGGCACTCCAAAGCCGGCTCGCGCAGAACACCTTCGCGACCAACGGCTTGGTGGACTTCAGCGGCCCGATGGTGCGCCTGGCGGCCCTGACACCAGAGGACTTCTACGTCCTGCTGCAGAAGGTGCGCCATGTGCAAGCCGGCGGTGACCCGGCCAACTACCTGCTGCCGGACCAAGGCATCGCCAGCTTCATGGAGCACTGCTCCAAGCGGATCGGCGATTCGTACTTCCGCACGCCCCGCACGACCATCACTTCTTTCGTCAACCTCCTGGCGGTCCTGGAGCAGAACCCGGGGACAGCTTGGCAAGACCTGCTTGGCGGTTTGGCGGTGAGTGCCGATTCCGCAGGGGCCAAGGACCTGGACGTCGACGGCGATGGGGATGGGGATGGGGATGGGGACGACGAGCTCGTGAACTTCCAAATGGCGCCTACGAAGAACTGAATCTGTGGAAAGCGGGGCGTTTCACCTTCTGGACGAGCGCATCCAGCGCTTTATCTGGGCCGAAGGCTGGGAGAGCCTGCGCGACATTCAGGAGCAGGCCGGCTCGGTCGTTCTCGCCGGCGACAAGGACGTTGTCATTGCGGCCGCGACGGCTTCCGGCAAGACGGAAGCCGCGTTCCTCCCTGCACTGACCCGCCTCCTGCAATCCGATGACAAGATGGGGCTCATCGTCTACGTAAGCCCCTTGAAGGCCCTCATCAACGACCAGTTCGGGCGGCTGGACAGGCTGTGTGACAAGTTGGACGTCCCGGTGTGGCCATGGCATGGCGACATCTCCTCGACCTCGAAGACCAGGTTCCTGGCCAGACCGCATGGCGTGCTGCTGATCACCCCTGAGTCGCTCGAGGCCTTGCTGTGCAATCGTGGGACATCGGTGGCAAAGGTGTTCGAGCGCACGGCCTATTTCATCGTCGACGAGTTGCATGCTTTCATCGGGCAAGAGCGTGGCAAACAGCTGCAGTCCCTCATGCACCGTATCGAGATCGCTGTGGGGCGCAAGGTTGCTCGCATCGGCCTGTCGGCTACCTTGGGTGACATGGGTCTGGCCGCCCAGTTCCTGCGCCCTGGCGGCGGTGCGGAGATCCTCCACTCGTCAGAGGTCGGAAACGGCCTGAGCCTCATCATCAAAGGCTTTAAGGAACCCTCGGTCCAAGTGGCGATGGAACCTTTTGAGTATGACGAGCCCGAAGATGGGCGCCAAGACAAGGAGATCGAGGATGCAGAGGGTGAGCGCGGACCGCCGGAGCCGGTCACGCCCGGCCGGATCGCTGCGCACCTGTACCGTGTGCTCCGCGGCTCGAACAACCTCATTTTTCCCAACGCTCGCCGTGAAGTGGAGCGCTACACGCACCTGCTCAATTCGATGTGCCAGAAAGAGCAGGTCCCGATGGAATTCTGGCCCCATCACGGTAGCCTCTCCAAAGAGGTTCGCAGCGAAACGGAGGCAGCGCTCAAACAAAGGGAAATTCCGGCAACCGCCATCTGCACGAGCACGCTCGAGTTGGGCATCGACATCGGTGCTGTCAAGAGCGTGGCTCAGATTGGGAGCCCGCCGTCTGTCGCCAGCTTGCGACAGCGCCTGGGCCGCTCGGGGCGGCGCAAGGGGGAGCCCGCCATCCTGCGTGCTTACGTCGAGGAGGATGAGGTTGACCCGAAGTCGAGCTGGGGCAATGAGCTTCGTCTGAATACAGTCGAGACCCTGGCGATGGTTGATCTGCTCACCCAGAACTGGTTTGAGCCCCCACGCGCCGGCGGCGCGCATTTCTCCACACTGGTTCAGCAAGTCCTGGCTGTCATTGCTCAGCGGGGTGGCGCTACGGCATCAGAGCTCCATCAGTTGCTTTGCGCACCAGGATCCCCGTTCGCAGGGACTTCAAAAAAGGAATTCGCTGATCTGGTGCGTTACTTGGGGGAGCGCGAGCTGCTGATGCAAGACTCCTCCGGCGATCTGCTGCACGGCCGTCTGGGCGAGAAGTTCGTCAACCACTATTCGTTCTACGCGGCCTTTGCCGCCGATGAAGAGTTCCGGCTCGTGGCCGGCACCAAGACGCTGGGTTCCATGCCCATCAGCCAGATGCTCACGGAGGGTCAACGCATTCTCTTTGCAGGAAAGACCTGGAAGGTCGAAAGCATCGATGAGGAGCAAAAGACCATTTTCGTGCGCCGCACAGGCGGCGGCGTACCACCGCTTTTTGCCGGTGGCAGTGGACGTAAGCACACGCAAGTGCGCCAGCGCATGCGCGAGCTGTATGAAGCCCAAGAGGTGCCTGCGTACTTGGACACTCAAGCAAAAACCTTTTTGGCCGAGGGTCGGGAGGGCTATAGCCGCCTGGGCCTGGCGACCGAGTTTGTCATCAACGAGGGGCGGCAGCTGCAACTGCTGACCTGGTTGGGAGATGACGCCAATGAGGCGTTGGCATGCCTTCTCATCCGCCGGGGCTTCGAAGCGACGCCCGGCGGCCCGGCCGTGGAAGTTCAACTGGGCGGCAGGGTGGCCGGCGATGTGATGGACGCACTAGATGACGCCGCGGTCGATGAGCCACCCCCACTGGACATGCTGCTGCAGGATGTGAAGAACCTCCAGCGAGAGAAATGGGACTGGGCGCTACCGCCGAACCTGCTGCAACGGACCTATGCGAGCCTCAATCTGAACCTGGACGAAGCGCTTGCATGGGTGCGCAAGGTTGCGGGGAGCTGAGAAGTGAGCTGTTGGAGGATGAATCGCCGTCGAAGGTCTTGAGGGTGCGCGCAAGCCCGTGCGCCACCTCGCGATGAAGGCTGCTCAGTATGTTGCTTACATAGTGCAGAAGACGGAGATTCCTTCAGCGCGCGTTTTTCCATGCATTCCTGGGGCGGATTCGTGATGCAGCACGGGTTTGGAAGCTTGCGTTTGATCGACGTCCGAGCGCAATGTTGTGCCACGCAAGCAGCGCCTTCACGCGCGACCCGCTGCTGGTCTTGTTGCCACGTGAGACGCGTCGCTGCGCGGGATGCGGTGCCCGAAAGTGAAGCCGCGACCATGGACAAGCTCGAGCGCCTGCGAGCCTGCCGGGGACGTTCTGTCCATGAGTTAAGCAAAACGAAGACCGCATGTCATGCCTGTGGCTTTCAGCTACTCTAGCAGTCCGAAAACGGAACTCCTCCATGCCTCATCGCCTTCGCAAAGTCTTCGCTGTCAACATTCGCAATGCGGGCACGAACGCCGCTTCGCAGCAGATCGCACTGCTCGATCTACGCGCCCACACGATGGCAATTGGCGAAAATGGCGTTGGCAAGTCCAGCTTCATGCGGCTGATCCCTCTGTTTTACGGGGCAAGTCCTGAGCGCATCCTGCGGGGCACTCAGAAACACCACCTGATCGGCTACACACTGCCTGGCCCAAGCAGCGCAGTCGCGTTCGAATACGAGCGAGAGACCGGCGATGACCTGCGCCTGGCCGTCATGTTCGCCAAGCCAGGGGCCGAGCGGCCCGAGTTCATGATCGTCGAGGGCGGTTACAAGGAGAGCTATTTTGTCGATGAGAGCGGTGATTTCGTGGACCGCGACCGCTTCAAGGATCGCCTCGAGGCCATGAACATCGAGGTTTCGCCGCGGTTCGAGTTGCACGAGTACCGCAGTGTCATCCTCTACGAGCATCGCCACACGAAGGAGGCGCGCAGCCTCCGCCCCTGGGCCGCCCGGCATTCCCTGGGCCCGTCCAGCCTGTTCGGCCTGGATCTGATTGCGGTAGCCATGACTTCCGAGAAGATTACGTTTCGTGATCTGCAGAACCTGGTGCTTGAGCGGCTGAACGACTCGGCCTTTGAAGGCGCTCGCAACTCCAACGCGCGGCAGCTACGCAAGGACCGCAAGGACGTCGACAGCTGGCTGGCCAACGTGAAGCACGCCCAGGAAGTACTCAACGACACGGCGCGCAAGAAGGTCATCGAAGAGCAGGCCGGGAAGGTCGGGCAGATCGCCTTGGATTTGGGGTCGTTGCGTGCCGCCTGCGACCTGAGCATCGATCGCCGCGTCGCCGCGCTTGATCAACTGGACTTCGAGCTCGGCAAGCTCACCGTTGCGATGCACAATCTAGAGCAATCCGCCGCCGAGAGCGCCGCAACGCACGCCAGGGCGGTCAGTGAGTCCAAAACCCAGCTCGCCAGCGCCACGGCCGCCTTGCAGGAAATTGAGGGGCAAGATGGGCACTTTACTTCCATCGGCATCAAGGGCATGTTGGCGGAACACGCCCTGCAGGGCCAGTACACCCATGACAAGCAGGTGGCCACCACCGAGCGCCTCAGCCTGACCGAGCGCGCGAACGATGCGCAGCAGGGCCTACAGGTGACGCTGGCCAACCTCGAAAGGGACCTTCAGACCCGAAAAGGACAGATCCAGATCCAGCGCGAGTCCGCCACACGTGAGTGCGAGGTACAGGTCGCCGCGGTGGATAAGGAACGGAACAGCGTGATTGCCGAGTTCGAATCGGCACCGGCGGCGCCCCGCCTGGTCGAGATCGATGAGTTGATTGCACAACACCGGGGCGACATCGGATCCCACGAAGCGCTAGCCCGCGTGGCCGAGGCGCCCGAGGAAGCCCAAGAGCAGCTTGCCCGCGCCGAGGCGTCGCTGGCGCAGGCCAACCAGGTTCTGTCGGAGCGCAAGCAGCATGTGGAGCGCACGCGCCTTGAGGTGAAGTCGGGCGACGGGCTACAGATACAGACCCTGCAGACCCTGAACCAGGCGGAAGCTCAGTTGGCAGACGCGGCAGCGCACCACGAGGTCCTGCAGGCGCAACTCAACCCGCCAGCGGGAAGCATCCTCGCCACGCTGCGCGCACAGCCGACCGCGCTGTGGACCGGCGCGGCCAAGGTGCTCGATCCCGAGCGGCTGCTACGCACCGACCTGACCGCCCGCTTCGAGGATGGCGCCTTCCGCGCTGCCGAGTTGACGCAGCAGAACGGCCCGGACGCCGAGGAAAGCGAGGATGTCAATGTCGGGCCTCTGCGGTTGAACGTAGCGCCGATCGAGTTGCCCCAGTGGGCGACGCAGGACGGCGCGCGTGTCCGCATAACCGCGTCGGCCGCCAACCTGGAAAGCATCCGAGCCCGGCACAAAGAGGCTCACACCGCGGCCAAGAAGGCGCAGGCCGATCTGGATGCCGCCCGCAAGGTGCTCCAGACTGGCGAGCACGAGCTCAATCGCGCTACGACGAATCAGGTCGACACAGCAGAGGCGGTGGTTCGCGCGAAAAAGCACGTCGTACTCGAGCAGGAGCGAGTGCGTAAGGACCACGGTGAGGAGGCGGCTAAGCTCCGCTCGGCCGTGTCAGCGCTCACCAACGAATTCAACACGCTGATGAACGACGAGCACGCACGCCGAGGCTCTGTGCTGCGCCAGTTCGATGAGCGGATCAGCAAGCTCAGGACCCAGCGCGACGAGGCACTCGTGCAGCTCACCGTGGAAGCTGGCGCTGCGGACACTGGCGCCAAGGAACAGCGTGCCAAAGCCCAGGAGGCACATGACCGGGTTTTGGAGGGGCTGGGCGTAGATCCGGCCAGGGTGCAGGCGCTGAACGAACGTATTGGCCTCCTGAACGCCAAGCTTGTGGCCATCGCGCAGAACGCACACAACGTCGCGGCCTGGCGCAAGTTCGAGCTGGAGCTGCTGCCCCTCAAGCCCGAGCGAGAAGCCCGGGCGCAGGAGCTTCGCCGGCGCGCCGATGCTGCGGTCGACGAGAAGACCAAGTTCGAAAAGGGCTTGATGGAGAAGCGTGCGGCGCTCACGACGGCCGAGGCGAAGGCGCGCTTTTCCCGAAACGCCACTCAGGAGGAACTGGACAACCTTCGGCGTCTGCGCACGCAGCTGCTCGCGCCGTACCGGCTGCAGGGGCCGGCGCACGTGGGAGATGACACCTACTACACGCTCAGCACCACCACCAAGACCCGCCTGGACATGCTCGGGACCGCGACCCAGCGTCTGGAAAGCGTCACGCGCGACCTGTGCTCGCGGATGCGTGAACGGCAAAGCTCGATCTCGCAGTGGCTGGACGGCGTCCAGGCCGCCCACAACGCACTTGTGCAGCAGCGTGAGCAAGACGGCCTGGCAGATGCCTACCTGCCGCACGAGCGGGCGGTCGACTGGGGTCGGGCCGTCTGCGATTGGTTCGAGCCACTTACGCACCGGCAGTACCACATTGCCCTGCGCCACGAGATGGACGGCTACTTCGCCGCGGCAGAGTCATTCGTCAATCACATCGCCAACTTCGAGTCCCGAGTGGACGAACTCAACCGACAGTTCCAGCGGGCACTGGACCAGGCGACAGGGTTCAAGCGGTTCAACAACCTGCAGATCAAGATCTCGTCGAGCGCCACTACGAGCCCGGCGCTGAAGGCGCTGCGCGAAATGCGGGACGTGAGCCTCTCGCGCCTGAGTTCCCACCGCACGGCGCTTGCAGCAAATCCGCAACTACCCTCCGAAGAGGAGGTCGCCCTCGTTCGCTCCTTCCGCGATCAGATCCCCGACACCGGTACGCTGAGTGTCGACCTTGACGAGCACGTGCGCTTGGCGTTCGAGCTCGAGGAGATGGGCAGGCACATCAAGATCGACAACGACCGGTCCATGCAGGGCCTGTCGTCCACAGGCTTGACGGTGCTGATCACCATGATGTTCCTCCTCGGGTTCCTGGGCATCGTTCGCGGGCCGCGCTCGCCGGTAGGCATGACCTGGGTGCTCGACGAGGTTGGGCGAGTCAGCCCCAGCAATATGCTGCAGTATCTGGATGCGCTCACGCACCAGAACGTCACTGCAGTGTGCGCGGCGCCGAGCATCGACCCGGCGCTGGGAGCCCTCTTCGCCAGCGCGCATCTCTTTGAGGACGATGGCTCGCTTGTCAAGGCAGATGCTGACGACGAGGAGATCGGCCTGGAAGCTGAGGAGACCGTGCGATGAGCAAGCTGGCAAGCACCCTAAAGGCCCTGCTCGCGGGCGAGTTCATTTGCCCCGTCGCTCATCCGGCCAGCTACGACATGCTGATCGAGGAAGAGCACCGCGCGGCCGCTGAGGCCTGGGTCGGGCAGTTGGGCTTGCGCTTGGTGCGTTTGAGCGAGGAGGGCGCTTTCTTCCTGGCGCCCGAGTTGGCCGATGCCGACGCGCGCTCGGCTGTCCGCGACTCGCTGCGCAATGTGCGCGCAACGCTTTCGCCGGTCGTTCCCGTTCTCGAGGCCATTCGGCAAGCCCAAGGGCAGGACGCGCACCTGCAGCCTGGGCTCACGCTCTGGGAGTCGGAGCTGGCTGAGCGCGTGCGACTCACGCCGGCGCTTGAGCAGCAGGTGATGGAGCTGGCGCTGTCAGGCCTACGCCTCGACGCGAGTAGCAACGACCGGATGTCGCGCATGCTGGAGTTCCTGGTCAAGGAGCGCTATGCCGTTCCCGTGACGAACGACAGCCGTGGCTACAAGCTCACCGGCAAGATCGAGTTCCTATACGCCGTGCTCGATGTGATCGCGGAGAACACTGAACTGATCAGCGACGCCTCGGTGGTGGACCAGGAGCAGATGCGCCTGCCGGAGGCAGCCAAAGAATGAGCAATCCCAATCGGAGCTCGCCGCTCAAGCCGGTCTTCGCAGCCCTCAGCCGGCACGTCGACGTGGTGGAGGTGGCGCTGCGGGAGCTTGTGGGCGTGGACGGAGAGGTCGCGGCCACCGACCCCGCCATCCGCTCGTTGCGTGAGCTCAACATCCTTCGCCCCGCTGGCGAGCGCGGGTACCGGCTTCATAGCCGCCTGCGCGAGTTCGCCAATGACGTCCTGCAGATCCATCCGGCCTACCAAAGCCTCACCGGCATTGGTCAGATGGTCGAGCAGATCCCGATGGTCTGGAACGAGTTGGATGATCTGCGCGCCGCCGGCGACTTCAAGCAGGCCGACGAGGCGGCCGGGCAGATCGAACAGGATGCCTTCGACATCTCGGACATGGTGGAGCGCAACCTGCGCCTGCTGGGTCTCCTTCTGAGCACGCGCTTCGGCAACGTCACGTCGCTCGCCGCCAAGAGCAGCCAGAACCGCTACTACCAGCGCCAGAGCGAGCTGATGAGCAACGACCTCGCGCGCCTGAGCCGCGCGGTGGAGCGCGTAGAGGGGGAGGCGCGCGAGCGGGGGCTTCAGGTCCTGGCCGCCATGCTGCGCAACACGATCCAGGGGCAGCTGCCCCGGTGGACGCAGACGCTTTCGCAATACCAGAGCCAGATCCGGCGCGAACTCTTCAGCATGCGCGAGATCGAGCGCAAGAACGTGCTGCTCGCGCGCACGGCCATGCTGCTGCGCCAGAACCCCGCTTGGCGAGGGATCGAAGAGCCGGCGCTGCCCGAGGATCTGCCGACCTTTTTGCTGTCCAAACCCTTCATCGGCGCCCCCATCCCGCCGCTGCGCATCCACATGGATCCGCAGGACGACGATCGCAGCATGAGGGAACTGATGCGCGATGAGGTGCATTCGCTTCCGAAGGCGTCAGTGGCAGCGCCGCCGACGGAGAAAGCGCCGCGCATCAAGCGCGCGGACCCCAAGCCGGCGCGCAACACCCCCGAGACGGCCGCGATGCGATCTCTCGCGCGCCTGGCAGCTGCAGCGATCGCGTACGCCAAGACCGAAGGGGCCAAGCCCTTGTCGGTGATGGATTGGCGCGCCGGGGACACGGTGGCGCGCTCGATGGCGCCGGCGCTTTGGCTCGCTTTCGCGGCGTCGGCATTGCGCCCGTACAAGTTCCGGGTGGTGCTGGTTGCCGATCCTGCTGCACCCGGTGAGCGGTTCCGCCACACCTTCAGTGATGCGTTGGTGGCGCCCACGCCGGACGCCATCGCGCTCTTCAAGCGCACGCTCGGGCGCCAAGCCGGAAAAGCCCAGCGCCAGCCGCCGCCGGCAGCTCCTTTCGAGGCAATCGTTGCCCCATGACACCCGCCCACTACTCTTTCATGCGAAACCTGGTGGCCAACCGGTCGCCCAGGCTGAGCTCCGCGATTGCCAAGGAAATGGCGGACACGCAGGATCTAGGACGGGTCCGCGGGCGTGCGGTCCTCTACGAGGAAGCGGATTTCATCAAGGCCGAGACGAAGTTGCGCAATGCCGGGTACTCGGTCGAGGCGCCAGCAGTCGGGCGGCAACGCTCCGACGCTAACGACGCGGGCTCCGAGAAAGCCTTTGCGGCGCCGGTAACGGACGGCTTGGTCGCGGTGGTTGCGATCGGGGTGCCGGGCATTGCCACCCCCGAAGGCAGTTTCCTTGCCATGAAGTGGCGCGATGCACTGGCGCTGCCCTACGAGGTGCTGGTGGTGTGCGAGAACCTAGAGCCAATGCAACGGGTTCATCGCTATGAGTGGCTGCAACCCTACCTCCTTGAAGGTGAGAGACGGAGAACGGCGCTCGTCGTTTTCCGCGGTGCGCCCGACTGGTTCCGGATAAGTGACGCCAGCCGCTTGGTAGCCGGCGACACACGACCCGTTCTCGCACTCTTCGACTTCGATCCGCAAGGGCTGTTGATGGCCGCTGGGCTGCCGCGTCGGGAAGCGCTTTGCCTGCCGCCGTGGGAGCTCCTAGAAGCCTTGGTGATCGATCGAAAGCGCCATGACCTTTATGCAACGCAAGAGGCGGGATGTCAGGCCCAGCTGGATGCCTGCCCCGACCAGGAAATTGCCACCGCCTGGGCCCGTATGCGCCTGCTGACCCGTGGCCTCAACCAGGAGGCTTTTCCGGAAAGCAACTGATGCTGGCGGCCCCGCGCCTGAGTGACCCTTGGCTCGGTTCGACCTCGTCAAAAAACTTTGAATTCACTATCGTGACCAAGGCATGCTTGCCGATGTCGACGGCGAACAAATAGACTTTCGCTTAAGACTGCTTTCTGAATCTCGATATTGGCGAATGAACGACAGCTTGGAGTCCGGGCATCACACCTATGCAGCCCCGAAGATTATCTCCTCTTCCAAGCCCCGTTCCCTTGACGCATCGATTTGAGATGAGGCTGGTGATCAATGCGGCTGCGTTTGAACGCGAATTGCCTCGAATCCACCATCACAGAAATCGTCGTTGCCGGCCAGCGCTCGATAGAGCTTAGCAAGCCAGTGGTTCGGTCCTGATACTTCCTCAAAGTCGTGCGCGCCTTCAATCAGCTTATCCGCGACGCGGTTTGACTCTTCAGCCAAGCCATAAGCGCGGCGGAGAGCGGGATACTGACTGCCCAAATGCTCAAGGCCCATCCGTCTGTAGCGGTCGGCAAGGTCGAGCTTGTTAAAGTGGGACTGCAAATGGCGGAAGGTACGAAGTGTCATCCCCGCGGGCCGTGTCAGACGGTATGAAAGGATCAGCGCATTCGCCTCCATGCGCGTACGCACGGCCAAAAACGCCATCTCCGGGATCGTGTCATAACAGGGGTGTAGAAACATCCGCACACTCGTGCCCTCGTCCAGGACGTGGTCCCGCTTGCGAGTATTGCAGACAGCGCAACTCGGTACGAGATTCTTAGGGAATACCGAGAACTCTGGGTACTGCTCCTTTGGCAGATAGTGATCGAGCGTCGAGGACTCGCTGATCCCGCAAAACGGGCACCGCGCGACGTTTGTCCTCTTTAAGAGATCGCCACGGAGCGCCTTCATCGGCTCGGTCTCGACGGTAAACGCGTGCCGCATCGCCTCTTTTTGCAGGTTGGTTAGAGGAGCCTCATTCAGTCCGCCGACCTCTGGCACAGCTTCCTCGTAGCCCTGATAGGCGGTGAGCACATTCGCGCGCGCCGCCCGCATCCGTCGCCGCCGCTGTGCGTGCTTGGCTGCGGCAATCTCATCGAATACATCCGTCGCATCGACGTTGAGCAGTGGGATCGATCGCATCTGCTACTCCTCGATCTCATCGCGAATGCTCAGGACGTAGGAGCGCGCCGCGAAGCCCAACTTGCGACCGAAAGTTTCCTCGATCTCCTCAAGCGTGCTTCGGCGCGCCAACGTGCTCAGCGTCTCGTGCCAATCGGTCGAGCCGTCGCCGAGATTAAAGACCTCCTGTGTGATGACGCCGATGCTTTCCGCGAACGTCTCCACGCTCGGCGCCACGACGCGGTTCTGGTCGGCTACTCGGCGCAGCACCTGGACGTATTTTGCTGGGGTCTCCTGCAGGACCACTGGCGAATGGGTGGCGATGATCGCATAACCATCGAAGGCTTCTAGACATGCCCGCACGCTCTTGAGAAACGCGGCGAGTAGCGGCGGATGAAGGTGAGTTTCGGGCTCGTCGACGAGAACCAGTGTCGGCTCCGAGCCCGAGATGTGTGCCGTGAGTTCGGTCACGATCTTGAGGACCACCTTGTGGCCACTACTCAGTCCGCGGAAAAGCTCACCGAGTTCGTCATCGTCGCGATTGGCATAAAGTTGGGTCAAACCGATGCGCTGAAACGATGGGTCGCGCAGGAGAGGCTTCAAGACCTCCAGCAAGATCTCCAAGCGGTCAGCTTTGCGGACACGCTCTAGCGCCGACAGGAACTCCAGCTCGATCTCCATCGGGGTGCGCAGTCGGTAGGCCTGTTCACCGCTCGGCGCGTCATCGTCTGATCGCTCTCGAAGACCACAATAGACGTATCCGAAGATATCTCCGCTCTCTTGCAGCCTTTCCTTCTCTACCTCGGTGCGCCCCGGAATGACAAAGGTGTCGAACGCACTGTAAGACCCCACTACCACGGTTTTGAACGGCGGCGCGGTGCCGACAAACCGGCCTGCCGCGTCATCCAGCACGTCTTCCTTGCTGCCATAGCCGTATCCGCTCGCCACGATGGCAAGATTCGAGAGCAGGCGGGTCTTGCCCGTGCCGTTGTAGCCAATCAGCGCGTTGATACGGTTTGGCAGCTGGCCACGTCGCCGGAAATCGAAGTCGATCGTGAAAGCGTTAGATCCGTGCGCCACCTGCGTCTTGAACTTGACCCTGAACCCCGCACTTCGACGTTTCGTCGGCAGGGCAGGCGCGCGCAGCAGCCGTGCAGCGTCACCGATCGTTCGCTTGGCGCCGCCAAAACGCAGAAGCGAGACCTGATAGGGCTCACTGTCTTCGACACTAGCCTTGATCTCGTCGTCGAAAGCGACATCTCGGAGACCTCTGAAGTACGGTTCGAAGACGTCGCGCCCGAGTTTGAAGAGCGTCTCATAGTAGTCGAGGTCGGCACCTAGCGATGCATGGCTGGCGGGCAATTCCTCAAAGGGGCGCCTTGGCATTTCTGTGTATCCGCTGTCCCGTCCCGTCTCGATGATCTTGATGCTACCGAGATCGTGGCTTTCCTCGGCCGACATGTATAGCGTGACGTGGAATGTGGTCCTGTAGCCATAGTCATCCCAGTTGTCTTGGACGAGCACAGCATGCGGGTAGTGGCTGGTCGTGGGGGAGTCGCCTGACCTGAATTCAACGACGAATCTCATTCCAATTCTTCCTTCGCGGTGGACGCATTTACCGATGTGCAGTAGGTGGTCGCATTTCCCAGTCTCGCTCGCAGCTAATTGGCCTGCGCAGCATAAAATTTTTTCTTCGCCGAAAAGCGGTGCCGTAGGTCGACTAGAAATATCGGCGATCTCCAGGGCCGCTGGATACGGATGGCCGAACGCGCCGCCGCCCGGAGCTGCCCAAATTCACCAAGCAGCGAACTAATAAAAATCTCTATGTAATGTCCTCCACGGCGCCTCTAACAATCAAGTCTGCATGCCGATCACAAGCCATATTTGCGTTTCCGATTCTTGAATGCGGGCTCGGTGCCCTCGAGAATCTCCACTACGGTTGCCTTGATCACGGGCGATTCGATGCCGCCCGAGACGTAGTTGAACGTGTTGGTTGCCTTGTCGCAGGTCGCGCAGATGATTTGCTCTGCGTCGCAGACCACCGCCAGGTTGGGGTTATGGGTAACCATGATGACCTGGCGCCGTTGCTTGGCCGCCTTGATGCACTTGACCAGCACCTTGAAGATGGTCTGGTTGTCCAGGTTCTCTTCGGGCTGGTCGATGATTATCGGGATGTCGTCCTTGTCCACCAGAAGATAGAAGACTAGCAAGAGCAGGCCGCGCTCGCCAGGCGAAAGCTGGCTGATCTCCTGGCCGTCGAACGTAAGCGAATACCGTGGCTCCAGATAGCTCATGCCGTAGAGGTAGTCGAGGATGTCTTGGGGGTCTCCGCCTTTTCGGAGCTGGTCGGCGATCCTGGTCTCGCGGCCGCCACCGGACTCGCGCCGGTCGAAGTGCAGCATGTCGTCCATGGTTTCGAGAAATTTCAGCGTGGAGTCCACGCTTCCGAAATTGACCTCTTTGAGCAAGCCGCGCATGAGCTGGTTGCTTTCGTCCACGCCGGCAAAGCTGCCGCGCGACTGCCGGTTGATTCGGGGGAAGAACTGGTCTTGGAAGTCCGACTCTTCGATGCGCACCGCGAAGTCCAGCGGCAGGTGCATGTCCATCTGCGCGGCAGACTTGACGAATTCCTGAACCGGTCCGTAGAGGCGGCGGTACTCCTCGACCGTCTTGCCCAGTTGCGCGTGGACGGTCTTGGCAAGCTCTATGCGGCGCGCCTGCAGTTCCGCCAACTTGCCGGGCAGGGCGGCCAGCGACTCGATCTCAGCCTTGAACCATTCGATGGACTGCGCCTTGTCTTTGCTGCCGGTGAGCTCCGCTTGGGCGAGTTCCCACTTTGCGACCTGGTCTTTGAAGATGATGAATAGGCGCTGCTTCTCGCCGAGCTGGCTCTTGATCTCGGCCATAGCGGTATCGGCAGCCTCGCGCCTTTTGATGAGTCCCGTGGACTCTTGGTTGGCGAGGGCCGCGTCTATGGATGCGATGGACTCCTTGGTGGTCTTGCCGAACGCATCAATTTGCGACGTGTCGATCCTCAGCTCGACCACGTCGGACGCCTTCACGTCTGCGCCAGCTTCGGCGAGCATGGGGCCCAACTCCGCGACGAACTGGTCGTGGGCCTTCTTGTGGTTCGCGATGGCTTGGACGATGCAGCTCAGGACGGCTTGGCGCTTCGCGTCAGCGGCCTTTTTTTCCCGGAGCAACTTTTCTTCGTCGCGCAACTTTTTTAGCTCGTCTTCGAGGGCTTGAATCTTCTCGGTGGCGGCCTTCGACTCTTCTTGCGCGGCGTCCGATGCGGTGGGATCTTCCACCGGCTCGGGCTTTGATGCCACAAGTGCATTGAACTCGGCTACCTTCGCGTCGAGCTGCCCTTGAAGCAACTGCTTGAATTCCGGCGTGAGACGTCGCTCCGTCTGCAAAATCTCGGTGTTAACCCTGGAGATTTTTTTGACGACCTGCTCGCGCGCGCTGTCGATCTCCGCGACCTTGAAGTCGAGCAGCTCGTCCATGGACGTGTAGCCCAGCCGCGCGTCTTCCGGGACGTGCGTGTAGATGATCTTTCGCAACTCGGTATCGA
>Ga0160430_100297_pt1 | contig 33359 bp, 37 predicted proteins | sample HID1971I_E0MG_FD_108274 | JGI IMG/M metagenome (GOLD analysis project Ga0160430, IMG submission 108274) | Enriched millipede-associated microbial communities from UW Madison campus, WI, USA - HID1971I_E0 MG | ecosystem: Host-associated > Arthropoda: Insects > Digestive system > Unclassified ...
GCCGGATACGAGAGCGACCTCGTCCCGATCCGCATCAACGTCGGCGAGCAGGTCCTCTCCCAGCTCCGCGGGAACGACCAGCTCGACTGGATCATCACCGACGAGCACGACGCCATCGACGGGACGAAGTCGGGCGAGTACTACGCCGCCATCGTGCTGCCGGAGACGTTCAGCGCCGACATGCTGACGTTCTACGCGGACGGCGGCGACCGGACGCACATCGCGCTCTACACGAACGAGAAGAAGAACGCGCTGGCCCCGAAGATCACCGGCCAGGGCGCGGAGGGCGTCTCCTCCGCGATCAGCGAGGAGTTCACCCAGACGCTCGGCGACGTCGCCCTCGGCCTCATCTCGTCGATGTCGGACTACCTCACCGACGAGGACACGCAGGCGGCGCTGACCCGCGTCGAGGCGCGGCTCGGGAGCGTGGCCGACCAGCTGCGCTCCGGCGCTCACACGGCCGACTCGTTCACCGCCCTGATCGAGGCGAGCGAACCGCTGCTCGACAGCGCCTCGGCCCTCGTCGGCACGGCCGGCGAGGCGTTCCGGGACACGTCGGGCGCTCTCGGCGGCGGTGTCGACGCAGCGGGCACGCTGAAGTCGACCTTGCAGACGGCGACGCAGTCCCTGGCGGATGCCCTCGCGGCGACCTCGGACAGCTACGACGCGGTCGGCCGGCGGATCGACGAGCTGTATGCCGGAGCGGACTCGCTGAGCGGCAGCCAGGTGCAGGCGATCACCACGCTCGCGCAGCGGGTGCAGCAGCAGATCGATCAGTACACCGCGCTCAAGGACACGCTGGAGACGCAGGTCGGGCCGCAGCTTCCCGAGTCGGCACAGCCGGCCTTCGCCGCCGTGATCTCGCGGCTCGACGAGGCCATCGCCCGGCAGCAGGCGCTGCAGGAGCAGCTGCAGAAGTCGGCGACGGAGATCGCGGCGGGCAACGACGCGGCGCAGAGCTCCCACCAGGAGATCAAGGCCGCGATCGCGGATGCGAAGAAGGCGATCGCGGATGCGCGGAGCACCTATGACAACGGTCTGAAGGCGCAGCTGGACGCCCTGTCGTCCACGCTCACGCAGATCGGCTCCGACGTGTCGGCGATCCGCTCCGACCTGTCCGGGATCACGTCGGGCCTCTCCGGCGCCTCGGATTCCGTGCGGTCGACGCTGTCGCGGGCGCAGGAGGCGACGACGCAGCTGTCCACCTCGCTGAACACGATGGCCGGCCGGTTCGACGAGGTGCAGCAGGCGATGGCGAAGGCCGCGGACACCGGCGACCTCAGCGAGCTGATCGGTGCCGACGCCGGGGTGCTCGCCACCTCCCTCGCCGAGCCGGTGCGCCTCGACCGCACGGCCGTCTTCCCCGTGGCGGGCTTCGGCGCGGCCATGGCCCCGCTGTACATGATCCTCGCGCTGTGGGTGGGCGCGCTGCTGATGACCGTGACGATCCGCGTCGACGTGAACGCCGAGACGCTGCCCGACCGGCCGGAGCTCACCCCGACGCAGAAGTACCTCGGCCGCTACGGCATCTTCGGGCTGGTCGGCCTCGCGCAGAGCACGCTCCTGACGCTCGGCCTGATCCTGTTCGTGCAGGTGCAACCCGCCCATCCCTTCCTGCTCATCCTGGCCGGATGGGTGATCTCGACCGTGTTCACCCTCATCGTCTACACGGCGGTCGTCGCGTTCGGCAACGCCGGCAAGGCGCTCGCGGTGCTGCTCCTGGTGATCCAGATCTCGGGCTCCGGCGGTGCGTACCCGCTGCAGCTGCTGCCCGAATGGTTCCAGAGCATCAGCCCCTTCCTCCCGGCGACCTACGCGGTGAACATGGTGCGGTCGGCGATCGCCGGCGTCTATCAGGGCGACTTCTGGCTGTCCCTGGGCGCGCTCGCGCTGTTCATCATCCCGGCGCTGCTCCTCGGCCTCGTGCTCCGGCGCCCGCTGATGACCTACAACCGCAAGCTCGTCGAAGCACTCGCCTCGACCAAGGTGATGTCGTGACCGGTGCGCCTGCGCGAAAGGACCCCGCTGTGACCACCGCGAACACTCCGGCCCCCCGCGGCCGTCGGCGCGATGCCCTGGCGAACCGCGAGGCGCTGCTGCGCGCGGCGCAGGCCGTGCTCGCCACGAACCCGCATGCCTCCCTCGATGCGATCGCGCAGGCAGCCGGGCTCACGCGACGAGCCGTCTACGGCCACTTCGCCGACCGCGACAGCCTCCTGCGGGAGGTGATCGCCGTGGGCGCACAGCGCTTCAACACGATCGCCGAGACCACCGATGATCCCGATCCGCGGGTGACTCTGGCCCGCATGGCGACGCGCCTGTGGCGGGAGGCCTCCGCGGTGCGCGCCTCGGCCAACATCGCCCTCGATGATGCTCATCTCGCGGACACCGTGCTCGCCCTCACACCGCTGCGCCGCCGCATCCGCGATCTGACGAAGACCGGCGTGGAGTCGGGGGCGTTCCGCGGCGACATGCCTCCCGTCCTCCTCGCGTTCCTCATCGAGGAGACCGCGCGGGCCACGCTGCGCGAGCTGCGTCTGACCACGGACGACGCCGACTCGACCGTCGTCCGCGTCGTGCTGAGCATCGTCGGCCTCTCCTGGACCGAGCAGGCCGAGCTCCTCCGCGCACACCCCGAGATCTTCGCCCAGGACTGACACCTCCGGTCGGGCGGCGCGGGTCGCCTATTCTCAGACCTGCTCTCGCCCGTGTCAACGCCTGGCGGAGACGCCTGCTCCGGAGGGAGACTCGTCACCCACCCCAGCGATTGGAGACTCCCATGTCAGACGCTCAGGCATACCCCGACGGCGAGGGCGAAGTGGAAGCGGAGGGCATCGACCCCGACTTCCCGTCGACCGACGACGACTCCACCGATCCCGACGAGGACGACGACGACGCCTGACGCGCGCCTTGACGCACACTCATCCCCTGCACCAGGATGAGGTCCCACACGCTCGAAGAGGGCGACAACCGGGGGGGGTATCGTGCGTCGACTCGGGGAGGGAAGTCCTGGGTCCGCCCGGATGACCGCCGCAGTCACCGCCATCAGCGGACTGCTTCTGCTCAGCTCGACCATGACCGGGTGCACGGGTGAGGCGATAGCGAGTCCGAGCCCGACGGTGACGTCGAGCTCGTCCCCGCGGGCCGGCGAGACGGCGGTGCCGACACCGACACCGACACCGACACCGACACCGACAGACGTGATGCACTACGTGCCCGATGGCGAGGACATCCTCGCGAGCGTGGACAACCAGCAGGCAGCCAACCAGATCGGCGTGTTCCCTGTGACGCACAAGAACGCCGTGGTCTACCTCACCTGCACCGGCGAAGGCATCGTCGTGATCGAGATCGCTCCGCTGGGAACCTTCTCCTTGGAATGCGCAGCGACAGTGGCGTCGGAGAATCAGTTCCAGGTCAGCGAGTACGACGAGTTCCGGGTCGGTATCCGGTCCGAAGCGGGCCAGACCTGGGCGGCAACCATCACGACGCGCGACTGACGTCGTCGGTCCGACGTCCGATCGGAAGCGCCCGCCGGTGAGCGCGTCCGGGCCGACGCCGGGTGACGGCGGTCAGCTCTCGGAGCCGTCCGGGGTGTCGAGCACCTCGTCGACGAGCATGATGCCGCCGGTCGAGTTGGCGGAGTGCATGAGCTCCTCGATCCATCGCACGTTGAGCTGCGGCGTCTCCGGCTCGTCGAACGTGAAGCGGAGCGGGATCGACGGGTGCAGCCAGATCGTGGAACGGCCGACGGGGTCGCCCTCGGGGTGCTTCCACGAGAGGGTGAAGCTCTCGTTGCGACGCAGCTTGGTGGCGATGACCACCTTCAGATGAGCGAGCGCCCGGTCTTCGATATGGATCTCGTCACCGCTGCCGTACTGGACCGTTCCCATGTCAGAACCCTAGCCGGAATCGACCGACGACCGAGTTGAGGAGCCCTTCGGCACGTCGTACAATTCTGGTGAATTCTGGCGGGCTGACGGGCGCCCGTTCGACCAGGCGGTGCAGGATTCTGCCCCCTCGGGTGCGGTGCGCTCCTCGGCAGCCAAGGCTGACTGATGGGAGTGTTGAGATGTCTGCGATGCCCGATCCCCGGTTCGAGCTTCGGAAGATCACCGATACCGAGTGGCTGATCCTCGACCACCGGTACGCGTCGAACGATTCTCGGCAGACGGTCGCCTGCGTCTACCAGGTGGATGCCGTCGAGGTCGAGGTCCTGTGGCTGCGGGACCTCCCGCTGGCGAACTGCTACATGTCCGCCATGGACGTGCTCGAGGACGTGCAGCGGTTCCATGCACCGCGCCGTGCCGGTCGCCCGATCCCCATTCCGCACCGTCCGCCGCTGGCCACCGCCTGAACGGTTCGGGCTCGCGGACGCGCCCCGCCCCCACGTGACGGAGTGTCGGCGCGGACGGGAGAATGGAGGACATGTCCGCGAGATCCCGTCGGCCGCTCCTCTCCTCCGTGCGAAGGCTGCTGCACACCGACCCCTCGGCCGTCGCGCACACCGAGGCCATGCCCGTCATCGACGAGCGCACCGTCCCCCGGGTGCTCGATCTCGCGACGCGCATCGGGGAGTCGATGTTCGCGGTCGGCGCCTCCGCCCACGAGGTCACGCTCGCGATCACGCGCGTCTGCGATGCGTACGGGATGCGGGGCGTTCAGGTCGACGTCACGTACAACTCGATCACGGTGTCGTTCCACCTGAGCGGCGAGGTCTGGCCGGAGACCCTCGTCCGGGTCGTCCGGGTGACGGCTCCCGATCACGCGAAGCTGCAGCGGGTGCAGGCTCTCGTCGCCGACATCGACGACGGGCTCGACCTCGAATCCGCCCGCACGACGTTCCGCGCGATCCGTCGGATGCCGTTCCGCTACCAGCAGCCGGTCGTAATCGTGGCCCGAGCGCTGCTCGCGGTCGGCGTCAGCATCATGCTCGGCGCCTCGCCGATCATCGTCGGCCTCACGTTCGTCGCCGCGCTCGGTGCGGCCCTGACGCAGGCCGGGCTCGCCCGGCTCCGGGTCCCGCTGTTCTTCAGCCAGATCGCGGGAGGCCTGGTCACGACGGTCGTGGCACTCGCGGTGTCGGCGCTCGGTGCCGCGGGCATCGAGCCGTTCGTCGGCATCCGCCCGTCGATCATCGTGGCCTCGGGAATCGTGCTGATGCTCGCCGGCCTCACCGTGGTCGGCGCCGCGCAGGACGCGATCGACGGCTTCGCTCTCACGGCGGGCGGGCGCATCCTCGACCTCACGATGCAGACGCTCGGTGTCGTCATCGGCATCCTCGTCGGACTCGAGCTGGGCAGCGCCCTGGGCTTCACGATGGACCTGCCCGACGACCCGGCGCCGTTCGGTCCGCTGCTGAACCAGTTCGGCGGCGCGATCATCGTCGCGGTGGCCGTGGCCGTGTTCAACGGCGCCGGCATCCGGATCATCCTCGTGAGCGCACTGCTCAGTGCCGTGACACTCGCCGGCTACTCCGCCACGATCGCGCTGAACGTGCACCCCGCCGCGGCGAGCGCGATCGGCGCCCTGCTCGCGAGCTTCCTCGGGATGCTGATCGCCCGGAACCTGCACGTGCCGTCGGTGGCGGTGACGACCGCGGCGATCGTGCCGCTCGTCCCCGGTGTCGCGGTGTTCCAGGGGCTGCTGGAGATGGTGCACGCCGCCGGCACCTCCTCCGCGGGCGTGCTGGTGTCGGGCGGATCGCTCATCGACGCCGCGGTGATCGGCATCGGTCTCGCGTCCGGCGCCTCCCTCGGCCTGTACCTCGGCACCCCGGTGCGGGCGACGCTCGCGAGCGTCGCGAAGACCCGCGCCCGCGTGCGGCGCTGAGCAGTTCTCCGCCCCGGCAGCGGGCGGAGTGACCCGGACGCCGAGGGCCGGCAGGATCCGTGTCCCCCGGCCCTCGATGAACCCTCCGCGTTCGATTCAGGTGAGTGCGAGCTTCGTGTCCTGCCGGACGAACACGGCCTCATCGACCGCGTTGCCGCGCACCCGTGCCGTCTCCGAGACCAGCTGCTGGAGGAGGCAGACCGTCACGAGCGCACGCTGCCCGTCGGTGAGTCCCGCCGGCACCGCCACCTCGAACGGCGCATCGCCGCGCAGGTGCGGGGCCTCGGCGAGGAACAGCGTCGCCGAGGCACGCTCCTCCAGCTGCTCGACGAGCTGCCGCTCCCTGGCCCCGCCGATCACGATGTGCGCCACGCCCTCGCCGGCCGCATCCATCGGGCCGTGCAGGTACGCCCTGGTGCCGTAGGCGGCACTGGGAACGAGCGGCCCCTCACGCAGGAGCAGGGCGGATGCCTCGGCGGCCGTCAGCTGATCGGCCGAGGCCACGACGTCGACCGCCCCCTGGGCCAGCTGCGCGTCGGCGAAGGCGCGCAGCACCGGTGCCGCGTCGGCGAGCGCGCGCTCGATGATCGCCGGGAGTGCGTCCCAGCCGATACCGGGCGTGATCCCGGCCGACCGTTCGGCCGACATCGCGACCGCCGTGTACGTGGTGACGAAGCCGACCGTGGACACGCGGCTGTCGGTTCCGCCGCCGAGACGGATCGCGTCGGCGGCGGCGTCGGCGAGCGGGCTCTCGTTCGCGTTCGTGATCGCGAGGGTGCGCACGCCGGCGTCGGTGAACCGCTCCACGACGGCGTTGGTCTCGACGCTGCGCCCGCCCTGCGACAGGGCGATCAGGGCACCGGGGCGGGGGTCGGACACGACCGGGAGGTCGGAGCAGTCGGAGCGCCAGACAGCCCTCCCCGCCGCACGGAGCACGTGCAGAGGTGTGGCGAGGGCCGCGAAGCTCGCACCGATGCCGACGAGTGCGATCTCGCCGGCGCCGTCGAACGGATCGGGGCTTCCCTGCATCCGTTCGACGGTCGCGCGCAGGGCGTCGAGCTGGCGCGCGCGGCCCTCCTCGTACCCGATCTGCTCGGCGGGCATCACGCCTGTCCCCCCGCGGGAACGCCCGCCAGTTCGGCGCGCGGGCGCCACTGCTTCCGCGCGACCGCCGGCACGAAGTCCTCCAGGTCGATCGGGAACTTCACGACCGTCTGGGTCTCCGCGGCGTAGTAGGCGGCCATGAGCAGCGCGGTGACCGAGACGCCGCTGTCGAGCGACTCCAGCGGCTGCGCACCCGAGCGGAACATCTTCACGAGGTGCGTGTTCTCCGCGACGTAGCCGTACGAGGCGGGCTCGTCCGCGATCACGGGCATCAGCCCCTGTTCGGCGTTCTGCTTCTCGAGCATGTCCTCGCCCGCCTCCTGTTCGAGATCCCGCGACAGGAACACCTGGCCGTCGCCGGTGAGCGAGTTCGCGGACATGGAGTATTCCGGGCCGAGCAGCTCGAACGAGAGACGCATGCCCGCGCCGACATATCCCCACGACGTGGTCGCCTCGACGATGACCGGTTCGCCGTCGCCGTTGCGGAACGTGAACGTGGCGCTCGCGTAGTCCTCCGAGGGGGTGTCGCGATAGTCCTGCACTCCGGGGTACATCTCCTCCAGCTTCGTCGCGTACTTGTCGCGGCCCCAGCGGAGCGAGGCGATGGTCGCGGTGACCGAGATCGGCTGCAGCCATTCGTCGGGATCGACGCCCGGAGGGGTCAGCAGGAAGCGGCCGGCCTCGAGGGAGTGGCACATGAGGTCGTTGAGCACTCCCCCGCCCTGCAACTCGCTGTCCCAGAACCACTGCGAGTGGGGCCCGGAGTGCTCCTCGATGCAGCGTGCGAGGTACGGCGAGCCCGAGGCGTCCGCACCGCGCGACCAGACGAGGTCCCGGGTGCGGGTGAGGCGCGGTGCGTACACCTGGTTCTCGAGATATCCGTGCAGCAGCCCCGCACCGCGCACCGCCGCGGCGACCGCGCGGGCCTCCTGGAGGTTGCGTCCGAGCGGCTTCTCCACGGCGATGCCGCGCAGCGCCGCCCGCCCCGCCACCACCTCGGCGCAGATCGCCTCGACCACGTCCACTCTCGTCTCGTTGGGCGTGAGCACCCAGACGACGTCGACGCGCGGGTCACGCACCAAGGCGGCGATGTCGTCGTACGCCGCGACGTCCTCTCCGACGCCGAGGTCCTCGGCGAACCGGGCGAGGCCCTCGGCCTTGGTCAGGGTGCGGGAGGCGACGCCGACGATGTCGGAGTGGCGGATGCTCTGCCAGGAGCGCACATGGAAGCGGGCGATGAAGCCGGCGCCGATGATTCCGACGCCGAGATTGTCTGCGGACACGATGGTCTCCTTCGTGGTGATGATGATGGGCGTCAGCCCTTGACTCCGGTGAGCGTGATTCCCTCGACGAACGTGCGCTGCGCGAAGAAGAACACGAGGACGACGGGGAGGGTGGCCAGGGCGGTGACCGCCATGATCACGCCCCAGTCGGTGGAGTGCGAGCCGTGGAAACTGGCCAGGCCATAGGCGATCGGCCAGTTGGAGGTGTCCTCCGATGCGTACAGCAGCGGTCCGTAGTAGTCGTTCCAGCAGTTGAAGAACGTGAAGATCGCGGCCGCGGCGATACCGGGTTTGGCCATCGGGACGATGACCCGCAGCAGGATCCCCCATTCGCCGTTGCCGTCCATGCGCGCGGCGTCGACGTACTCCGTGGGCAGCGAGACGAAGAACTGCCGGAGCAGGAAGATCGAGAACGCGCTGCCGAAGAGGTACGGGAGGATGAGCGGCCAGAGCGTCCCGGTGAGACCGAGCCCCGACCACATCACGTACAGCGGAACCTGCGTCACCTGCGGCGGGAGCAGCATCGCGATGATCACCAGGAAGAACACGACGTTGTCGTATCGGAACCGCAGCTTCGCCAGAGCGAAGGCCATCGGCACCGACGACACGAGCATGAACGCCGTGGCCAGCCCCGCGTACAGGAGCGAGTTGCCGAACCACAGGGCCAGCGGCGCCGAGGTGAACGCCTTGATGTAGTTGCCGCCCTCCCAGGGGTCGGGCCAGATTGCTCCGGTGAGAGTCTGATGCGAACCCATGAACGAGGTCAGCAGGACGAACACGACGGGCAGGATGAAGATGGTCGCCAGCGCGATGAGCAACGCGTGCTCGGCGATCCATCCGAGTGCCTTGCGGGTCATCATCGGCCTCCCTTGCCCGTGAACGCGCCCATGCGGCGCAGCAGAATCGCCATGACCCCGGCGGCCACCACGAACAGCACCACCGCGAGCGCGGCGGAGTACCCGAGCTGGAAGCTCGAGAAGCCCTGGATGTACATCCACTGGGTGAACGTCAGCAGCGAGTCGTTCGGGTAGCCGATCAGGACGTCGGGCCCCGCATCGATACCCGTCTTGCCGTTCGCGACGGTCGAGGCGACCGCGGCCTCGGTGAAGTACTGGAGAGCGGCGATGATGCCCGTCACCAGCGAGAACAGCAGGACAGGCCCGATGTTCGGCAGCGTGATGAACCAGAAGCGCTGGGGACCGTTCGCACCGTCGAGCGAGCTCGCCTCGTACTGGTCACGTGGCACGTCGAGGAGCGCGGCCAGGAAGATGACCATGATGTCGCCCATCATCCAGATGCCCAGCAGCAGCAACGACGGCTTGGACAGCGCCGGATCGTTGAACCACAGCGGCCCCTCGATGCCGAACTGACGCAGGATCGTGTTGACCGGCCCGGAGCCCGGGTTGAAGAGGAACACGAACGCCACCACGCTCGCCACCGGCGGGACGAGGGCGGGCACGTAGAAGAGCGTCCGCCACACGCCGCTCGCGCGCTTGCGGCGCGTGAGCAGCACGGCGATGCCCAGCGAGCAGAGGATGCGGACGGGGACGAGGATGACGACGAACCACAGCGTGTTCAGCGCCGCGACGCCCACCCGGCTGTCCTGGGAGAACATGTACTCGTAGTTGCGCAGGCCGATCCAGATCGGCTCGCTCACCAGGTCGAAGCTGGTGAACGAGAAGTACACGTTCGCGAGCAGCGGGTAGATGAAGAAGACGAGCAGGCCGGTGCCGCCGAGCGCGAGCATCGACAGCGTCGCCCAGGGAACGCGACGGCGCGGCCGCCGCCCCGCCCCGGAGGCGCGGGCACCGGCCCGCACCTCCGACGCCAGGACGGACGACTCCATCAGTGACGCGCTCATTGTGCTCCGCGGAGGCTCAGCGCGTTGTCGATGTCCTTGTCCACCTGCTCGAGTCCGCTCTGCAGCGCCTCAGGCGAGGCCTTCCCCGACTGGTAGTCGGCCCAGAAGGTACCGAAGCCCTGAGTCAGGGTCGCGCCGATGGCGGTGACGGGGGACGACGCGGACGCCGGGTTGCCGGAGGCCTCGATGAAGGTGCGGTAGGTGTCCGGCACCTCGAGATCGGCAGACTCCGCGGCGGCCTTCAGGGTGGGGATGTTCTTGAACCCGTTGGCCAGCTTGACCGCGGCGTCCGTGTCGGCGGCGAAGTACTTCAGAAGCGCCCAGGCGGCCTCCTGGTTGTCCGAGCGGCTGCTCACGCCGATGTTGGCCGCCGACGCGTATCCGCCGCCGTACTCCTGCCCGCTGCCCTCGAGCACCGGGAACGGCGCGGTGCCGTAGTCCAGGTCGGGGGCCTGATCCTCGATGAACGCGACGCGCCATTCGCCGTCGAGCGACATCGCGATGCGTCCGTTCTGGAACGGGTTCTCCGCCGAGAACTCGTCGCCGGCCGAGGAGCTGAACCTCTTCAGCTTGTCGTAGCCGATCTCGTCGACGAAGTCCTTCTGCCAGGTGATGAGGTCGGTCCATTCGGGGCTGTCGGCGACGACTGCCTTGCCGTCCTCCATCCAGGCGCCACCGGCGGACTGGCCGAGCGTGGTCGGCGTCATCTGCCCGAACCCGATGAGCGGGTTGAAGCCGAGCGTCTTGATGGAGCCGTCGTCGTTGTAGGTGGTGAGCTTCAGCGCCATCTCCTCCAGCTCCTGCAGCGTCTGGGGCGGAGCGTCGTATCCCGCCGAGGCGAGCAGCTCCTTGTTGAAGTAGAGCCCGTAGACGTCCGAGGTCGTCGGCAGGCTGCAGCGCTTGCCCTCGAACTCGGTGGCGGTGGCGAACAGCCCCTGGAAGTCGTCGGTCGAGACGCCGTCGCGTTTCATGAACGGCTCCAGGTCCACCATCGACTTGCACAGAGTGCCGAGCGTCGAGTTGACGTTCGTGATCATGACGTCGACCTTGGAGCTGGTCGCCGCGACCTGGGCGATCTTCGTGTCCTGCTGCCCGGCACTGACCTCGACCTTCACGCCGGGGTGCTCGGCCATGAAGTCGTCCGCGATCTCCTGGATCACGTCCGCCTCGCGGTCGGAGTAGTGGTGCCAGAGCGACACCGTGCCGGTGAGCTCGTCGTCGGCCGGCGCCGTGGCGGCGATGTCTCCCGATCCTCCGCCCGCGCATCCGGCGAGCGCGAGGAATGCGACCGCGCCGAATGCGATGGCCGAAGAGCGTTTCATGAGGTGCTTCATTGCTTTCCTTCCGGTTTTCGTGCACAACAAAGAGGCGTCAGCGTCGAAGGACGATGACGAGGGGGGAATGCGGATTCGAGCTAGCGCACGGCTCGAAGGCTCCGCTCGAGTTCTTCTTCGCGGTCCGCGGCGTCCGACGTGCGGGCGCGAGCGAGGAGGTCTTCGCGCAGGTCGACGCGCAACAGCTCCTGCGCGCCCTTCAGCACGGGGTCCTCGTCGACGCGCGTGACGCCGACCACCGGATCCCAGCGGCTGCGATTGCGGATCGCCGCCCGGGTGAGCTCTGCCAGAGTCGACCCCCCGGCGCGGCCGACCGGCCCACCGAAGACGACATGGTCGGGGTCGAGCACTCCGAGGACGGGGATCACGGCCTGTGCCAGGCGAGGGGCGAGAGCCTCCGCGACCCGGGGCGGCAAGGGCTCGCCGGCGAGAATCCCGTCGAAGGTGAGAGCCGGGGCACCGTTCTCGCGCGCGAGGCGCTCCAGCGCGGCCGCGCCCACGATGTCCTCCACGTCGAGGTCGTCCTCGACGCCGGCGACCAGGGTGCGCGAGATCGGGAGGTGGCCGATCTCACCCGCTCCGCCCGAGGCACCGCGCATGATCCGCCCGTCGATGTCGAGCGCGAGTCCGATCCCGTATCCGATCCAGATGAGCGCGTTGATGCCTCCGGTCTCGTAGGTCCCGGTCTTCCGTTCGGCCACCGCTGCGAGGTTGACGTCGTTGTCGATGCGGACGCGGCAGCCGAGCGCATCCTCGATCTGGCTCCGGACGTGGCTGCGCGACCATCCGGGCAGGGCTTCGACCGAGCTGAGCTCGTCCGATCGCGGATCCACGCTGCTGGGGACGCCGATGCACACGTGTCCGACACGGGAGAGGTCGATCTCGGCCTCCCGGCAGGCTCGCAGCACAGCGCGGGCGACGTCCTTCGCCGCACTGCGATCGTGCTCCATGCCCTCGGCCGCCTCGCGAGCCACGGCGCCGGGGCGTCCGAGCACGTCGATCACGCTGGAGGAGACCCCCTGCTGGTCGACGTTCACGGCGACCCCGTAGACGAGGTCGTCTCGCACGCCGTAGACCGCGGCGGAGGGGCCACGACTGGCGGCCTCCTCACCGACAGCGGCGATCAGGGCCCGCTCCTCCAGCCGGGAGACGATCTGCGCCGCCGTCTGCTTGGAGAGGTTCGTCGACGCGGCGATGCCGTTCCGGCTCAGGGGGCCTCGATCGATCAGGCCGGCCAGCGCATGCGCGGCGTTCTCATCGCCCAACCAGGACGGAGTGCGCTTCACGGTCATCGGTATCGCCTCTCTGCGGGGTGCTTCCGAGCAGTATTGCAAGGAACCTTGACAGTTCGCAACCGTCAATCTGATTTGGGCGAAAGTCCATGCGGTTCTAGCGATACAGCGTCGAGAACACAGGGCTTTCGCGAACCGGGGGTTATCTGGCAATATTCTTGACAGTTATCGAGAACGCGGAGGATCGAATGCCCCAGACACATGGACGTGTGCGCATCGGAGTGCTCGGAAGCGGCGGCATCGCCACCGCCTCCTACGGAGTGCTGCCGAACATGGCCCGCTACGCCGACCTCATCGAGGTGGTCTCCCTGGCCGATGTCGTCGAGGAGCGCGCGCGGGCGGTCGCCGACACCTACGGCATCCCGCACGCGTACGGCTCGCTCGACGCTCTCATCGCCGCCGGCGGTATCGACGCGGTGGTGAACCTGACCCCAATACCGCTGCATTACACGACCTCTCGTGCGGTGCTGGACGCCGGCCTGCACCTGGTCACCGAGAAGCCTCTGGCGACGACGCTCGCCGAGGCCGACGACCTCATCGAGCGCGCGCGATCCCGGGGCCTCCTGATCGTCTGCGCCCCGCCCGACATGCTGCACGAGCCCTATGCCCGCGCGAAGGAGCTCGTGTCGTCGGGCACGATCGGCCGCGTGGCGTTCGCCCGCGTGCACAGCAGCCACGCCGGACCGGGCGGGGGCCCCAACGGCTGGGAGTCGGACCCGTCGTGGTTCTATCGGGAAGGCTCCGGGCCTCTGCTGGACATGGGCGTCTACGGCATCCACGAGATCACCGGCATCCTCGGACCGGCGAAGCGCGTCGTGGCATTCTCGGGCATCACGGACGCCGTGCGCACGGTGCGCGGGAGCGGATCGTTCGCGGGACTCGAGATGCCGGTCGAGGTCGCCGACAACAACCTGTTCATGCTCGACTTCGGCGACTCCGTGTTCGCCGTCGTCGACGGCACCTACAACCTGCACGCGTTCACCGGGCCCAAGGTGGAGATCTTCGGGCGCGAGGGCGTCGTCAACATCCTCCAGCCCGGTCACGACGATCTCGAGCTGTATCGCACGGACCTCGCGCCGGGCGTCGACGGCTGGATCCGTCCGTCGCAGCCGCTCGCCACCAGCGAGGCCCGCGCGCTGTACGGACGCGCGCTCATGGTCGGCCATCTGGCGGAGTGCCTGCGCGACGGGACCCGCCCCGTGCTGAGCGCGGAGCACGCCCGGCACGCACTCGAGATCATGCTCGCCGTCGAGACCTCCGCTCGCGAAAGCCGTGTCGTCGATCTGACGACCACATTCTGAAAGGTGCACGCATGACTCTCAAGATCGCCGTCCTCGGCCTCGATCACTGGTACGCCGCGATCCCGTTCGCGCGGGCCACCGCCGACGGTCCGGACACGGAGCTCGTGCTCGTCGTCGATGCGGACGCCGCGCGCGCCCAGGAGATCGCGGACGAGCTGCAGGTGCCGTGGTCGACCGACTTCGACGCGGCGCTCACGAACCCCGACGTCGACGCCGTCGCCTGCTTCACGAGCGTGGATCGCAGCCCCGGACTGTGCATCGCCGCCGCCGCCGCGGGCAAGCACATCGTGGCCGTGAAGCCGCTCGCGCTGACGCGGGAGGCCGGCGCGGAGGTCGTCGCCGCGGTCGAAGCGGCCGGCGTCGTCTTCGTCCCGAGCGAGGCGCGTCGCACCTCGCCGCTCGCCCGGGAGCTCTCGCGGATCGTGCACTCCGGCAGCATCGGGACCCTCACGAGCGGGACGTTCGCGATGCACAGCGCCGTACCGGCCCCCTGGCGGGACCGTCGGGGGGACAGCTGGTGGGTGGACCCGCTGCGCGCGCCCGGCGGAGGCTGGGTCGATCATGCCGTCTACCAGATCGACCGGATGCGGTGGCTGTTCGGCAGCGAGGTCGCCGACGTCACCGGCGTCTACGGCACGCTGCGGCATCCCGAGCTCCGTGTCGAGGACTACGGGCACGCCATCGTCACCCTCGAGTCCGGCGCCGTCGTCACCGTCGAGGACACCTGGATCGGCAACGGCGGAGACTCGTTCACCACGATGCACCTCGTGGGCACCGCCGGGTCCGTGCACATCGACACACGCAACGGCGCACTCGAGGTGGCGGGATCGGACGGCTGGGCATCGACCCCGCTGCCGGCGGACACGTTCGACACCCGGGACGTGCTCGTGCGCGCGGTCGCCGGGGAGGAGCCGCCGTCCGCCGACGTGCACTCCGCGCTGGCCACTCTCGACGTGGCACTGCGGTTCTACGAGAACGCCGCGCGTCTGTGAGCACGGGCAGGGACCTGCTGCTCGGCGTCGATGCCGGGGGCACGAAGATCCATGCCGTGATCGAGGACCGTGACGGCAGGGTGGTCGACGAACGGATCATCGCGGATGCCGGTTGGGGCGACTCCTCGTTCGTGCGGCGTGCGGAGCTGATCGCGAAGCTGGCCGAACCGTTCGGCGGCGCGATCGCGTCGGTCGGCGTCGGTGCGCACGGCTGCGACTCGGATCCCGAGTGCGCCGACCTCCGCTCCCTCGTCGAGTCGCGTCTCGCACCCGTGGTCCCCGTCTCGGTCGTGAACGACGCCGAGCTCCTCGGCCATGCGCACGGAGCGCCCCAGGCCATCAACGTCGTTCTCGGTACGGGGTCCATCGTGGTGTCGCGCACCGCGGACGGCGCTGCCGCGTACCTCGGCGGCTGGGGATGGCTCGTCGGCGACGATGGATCGGCATGGGGACTCGTGCGGAGCGCGGTACGGCACCTGACTCTCGAGGTACCGGATCTCGGCCTCGAGGACCCGCTCGTCGCGAAGCTGGTGGCTCGGACCGGCGTCCGCACACTGCGCGACCTGGTCGACGCCATGCAGCAGGGTTCCCCTGCCGGGTGGGCGGGGTGGGCGGACGTCGTGTTCGCGGCGGCGCAGAACGGGTCGAGCGCAGCCGAGAGCGCCTTGGAGAACGGCATCGCCCATACGCTCGACCTCATCGGCCAGGCGCTCGCCCACAACCCCTCCGCTCCCGCGGTCGTGCTCGGGGGCGGGGTCATCGCACACCAGCCGACCTACGCCGAGCGGATCCGGGCGAGCATCTCCGACCGGTTCGACGTGCCGTCCGCCGTCGTCTCCCTCGCACCGGTTCGCGGGGCCGTCGCGCTCGCGCGCGCGGGGATCCACCATGCCGTCGCGCCCTCGGCTCCATAGCCGGCAGCGGGCGGACAGGCCCTAGGTCGCGACGGTGCAGGTGCGTTCCAGATAGTCGTCGATCGCCGTGAGGCTGGCGCACACCAGCACGTTGCGGTCGTACAGTCGCTGGCGATAGCCCTCGAGCTCTTTCCGGATCGCGTGATCGATGGGCATGTCCAGGACGGATCGTCCGGGCTCGACGCCGGGCAGGAGCAGTCGGATCAGCCTCGTCGGCACCCCGGTGCTGATCAGACAGCGGATGGTCTCGACGGTGTGGACGGCGTCGAGACCATAGACCCGGTATCCGTTCGAGTCCCGTTCCGCCTGCAGGAGGCCCTGCTCCTCGTAGTAGCGCAGCAGGCGCGGTGAGGTCTGAGTGCGGGTGGCCAACTCGCCGATGTACATGGGGATCCGATCTGCAGGGTGTCCCGTTCCAGAACCACTCCGACCACGGGTGCATTCCCCTAGCCGGATCGGGATTTGACTCTGCCACTAGTGTCAGCCCGTGATGATCTGGGCATGACTTCCTCTGTGGGCCGGAGCGCCCGCCCCGTTCGGCCCCTCCCCGTCGCGATCATGCTCGCCGGGGTGGGATTCATCATCCTGGTCACCGAGATCCTGCCCGCCGGTCTGCTGCCGCAGATCGCGGACGGCCTCGACGTCTCCGCCTCCCTCGCCGGCCAGGGCGTCGTCACGTTCGCGATCGGGTGCATCGTCGCGGCGATCCCGTTGACGCGCGCCGCAGCCACCTGGGATCGACGCTCGCTCCTCCTCGCGGTTCTGGCGATCTCCGCCACGGCGAACCTCGGCACGGCGGTCGCCCCCGAGATCGTCACCCACCTCATCACCCGGTTCGCGGCGGGCCTCGCCGCCGGTGCGATGTGGGCGATGTTCCCGGGCTACGTCCGTGGATTCACGCCGCCGGAGCGCCTGGGCTCCACCCTCAGCGTGGCGTTCCTGGGCGTCACGCTGGCCTTTGCTCTCGGAGTGCCGATGGGCACGCTCCTCGGCGAGCACGTCGGCTGGCGCGCGGTGTTCGCCATCATCACCGGGATGACGGTGGTGATCGGCATCATCGCCACCTTCCTCGCGCCGAGAGTTCCCGGCATCACCCCCGGCGCGGATGCACGCATACCGGCGGAACAGACCCTCGGGGCCGCCGTTCGGACGCCGGCCGTGCTGCTCGTCCTCCTCGCGGTGGTGCTGATCGTGGTGGGCCAGAGTCTCGGATACACCTATCTCGCGCCGATCCTGGAGTTCGGCGCGGTCACTCTGACCGCCAGTCTCGTGTTCGGCCTCTTCGGCGTGGCCTCGATCCTGGGCACGGTCGGATCCGGACGGTTCGCGGACCGTCACCTCACCGGCACCCTGATGGTCTCGCTCCTCGCCGGAGCCGTCGGCCTCGCCGGGATCGGCCTCGGAGCCTGGCCCGGTGCGCTCCCCGAGCACGTCGGCACCCCGCTGGTCGTGGTGTCGGTGATGCTCTGGGGATACTCCTTCGGCGGGTACTCCATGCTGTTCCAGGTGGTCGTCGCACGTGCCGGCGGAGCAGCCGCCGACGCTGCCCAGTCCGTCATGGTGACGGTGTGGAACATCTCGATCGCAGGGGGCGGCATGGTGGGCGGCGTGCTCCTCGCGGGCGTCGGCCCCGTGTATCTGCTCCCGATCGCCGCCGTGCTGATGGCGGCGTCGCTGCTCCCGGTGGTCCGGGTGCTCGCCGGCATCCGCGCCGAGGATGCGGCGAGGCGGGCGGAGAGCGCCGACGCGGTGCACTGACGAGGGCGGGCCTCACCGTCCTACGGGTCGACGAGGTCGAACGTCATGTCCTCCGCGTCCGGACCCCAGGGGCCCCAGATCACGTCCGGGTCGTACACGTCGACAGAGGTCTCGTGGGCGGGCCCCCAGAATCCGTCGCCGTCGAGGGCACGGAAGGTGAAGTGGTACCAGCCCACGCCGTTCATCACGAGTCGCTTGCGCGTGTATCCGCTCTGGTCCAGCGTGATCGTCGCGGAGACGCCCTGCATCGTGTCGACGAACACCGTGCCGTTCGCGGGGCCGGTGATCGCGATCACGACACCCGTGGTCTGCGCCTCGCTCAGGAGCATGTCCTCGAACCCCTCGATGTGCTCGAACCCCTGCACGGTCAGGGGCAGCACGGTGAAGGTGCCCGACGTGGCTGCCGACGGCGACACGGCGTCGTACGTCCAGACCCGATAGTCGTAGACGCCCGGTTCGAGCTCGAGTCCGCGCGCATCGAAGCTCCAGCTCCCGTCGCCGGCGACCGGCGGCGTGTAGCGCTGCGCCGCCAGCTCGACCACCACGGCGCGCCCCGGTGTCGTCTTCCCCTGGACGACGGGCGCCAGGTATCCCGAGAGGGTGGAGGGAGTGGTGACCCCGGGGGATCCTCCCGTCGCGGGGTCGATACCGGGGCCGGGGGTGTCGGGGCCGGCGGGACCCGGACGGGTGGGGGCGATCGGACCCTGCCCGTCGGGGTCGTCGGTGAGCTCCACCACGGGGATGAGGGGATCGTTCACGCCCGGCCCGATCGCCGGCTCCACCGGTTCGGGCCGCGGTGTCGTCGGCGCCGGCGTCTGCGGGACGACCACCCGGATCACGCTCGGGGCGGTCGTCGGGTCCACTCCCGCCACAGCCGGCGACGGGGCGGGAGGGAGCAGAAGCGTGGAGACGATGACCCCGCTCACCGTGAGGACGCTCAGGCCCCCGGCGATGAGCCAGCCCGTGAGCCCGGCGCCGGCGGTCACCGCGGCGACGGCAGCGGCGGTCGTCCCCGAGGTCAGGGACGCCAGCGACGGCACGCCCAGCCCGGCGGAGCCCAGCAGGATCGCGAGCGTCTTGCCCTCGAGACGTGCGGATCCGCCACGCAGGCTGTGGAGCAGGTCTCGGCAGCTGTCGCAGATCGTGAGGTGGGTGTCGACCTCGACGGCCAGCGCGGCGTTCCGCGGCTCGGTCACGTACTGCGGGAACAGCCGCGCGACATGGGCGACGTCCTCGCGGAGCGCGAGGGGGATCTGCGTGCTGAGCCACTGGAACTTCAGTCCCGTCCGCGCTCGCCGCTGCAGGGCGGACACCGCGTTGGGTCTGATCCCGAGCTCTTTGGCGATCTCCGGTCGGCTCCGGTCGTCGACCTCCGCGAGCCAGAGCACGCGCTGCCATCGCTCGGGCAGCTCGCGGAATGCCGAGATCACCTCTGCCGAATCGGACTGCTGCTCCAGCCGGCTGAGGCCGTCGTGCGGGTCGACCTGATCCAGGTCCTCGGCGCTCAGGACGCGCTCGGCCTCCCGGTTCCACTTGATCGCCAGGTTGCGGATCACGGCTTTCAGGTACGAGCGGAACGCATACCGCGGACCCTTGTCCGTCGCCGTGACCTGCTGGTAGATCGCGAGGAACGACTCGGACACGAGGTCGTCGGCGCGCGAGGGGAAGAGCCGGTGGGCGTACCGGTACGCCGCACCGGAATGGCGACGCCACAGCGCCTCGTAACTGCGGGCATCTCCGCCACGCAGACCGTGAAGAAGTTCCGCATCGCTGCGCGCGTCCGACACGCCGTCTCCCCCGCTCGCACTCTCCGTCAGGACCAACGTAGGGCATCCACGGGGTCGGCGGTTCTGGTCGGCGACACGGAGGAATCCCGCGTCACCTTTCACGACCTGCCGACTCCTTACCTCTGCAACGACGCATATCCGTCCGATTGAGGGGAGTTCGAACCGATGAATGAGAATGACACGACGGCCCAGGTGGGTGGCCTGTCCCGGAGGTCTGTCGTGAAGGGCGCGGCCTGGTCGCTGCCGGTCATCGCCGCCGCCGTCGCGACACCGCTGGCCGCGGCATCCGTCCAGTGCACCGCGACGATCAGCACCAGCACCGCGACATACTCGCGGCTCAGCGCCACCTCATCGGTGTTCACCTGGGGAGACGTGTTCGGAGACGGCAAGGATCTGACGCTGACCCTCACCACCGTCCCCAACGGCGCGAGCAACATGACCATCAACCAGGCGAACAACTTCGTGCTGGACAGCAGCCAGCAGGGCGGGGAGGCAGAGCCCAGCGTGCGCTTGTCGCTCGACACCGCCGACCTCCGCAACATCGGCGGCGGCCAGCGGGTGACCTTCAGCTTCGCCCTCGACGGTGTGCCCACCACGGTCGAGAACCTGTCCTACAAGATCAAGGACATCGACGGCATGCAGGCCGTCGACGGGCTCGGCGGCGCGGAGCGCGTCTACCTGTCCGACGGCGCGGGCACCGGCACCTACAACACGGACTGGATCCGCGGCCAGGGCACGGGGACGAATCCCTGGCGTCCCTTCACCGGATCGCCGAACGCGGAGGTCGCGCCCGGCAGCGCGGCCGGAAACGTCGATGTCACGGCGCCATCCGCCAGCGCGTTCAGCCTCACCTTCGCCGCCAACAACTCCGGCCGCGCCCCCGGAGAGCGCCCGAACCAGAACATCTGGGTCGGGCCGTTCAGCTTCACCGCGCTGAACCCGGCCTGCGCCCTGTGACCCGGACGGCGTAGCGCGAGGCCCCGCAGGGCCGTTCCCCCTGCGGGGCCTCAGCCGTGCGTCTGCGAACGCGGTGTCCGACGCTCGTGGAAGCTCGAAGGCGGTGCACCGAACGTGCGAGTGAACGCGGCGGTGAACGAGGCCGGAGACGCGTAGCCCAGGTCGCCCGCCACCTGGGCCACCGGCATCCGGCGCAGCAGTGTGATGCTCGCCAGCAGCCGGGCCCGCGTGCGCCACATCGACGGACTCATCCCGGTGGCCTCCCGGAAACGGCGGTCGAAGTTCCTCGTGCTCATCATCGCTGCGCGCGCCCAGTCGACGTTCGTGAGGGCGACGTCGGGGCGCCCGAGGTACTCCGTGCACAGGGATCGGAACGGCTCCGCCCGGGGAAGCGACACGGAGAGCGGAACCGGAGTCACCCGCTGCAGCTCCTGGAGGATCAGCTGGACGACGGCACCATCACGACCGGAGGCGTCATATCCGGCATCGAAGCCGTTCGCCTCCCGCAGGAGCTCTCGGAGGAGCGGCTCGACCTCGATCACCGTGCAGGAGGCGGGCCACCACGGCACGGCGCTCGGCTCGATGTAAAGGCTCCAGGTCGTGACATCCCGCATCCGCACCTGATGGGAGGTCTGCGGAGGGATGAGGACGGCACGGTTGGTGGGGATGGTCCAGGACCCGTCGAGGGTCTCCACCTGCATGATGCCCGTGGCTCCGTAGAGGAGCTGGGCCCGGCGGTGCGCGTGATGCGCCAGCAGGTGATCGGGCGGATAGTCCGTGCCGATCGGGAGGACGTCGACGGGGAGCGCGTCATATCTCTCCAGCCGGACGTTTCTCACCCTCCGATCCTATTGGCTGAGACTCTATAGTCATCGGCCGATACGAGATTGTCGGCCGGAGCTCGACGCGATCGACTGGAGTGGTGTCCTTCGCTCTTCTCCTCCTCGTCGGCCTCGCTGTCGGCATCACCACGGTTCTCTTCGGTTTCGGCGGTGGATTCGTCACGGTCCCGGTCATCACCCTGATCGACGCCTCGCTCGGCGGCGACGGCGTGCGGGTGGCGACCGCGACCTCGGCTCTCGTGATGCTCGTCAACGCCGTCGTCGCGACCGCCGCGACCTCCCGCTCGGTACTGGGCGGTCTCGGCGGACGGCGAGGACTGTTCGCGCTGCTGGCGGTCGGCGGGGCGGCGGGCGCCGCGGCCTCCCGATTCGCACCGGTCGCGCTCCTCAAGTGGGGTTTCGTGGCCTACATCGTTCTCACGATCGCGGATCTCGTGGTCCGTCCCGGCTTCCTCCGACCGCTCCCCCCGCACCGCATCGCGGGCGCAGCTGTGCGCACGGGCGGCGTTCCGGATTGGCTCGGTCTCCCCATCGGAACGGTTGCGGCCTTCCTCGGTGTCGGCGGAAGCGTCATGACCGTGCCGATGATGCGCCGGGCCGGCGCCAGCATGCAGATCGCCGCGGCTCTGGCCAATCCGCTCACTCTCGCGATCGTCCTCCCCGCGCTGATCGTGTCGCTGTGCACGTCCGGAGCCCTCCCCCACTCCGAGGGCCTGATCGGATCGGTGGACGTCGTCTCCGCGGCGGCGCTTCTCCTCGGCTCCATCCCCGTCGTCATCCTGCTGCGTCGGCGTCCGCCTCGGATCCCCGATCGCGTCCACTCCTGGACCTACGTCGCGCTCCTCGCCACGGCGGCGACCACCGTCGCGGTCGCCGGATAGCGCGCGCGAAGCGGATGTCGCCCAAGACGTCGAGCTCCTCGACGAACGCGGTGATTGCGCGAGCCGAGGGTGGGGGACGATACTCACGCTGAGGCCATCGGCCTCACCGCGACCACGGAAGCAGGGACCTCGATGAACATCGCCGTCTGGATCGTGTCCGGCCTGCTCGCCCTCCTCTATGTGTTCACGGGCGGCGCGAAGATCCTCCGCTCGAAGGAGGCGCTGGCGCCCACGATGAGCTGGACCCGCTCCGCGAGGCCCGGGGTCATCAAGGCCGTCGGCATCCTCGAGATCCTGGGGGCTGTCGGGCTGATCCTGCCGTGGCTCACCGGCATCGTCCCGATCCTGACGCCGATCGCGGCCGTCGGGCTCGTGCTCCTCCAGGCGGGCGCGATCGTGGTGCACATCCGCATCGGCGAGGCGAAGTCGGTGCCGTTCAACGCCACGCTCCTGCTGCTCGCGGCGTTCGTCGCGGTCTTCCGCTTCATCGCTCTCTAGACGGACGGCCCGAAACCGAACCGGAGGCCCGGGCGCCCGAGGTCAACCCCCTGACGGGTCGGGGCGAGCGGGCGTACGGTCACCGGAACGAATGAAGGAGACACGATGAGCGATCCGAAGAACACCCAGGGCACGCCCGGACCCGAGGAAGAGGCAGACACCGCATCCGGCGGCGCCCCCGACGACACCGACAAGGTGCTCGAGGAGGAGACCACCGACGAGAACGGCAAGCCCCTGGAGAACCCTTCCGGCGGGTGAATGAAGCTCCCAGGCGCTTCGGTCACGGCCTTCGACGTCCGAGGTGCCTGGGAGGATGAGAGGGTGACCCCGTACCTGCGCCCCTCGATCGACGCGGCGACGTTCCGCGATTCCGACGGGGAGGTCATCCCGTACGGGCACCGGTGGAACGGTTCCCCGCCCGAGGACACCTACTCCGTCGACACGCATCCGGAACGGTTCGCTCCGCTCCACGAGATCGCGGACGCGTTGATCGCGCATCTGCGCGCCACCTACGACGTCGAGATCGACGAGGGGCCGGATGTCGCAGCGGATCTGCTGCATGAGGTCTCGTACGACGTCGCGCGCGCGGTGCGGGTGCGTCCGAAGGCGGCCGGCACCGCGACGTTGACCTTCGTGTTCACGCCGTACCCGAGCATCCACCTGCACGCGGGGCTGCTCCATGACTTCTTCTTCCCGTCGTGCGGATGCGACGCGTGCGACTCCACCTGGAGCGGCGAGGCGGACGAGCTCGAACAGCAGGTGCTCGCCGTCGTCACGGGGAACTACCGCGAGAGCGTCGACCGTGGGCTGCGGCCGTGGTTGGAGCACCGCTTCACCTATCCGGATGGAACATGGCAGGGCGGTCGGGGCCCCGTCAACAACATCCCCCGAGAGCGCTTCACGGCGGCGAAGCCCCTCCTCCGGTCGCTCACCGACGGGTGGGCCGCCTGGCCGGAGCTGTCCTCCTAGCTCCTCGCCCCGCGTTCTGCTGCGAAAAGCTCCGCATCGTACGTCTGACTTCGCGATTGGTCGAGGGAGGCGGAGAAAGCCGTCCCCGGGTGCAGTGTGACTCCACACCGCACGACTCACGCACCGGAGGCCGACATGTATTTCCACGTCCAGGAGTTCATCAACGAGATCGCTCACGACGAGCCGGACCCCGCTGCGGCGAATGCGCTTCAGGAAGGGCTGGGTGGTCAGTTCGGTGAGATGCGGACGATGATGCAGTACCTCTTCCAGAGCATCAACTTCCGGGGGCCGGACGGCAAGGCGTACAAGGACCTCATCCAGGGGATCGGCACCGAGGAGATCAGTCATGTCGAACTCATCGGCACGACCATCTCCCGCCTCCTCGACGGCTCCCCGCAGTATCAGGGCACGCCGACCGACCCCCTGGATGAGCCGGGCGCGGGTGGGGCGACCCCGCTGCGCATCGCTGTCGACACGAGCAACATCCATCACTATCTCGTCGGAGCTCAGGGAGCTCTTCCCGTCGACGCCGTCGGGAACCCGTGGTCCGGCAGCTACGTCTACAACTCGGGCAACCTCGTGCTCGATCTGCTCTACAACCTCATGCTCGAATCCACCGGCCGGTTGCAGAAGTGTCGGCTGTACGAGATGACGGACAACAAGATGGCCCGGAGCACGATCTCGTACCTCATCGTGCGGGATCAGGCGCACGAGAACGCCTACGCCAAGGCGCTCGAGACGCTCGGCGTGAACTGGCGCACCTCCCTGCCGATCCCGAAGACGAATGCCGAGCAGTTCCCCGAGGTGAAGAAGCTCCTCGACCTCGGTCTGCAGAGCAAGCAGTACTCGTTCGATCTCACGGCCCAGTCCGAGGCCGGCAAGATCTTCCAGGGGGCGTCGCCGTCGAATGACGGGACAGAGCTCGACGCCAGCGAACAGGCACCGGTCGGGCATCCCATGACGATCGCGCCGGAGCGCTTCGAGGAGTTCGCCCCCGGTGCGGACGACGAGCTCCGGGCACTGATCGAGGCGACGGCCGCCATGGAGATGGCCGACATCGATGCGACCTTCGGGCGCATGAAATGACGACGGATCGAGGCGTGTGATGGCGACCAACACCCGCCGGATGAGGTGCACACCACAGGACGTGTTCCGCGTGCTGCAGGACGGCTGGCTCTACCCGAGCTGGGTCGTCGGCGCCACGCGCATGCGCGAGGTGGATGACGCCTGGCCCCGCCCGGACGCCGAGCTCCACCACACGGTGGGGTCTTGGCCCTTCGTCCTCGACGACACCACGCGGAGCGTGGAATGGGACCCTCCTCACCGCATGCGACTCATCGCGCGAGGCTGGCCGTTCGGCGAGGCCGATGTCACCATCCGCGTCCGCTCCGACGAGGACGGCTGTGTGGTGCGCATCGATGAGGAACCCCGCAGCGGTCCGGCGACGCTCATCCCCCGTTTCCTGACCACTCCGATGCTCCGCGTGCGCAACGCAGAGACGCTCCGCCGCCTCGCCTACATCGCTGAGGGCAACCGGCCTCGTGCCGCGACGGGCTATGAGCCCACGTTGGGGTTGCTGCCGGCCAGCAGCACGTAGCTGTCCTCGGTGGAGGAGCGATTCTTGACGAGCAGCTCGTACCTGCGGCCTTCGGCGTGAGCCTCGGCCCACTCGATGACGCTCGAGACGCCCTCCGCATCGTCGATCAGCCAGATGTCGCTGTTCCACGCGTAGCCGGGCGCCGGTCGCGCCCAGAAGTCGACTCGGTAACAGGGGTGCTCGTCCCGATCTGACTCCTTGATATCGATCATCGACCGTGCGCGCATAGCCGAACCATAGCCGATGGCTGCCGCACGACGGCCATCACGCCCTCATCGTGCGTGATCAGCCGCCGTGTGTCGACGGCCTGTGAGATCGCGGGGCGACAGACTGCGCCGCAGCGAAGACACCCCAGGCGATGAGGTGGAACGCTGCCAGCGCGACGACTGTTTCGGGGAGAGTCGAGAACGTCGTCGTATCGGACCCTATGAGGGTGAGCTGCACGATCACCACGATGCTGAGTCCCAGTCCGATCAGCGCCGCGAGGAGACTGACGACCACGACGATCCAACGGCGGCCCGATCGAGCGCTCGCGAGCACCGCGAGCACGACCACGAGGACGGACCACACGGCGAGAGGGATGCTGAACAGCTGGTACCCCACCATGACGCCGAAGGCCGCTTCGAGGTCGAAGGGCAGTTCGTGCACGACGACGCCCAGCTGAACCGCGGATCCCGCGAGCCATGAGAGGGCCAGTGCCCACAGCGCCGTGCGCACGTTGCGGACGCCGACGGTCAAGGACGGCTCTTCGCGCCGGAGGTGTTCCGTGGCTGTCATGGGCTCGAGCCTCCCACGAGGGCAAGGTCTGCTCAGTGCGGCGCGGCCATGCTCGGCGCCTCCGGCCGCGCCACGTCATACGTGACTCGGAGGAGACCGTCGCCCGGGGTGGAGTGGTGGCCGCGAAGGGTGAGGAGGACGTCACGGTCGAGTTCGCCGAACAAGCGACTTCCACGGCCGAGCAGCACCGGTGCGATCGACACCGTGATCTCGTCGATGAGCCCCGCTGCGAGGAAGGACTGGATGGTCCGCCCACCATCGACGTACACGCGCTTCGCGCCGGTCGCCGCGAGGATGTCGCCGGCGTGCTCCACGGAACGAGCGACCTGCGCACGCGGACTCGCGTCGAGCGTCGAGCGTCGAGCTGAGCACGATGACCGTCTTGCCCTCGAAGGGCCATTGCTCGAAGCCCGACACGGTGTCGTATGTGGTCCGCCCCATGACGATGGTGTCGACCGTCGGGAAGAAGGTCTCCCAGACCAGCCCGGGGTGCGCACCCGTCTCGGCGGTGTGCCCACGGGGCTCGGGGTCGGTGAGCCAGGCGAGGTCTCCGTCGGGTTTGGCGATGTAGCCGTCGAGGCTCACTCCGATGAATGCGCATCCGCGCCAGGTGCGTTCGAGGGTCATGTCCAGCCTTTCACGAGGTGGTCGATGGTGTCTTCCGGCGAAGTGGGTTCGAGCGACACCGCCTGCCGGTAGAGGCTGCCGTGCAGGGCGTCGAGCAAGGTCAGGGCCGCAGCCCGGCAGTCGACGTCGTCGCGGAGCGGCAGGTGCCGGAGCAGCGCCTCGAAGTAGCGGGCCTGCCGATCCCACCCTTCACGGAGAAGCTCGCCGCCCTGGGGAGACCACAGGTCGCGCATCAACTCTCCGAGCCCCGTGACCGCCGCCGATGACGAGGCCGTCGCGAAGTGCGCTCGACCGTACGCGTGGAGCTCATCCCGTGCATGCTCTGGATCGATGGGCGCCACCGGTATCCCGTCGATCCAGTGCCGGGAGAGCGCATGCAGCAGGCGCTCCTTCGACCCGAACCGCTTGATCAGCCCTGCCGCGCTGATCCCCGCGGCGGGCGCGACGTCACCGAGTCCCCAGGGATCGGTCGAGGCGCGACGACGAAGTGCGTCGTCTATGCGCTCCAGCAGCTCGGCATCGGAGGAACGAGGAGGGCGGCTCACCCCATTAGTAAATCACAGTTCACTAATCCCGGATCCGCGGTGGGATCGTCGGAACCCAGCGAGGACCTCAGCGCTTCGCGGAAGCGAGCTCCTCGCGAAGGAGGGCGGCGCCCGCGCTGAGCGCTCGCAGCTTGCCGCGGGCGACGTCACGTGACAACGGCGCCAAGCCGCAGTTCGTGCTCGGGATGAGCTTGTCCGCGTCGACGAAACGGAGCGCGTTCCGGAGCGTCTCGGCGACCTCCTCCGGAGTCTCGATCACGTCGCTGGCCACATCGATGGCTCCGAGCATCACCTTCTTGCCCCGGATGAGCTCGATGAGGTCCAGGGGGACGTGCGAGTGGTGGCTCTCCAGCGAGATCGTGTCGATGCTCGACTGCTGCAGCAGCGGGAACGAGGTCTCGTACTGCCGCCACTCCGCTCCGAGAGTCGCCTTCCAGTCCGTGTTGGCCTTGATCCCGTACCCGTAACAGATGTGCACCACGGTCTCCGCGCGCAACCCTTCGGCCGCCCTCTCGAGCACCGCCACGCCCCAGTCCCGCACGTCGTCGAAGAAGACGTTGAATGCGGGCTCGTCGAACTGGATGATGTCCACCCCGGCCGCCTCGAGCTCCTTCGCCTCCTGATTGAGGATCGTCGCGAACTCCCAGGCCAGCTTCTCGCGGCTCTTGTAGTGGCGATCGTAGAGCGTGTCGATCATGGTCATCGGACCGGGCAGGGCCCACTTGATGGGCTGATCGGTCAGCTGGCGGAGGAACTTCGCGTCCTCGACGAACACGGGCTTCTCCCGACTCACGGCACCGACGACCGTCGGCACGCTGGCGTCGTACCGGTCGCGGATCCGGACGGTCTCCCGCTGGTCGAAGTCGACGCCCGAGAGATGCTCGATGAACGTCGTGACGAAGTGCTGGCGGGATTGCTCCCCGTCGCTGATGATGTCGATGCCGGCGTGGCGCTGCTCGTCGACGGTGATGCGGAGCGCATCCTGCACACCCTCGACCAGGGCATCGCCCTCCAGCTTCCACGGGGACCAGAGGGTCTCGGGCTGGGACAGCCAGGACGGCTTGGGCAGGCTGCCGACGATCGAGGTGGGAAGAAGAGTGTTCATGAGCGGTGATTCTCCGGTGGTCATCCGACAGGAACGGGGTAGGTGGCGGCCCACTGTTCGAGGATGTGTCCGTGCGGCTTCACGAGGTGCTCGTGCGCGTACTTCCCCTGTTCGGCCGCGAGCCGACTGCGCTCGTCGCGGTCGTAGGCGATCTTCGTCACCGAGTAGTCCTGCTGCTCGAGGCTCGGCTGATAGACGCTCGCGGCGGCCGAGTTGGCGTTGTAGATCTCGGGTCGGTAGATCTTCTGGAACGTCTCCATCGTGCTGATCGTGCCGATGAGCTGGAGGTTCGTGTAGTCGCCGAGCAGATCGCCGCGGAAGTAGAACGCCAGCGGCGCGACGCTGCCGCGGGGCATGAAGTACCGGACCGCGAGCCCCATCTTCCCGAAGTACTCATCGGTCAGGGAGGGGTCCTTCTGCTCGTACTCGACACCGAGGATCGGGTGGTGGTTCTCGGTGCGACGGTACGTCTTGCTCGTCGAGACGCTGATGCAGATCACGGGCGACACGGTGAAGCGTTCCCGATAGGTCTCCGAGTCCAGGAAGTGCTGGAAGAGCTTGCCGTGCAGGTCGCCGAAGTCGGCCGGAACGCTGAACCCTCCTGCAGCCTCGCTGGCCGCCGGCAGTCGCACGCTGAAGTCGAAGTCGCGGACGTAGGACGAGAAGTTGTTCCCCACGATCCCGTGGCTGCGCTTCCCGGTGAGACGGTCGACGACCTGGATGTCCAGGACCTCGAGCAGCGGGAACTCCTTGTCCTCACCCTCGGCGGCGAACTGCACAGCCACCGAGACGATCTCGAGTTCGACGGTGTAGCGGTCCCCGCCCGGGTTGTCCCAGCGCGCCAGATCGTTGAACCGACGGTCGATCATCGTCAGGGCGTTGCGGAGATTCTGCTGACGGTGCTCCCCCCGTGCGAGGTTGGCGAAGTTCGTGGTGATCCGGGAGTTGTCCGACGGCGAGTAGTCCTCGTCGAACCGGGTCGTCGTGATGCGGAACGTGAATTCGTGTGCCATGAGGGGCCAATCGGTGTGCTGATCGGCCGGGCTCGGCCTCGCGGAAGGGGGTACCTCCATGGTGCGACCCGAGGGCCCCTATCGAGAAATGTGCTCTGACTATGCGATGGCATAGTCTGCAACTATGGCCAAGCGTTCGAGCGGCATCACGCTGCAGCAGCTCACCTACTACATCGAGGTCGCCGCGGAGGGATCGATCAGCGCCGCCGCCGATCTGCTCTACGTCGCGCAGCCGACGATGTCGGCGGCGATGAAGGACCTGGAGAGCCGGGTGGGGCGCGCGCTCCTCCTCCGCTCCGCCCGGGGCGTGACCCTCACCACGGACGGCGTGGAGTTCCTCGGGTACGCCCGGCAGGTCGTCGAGCAGGTCGCACTCCTCGAACAGCGATACCTCGGCCGACCACCGTCGCGACGCCTGCTCGGGGTGTCGACGCAGCACTACTCGTTCGCGGTCGACGCACTGGTGCGGATGGTCAAGGCGACCTCGGCGGCCGAGTACGAGTTCTCGCTGCGGGAGACGCGGACGTGGGACATCATCGAAGACGTCCGCACGCTCCGCAGCGAGCTGGGGATCCTCTATCGGAACGACTTCAACCGCAACGTCATCGACAAGCTGCTCCGCGACTCCGGGCTCGCGTTCCACCCGCTCTTCATCGCGGAACCGCACATCTTCATCTCCCGCAAGAACCCCCTCGCCACTCGAGATCGCGTGACCCTCGCCGATCTCGCCGACGTGCCGAGGCTCACCTTCGACCAGGGCGCGAACAACTCCTTCTACTTCGCCGAGGAGATCCTCTCCACCCTCTCGAGCCCGCGCGATATCCGTGTGTCCGACCGCGCGACCATCTTCAACCTGATGATCGGACTCGACGGCTACACCATCTCGACGGGCATCATCAGCGATGACCTCGACCCCGAGATCGTCGCCATCCCGCTCGACATCGACGAGCGCATCGAGATCGGCTGGATCGGCCACTCCGCGATCCCGCTCACCGAGCAGGCGCAGCGCTACCTCGCCGAGCTGCGGACCGTCGTGTCGGGCTTCGGGGTGGAACTGCTCGGCTGAGCGTGCGCGCGCGGCTCTATGCGAGCCAGGGGGCGCGGACCGGTGTCCGCGTCGTCTCGATCCGCAGTTTCGGGTCGGAGCGGTCGATCGTCTTGTACCACTCGCTGCGGCCGTGTTGTGTGAACCCCGCGTCACCGGCACCGGGGTCGTGGGAGGCCGCGACGACTCGGCCATCACCGCTCGAGGCGATCTGGATCGGGACGCCGGAATACGTCCCTCCGTGAGCGATGCGGAAGACGGGCAGACCCTCCTGCCGATCGATGGCCCGGAAGTAGCCGGTCTTCCCCGCCCTTTTGGTGAATCCCGGCACCGGCGTCCACGACCGGAGTGACCAGCCGAACGTGCTGACGACCTCGTACTCCGCGCCGTCGAGCAGGGCGAACAGACCCGACTTCAGATCATCCATCCGCAGTGCCCTTCTGCTCGGGACGTCTCCCCGATGCGCGAAGCGCGAGCGCGTTCAACCGCTTCAGGTCCACGAACCGGTCCACGCGCACCGGCTCCTCGTCGATCCACACGGTCTTGCCGTCCACGCGCAGAACCCCGATGTACATCACCTCGTCCGCCTCAGACGAGAACACGGTCAGCACCCGGGAGTCGGCCACGCGCCGGTGCGCGGCCGTGAGCCCCGACACGATCTCCTCGTCGGTACCTTCACGGATCGCCGAGACCAGAGACTCGACCGGGAATGTCGCATCCACGCCGACCACGACCGGGTTCGCGAGCACACCACCCCCACGGACCCGCCAGCGCTGCGACGGCCGAAGGATCATCACGATGCACACCGCGAAGATCACCGGCGGCAAGACGAAGGCCCCGGCGACCGCCAGCCCGGATCGCACGCGACCACCCAACAGTTCGACCGTCGCGTCCTGGTTCAGGTAGACCAGCAGGGCGACCACGACCGCGGCAGCGGCCACGACCATCCAGATCAGCATCTGCCGCCGGGACCGTTCCGTCACGAACCGCTCCGGATGCGTGCGGAACCACGGGCCCAGCGACCGGGATCGGGATTGCAGCGGAGTGAAACTCACGACACGGAACCGTTCATCCGACTCAGCGTAGCCAAGAGCGGGAGACTTTCCGGGATGCGTCGTTCGCGATGCCCTCGACGGCACGGACGACTCCCTCGCGCACGCCCACCACACGCATGACCAGGTCGGGTGAAACGCTCACGGTCGAGCATGCGCCTTCGGCTCGCCCCCGAGCAGGAGGAAAAACGCACCGATAAACGTCATGATTGTCACCGTAACGACAGCGCCGATCCATGAGAAGGTTCGGCGGTCACTCGCAGTGAAGTTCATCCATTCACCATCCCAATGCTGCGGACGACTATGCTGCGACCCTCAGGGCAGTTCGAATCGCTTGCGAGATTCTATGCTCTGCCAATTAGCGAGGGGCACGGTTAACCTCCAAGCGCACGCCCACGTGCGCCGCCCGCAGGCCACAGAGCCCTGGGCGCACCGGATACTCCAAGACCGCCCCCCTTCGGCACTGCGCCTTGTCACGTGTGACGTCTAGTTATCGCCGGGCTCGTCGTCGTTTGCTGCCCATTCATCGGAACGATCCCCGTGCGTGACCTCACGCCACCCTGCGTGATTAGGCGCGGGAAGTTCGGGTGGCGGGGCGTCTCCGTCATACTGCCATCGCTCTTCGATGTTGCTGCGACCGCCCACTCCGAAGTAGTACCCCCCGATGGTTCTTCGCCAGCCGCCCCATGCAGTCCCGCTGCCGCTCGTGCGGACCAAGATGCCATGGTCATCAGGAAGCCCTCGGAGAGACCACGAGTTCAGGAGGAGACTCGAATCATCTGAGTACCGGCCACCATGGTTTCGGCGCACGCCCATCTGCGCGAAATACATGTCGTCGAGCGCCTTCTTGGTTTCAGAGAACTCGCGCCTGTCCAACCTCAGACCTTGCGCATCCACGCCCTGGACCCCGGCTCGATTTTTGAGCCGGTTACGACGGTCGCGCCTCTCCCGGTCACGCTTCCTGACAGCTGCCCGAAAATCACTCATCGTTCGCAACGAGCTCCTGAACGAGCGCTCTTGCGCCACCCGAGGGATCCATTGCATGGTGAATCGGGACGCGTAACGGAGGCTCCCACGCAAGCCGACGATAAAAGCGAGGCGAACCCTGCGCGGCGGCTTCTCGTTGGAGTTGTGCAGGCGCAAGCGCAGGAGAGCGATCTCGGTCGCCGCCAGCACCCCGAACGAATAGACGAACGGGATTTGGGCGAGCGGGAGCCACACGGAGAGTGCGAATGCCTTGCCCTCTCGATCCCAATCGAAGTCTTCGAGGCCCGTGACGACCTGGAAGGTCACGTAGCCGAAGAGGGCGAGGCCGATCAGGGTGATGAGCAAGTCACAGAATCTCGCCACTCCAATGGTCTTGGGATCGAGCTTCCCGATCGCGGAACCCATTACAAGGAGACCAAGCACTGATTGGAGAAGGAGTTCCCCCCAGAGCGGCAGCGGAGCGAGATTGAGATAGACGACGAGGAGTGCGGAGACACCGACGACGTCCTTGATCACTTTCGCTACCACGGCCGATCCATCGCGGAACTTCGTCGCGTTGAGAAGGATCGGAAGCCCCGTGAACACGACGACGACCACCGTGTCGTTCCACTGGTCTGAAGTCCACAATCCTGTCGCTCGCGCTAGCAACACGATGCCCGTCGAGTACGTAACGTAGGCGACAACCGGCACCCAGACTTTCCAAGCACTGAACGCTTTTAGCACGTCTCCAAGCGCGCCAATCAAACTCCGTCTGTCTTTGGAGGCCAGGAATGCCCACCCGACGACGACAGCGAAGAGTACTAGCGTCGCGAGCTCGCGAGACGTGAGTTCCATGTCGCTCCAGATCTGCACCAAAAATGCACCACGCCCCACCCCAGACACGGAAAAACCCCCGATTTCTCGGGGGTTTCCATGGCGGTGACGGTGGGATTTGAACCCACGGTAGGGGGTTACCCTACACAACTTTTCGAGAGTTGCACCTTCGGCCGCTCGGACACGTCACCGCGGA
>Ga0160430_100301_pt1 | contig 32979 bp, 25 predicted proteins | sample HID1971I_E0MG_FD_108274 | JGI IMG/M metagenome (GOLD analysis project Ga0160430, IMG submission 108274) | Enriched millipede-associated microbial communities from UW Madison campus, WI, USA - HID1971I_E0 MG | ecosystem: Host-associated > Arthropoda: Insects > Digestive system > Unclassified ...
CCACAGCCAAACGTACAAAAGCTGGCGTAACCTTGTTCATGGCTCGTCCCTCGCTGTTGGTGGCTATAGGTTGCCACCATGGCGCCCAGACGCCTCGGCGAGGGGCGAGTCCATCCAATTACCCTCGGGCCGCCGCCACCGCCTCGGCGTCCGGGCCAACCAGCGTCATTCGCGAACGCTTGGCTTTTCTCAACGCGGTCCAGGCCAGTAGTACCGCGATCGGGTGCAGGAACGCCATCAGCACGAATGCGCGGTCGAAGTTGCCGTCGGCGACCAGGTGGCCCACCACCTGCGCCGAGACCATGCCGCCGAGTGCACTGCCGCAGCCCACCAGCCCCGCCACCGAGGCGATGTAGCGCGACGGGAACAGGTCCACCGTCATCGCGGTGAGGTTGATCTGGTAGGTCAGGTGCGCGAAGGTCACCACGCACGCCAGCGCGAGCAGCAGCGGAATCGGCGGATGCAGCGCCACCAGCATGCCGATCGGTGCCAGGCACGCTGCACCGATCATGGTGGTCAGGCGGGCCCGCACCGGGCTCATGCCGCGCTTGACCAGCCGCCCTGAAATCAGGCCACCGCCCACGCTGCCGATATCCGCAGCAACGTAGACGATCCACGCCAGCGAGGCGATCGCGGCCAGGCTCATGCCGCGCGCATCGCCCAGGTATTTGGGGAACCAGAACAGGTAGAAGTACCAGACCGGATCGGCCACCGCGCGCGAGGCGACCAGCGCCCACACCGTGCGGTCGCGCGCCAGCCGGCCCCAGACCCCATTCATCGACACCGCCGGTGCGGGTGCCGCGGGCGTGTCCAGCGCCGGCGTGGCGACCGCCTCGGCCGTTGCGGCCGCAGTCACCGCCGTGGCTGTCTGACGCGCCGGACGGGGGTAGACCAGGTACCACGCAATCATCCACAGCAGCCCGGCCACGCCGGTGATCCAGAACGCGCTGCGCCAGCCGTAGGTCAATGCAATGCCACCGATCAACGGCGGCGCCAGCGTCGCGCCGATCATCGCGCCGGCGGTGTACAGGCCGAGCGCCAGGCCACGCTGCGGCGCCGGAAACTGCTCCGACACCACCTTGGTGCCCACCGTATAGTTGCCCGGCTCACCCAGCCCCAGCGCGAAACGCGCCGCGCCCAGCTCGAACGCGCTGCGCACGAAGCCGGTGGCGATGTTGGCCAACGACCACCAGCCCACGAACAGCAGCAGCGCCACGCGCGCACCCAGCCAGTCGGTAACCCGCCCGGCCATCACGTAGGCCGCTGCGTAGGCGAACAGGAACACCTGCACCACACGGGCATATTCCAGGTCGCTCATGCCCAGGTCGGCCTGGATGGTGGTCGCCAGGATCGACAGCGCCTGCCGGTCCAGGTAGTTGATCACTGTGGAAAAGAACAGCAGGGCCAGCAGCACCCACTTGGTGTTCCTGCCGCCGGTCACGCGCCCGCACGCTTGGACATCGCCGATGCCTCCCCTTCGGAAGGCTGCAACGTATTGCTATTGTAGCAACATGTCAAACCGCACTGCGGCAAAGCCCTCAGCCGATCTCGGCGGCCGCCGCGCGCAGTGCCGCCACCAGTTCTTCGGTGGCCGATTCGGGGATCCAGCCGGACATCGCGATGCCGGCATGCACCGGATCGCCCATTGCGATGGCCACGATGTGGTGGTCGCGTTCGTCGGCCACGTGCACGCGGGCGTGCCCCTGCCGCCTTGTCTGTTCCAAGGTGGCCAGCAGCTGCTCGATCCCCTCCGGGAACATCGGGATGGGGCGGTCGGCGTACAGCTCGCGCACCTCCTCGTCGGACAGCTGGGCCAGCAGCGCGATGCCGATGCCGCTGGTGGTCGCCGGCAGCAGGCCGATGCGGCCCAGGCCCCGCGCCGCCTCGATTCCCGGGGGCGCATGGAACAGGTAGCTGACGCTGTCGTTCCACAGCACGCCCAGCGCCACGGTATGACCAAAGCGGCGCAGGTGCTCGAGCACGGGCAGCGCGCGGCGGATCAGCCCGGAGGCGAACAGGCTCTGCGCGGCCAGCACGTGCATGCCCGGGCCGGCGGTGTATTTGCGGTCGGCGGTCTGCCGCGCAATGCCCAGGTAGGCCAGCGTCTTGAGCAGGCGGTTGACCCGGGTCGGGTTGGCATCCAGCTGCCGGGCCAGTTCGCGGCAGCCCACCGGCTCGGGCGAGGACGCCAGCGCCTGAAGGGTCGCAATCCCGTCGATCAGGCTCTGGTTGGGCTGGGCATTGGGCTTGGTTCGCATGGGCAAAGCGTACTTTGCCGCTACCGGTAATGCCACCAATAGCAACACCGGCAGCGGCCCTGCCTTCCGCTAGAAGTCGAAACGCAGCCCGATGTTCCCCTCGACCACCTTGCGTTCTTTCTGCCGGCTGCTTTCCAGGTCGCGGGTGTAGTCGGCCACTGCGAACGCGCTGACGTTGGCGTTGAAACGCGCCACCACGCCGAAGCCGACCTCCAGCGCGCGTGAATCCTGCTGGTTGATGATGCGGTTGGTATCGAAGTCGATGCGGTCTTCCCCATCGAGCGTCTGCCAGTAGTTGAGCTTGAAGTACGGTTGCCAGCCGTTGCCGGCGATCTCGTAGTCCGCGGCCAGGCGTACGCCGGCGCGCCCGGTCCAGGCGTTGTCGGCGTTGAAGCGAAGCTGCGCGATGCGGTCGGCGGCATCGTCCACCGAGGTGCGCTGCCAGATCACCTGCAGTTGCGGCTCCAGCCACCAGGCCGACTGGCCGAAGCGCAGCAGCGGCTTGCCCACTTCCACCGACGCGGTGGTGCCATCGCCGTCCACGTCGATGCCGATGCCGCGTGCGGAGGTCGCCTCGCCGTCGTAGCGGCTCTGCATCACCACCACGTCGAGGTAGCCGCCGGCGCTGCCGGCACGTGTCCAGTACAGGCCCACGTGCTTGTCGTCCAGGCGGGTGCGCCCCACCGCGACATTTTCCCAGCCGATCGCAAAGCCGTTGACGTTGCCCTGCGCGCGGGTACGGCCGACGAACACGCCGAACTGGTCGCGGTGCGCATCGCCTGCGTTCGCATAGAGGTCCAGACCCGCCTGCACGCCCTGGATGTCGCCATCGAATCCGGGCTGGGCATCGCCCTCCCAGTACTGCTCGTGGCTCTGCCCGACCAGGCGCGCCCATGCGGCCCGCACGCCGCCCTGGCCGGCGAGGATGCGCTGCTCACCCTGGCGCTCGTGGAAGGTACCCAGGCTGGCCAGGCTGGTCTCGCGCAGCAGGGGCGGCACCACCGAGTAAAGACCGGTTTCCAGCCGGTACAACGGCACGATGGCCTCTTCCGATGGGCGCGCGTCAGGCGTGGGCGGCTCCGCCAACGGCCCGGGAACGGCGGCCACTTCGGTCGGCACCGGCGGCGGCACGTCGTCCTGCGGCGGCGCGGCTGGCGGTGGTGGGGCCGGCTCCGGCGGCGGCGCGGGCTCGGCGGCCACCGGGTCGGGGTTTTCGGGAACGTCCGGTGAGGGGGGCGGCGGCAGCGCAGGCGGCGGCGTCCCCAACGCCTCCGGCGGCGGTGGCTCAGGTGTCACCGAGCCCAGACCGATGGGCGGTGGGGCCGGCGCGGCGACCACACCGTTGACTACGGTCGAACGCAGATACCAGTTCTCGCTGCTCCCTGCGCTGACGCCACCCTTGAACAGGAAATACTCGTACGCGCCGGCGGCAACCGGTGCATACAGCGCGAACGCGCCCGGGCTGGTGCTGGCACCGTTGATCGCCTGCACCACGAGGATGCCGTCGGCCACGGTTTCGGCACCGGCACCGCCCGCGTTGAGGATGCCCACCCCCGTGGTCCCGCTGGCCACGCCATTGGAGATCACCAGCCGGTCCGATGCGGCGTCGTCGGCACCCAGCACGGTGTCCAGGTACAGCGCACCCCCATTGCCGGTGTAATTGCCGGCGATGGTGAACGCATCGCCGGCGCCGCCACCGCCGTTGGTCAGGTCGATGCGGCCGGCATTGGTGACGTTGACCGGCAGTGCTGCGGTGAAGGCGACAATGCTGGCGTTGACGCCCCCGCCGAACAGCGTGCTGGTCGCGTCCACGTCGAGCGCGCCGGTACCGCTTCCGGTATCGCCCAGGCGCAGGTCGCCGTCGAAGGTCAGCTGGCTGTCATTGGCCAGCGTCATCGATTCCCAGCCGGTGAAGCGGGCCACGCCATCGGTCTTGACGTTGTCCATGTTGAGCGTGTCAGTGCCCAGGCCGCCGTCAAAGCCCGGCAGCGCGCCAAGGTAAGAGACGTTGAGGTCGGCCAGCGTGGCGGTGTCGTTGCCTTCCCCGAAATCGACCAGGCCGTGCACCACCCCGCCACCGCGCCAGTCGAAGCGGTCGTCGCCGAAGCTGAGGCGGATCTCGCCGCGCACGGTGCCACCGGTGATGGTGACCGAATCGTTGCCGCCGCTGACGCTGATGTTGCCGCCGATGTAGCCATCGGAGAGCACGATGGTGTCGTTGCCGAACCCGGTAACCAGGTTGCCGTCGATGGTGCCACCGGACATCAGGAAGGTGTTGTCTTCCAGCTTCATGTTGACCCGGCCGATGCGGCCGCCGGTCATTTCGCCGTAATCGCCATCATCGAACGCGCCGACGATGCGCCCGTCGGTCATGCGGAAACGGTCCAGTCCATCGCCCTGCAGCAGCGCGCCGATGCTGCCGCCGGTCATCAGGAAGGTATCGATGCCCGAGCCCTGCTGCACGGTGCCGGACACGGTGCCGCCCGAGACCTCCAGGCTGTCCGCGTCGGCGCCCTGGTCGATGCTGCCGACGCTGCCGCCACTGAGGGTGATGGCATCGTTGCCGGCGCCCTGCAGGACGCTGCTGCTGATGCTGCCGCCCAGCATCTCCAGGCGGTCGGCGCCGGCGCCGAAGATGATGCCGGCGGTGCTGCCGCTGATGACGCCGCGGTTCACCACCGTGGTCGCCGCGTTGGTGAGGATGCCCACGCCACTGGCGCTGGTGATGCTGCCACTGTTGTCGATGCGGTGTCCGCTGCCGCCGTTCAACGCGATTGCGGCACCACTGGCGATGCCGAGCTGGGCGCCGGCCTGCACGTTGACGGTGACGTTGCTCGAGCCCGGCACGCTGGCGATGGGCGTGGTCTGCGGACTCGGTGCCGCTGCCGTGCAGGTGACGGTCTGCCCGGTCGTGGGTGAGGTGCTGTCGCACCCGGCCCAGGCCGGCGCGGTGGTGGTGGCGAGGAGGAGGCCGCCGCAGGCCACGCGCAGGCTGCGCGCGATGCCTGCCGCCAGACGGGAACGTGGCGGAGTCGCATTCATGGGACGCATTGACCGTTCCTTTTCCAATGAAGGGAATTACGGTTTGCCGATGCGTCCCCCGTAACCTTACGCAGGCCGGCGAAGGTACTTTTACTGTCCGGATGTGAGGCGGAGGTAAAATTTGGGCGGTTTCTGGATATTCACGGAAACGGTCCGCGCATTCATATTTTCAGGTACACCCCGCGGCGGTCCAGCGCCCACGCGACGACCCACCAGAACAGCACGAACCCCACGGCGCACAGCAGCGACGCCAACGCGGGCATGCCCGGCAGCGCGCGGGCCAGCGCCGCGTAGTACGCGGCCCATGCGCCGCTGGCGATCAGCACCAGCGCCATCACCGACGAACCCAGGTAGGCCGCAATCGCGTTGACCCCGAATCGGCGGCCCAGTGCCGGCCAGTGCCAACGGTCGACCAGCAGGTGGGCCAGCAGCAGCGCGACGATCGACAGGCCGCCGGTCCACAGCACGTAGCTGGGCGTCCACAGGTTCTTGTTGAAGGGCAGCACCGGCGCCAGCAGCAGGCCGCCGCCGAGCAGCACCAGCCCCAGGCCGCCCAGCGCCCCCACGTTGCCGGCTCGCAGCCAGCGGCCGGCGATCAGGCCCAGCAGCGTGGTGGCGAGAGCGCCGGCCGTGCTGAGCAGGCCCTCAGGGTCGTGGCCCAGCCGGGTCACGGCGTCGTATTTATAGAGGAACGGAGCGAACAGTGCGGTGTCCACTCGGCTGACCGGGTTCAACCACGGCGCCAGCGTATCGGCGCCCAGCAGCAACGCCGCGTAGCCCAGCAGCAGGCCGGCCAGCACGGCCCACTGCGTGCGCGCACGGGTGTGGATCGCCAGCAGGCCGACCATCGCCACGCACACGGCGATGCGCTGCAGCACGCCCCACAGCCGGTACGCCGGCAGCTCGAACAGCCACCATGCCAACACGTGCAGCAGCGCACCGGCGAGCAGGATGCGCAGCGCACGCTGCAGCAGCGTGCGGGCCAGCGCCGGCCGCAACGTGGGATCCGCCGCGCGCGGTGCGAGGCTGTAGGCCAGCGACACCCCGGCAATGAACAGGAACAGCGGGAAAATCAGGTCCGTGGGGGTAAAGCCGTGCCAGTCCGCATGCAGCAGCGGTGCGAACACATGGCTCCAGTCGCCGGGGTTGTTGACCAGCAGCATCGCAGCCACGGTCAGCCCGCGCAGGGCATCGATCGAGCCCATGCGCGAAGAGGAAGGCGTGCTCATGCGTCCTCGCGCTCGCCGGCGATCCAGGTCGCGCGCACCTGCAGCGCGTCGTCGAGGAGCACCAGGTCGGCCTGGTAGCCCTCGGCGATCTCGCCGAGGCGATCATCCACGTTGAGGAACTGCGCCGGGTAGCGCGAGGCCATCCGCGCGGCCTCCTCCAGCGTCTGACCCAGCAGGTCCACTGCATTGCGCACGGCGGTGGCCATGTCCAGCGCCGAACCGGCCAGCGAACCGGCGGCATTGCGCACCACGCCGTCCACAGCGGTGATCACTTCGCCATAGAGTTCGTAGCTGGGGCTGTCGGCACCCACCGGCGGCATCGCATCGGTGACCAGCATGACCTTGCCCTGGGGCTTGGTTGCCAGCGCCACGCGCAGGCTGGCCGGGTGTACGTGCACGCCGTCGGCGATGATGCCCACCCAGCTGCCGCGATCTTCCAGCGCCGCACCGACCGCGCCGGGCTCGCGCCCGGTCAGTGGCGACATCGCGTTGTACAGGTGGGTGAAGCCGCGGATGCCCGCCTCCAACCCGGCCCGTGCTTCTTCATACGTGGCAGCGGTGTGCCCGGCGGCGACGATCACCCCGCGCTCGACCAGCGCGCGGATGCTGTCCAGCGGCACCCGTTCCGGGGCCAGGGTCAGCAGGGTCACGCCGTTGTCGAGCGAGGCCGCCATCGCGATCTCATCGGCATCGGGCACGCGGAACTTGTTCGCATCATGGGTGCCCTTGCGGGCCGGCGCGATGTACGGGCCTTCCAGGTGGATGCCGATCACCCCGGGCACGCCATCGGCAATCGCCTGGCGGGTCGCGTCGATCGCCGTGCGCATCACCTGCACGTCGTCGCTGATCAGCGTCGGCAGCAGCGCGGTGGTGCCGAAACGACGATGTGCGGCGGCCAGCGTGCGCAGGCTCTCCACGTCGGGCGTGTTGTTGAACAGCACGCCACCGCCACCGTTGACCTGCGCATCAATGAACCCGGGCAGCAGCCAACCACCGCCCAGATCCACCTCTTCGGCCGCACTGCCCAGCTGCGGGGCGGCGTCGGACACCAGCGCGGTGATGCGCCCGGCTTCGATCACGAGCGCGAGATCATCCCGGAAGCCGTCAGCGGTAAGGATGCGGGCATTGCGCAGGACGGTCTTCATCAGACGGTCTCCGTAACCTTGTTCAGGTGCGGCGGCAGGTCCGGGTTGTGCCCGCGACGCAGCGCCAGTGCGTTGATGGCCTTGTAGAACGCCTGCACGGTCAGCAGCGGCGCGCAGGCCGGGTGCGGTGCCTGCGGCAGCGGCAGGTCGCCATCCGGGGCAGCCAGCCAGACCTGCGCGTCGCGCGCGGCGAACTCGGCGGCGACCGCGCGGGTGCCTGCCCCGGTTTCATCGGGCTGGGCGAAGGCCAGCACCGGGAAGCCCGGGCCCACCAGCGCCATCGGCCCGTGCTTGACCTCGGCCGAGCTGTAGGCTTCGGCGTGCAGGCCGCAGGTTTCCTTGAATTTCAGCGCTGCCTCCTGGGCCGCGCCCAGGCCCAGGCCACGGCCGACCACGAACAGGTTGTGCGCCGGCACCAGGCCGTCGGTCAGGGCGGACCAGTCGCTGTTCCAGGCCTGGCGCAATGCGTCGGGCAACGTGCGCAACGAGGCGATCAGCCCGGCATCCTGGCACCAGTACGCCACCAGCTGCAGGATCGCCGACAGCGAGGAGAGGTAGCTCTTGGTGGCTGCCACGCTGCGTTCGGCGCCCGCGCCCAGTGGAATCACGGTTTCGGCCAGCTGCGCCAGCGGCGAATCTTCCACGTTGACCAGTGCCACCACGCGCGCACCGGCCGCGCGCGCGGCCTCGGCGTTGCGCAGCAGGTCCGGGCTCTTGCCCGACTGCGAAATGACGATGTACAGCGCGCCGCGCAGCTGCAGCGGGGATTCGTACACCGAGCCCACCGACGGCGAGGCCGAGGCCGTCACCAGGCCCAGCTTGGTTTCCAACAGGTACTTGGCGTACGTGGCGGCGTGGTCGGAACTGCCGCGCGCGCAGGTCACCACGAACGGCGGCGGCGCCGCGCGCAGGGTCGCGGCCAGCGTCTGCACCGTCGCTTCGTTGCGCGCGAACTGCGCGGCGATCACGTCGGCCGCTTCGGCGGCTTCGCGGAACATCAGGGTGTCGTGCGGGGCTGGCAGGGACATGCGGGACTCAGGTGGTTTCAGGGGTGGGGGGCCGCGTGCCGACCGGCCGCATCGGCGCGGTCGAACCGCGCACGACCAGCTGCGGTACGAAGCCCTGGTTCTGCAGCTGCAGCGGCGCATCGTCATACGCATCGCTGCGCAGCTGCGCGATCAGCAGGCGCGCGGCATGCCGGGCGATGTCTTCGGTGGCCTGCTTGGCGGTGGTCAGCGGCGGCCACGACTGGCGCGAGAACGGGCTGTCCTCGAAGCCGGCAATGGACAGGTCGTAGGGCACGTTCATGCCGGCCGACTTGGCTGCGGCGAGCACGCCGGCAGCGATTTCATCGTTGGAACCGAAGATCGCGGTGGGCGGCTCGCGCAGCGCCAGCAGCCGGCGCGCGCCACGGAAACCGTCGTCGAAGGTGTAGTCGCCCTGCACCACCAGGTGCTTGTCCACGGTCATGCCGTAGTCGCGCAGCGCGGCTTCGTAACCGGCATGGCGTTCGCCGCTGGAACGGTGCGAGGAGCCACCCCAGAGGAACCCAATGCGCTGGTGGCCGAGCTGGATGAGGTGTTCGGTGATTTCGTAGGCGGCCTCGCGGTCGTCCACGAACACGCACGCGCCATCCTGCGGGTCGGCGGTGGCGGCGATGATGCGGACCAGCTTGATGCCGCGCGCGGTCAGCGCGGCGACCAGGTCGCGGCGTTCGGACATCGGCGCGGTCAGCACCAGCCCGGCCAGCCGCGAACGCTGCACCCAGTCGGCGAGCTCTTCGGCCAGCATCGGCGAACTGGAATCGCAGGGGTGGATCTGCAGCCCGAAGCCGGTCTCGCGGCACGCTGCCAGCACGCCGTTCTGCACACCGATGATGTGGTACGGGTTGGGGTTGTCATAGACCAGCCCGATCACCAGCGTGGTGCCGGTGCGCAGGTTGCGTGCGGCGGGATCGGGCTCGTAATCGAGTTCGGCGATGGCGCGCAGCACGCGCGCGCGCGTGGCCTGCATGACCGACGGTTCGTTGTTGATGACCCGCGAAACGGTCTTCAACGACACCTTGGCCCGTTCGGCGACATCCTTGATGGTCGCTCTACGCATGCTCTTTTCCTGGCTCACCGGTTGGGCGTCCATGATCGCCGATCACTGCCCGTCGCGGGGCAGCCCGACCCGGTGGCCGCGCAGGGAGTAGAACAGGATGTAGAGGTAGCACGGGACCATCAGGCCCGCGAACACCCACTGGAAGTCGAAATGCTGCTTCAGCACGGCGAACGCCTGCGGGATGATCGCGCCACCGGCGATGGCCATCACCAGCAACGCCGAGCCGGTTTCGGTGAAGCGGCCCAGGCCCCGGATCGCCAGCGGGAAGATCGCCGGCCACATCATGGCGTTGGCAAAACCCAGCGCGGCCACGAAGCCGACCGACACATAGCCATGGGTGAACAGCGCACCGATGCAGAACAGCACGCCCAGGCTGGCCGAGATGCTCAGGTAACGCTGCTGCGAGACCAGGTGCGGAATCAGCGCCAGGCCGGCCAGGTAGCCCACCAGCATGGCGAACAGGGTGATGGAGGTGAACAGCTTGGTCTGGTCCAGCGGCAGGCCGAACCCGTGCCCGTAGGTGCCGATGGCATCACCGGCCATCACTTCCACGCCCACGTACACGAACAGGCACAGCACGCCCAGCCACAGGTGCGGGAACTGGAAGATGCTGCTGCGTTCGGCCAGGCCGGGCGCGCGCGCCGGGGTGGCGTTGGCTTCGGCGGTCTTGATTTCCGGCAGCGGCGAGAACAGCACGCCCACCGCAAGCACCACCAGCAGGCCGGCCATGGCCATGTACGGCATCTGGATCTTGGCCGCGAAGGTATCCAGCAGCGCGTTGCGGGTCACCGGGTCGGCGCTGGCCACCTGTTCGGACAGGTCGCCGATGCCGTGCAGTACCAGGGTGCCGATCAGGAACGGGGCGATCATGCCGGCGATCTTGTTGCAGATGCCCATCAGCGCGATGCGGCGCGCGGCGGTTTCGATCGGGCCCAGGATGCTGATGTACGGGTTCACCGCCGTCTGCAGCAGGGCCAGGCCGCTGCCGATGATGAACAGGCCGCTGAGCGCACCGGGATACCAGCGCTGCTGCGCGAAGTGCGCGAACACCACCGCACCGGCGGCCATCACCAGCAGGCTCAGGCTCAGGCCCTTCTTCATGCCGGTGCGCTTGAGGATCCACGAGGCCGGCAGCGCCAGGAAGAAGTAGGACAGGTAGAACACCATCAGCACCAGAAAGGCGCCGACCTCGTCCAGTTCAAAGGCCAGTTTGACGAAGGTGATCAGCGGGCCATTGAGCCAGGTGAAGAAGCCGATCAGGAAGAACAGCACCCCGATGATGAGGATCGAAGTGGCCACGCTCGAACGCGCGGTAGCAGCAGGCACGGCAGACATCTGGAGGGCTCCTGCATCGACGGCACGCGGGCGGCGTCGGAAGAGTGGCTGGGAACAACGTTGTCACATTTATTCGATGGGCCACCCGGCTTTGTCAACAATTGGTTTCTGCGCAGATCGCGGAAAACCGCATGCTGCAGCTGCACAGAAACCCCGCAACGCCCCGCTGCGCCTTCACACAGCCCCTGATTGCAACGGCTTTACGAAATCTTGACGGGACTGGACTGAAAACGTTTTCTTGTGACGCAGGTCGCTGCGCCGCAGCATCGAAAGTGTGAGGTTATCGTTGACATCGTTGTCAGAACGATTACAGACTCCGCTCAATCGCCGGGGTCCAGACCTGGCCGTACGTATCCCAAGGGAGCCCGTGTGACCGCAGCCGCCCACGCCGTATCGGCCAACGCCCCCCTCTCGATGCCGCCCTTCCTGGCGGCCGACGTGGGCGGCACGCATGTCCGCGTGGCCCGTGTACAGGCCAGTCAGGACCCGGCCCATCCGGTCCAGCTGCTTGAGTACCGCAAGTTCCGCAACGCCGACTACGCCGGCCTGAGCGCGATCCTGCAGGCCTTCATCGCCGACGGCGACCGCCCCGCGCACTGCGTGGTGGCCACCGCCGGGTATGCCCGCGAAGACGGCACAGTGATCACCGCCAACGTGCCGTGGCCGCTGTCGGCGCGCCAGATCGAGGCCGACCTCGGCCTGGAAACGGTGTACATCGTCAATGACTTCGAAGCCGTGGCCTACGCCGCCGCGCAGGTCGATGCCAGCGGCGTGCTGCAGCTGACCGGCCCGGCCACCGCCCCGCGCGGTCCGACCCTGGTGGTTGGCCCGGGCACCGGGCTGGGTGCGGCGCTGTGGATCCCGACCGCGCATGGCGCGGTGGTGCTGGCCACCGAAGCCGGCCAGCCGACGCTGGCGGTGAGCACCGAGCTGGAAATGGCGATCGTGCGGCAGATGCAGCGCGACCTCGCCCACGTCTCGGTCGAACATGCGCTGTCCGGCCCGGGCCTGATGAACCTCTACCGCGCCCTGTGCGCGATCGAAGGCCAGCCGGCCGTGCTGGCCACGCCCGATGCGATCACCGCCGCGGCCGTGGGCAACCAGGACGCACTGGCCCGCCAGAGCCTGGACGTGTTCTGCGGCCTGCTCGGCAGCACCATCGGTGACATGGCGCTGCAGTACGGCGCACACGGTGGCGTGTACCTGGCTGGCGGCATCCTGCCGCAGATCCGCGAATACCTGTTGAACAGCACCTTCGTGTCCCGGTACCTCAACAAGGGTCCGATGCGCGAGGCGCTGGAACGCATACCCGTGAAGGTGGTCGAGCACGGGCAGCTGGGCGTCATCGGCGCCGCCAGCTGGTACCTCGGCCGCACGGACGCTTGATCGCACGCATCGCAAACCGCACGCCGTCGCTGGCGCACCAACGATTGATGAGGAGAGACATCATGAACCACCGCAAGAGCCTGCTTTCGGCAGCCATTTTCAGCTGTATCGCCTTCGGCGCCCATGCGCAGGAAGCACAGCCCACCGCCACCGACCTGGACACCGTGGTCGTCACCGGTATCCGCGGTTCGATGGAGAAATCCCTCGACACCAAGCGTGATGCCAATGCGCGCCTGGAAGTGGTCACCGCCGAAGACGTCGGCAAGCTGCCGGCGCACAACGTGGCCGACACCCTGCAGCGCCTGCCCGGCGTGAACATCAGCTCGGCCAGCGCCGACGAAGGCGGCTTCGACGAAGCCGACCGCGTCAGCCTGCGCGGCACCAGCCCCAGCCTCACCCAGACCCTGATCGACGGCCACAGCGTCGGCTCGGCCGACTGGTTCGTGCTCAGCCAGGGCAACAACGTCGGCCGCAGCGTGAGCTACTCGCTGCTGCCGTCGGAACTGGTCAGCTCGGTGGAAGTGAACAAGTCCTCGCAGGCCAAGCTGCAGGACGGCGGCACCACTGGTACGGTCAACATCATCACCCGCAAGCCGCTGCAGTTCTCCAAGCAGCTCAGTGCCGAAGCCTCGCTGGGCGTGGTGCGTTCGGACCAGGCCGATTCCAACGACCCGCAGTTCTCGGGTCTGTTCAACTACAAGAACGCCGACAGCACCTTCGGCGTGATGGTGCAGGGCTTCTACCAGAAGCGCGAGCTGCGCCGCGAAGCGCAGGAAATCCCGGGCGGCTTCTTCAAGATCAAGGCCACCGACCCGGTGGCGGCGACCAACCCGGACCTGGTCGGCGTGAACGTGCCCGGCCTGCTGGGTTCGACCCTGTTCGAGCAGACCCGTGAGCGCAAGGGCGGCCTGGTCACCCTGCAGTGGAAGCCGATCGACGACCTGACCCTCGGCCTGAGCGGCTTCACCTCCGAACTTGAAGCGAACAACTACAACCGCAACTACATGATGTGGGGCGGCAACTTCGCCGCGTCGCAGGCGCCGAACCCGGGCTACACCATCAAGGACGGCGTACTCACCAATGCCACCTACGCGGGCGTGCCGGGCACCAACTACGCCGTGTACGACATGATCTACCGTGAGGCGACGGCCAAGACCAGCTACGTCACCTTCGATGCCGACTGGCAGATCAACGACAACCTCGGCGCCAAGTTCCAGGCCGGCACCACCAAGGGCACCGGCGAGACCCCGCGCCAGTTCATTGCCGAAGTGACCCTGGGCCAGGGCGGCGGCGCCAGCTGGGCCACCCATGGTGCAGGTTCGCCGGTGGATTGGAACGTGGGCGGCGATACCAGCCCGGGCGGCGTCAGCAGCTTCGGCACCTGGGGCAACCAGCAGGTCAAGGCGGAAGACAAGGAAGACTGGGCGTCGCTGGACTTCAACCAGTACTTCGGCGATGGCGGTGCACTGAGCTCGATCGACTTCGGCCTGCGCTTCGCCGACCACGAGCGTGAAGCGCTGTCGCCGGAAGGCGCCAGCCCGGGCGACATCTGGTCGGCCCTGCAGGGCAGCGCCACCGGCCAGTACCCGAGCAACTTCGCCAGCGGCATCGGCGGCACCTTCCCGCGCGACATCTGGTACTACACCCCGGACGCGCTGAAGACCGCCATCCTCAACAACTCCACCTGGCTGTCCAACAACGATGGCCCGACCGGCCGCCACAACTACGGCGCCGAGTGGAAGGTGAAGGAAAAGAACTTCGCCGGCTACGTGCAGGCCAACTTCACCGGTGACTGGTGGAGCGGCAACGTCGGCCTGCGTTACGTGGACATCAAGCAGGACATCGACACCTACCTGGCGGTCAGCGATGCCGCCCGTGCCGACGTGAGCAGCCTGTTCGGCATGTGGCAGCGCCAGGCGTTCCAGAACAAGCACAGCCGCGTGCTGCCGAGCGCCAACATCAAGTTCGACCTGGACGACAACCTGGTGCTGCGCGTGGCCGCGTCGCAGACCCAGACCCTGCCGGACTACTCCGCGCTGGGTGCGTCTGCATGGGGTTCGGACCTGAACAAGACCGGCGGTGGCGGCAATCCGGAACTGAAGCCGACCATCGGCAGCAACCTGGACGCCAACCTGGAGTGGTACTTCATGCCGCGCGGCCTGCTGTCGGTCGGTGCGTACCACATCGACCTGAAGGACTACGTCGCCTTCGACGTGGTCAACCGCCAGCTCTTCAGCGAACTGACCAACCAGCTTGAAACCTACGCGGTCTCCACCCCGATCAATGCCGACGGCAAGGTCACCGGCGTGGAAGTGGCCTACGAACAGCCGATCGGCGAGAACTTCGGCATCAACGCCAACTACACCTACGCCAACGGCAGCTCGGCGCACACCTGGGCCGACGGCAGCCACAACCTGCTGGGCACCTCGAAGAACACCTACAACGTGGGCGCCTTCTTCGAGAATGAAACCTTCGGTGCACGCGTCAGCTACACCCGCCGTTCCTCGTTCCTGATCAGCCTGTCCGGTGCCAACCCCTACTACCAGGATGATTTCGGCACGCTGTCGGCCTCGCTGAGCTACGCACCCACCAAGTGGATGAGCATCACCCTGGATGGCCTGAACCTCAACAACCCGACCTACAAGTACTACCAGAGCGCGTCCATTCCGACCTCGTTCTACTCCAACGGTCGCCAGTACTACCTGAACTTCCGCTTCAAGTACTAATGTGGCATTGGTGTGCCGGCCAACGGCCGGCGCTACCCGGTGGGCCGTTCCGGCCCACTGAAAACGGGCCCGGAACCGGGCCCGTTTTTTTTAACCCGCACCAAAGGAATGACCCGATGCACACCCGCACCCGTCGTACCTCGCTGTCGCTGCTGCCGCTGGCCCTGGCGCTCTCGCTGGCCCCGCTGGCACATGCCACCGATGCCCAGGCCCCCGATGGCCCGCGCGCCCTGCCCGGCTCGTTGCCACTGATTCCCGCCCCCGCCCAGCTGCAACGCCTCGAAGGCGCGGGCTACACCGTCACCTCCACGACCGCGCTGCGCGCGCAGGGCGCGGCCGCCCAGCGCGTGGCCAGCCTGTTCGCGACCCAGCTGCAGCACAGCGGTGGTCCCGCACTGGTCGTGGCCACCGCACGCGGCAACGACGGCATCCGCTTCGTGCTCGACGCCACCCTGAAGACCGGCGCCGAGGGTTACCAGCTGCGCAGCGATGTGCGCGGCGTGACCGTGCAGGCCGCCACCGAAGCAGGCCTGTTCTATGGCGCGGCCACCCTGTCGCAGCTGCTCACGGGCGGCAGCGACGGTGTCGTGCCGGCACTGAAGATCGACGATGCGCCGCGTTTCAGCTGGCGCGGGCTGATGCTCGATTCGGCGCGCCACTTCCAGAGCCTGGACGAGATCAAGCGCGTGCTCGACGCGATGGCCGAACAGAAGCTCAATACGTTCCATTGGCATCTCACCGATGACCAGGGCTGGCGCATGGAAATCAAGCGCTACCCGAAGCTCACCGGCGTGGGCAGCTGCCGTATTCCGGCCGGCGATGGCGGGCGCGACCCGGCCACCGGTGCGCCGCGCCCGTATTGCGGCTTCTATACCCAGGACCAGATCCGTGAAGTGATCGCCTACGCCGCCGCGCGGCATATCCAGGTGATCCCGGAGATCGACGTGCCCGGCCACGCCACCGCCGCCATCGCCGCGTACCCCGAGCTGGGCACGATCGATACGCCGTTGCAGCCACTCAGCGAATGGGGCGTGTTCCCGAACCTGTTCAACACAGAAGAAAGCACCTTCGAGTTCCTGGAGAACGTGCTGGAGGAAGTCATCCAGCTGTTCCCCGCCAAGTACGTCCATGTCGGCGGCGACGAGGCGGTCAAGGACCAGTGGGAAGCCTCCGCGCGCGTGCAGGAACGCATGCGCGAAGTGGGCGCCGGGACCGAAAACGAGATGCAGGCGCACCTGATCAAGCGGCTGGAGAAGTTCCTCGAACAGCACGATCGCCGCCTGATCGGCTGGGACGAGATCCTTGAAGGCGGGCTGCCGCCGGAAGCCACGGTGATGTCCTGGCGCGGTACCGAGGGCGGCCTGAAGGCCGCCAGCGAAGGCCACGACGTGGTGATGTCGCCGGTCACCGACATGTACATGGATTACCTGCAGACCAACTCGGAGAACGAGCCGCCGGGTCGGCCGCTGACCACCCCGCTGGGCCGCGTGTACGGGTTCGAGCCGGTGCCCGACAGCCTGGCCCGCGACAAGCAGCAGCACATCCTGGGCCTGCAGGCCAACATGTTCACCGAGCACACCCGCAGCGTCGCGCGCCTGCACCACAACGTGTTCCCGCGCCTGGCCGCCGTCGCCGAAACCGGCTGGTCGCCGCGTGAGCGCCGCGACTTCGCCGACTTCCTGGCGCGCCTGCCGTCGCAGCTGCAGCGCTGGCAGGCGATGGGCATCGCGTATGCGCAGACCCCGTTCGAAGTGGAAGCGGATGTGAGCGACGACCGCAAGGCGGGCACCGCGACGTTGGCACTGCGCAACCCGCTCAACTACGAGATCCGCTACAGCGTGGACGGTAGCCCGGTGACCGCGGCGTCGCCGCGCTACACCGCGCCGCTGACCCAGCCGCTGCCGGTGGGGGTCCAGGCCGCCACGTTCTTCGACGGCCAAGCGCTGGCCAAGGCGGCCAGCCGCTTCGACGTCACCGCGCAGTCGCTGCTGAGCCGCACCGACGAACACCTGGCAATGTGCCCGGGCGAAGGCAAGCTGCTGCTGCGGCTGGAAGACGACGGCCCGGCAGACGGCGCGCGCGCCATCTTCAACGTCAACATCTTCAACCCGTGCTGGCTATGGCAAGGCGCGGATGTGGACGGCATTGCGAAGCTGCGGGTGCGTGCCGGGCAGATTCCGTATTACTTCCAGCTGGCCCACGACGAGCCGCAGCGGCGCTTCGTGAAGGCACGCAGCGCGCATGGGGAAATGGACATCCTCAATGCGCAATGCGACGGCAAGCCGCTGGCCAGCGTGCCGCTGCCGGCCACCCCAGGTGCGGATGGATTCATCACGCTGGAAGCAGCGCTGCCGCGTTCGCTGAAGGGCCACCAGGACCTGTGCGTGCGCTTCACCGGCGACACCCGTCCCACGATGTGGGTACTGGACACGCTGGAGCTGGTACCGCGTTGATGAAGTAGCGGTGCCGGCCCATGGCCGGCACCCGTGTTGCCTGAATGAGGTAGGGTCGGTTCCCAAACGACCGCCGATAACGTGTCCGGAACCGGTAACGCATTGCAATCAACGGCAACGGCTTCTGCTTCGTTGCAGGTCATGCGTTACCGGGCGTTGATACGTTCACTGCGGTCGTTCGGGAACCGACCCTACCCGGCTAGCCCTTCATGCGTAAAAGCAGATCGCGCAGCGGCGTGAATACCGTTGCCATGCCGACCACCACGCCGATGCTGTTGGCCAGCGCATCCATCGGGTCGGCCATGCGGTTGGTGGTCAGCGCGCCCTGCAGGAATTCAATGCCCACGCCCAGCAGCACCAGCCCGGCGCCGGCCCACAGCAGTGCCGCGCGCGTGCGGTAGATCTGCACCGCCGCCGAGGCCAGCAGGAAGTACGCAAGGAAGTGCTCGACCTTGTCGCTGTTCTGCGGCAATGCCAGCGGCGGTGGCGGGATCAGGCAGACCACGATCGTGACCGCGATCGCCAACCACCACAGCCCCAGCCACACGCGCGGGAAGCGCAGCGGCTTCAACATCCCGGTCTCGGTCATTTCAGAGCCGCCAGGTCAGGTCGCCAAGCAGGAACGCCGGATCGAAGTCCACGTCGCGCTGGAAGCCCATCACCTGGAAGCGCTCGCCCATCTCGCTGGGCAGGGTGAGTTTTTTGACCTGGTCACGCAGGCGCAGCTTGCCGATCTCGTCGGCACGTTCCTCGGCCAATGCCAGCAACCCATCCAGGCCGTTGCCGAGCAGGAAACTGGACTGGGTGCAGTAGCCGGCCAGCTCGAAGCCGGCATGGGTGCCGGCTTCGGCCAGCGCGGTGAAATCCACCGACGCGGTCAGGTCCTGCAGGCCCGGCCAGAGGAACACGTCGTTGTGCACATGGTGACGGTAGAAGGCGCGCACGGTGCCGTCATCGCGGTCATCGCGGTAGTACTCGTTGCGCGGATAGCCGTAATCCACGAACAGCATCGCGCCGCGCTTCAGCCCGCCAGCGACCGCCTGGATCCAGTACGGCAGGTGCGGCAGCAGTTCGGAACGGTAGCCATCGGCGAAGGGCTTTTCACGGTAGCGTTCCAGATGCCGCACGGCCGAGGTGAGCATGGCATCGGCCGGCTGCGCGCCGCGCATGAAGCGCCCGTCGGCATCCAGTTCCACGGTTTCTTCGTAGACCATGCCGTCGCGCGCCAGGAAGCGCGGGGTCGGCAGCGCATCGATGACTTCGTTGGCGAACACCATGCCGTCCCAGTCATCGTCGAACGGGCCGTCCAGCCATTCCACCAGGGCGAACAGCGGCGGCACCAGCGCCTTCTCCAGGCGCTCGCGCTGGCGCTCGCGCAGGTCCGCGCTGGGTTCCAGGATCGCATAGCGCTCCGGCAGCGCATCCAGTTCCAGCATGCGCTTGAGCAGGATCTCGGCGAACGCACCACTGCCGCCGCCCAGTTCCAGGAAGCGCGCCTGCGGCCCCAGCTGCTGCATGACCGGGGCCACCGCGTTGGCCACGGTGGCAGTGAACAGCGGGCCCAGTTCCGGAGAAGTGGTGAAATCCCCCGCCGCACCGAACTTGCTGGCACCGGCGCTGTAATAGCCCCAGCCAGGTGCATACAGGCTCAGTTCCATGAACCGGGCAAATGGCATGGCACCGCCATTGGCGAGGATTTCCGCGCGCAGGGCAGCGGCCAGTTCGTCGCTGTGGGCCAGGGCGTCGGCGTCGGGCGTGGGCAGGGAGGTATGCATGGTGCGGGCGATTGCGGTGACAATGCACAGCATAGCCGAGCAGGAAGGAGCCCCGATGACCGCCACCACACCCGTCGTGCTGATCACCGGCAGCGCGCGCCGGATCGGCGCCGCCATCGCCCGCCAGTTCCATTCCTGTGGCTGGTCGGTGGTGCTGCACGCACACACCTCCACCGCCGAGCTGCAGCAGATGGCCTTCGACCTGGACATGCTGCGCCCGGGCAGTGTGCTGGCCCTGCAGGCCGACCTGCGCGACGCCGATGCCCTGCCCGACCTGGTCGAACAGACCGTGGCCCAGTTCGGGCGGCTGGATGCGCTGGTCAACAACGCTTCCAATTTCTACCCCACCCTGCTCGGCCAGATCACCGCCGACCAGTGGGACGACCTGTTCGCGGTGAACGCCCGCGCGCCGCTGCTGCTGGCCCAGGCCGCCGCGCCGCAGCTGCGCCGCCACCAGGGCTGCATCGTCAACCTTACCGACCTGCACGGCACCCAGCCAATGCGTGACCACCCGGTCTACGCCGCCGCCAAGGCCGCGCTGGAAATGATCACCCGTTCGCTGGCGCTGGAACTGGCGCCGAAAGTCCGGGTCAACGCCGTGGCGCCGGGCGCGATCCTGTGGCCCGAACAGGGCAAGGACGATTTCGCCCAGCAGGCGCTGCTGGCACGCACCCCGCTGGGCCGCACCGGGACGGTGGAGGAGATCGCCGAGGCCGTCTACTGGCTGGTCAACGACGCCCCGTTCGTGACCGGGCACACGTTGCGGGTGGACGGCGGGCGGCAGCTGACCTGACCGCCGGGATCGTATCGACCAACGGTCGATACCTACCAACGGCCACCGCGGGATCGTATCGACCCACGACCACCGCGGGATCGTATCGACCCACGGCCACCACGGGATCGTATCGACCCACGGCCACTGCGGGATCGTATCGACCCACGGCCACCGCGGGATCGTATCGACCCACGGCCACCGCGGGATCGTATCGACCCACGACCACCGCAGGTAGGTGACGACCGTTGGTCGTCACAGCTCGACCACCTCGAACGCGTCACCGAACTGCCGATGCGCCCGCCACAACGTGGCCAGGTCCAGGCCGCTGACCGGGTCGATGAAGTCCGGCGCGATATCGGCCAGCGGCTTGAGCACGAACGCGTGCTTCAGCTCCGGCCGCGGAATCCGGAGGTGCCCCGGGCCTTCCACGATCAGGTCCCCGTAGAACACCACGTCGATGTCCAGCGTACGGTCGCTGAAACGCGGCCCGCTGCGGTCACGCCCATGGGCGTCTTCCACGGCATGCAGCCATCGGTCGAGGTCCGCCAGTGGCTCATCGGTCTCGATTGCCACCGCGTTGTTGAGGAAGGCCGGGCCATCGAAGCCCACGGCGGCGGTGCGGTAGGCCGGGGACACCCGGATATCGCCGAAACGCCCGCGCAGCGCGGCCACCGCAGCGTGAAGATGCTGCTGCGGTTGCAGGTTGCTGCCCAGGCTCAGGAGCACAGTGGTCATGGTATTCAGCGTACGTGGGGCGAATCCACACGGGGCCAACAGGGGCTCCGCATAGAATCGGGGTGCACATCATAGGACACCGACATGACCTATTGCGTCGGCATTGCGGTGGACGAGGGCCTTGTCTTCGCCGCCGATACCCGTACCAACGCGTCGCTGGACGACGTACGCGTGCACCGCAAGCTGCACGAATTCGAGTTTCCGGGCGAAGCGGTCTTCGTCATCATGGCCGCCGGCAACCTGGCCACCACCCAGCTGCTGATCTCGCGGCTGCACCGCGACGTGGAGGAACAGCGGCCGGAAAACCTGCGCGCCTACCGGCACCTGTTCGAGGTGGCCGAGTACGTGGGCCGGGTGCTGGTGGACAGCCAGGTCAAATGCAGCAATCCCGAACACGGCCATGACGGGGTCAACACCCAGGCGACCCTGATCCTGGGCGGCCAGGTCGGCGGTGAACACCCCGGGATGTACATGATCTACCCGCTGGGCAACGCGATTGCCGCCTCGCCGGAAACGCCGTTCCTGCAGATCGGCGAATCCAAGTACGGCAAGCCGATCCTGGACCGCATCATCCGCCCGCAGACCCGGCTGGACGATGCCGCGCGCACGGCAATCGTGTCGCTGGATTCGACCATCCGTTCCAACCTTTCCGTGGGCCTGCCGGTCGACCTGGTACTGCTGCGCGCTGGCGACCTGCGCATCAGCCACCGCATGCGCCTGGCCGGCGACAGCCCGCTGTACGCGGAGATCCATGGCAACTGGTCGCGGCGGCTGGAACACGCCGTGGCCAGCCTGCCCAGTTTCCCGTGGGAAGATGCGTAGATACCGACCGCTGGTCGGTATTTCCCAGCGTCACGACCAACGGTCGTGACCTACCGCGTGAACGCCAGCGCCTCGGCCACCGAGCGGAATACCTGCTGCATTTCCAGCGGTTTGCGCAGCACGTGCACCTCCACGCCCTCGGGGAACGCGTCCAGCGGCACCGGAACCTCGGCGTCTTCCAGCACCAGCGCCGGGCCGCGGTAGCCCAAGGTGGCCATCTCATCGAGCAGGTGGCTGGCTGAAAGCAGCTTTGCCCCTGCATCGGCGATCACCAGCGCCGGCATCGCCTCCTGCTGCATCCAGCGCAGCGCAGCACCGCCATCGGAGGCCAGCTGCAGGTGATACCCCTGGCTGGACAAGGCATTGCCCAGCAGCGACAGCCGGGTGGCTTCGCCATCGACCACCAGGATCGACTGCCCCGCACCCGCCGCTACCGGCTGTGCCTGTGGGGCCGCATCGACAGGCGCCTGGCGCATCGGCAGCCGCAGTTCGAACCGGCTGCCCACGCCCGGCGTGCTTTCCACCCGGATGCTGCCCTGGGCGCCTTCGATGATGCGCTTGCAGGAGATCAGGCCCAGCCCCGTGCCGTTGACCTTGGTGGTGAAGAACGGGTTGAACAGGTGCGCCAGCACCTCGGCGCTCATGCCCACGCCCTCGTCGGTCACCGAGATGTGCAGCCAGTCCTGGCCATGCGCATCCGGGGCGGCCGCCGCGCGCAGGGACAAGCGCCCGCCATTGGGCATGGCCTGGATCGCGTTGAGCGCCAGGTTCAACAGCACCTGCTGCAGCTCGGTGTAGTTGGCATCCACCGCCAGGGCCGGGTCGTCCACGTCCAGATGCAGGCTCACCTGCGCCGGCAAGGTACTGCGCAGCAGCAGTTCCATCGCCTCGAACAGGTGGGAAATCTGGATCCGCTCGCTCGGGGTGCGCGAGCCGCGCACGAACGACAGCATGGATTCGGCCATTTCATGCCCGCGCCGCCCACATTCGGCGATCACGTCGGCCAGGTGGTGCAGCTGCGGATCATCGGTGCGGGCCTTGAGCAGCTCGGGCATGATCAGTAGCGGCTGCAGGATGTTGCGCAGGTCGTGGCTGAGACCGGCGGCCAGCAGCGACAGGCTTTCCAGTCGCTGCGCGCGCATCAGCTCGGCTTCCACCCGCTGGCGGTCGATGGTGCCGCGCGCCTCGCGCACGGCACGCGCCACCGCCGACGGCAGCCGCGCCGGCTGGTGCTTGATGATGTAGTCGTTGGCGCCCTGGTGCAGCGCGGCCACGGCATTCTCTTCGCCGATCGTGCCCGACACGAAGATGAAGGGCACGTCCGGGTGCCAGCCGCGCACGATCTCCAGCGCCTGGTTGCCCGAAAAACCGGGCATGGCCAGGTCGGACAGCACGATGTCCGGCGCGAACCGCAGCAACGCATCGCGCAGTTCGGCAGCGGTCTCGACCCGCTCGAAGCTGGCCTCCAGCCCGGCGTCGAGCATCTGCCCGCACATCAGCTCGGCATCTTCGGGCGAATCCTCCACCAGCAGGATGCGCAGGTGTCCCAGCGAGGGGCCGGTGAGCGGCATGGGTTATTCGACCTCCGGGGCCTGGTTGATGAGCGCCCAGAACTTGCCGAGCGTCTGCACCGCACCGAAAAACTGGTCCACGTCCACCGGCTTGACCACATAGGCATTGACGCCCAGGTCCCAGCTGCGGGCCAGGTCGCTCTCTTCGCGCGAGGACGACAGGATCACCACCGGCAGGCGCTTGAGCTCCTCCGCATTGCGGATCTGGCGCAACACTTCCAGCCCGTCCATGCGCGGCATCTTGATATCCAGCAGCAGCACCGCCGGCAGCCCTTCCTCGCGGTGTGCGAAGGCGCCGCGGCGCAGCAGGTAGTCCATCGCTTCCACGCCGTCTTCGACGTGCACGATGGGGTTGGCCAGGCGCGCTTCCTTCAGCGCATCGATGGCCATTTCGGCGTCGGCGGGGCTGTCCTCGGCCAGCAGGATGGTACGCAGAGCGGTCATGGGACGGGACCTTTGTGGTTGAGTGCGTCGAGAGAGGAAGGCAGCAGGAAGTGGAACGTGGCGCCCTGGTCCAGCGCTGCTTCGGCCCAGATGCGGCCGCCGTGGCGGGCCAGCACCCGGCGAACGCTGGCCAGGCCGATGCCGGTGCCGGGGTACTCGCTGGCCTTGTGCAGGCGCTGGAACACGCCGAACAGTTTGTCGGCGTAGGCCATGTCGAAGCCGGCACCGTTGTCGCGCACACTGAACAGGTGGCTGCCGTCGGGCTGGCGCGCGTACTCCACCGCAATCCGCGCAGGATGGGCGTTGGCCGAGTACTTCACCGCATTGCCCAGCAGGTTCAGCCAGAGCTGCCGCATCATGTTGTCGTCGCAGACGAGGATCGGAAGCGGTGCGATCTTCCATTCGATGCGCCGCGCCGCGCCGTGTTCGGCTTCGCTTTTCACGTTGGCATCCAGCAGCGCGCGGGTGTCGGCGACCAGCGACTGCATGTCCACCGCCTGCAGGCGCATCGCCGCCCGTCCGAGCCGCGAATACACCAGCAGATCGTCGATCAACGTCGCCATCCGCCGCGCCGAGCCGGCGATGACGTCCAGGTAGTGGCGCGACTTCTCGTCCGCGTCCTCGCCCAGGTGCCGGGCCAGCTTGTCCGAGAAGCCGGCCACGTGGCGCAGTGGCGCGCGCAGGTCATGCGACACCGAGTAGCTGAAGGCCTCCAGTTCACGGTTGACCTCCGATACCTGCTCGACCTTGCCCTCCAGCTGGCGGTTCAGTTCTTCCACGCGCTGCTGCACGGCACGCTGCACGGTGACGTCGCTGATCGTCATCAGCACCACTTCGTCGTCGCGGTCCGGCAACGGCATGCGGCGGGCGTTGATCAGCAGGGTGCGCACCTGGTCGTCGTCGGTGCGCTGCTGGTGTTCGAAGTCCCACAGTTCACGGCCACGCAGCAGCACGTCCATCAGCCGCTGGCGTACCGCCGGATCACTCCATGCCCCATCACCCAGCGTTTCCAGGGCGCGGCCGTCGGTGGTGGCGTCATCGTGCAGCCCATACAACTCGGAGAACGCCGGGTTGTGCAGCTGCACCTTCAGTTCGCGGTCAAGCAGCACGATCGGCTCCCGTACGGTATGCAGCACCGATGCCGCACGTGCCGACGCGCGCCGCGTGGCACGCTCGGCGGTGGCCCGGTGCAGCATCTGCCGATGCAACAGCCACAGCACCAGCCCGAGCAGCAGCAGCTGCACGACCAGCGCGGTCCACGACACCAGCTCGCCCTGCCGCTGCTGCTGGGCGAACACGGCTGAACGCTGGGCCAGCAGTTCCTCCTCGCGGTCCTGCAGTTCCTCGATCAGGCCGCGGATCGGATACCGGGTGGTCAGGTCCTGCACCAGCTGGCGCTGTTCGTCGTCGGGGCTGGAGCGCGCAAGCTCGCCGGCCAGTTCCATGCGCCGGTCCAGCAGTGACTGGATGCGCCCGATGCGCACCAGCTGTTCGGGATTGTCGCGGGTCAGCTCGGTCAGCCGCGCCAGCCGCGCCGGAATGTGCCGGGCCTGCCCAAGCCGCTCGCGCACCCCGGGGGCATCGATGCCCTTGGACAGGGTCAGCGCCGCCGATTCCACGTCGCGGACGTCGGCCTGCAGCTGGTACACGGCAACCCCGACGTCCTGGGTATGGGTGACCCAGCGCATCGCGTCGAGATTGTCTGCGGAAAGTCTGCGCAGGGTCAGCCATGGGACCACGATGATGGCCACAGCCGCCAGGCCGAGGGCCGGCAACCGCCAGCGGTCCCAGCGTTCATCACTGAAAACCAGTGCCATAGACCCTCGTTGGCTTGCATGCTCCCCTCCCCGCCTGCGCCACCCCGGTGCCGGAACGACGCCCGCAGGGGCGAAGTCCTGAATATACTCCACACCAACGTGAATACGGGACGGGACCGGACAGCGGCGCCGTCCACGAAAAAGGGCGCGCCTGACGGCGCGCCCCGGTGTCTGTGCAGGTGCTGTCGCGGATCAGCGCTTGGCAGCGGCCGCGGAGACCTTCAGTGCACTGGCGTCCACACTCTTGACGCCCTTGATCATCTTGGCCTTGGCAATGGCATTGTCATGCTCGGCCTTGGTCGCCACGGTGCCCGACAGCGATACCACGCCGTTCACGGTTTCGACCTTTACTTCCGTGCCGGGAACCTTGCTGCTCGCCAGCAGGTCACTCTTGACCTTGGTGGTGATCCAGGTGTCGGTGACCGGCTCGTCAGAATCATGCATGTCTGCGTGGGTCATCGCCGCCTTGTCGGTGGTCTTCGGCGGATCCTTGGCCATTGCCGCCGAGGTGCCCAGCAGCATGCCGAAAGCGAGCGAAGCAGCAAGCAGATTACGGGTAGTGTTGGTCATGTGCGGTGTCTCCCTGGTTAGTGGGCCCAGTGTCGGCCGCGATGCGTGGACAGCACGTCGCTGCAAGATCACGTTGCCGTGAACCGGTCAGGTTCAATCCCAACAGTTCAGGTTTCCGCACTGCATCATTTGCAACTATTCTTATCCAAGGCAACAAGGCAGGTACGCACATGGCGACGATCGCACAAGTGGGATTGATCGGATACGGGCTGGCTGGAAGCGTTTTCCATGCGCCGCTGATCCAGCACACGCCGGGCCTGGCGCTGCACAGCATCGTCAGTTCGCAACGCGAGCGGCTGCTGCGCAGCTTCACCGATGTGCACATCCACGCGGATGTGGCACCTCTTCTGGCCGACCCGGCGGTGGACGCGGTGGTGATCGCCACGCCCAATGAACAGCACGCACCGCTCGCGCTGGCGGCATTGCGCGCAGGCAAGCATGTGCTGGTCGACAAACCCTTTGCGTTGAGCACGGCCGAAGCGGTGGCGGTGGTGGATGCCGCGCGCGATGCGGAGCGCGTGGTGTGCGTGTTCCAGAACCGCCGCTGCGATGCCGACTTCCTCAGCCTGCGCAGTGTGCTGGCGTCCGGCACGCTGGGCCGCGTTGCCGAATGCCATTCGCACTTTGACCGCTTCCGCCCGCAGGTGCGCGATCGCTGGCGCGAGAGCGATGCCCCCGGCAGCGGATTGTGGATGGACCTGGGCCCGCACCTCCTGGACCAGATGCTGCAGCTGTTCGGCTGGCCCGAAGCGATCAGTGCCGACATCACCGCGCAGCGCGACGGCGCGCGCAGTGATGATTATTTCCATGCGGTGCTGCATTACCCCGCGATGCGCGCGATCGTGCACGCCGGTTCACTGGTGGCCGCATCGGCGCCACGGTTTGCCGTGCACGGCAGCGCCGGCAGCTACCTGAAGGAAGGCCTGGATGTGCAGGAAGACCAGCTGCGCCAGGGCATCGCTCCCGGCGCGCCGGGCTGGGGTCTGGATCCGCAGCATGGGCTGCTGGTGCAGGTGGATGCCGAAGGAAAGGTACATCGGCAGACTGTGGACAATGCTGTCGGCGACTATCGCCGGTTCTACGCCGCGTTCCGCGATGCGATGCTCGGCGAGGGCGAAGCGCCAGTCAGTACTGAAGAAGCACTGCAACTGATGCGGCTGCTGGAAGCAGGCCGCGAAAGCGCCGGCAGCGGCCGGCGCGTGGATCTTCGGTAAGGTTATTCCTTGACCATCGCGTGGCCGCCGAACTGGTTGCGCAGTGCGGAGAGCATGCGGTCGCTGAAGGAATTCTTTTCGCGTGAGCGCAGCCGCTCCAGCAGCGACAGGGTGATCACCGGGGCGGAGACGTCCAGGTCGATCGCTTCAGCCACCGTCCAGCGGCCTTCGCCGGAATCGGGCACGAACGGCGCGATGCCGTCCAGCTGCGGGTTGCGGGTCAAGGCGTCGGCGCTCAGGTCCAGCAGCCAGGACCGCACCACGCTGCCGTGCTGCCAGGCCGCCGCGACCTGGCCCAGGTCGAGGTTGAATTCGGTCTTGCGCTGCATCAGCGCGAAGCCTTCGGCATAGGCCTGCATCATTCCGTACTCGATGCCGTTGTGGACCATCTTGCAGAAGTGCCCGGCCCCGCTCGGCCCCGCGTGCACCCAGCCGCGATCCTCGGCCGGGGCCAGGGTGCGGAAGATCGCACCGACGCGCTCGACGGCCGCCGCATCGCCACCGATCATCAGGCTGTAGCCTTCCTGCAGCCCCCACACCCCGCCGCTGGTGCCGCAGTCGAGGTAGGTCACGTCTTCTTCCAGCAGCTGCGTGGCGCGGCGCATCGAATCCTTGTAGTACGAGTTGCCGCCGTCGATCACTACATCACCTTCGGACAGGTGCGGCGACAGCGACGCCAGGGTCTGGTCGACCACCTCACCGGCGGGCACCATCAGCCAGACCACGCGCGGCACCGACAGCTTCGCCAGTGCCTCGGCCGCCGTTGCGCTCACTTCGAAGCCGCGCGCGGCGGCACTGGTCCGGGCCGCTTCACCGGGGTCGACGCCGATCACGCGGTGACCGCCGCGGTGCAGCCGCTCGGCCATGTTGGCGCCCATGCGCCCCAGTCCAATCATTGCAATTTCCATGACTCACCTTTGCTCGGGTTGCGAATGTGTCGACGCTGCCGCGCACTGCTGGAGCCGTGACTGGATCCAGCGGTGGTACAGCGTGGTATGCAGGTTGTGCAGGCCCAGCTCGAACGCGAACGGCGTGCGCGGATTGCGGTCGAGCAGGCGTGCGATGTGATAGCCCACCGGACGTATACCGCGTGGGTGCACATAAATCACGAACTCCCGATAGAACGGATCGTCCAGCAGCGCGTCCAGTTCAGCCAGCAGCGGCTGTTGGCTGGCCGGCACCGCCGCGCGCAGGGCCGGGTCGCGCTCGAACAGCAGGCGCTCGAAGCGGCGCAGCCCGGGGCCGGGCATGCGGCTGGCCAGCTCCCAGATGCGGCGGTTGATGCGGTCGTAGTGGGCGAAGCCGCCGTGCTCGCGTAACGCCTTGGCTGCGCCTGCGCCGACGTCGACGATCACGAAGTTCTCGGCCTGGTTGTTGATGTCGTCCAGGTACACCGGATCGAACACATGTTCGATGAAGCCCGGGGCGCCCACGAACGCCTGGCGGCCGCGCTGCGAGGTGCGCACCGCCTTGCCATCGGCGAAGAACTCGCCGGCGTGATGGCCGAGCAGAATGCTGTCGGTGTCGTGCAGGGTCAGGAAGGTGCCGATCGACAGTTCGCCCGGGGTGAACGCCGCATCGAACGCGGCATCGCCATACAGCTCGCGCTGGGTGGCCAGCTGCGCCACCTGCCGGCCCACCCCGCATTCACTGCGCACCCGGCCGTCATAGAACGCCTGCACGGCCGCGCTGTTGGATCCGTGCGGCTGGTAACCGCGGCCGAAGCTGCGAAAGCCCTCCCAGCCCTGCGCCCGGGCGCCGCCGGGGCCGAAGCCGATCCAGCCCAGCTGCAGCGCCGAGAACCGGTAACCGGGGTTGTCCTGCAGGCGCGTGGCGGCGCGGCGGGTGGCCTTGCCCAGCTCGAAGGCGTAGGCGCACACGGTCGCCGGATCGTCCAGCAGCGTCTGCAGGAAGCGCTCGCGCTGCGGGGCGGTCCAGGCACGCGGCAGCTGCACGCGCAGATCGCCGGCAGCCTGCGCCTGGGACAGGTCGGCCCGTTCACAGACGGGGCCACCGTGCACGCGCGGCGCGGCGATGTCGGCGACCTGGAGCTGCCAGCCGAGTCGTTCGATCAGCCGTTGCACGCAGGTGCCCGGATCCGTGCGACCTTCCGCCGCCGGAAGCAGGCCCATCACCGCAGTCAGCAGAACGCCCACTGCGCGCAGCCTGCGCGAGGGATGACGACCCCTGCCCGGCATGCTTCGCGCCCGCTCAGTGCGCGTCGTCTGGCGTATCGCTGGCAGGAACCCGGGGCGGCGCTGGCGTCGGCGCGGCAGGTGGTGCGGGGACCGATGCAGGAACCGGCGCCTGCGCAGGCTCGGGAACCGGCGTCACCGGCGGCGCCGGGGCCGGCGGAACCGGCGCGGGTACCGGCTCCGGGGTGCTGGTCTTGGCCGCCGGCAGGTACTGCTGCAGGCGGGTGAAGAAGCGGCGGTAGAAGTCGCCGTCCTGCACGGTGCTGCTGGCCACCTTCACCAGCGAATCGTCGTTGCTGCCGAACGGCAGCGACACCGAGCCCAGCGCGCCAACGCCCACACTGGCGGAGGTGGGGCTCTTTTTCAGCGCATAGCGGTCCTGCACGGCACTGATGAACACCAGTGCTTCGTAGCCCCGCGCCGCGCAGGAAATGCGCAGCACCAGCTGCTCATGCGAGTCCTCGGTCGGCTGGAAGTTCTTGTTCGCTTCCACCGCGTCGGCGTCGGCACGGGCGATCGCATAGCCTTGGCTGAGCAGGGTGCGCCGCGCGGCTTCGCAGGCCTGCGCCGGCGTGCCGGGAACGGTGCGCGAGTAGGTATCGCCCGAATCGAAGGATTCGCGCAGCAGCGTGCTGTCGGCGGCCTTGCCGCCGCAGGCGGACAGGCCAAGGGCCAGCAGGCCGACCGGGAGTGCATGGGACAGCCGCATGGGCGCTCCTGCAGGAGGATGATTACGCAAGCATAGGCCCGGCGGCGTATGCGTGGGGTCTAAAAGCAAAGGGCCGGCGTTTCCGCCGGCCCCTCGTTTTCACTTGATTCACCCGATCAATCGGCCCAGCGGCCTGCGGCGGTCGACTGCGGCAGCACCTGCGCCGACAGCGGGCGGTCTTCGGCCAGCAGGTTCACCGCGTCGGCCAGGATCGCGGCGGACTCGCGCAGCAGCGGGTCCGGGCGCTTCTCGGCGGCCTTCTCGCGGGCAGCATCCTTGACGATGTCGCGCTCGTTGCCGGTCAGGCCATCATCGTTGCTGTCATCGGCCAGCGGGTCCAGGTCCAGGCCCAGTTCCTTGCGGGTGGCCTGGCGCTGCTTGCGCTGGGTTTCCTGGCGCTCACGCTCGGTGCGGCGCTCGGCCTCGTTGAGCGAGATGTACTTCTTGGCCGCTTCGGTGCGGAACTGCTCCACGTCCTCGTTCCACCACTGGAACTCCTTGTCGGAGGCGATGCGCGAGGCATGCAGGGTTTCCAGCTTCGGCAGCAGCGGACCGAAGTTGCCGTACTGGGTGTGCGGGACGGCGGCAATGCGGGTCCACGGCAGCGCGTTGTCATAAGTGCTTTCACCGTACTCGCTGGCATCCACGCTGGCCGGGAAGGCCAGGTCCGGCACCACGCCCTTGTGCTGGGTGCTGCTGCCGCTGACGCGGAAGAACTGCGCGATGGTCAGCTTGACCTGGCCGAAGCGCTGGGCTTCGCCACTGGGCCAACGGTCCAGGTCCACGATGTTCTGCACCGTGCCCTTGCCGAAGGTGGTTTCACCAATGACCAACCCACGGCCGTAATCCTGGATGGCACCGGCGAAGATCTCCGAGGCCGAGGCCGAACCGCGGTTGATCAGCACGGCCAGCGGGCCGTCCCACGCCACCGCTTCGCTGCGGTCGTTGTTGACCGTGACGCGGCCACCGGATTCGCGCACCTGCACCACCGGGCCCTGTTCGATGAACAGGCCGGTCAGCTCGATCGCCTCATCCAGCGAACCGCCACCGTTGTTGCGCAGGTCCAGCACCACGCCATCGAGCTTGTCGTTCTTGAAGCCGGCCAGCAGCTTGGCCACATCGCGCGTGGCCGAGGCGTAATCGGTCGCGTTGCGGCGGCGGCCTTCGAAGTCCTGATAGAAGGTCGGCAGCTTGATCACGCCCACCTTGCGCGCCGGCGCCCCATCCTTGGCCGGGATGGTCAGCGTTTCACCCTTGGCGGCCTGCTCGGCCAGGCGAACCTTCTGCCGGGTCAGCACCAGCATGTGCGGCTTGCCGTCCACGCCTTCTTCGGCCGGAATGAATTCCAGCCGCACCTGGGTGTCCTTCTTGCCGCGGATCTTGGCCACCACGTCGTCAATACGCCAGCCGATCACATCCTCGACCGGACCGGACTTGCCCTGGCCCACGCCCACGATGCGGTCACCGGGCTTGAGCGTACCGTTCACCGACGCCGGCCCACCGGCGATGATCTCGCGGATCACCACCATGTCGTCCTGGCGCTGCAGCTGCGCGCCGATGCCTTCCAGCGACAGCGACATGGCCTGGTTGAAGTTCTCGGCCGTGCGCGGGGTGAAGTAATCGGTGTGTGGATCAACGGCGCTGGTATAGGAATTGAGGAAGAACTGGAACACGTCCTCGCCCTTCAGCTCATTGACCGACTTCTCCAGCTGCGCATAGCGCTTGTCCAGCGTCTTGCGGATGTCGGCCGGCTGCTTGCCGGCCAGCTTCAGGCGCAGCCAGTCATTCTTCACCGACTTGCGCCACAGGTCATCGAGTTCGGCGCTGCTGGCCGCCCACGGCACGTCCTTGCGGTCGTACTCGAAGCGCTCATCGCTGCTGAAATCGAAATCCTGCTTGAGCAGCTTGCGCGCGTAACCCACGCGCTCGCCCACCCGCTGCTTGTAGACCGCAAACACCTGGAACGCCGGCTCCAGCTCGCCGCCGCGGATGGCCGACGAAATATTCGACTCGAACGGCGCGAATCTGGTGATGTCCGCCTGGGTGAAGAACTGCTTGCTGCCGTCGAGCGATTCCAGGTAACGCTTGAACACGTCCTTGGAGGTCGCCGCATCCAGCGCGCGCGGCCGGTACGCATAGCGGCTGTCCGACAGCAGCCCGTACACCAGCTTGGAGGTCGTCACCTGGTCGGCCGTGGCCGCCGACGGCAGGGCCGGCGAATCGGCATAGGCAGCCAGCGCCAGCGGCGCGGTCAGCGCCAGGGCCATCAGGAATGCGGGGGCTTTGAATTTCATCGACTTGCTCATGGCACCTTGCCAACGGGGAGACTGCGTGCGGATCAGACCACACGACAGTGCCGAAAGTTGCGGGGTTTGTCATCCACCGCGTCAGAACGCGGATTTCCAGCCTAAACGCGGGGCTGTATCAAATTGTGAATGACGCGGAATTGCTGCTGGGAACGGGGTTTACGGGCGAAACCGAGCGGCGGCCTGGCCCTTTCGGCGGTCGGCAGGCATTCAGGCCGGAGCAGCTTCACGGTCTTCGCTCAGGTCCATCGCGAGCGTTGAGGGCCCCGCCGCGGCCGGCAGGCCCCTGTGCAAATGTCCCCCGGCGGTCGCCCTGCGGCGACGGCCTCCTCCTTTACTTTGCCAGGAGCCTGCCGGCCGCGACGGGGC
>Ga0160430_100311_pt1 | contig 32209 bp, 32 predicted proteins | sample HID1971I_E0MG_FD_108274 | JGI IMG/M metagenome (GOLD analysis project Ga0160430, IMG submission 108274) | Enriched millipede-associated microbial communities from UW Madison campus, WI, USA - HID1971I_E0 MG | ecosystem: Host-associated > Arthropoda: Insects > Digestive system > Unclassified ...
CGAGACCCCGCGGTGCGGAGTGTCGCGCCCCACGAACCACTTCGTGTCGTCGAAGCGCACCCCGACGCTCACCGAGTGCAGCCCCTCGCTGGACGCCTCCACCCGCGCCGTGCACCAGTACGTGCCGTTGCCGGTGTCGGTGTACTGGTAGTACGGGTTGAAGCGGTCGTCCTCGTCGAACACCACGCGCGAGGTCCACCGGCGGCAGCACATCTGCCCCTCGATGGCGCCGAGACGGTCGGTCGGGAAGTTCACGTCGTCGTTCTCGTACGCCTTGGTGATCGTGCCCGACTCGTGCACCTTGAGGAAGTGCACCGGGATGTCGAGGTGCCGCGTCGCGAGGTTCGTGAAGCGGTGCGCGGCCGTCTCGTACGAGACCGAGTACGCGTCGCGAAGGTCCTCGATCGAGATCGCCCGCCGCTGCTTGGCGTCCTTCAGCGTCGGGACCACGTGCGCTTCGGGGATGAGGAGCGCACCGGTGAGGTAGTTCGTCTCGACGCGCTGCCGCAGGAACTCGGCGTAGCTGCGCGGCTCGGAGTGACCGAGGATGCGGCTCGACAGCGCCTGCAGCACGGCGGTGCGGGCATCGCCCTTCGCCGGCACGCTGCTCGAGAGGTAGAGCCGTCCGTTCGCGAGGTCGGCCACGCTGCGGGTGGTCTGCGGCAGGTCGGGAGCGTAGTGCAGCGTGAAGCCGAGGTACGCCGCGATCTCGGAGGCCGTGCGCTGGGTCAGCGGACCGCCGGGGTGGCCGACCGCGGCGAGGATCTCGGCGGCCTTCGTCTCGAGGTCGGCGAAGTGGTTGTCCTGCCGACGCATCAGATGCCGCAGCTCGACGTTCGCCCGCCGAGCCTCTTCCGGCGTCGCCGCTCGCTCGTCCTTGAGCCGGTCGATCTCCCCGTGCAGCGCGAGCAGCGCCTTCAGCGCATCCGTCGGCACGCTCTTCGCGATCCGGAACGGCCCGATCCCCAGCGCCTGGAAGGTCTGGCCCTTCATCGCGCGCTCCAGGGCGATCTCGACCGCACTGCGCTCATCGAGCGGCTCCCCCTCCAGCAGCGCATCGATCGTGACGCCGAGCGCCCGGGCGATCGCCTGCAGCTGCGTGAGCTTGGGCTCGCGCTTGCCGGTCTCGATCATCGACATCTGGCTCGGTGCCCGATCGACGGCGGAGGCGAGGTCGTCGAGCGTCATGCCCTTCGCCGTGCGGAGCTGCCGGATGCGGCGCCCGATCGTGAGGGCGTCGGTCTCTTCTGCCGCGTCGATGGTGCTCATGCGGGCGATTCTGTCACAGAAACAGAATTTCGGTCGATCTTCTCCTCGGAATCGGTCATTCAGGGCCGTGAACTTCACTCACAGTGGAACCACGCCACACCGGCACAGTCGCCGGATCCACGGAGGAGACACCATGACGAACACCGCCCACACCCCGACGCCCCGCCCCGCCGGTCTGCGAGCCGGCGACCAGGTTCAGACGGCCGCCGAGCTCCAGGAGATCTGGGACACCGACCCTCGCTGGGACGGCGTCGAGCGCACCTACTCCGCGGAGGACGTCATCCGCATCCGTGGTTCGGTCCGCGAGGAGTCCACGCTCGCGCACCGCGGAGCCGAGAACCTCTGGAACCTCCTGCACACCGAGGACTACGTCCGGGCGCTCGGCGCCTACACCGGCGGCCAGGCCGTGCAGCAGGTGCGGGCCGGCCTCAAGGCCATCTACCTCTCCGGCTGGCAGGTCGCGGCCGACGGCAACCTCGCCGGCCAGACCTACCCCGACCAGTCCCTCTACCCCGCGAACTCGGTGCCGGCGGTCGTCCGCCGCATCAACAACGCGCTGATCCGCCAGGACCAGCTCGAGCACGCGGAGTCCCTCGCCGGCGAAGGCGAGATCACGCAGGACTGGCTCGCCCCGATCGTGGCCGACGCGGAGGCCGGTTTCGGCGGACCGCTGAACGCGTACGAGCTCGCGCAGTCGCTCATCCAGTCGGGTGCCGCCGGCATCCACTGGGAGGACCAGTTGGCGAGCGAGAAGAAGTGCGGTCACCTCGGCGGCAAGGTACTCGTGCCCACCCAGCAGCACATCCGCACCCTGAACGCGGCCCGGCTCGCCGCCGACGTCGCCGGGGTGCCGACCGTCATCATCGCCCGCACGGATGCCCTCGCCGCCGACCTGCTCACCAGCGACGTCGACGAGCGGGACCAGCAGTTCACCACCGGCGAGCGCACGACCGAGGGGTTCTACCGGATCCGCCCCGGTCTCGAATCGGTCATCAGCCGCGGCCTCGCCTTCGCCCCCTACGCCGACCTGCTGTGGGTCGAGACCGGTGAGCCGGACATCGAGCTCGCCCGCGACTTCGCCGCCGCGATCCACGCGCAGTTCCCCGGCAAGCTCCTGGCCTACAACTGCTCGCCGAGCTTCAACTGGAAGCGCCACCTGTCGGACGCCGAGATCGCGACGTTCCAGCAGGAGCTGGCCGACCTGGGCTATAAGTTCCAGTTCATCACCCTGGCCGGCTTCCACGCCCTGAACCACTCCATGTTCGACCTCGCCCGCGGCTACGCCGAGCGCGCCATGAGCGCGTATGTCGAGCTGCAGGAAGCCGAGTTCGCCGCCGAGGCCGACGGCTACACCGCCACCAAGCACCAGCGCGAGGCGGGCACCGGCTACTTCGACGTCATCTCCACCGCGCTCAACCCCGACAGCGCGACGCTCGCCCTCGCCGGCTCCACCGAAGCCGCGCAGTTCCACTGATCCCCGCCGCCTTCCTCGCATCGCGACGCATACCGAAGGACTCACGATCATGACCACTCCCACCGCTCCCCCGACCACGGCTCCGATCCAGACGACCCAGCAGGGTCCGGCGATCGAGGTCGAAGGCCCCCTCCGCGACCGCTACGACGAGATCCTCACCCCTGCGGCGACCGCCTTCCTCACCGAGCTGCACCACCGCTTCGCGTCGCGTCGCCACGACCGGCTCGCCGATCGGATGCGTCGCCGTTTCGAGATCGGCAACGGACACGACCCGCGCTTCCGCGAGGACACCGCGCACATCCGCGAGGACACCGAGTGGCGGGTCGCCGGGGCCGGGCCCGGCCTCGAGGACCGCCGCGTCGAGATCACCGGGCCCACCGACCCGAAGATGACGATCAACGCGCTCAACTCCGGCGCCCGGGTGTGGCTCGCCGACCAGGAGGACGCCACGAGCCCGATCTGGAAGAACGTCATCGAGGGCCAGCTGTCCCTGCGCGACGCGATCCGCGGTGAGCTGTCGTTCACCTCGCCGGAGGGCAAGGAGTACCGGGTCACCGCCGAGCGCACCCCCACGATCGTGATGCGTCCGCGCGGCTGGCACCTGCCGGAGAAGCACATCGCGTTCATCGATCGCGCCGGGCGCCGCACGTCGGCATCCGGTTCGCTCGTCGACTTCGGTCTCTACTTCCTGCACAACGCGCAGGCGCTGATCGACGGCGGCCGCGGGCCGTACTTCTACATCGCCAAGCTCGAGTCGAGCGAGGAGGCGAAGCTGTGGGACGACGTGTTCTCGTTCAGTGAGGAGTACATCGGCATCCCCCACGGCACGATCCGCGCGACCGTGCTGATCGAGACGCTGCCGGCCGCGTTCGAGATGGACGAGATCCTGTACGAGCTGCGCGACCACTGCGCAGGCCTGAACGCCGGCCGCTGGGACTACATCTTCTCGATCATCAAGAACTACCGCGGCCGCGGGGCCCGCTTCGTGCTCCCCGACCGCAGCGAGGTCACGATGACCGTCCCGTTCATGCGCGCCTACACCGAGCTGCTGGTGCAGACCTGCCACAAGCGGGGGGCCTTCGCGATCGGCGGCATGAGCGCATCGATCCCGAACCGTCGCGACCCCGAGGCGACGGCACGAGCGATCGAGAAGGTCGCGGCCGACAAGAACCGCGAGGCCGGCGACGGCTTCGACGGCACCTGGGTGGCCCACCCCGACCTGATCCCGACCGCGCAGGCGGAGTTCGACGCCGTGCTCGGCGACCGCCCGAACCAGGTCGACCGCCAGCGGCCCGACGTGCACGTGGAGGCGCGTGATCTGCTCGACCTGCACATCGGCCGCCCCATCACGGCGCAGGGCGTCCGGGACAACGTGTCGGTGGCCATCCGCTACCTGGAGGCGTGGCTGCGCGGGCTCGGCGCCGTCGCGATCGACAATCTGATGGAGGATGCCGCGACCGCCGAGATCAGCCGCTCGCAGGTGTGGCAGTGGATCCACCAGGACCGCACCACGCAGGACGGGACCCCGATCACCGCGGAGTACGTCGAGGGTCTGATCACCCAGGTGCTCGCCCAGGCGACGCGCAGCCACGGCGACCGATACGACGACGCGGCGGAGATCTTCCGCGAGGTCGCCCTGCAGGAGGAGTTCCCGACCTTCCTCACCCTGGGCGCCTACAGCCGGTTCCTGATCGACGAGGGCTGAACGCGCGAGAGCCCCTCGGCCGCGGCGGATGCCGTGACCGAGGGGCTCTCCCCTGTCCGGAGCCGGTGCCGTCGAGCGGGCGTAGCCTGGAGGCATGACCGACGTCTGGGCGGACATCGCCTCCGAGTTCCTGCACTTCTACCCGCGCGGCACGCGGCTGCTGGCGGTGGCCGGAGCAGACGCGGAGCGCTCGCGTCTCGCCGCCGACGCCCTGTCCGCGGCTCTGACCGCCGTCGGTCAGCAGGTGGTCCGCGAGCATTCGGCGGAGGGCGATGAGCCGGGCGTGCGGGCGGTGGTCACCGCGTTCCGCGAAGGCCCGCAGACCGAGAGCATCCTGCTCCTCTCCGGACCCGCGGCGCTGCTCGGCGAGCGCACCCGGGGCATGTGGAACTACGCCGTGTGGCAGCTCGCCGGTGACGAGCCGCCGCACACGGTCGCCGGGTCGATCGTCGACGTGACCGACCCCGCGCATCCGGCCCGGCGGTTCGCCGACTACTGCGCGCTGCCCGCGTCCTACGGCGCCTGACGCCCGTCGGTCCTCTGCGCTCGCCTCAGTGGAAGGACGCGGCCACCGAGTTGCGGTGGTAGTCGAACACGATGCTCGTGCGCGTGGAGGCGACACTGCTCTGCGCAGACAGGTGCTCGAGCACGAACTCGCGCATCTCCGAGGAGTCGGCGACCGCGATGTGCAGCAGGAAGTCGTCGTCTCCGCCGAGGAAGAAGACCTGGATCACCGGAGGCAGCACGCGCACGCGCTCCGCGAACTCCACGATGCTCTCCCGCCGACCGCTCGGGCGCAGCGTCACGCCGATGATGGCCTGCAGCCCGGCGCCCAGCATCCGCTCGTCCACGCTCGCGTGGAAGCCCGTGATGACACCGCGGTCGACGAGTGCGCGCAGTCGGGCGTGCGCCGTCGACGGTGCGACGCCGAGGCGCGCGGCGAGCTCGGCATTGGTCATCCGCCCGTCCGCCGTGAGGAGTCGCACGATCCTGGCGTCGAGCGGGTCGAGTGCGGGCGCCCGAACGCTGTTCGGCTCCGGGACCTCTGATGTCGTCTCCATACGAAGCATTATTCAGGATCACAGCTCCTGCCGAATCATCTTCAGTGATTCTGTCGAAACTTCGACGTTTCTGCGATCCTGGTGCCGACCGCACAATGCACCCCTGGAGGATCAATGAAGATCGGCGTCCCCACCGAGGTCAAGAACAACGAGAACCGTGTCGCGCTCACGCCCGCCGGCGCCGACCGCCTGGTCCACGAAGGCCACCGCGTGCTCGTGCAGTCCGGTGCGGGCCTGGGGTCGCGCATCACGGACGACGACTACCGCGCCGCCGGTGCCGAGATCGTCGCGACCGCCGCCGAGGCCTGGGGCGACGCCGACCTGGTCATCAAGGTCAAGGAGCCGATCGCCCAGGAGTACGGCTTCCTGCGCGCCGACCTCACGCTGTTCACCTACCTGCACCTCGCCGCCGACCGCGCGCTGACCGAGGCCCTCGTGGGGGCCGGGACCACCGCTGTCGCGTACGAGACGGTGCAGCTGCCCGACCGCTCCCTGCCGCTGCTGGTGCCGATGAGCGAGATCGCCGGCCGGCTCTCGGTCACCATGGGCTCGTACTCGCTGCTGCGTTCGCAGGGCGGGCGCGGCATGCTGCTCGGCGGCATCGCCGGCACCCCGCGCGCCAAGACCGTCGTGATCGGCGGCGGTGTCGCGGGAGAGCACGCGGCGGCGAACGCGCTCGGTCTCGGCTCCAGGGTGACCGTGATCGACGTCTCCCTGCCGCGTCTGCGCGAGCTCGAGCACCGCTACGGCGGCGCACTGGAGACCCGCGCATCGAGTCGCTACGACATCGCCGAGGAGCTCAAGACCGCCGACCTCGTGATCGGCTCCGTGCTGATCCCGGGCGCTGCCGCCCCCAAGCTCGTCACCGACGACATGGTCGCCGCCATGAAGCCGGGCTCGGTGCTGGTCGACATCGCGATCGACCAGGGCGGATGCTTCGAGGGGTCGCGGCCCACCACCCACGACGATCCGACGTTCGCCGTGCACGACTCGATCTACTACTGCGTGGCGAACATGCCGGGCGCGGTCCCGGAGACCGCGACCCGCGCCCTGACCAACGCGACCCTCCCCTACGTCTCCGCGATCGCGGGCAAGGGCTGGGAGCGCGCGGCCTCGGAGGACCCGTCGCTCGCGAAGGGTCTCAACGTGCAGGATGGGCGCATCACGCTGCCGGCCGTCGCTCAGGCGCACGGCTTCGAGACGGACTGACCTCAGGACGGCTCTACCGCACGACGGACGCCGTGCTCGGCTACCATCGGCGCATGGAGACCGAGGCGTCGGACACGGAGGAGCCCACCCTCTCGCTGCCGATGCGCATGCTGCTCCGACTGCTCGCGCACGTCGGGGTCGGACTGGCGATCGCGCTGTTCCTGTCGTGGCCGTGGATACTGCTCGCCGGCTGGCGGGAGTGATCGTCGAGCGACGCTCCCGGTGCTGACTCCCCGGACTCTTCCTCCGACGCGAAAGAACTCAGGTTCTTCATGACGACTCGCCAGGCGCCTCGACGGGTGACCCGAGTACGCTCGTAATCGTGACCGAACGCGCACCTCTCTCCCGCAAGCTGTCCGCCATCGCCGAGTCCGCGACCCTCAAGGTCGACGCCAAGGCCAAGGCCCTCAAGGCCGAAGGCAAGAACGTCATCTCGTACGCCGCCGGCGAGCCCGACTTCGCGACGCCGCAGTTCATCGTGGATGCCGCCGCCGAGGCTCTGGCCGACCCGGCGAGCTACCGGTACACGCCCGCTCCGGGTCTTCCGGCGCTGCGCGAGGCGATCGCCGCGAAGACGCTGCGCGACTCCGGACTCGAGGTCTCCCCCAGCCAGGTGATCGTCACCAACGGCGGCAAGCAGTCCGTCTACCAGGCGTTCCAGGCCGTCGTGAACCCCGGCGACGAGGTGCTGCTGCCCGCGCCGTACTGGACCACGTACCCCGAGGCCATCCGCCTCGCCGACGGCACGCCCGTCGAGGTCTTCGCCGGCGCCGACCAGGAGTACAAGGTCACGGTCGAGCAGCTCGAGGCCGCGCGCACCGCACGCACCACCGCTCTCGTCTTCGTGTCGCCGTCGAACCCCACCGGCTCGGTGTACACGGCCGAGGAGACCACGGCCATCGGCGAATGGGCGCTCGAGCACGGCATCTGGATCATCAGCGACGAGATCTACCAGAACCTCACCTACGACGGGGTCAAGGCCACCTCGATCGTCGAGGCCGTCCCCGAGGTCGCCGGCCAGACGATCCTGGTCAACGGCGTCGCGAAGACCTATGCGATGACCGGCTGGCGCGTGGGCTGGATGGTCGGTCCGGCCGACGCCATCAAGATCGCCGGGAACCTGCAGTCCCACCTGACCAGCAACGTGAACAACGTCGCCCAGAAGGCCGCGATCGCCGCCCTGAACGGCCCGCAGGACGAGTCGGAGCAGTTCCGCCAGGCCTTCGACCGCCGCCGGCAGCTCATCGTCTCGGAACTCTCGAAGATCGACGGCCTCGTGGTGCCGAACCCGCTCGGCGCGTTCTACGTCTACCCCGACGTGCAGGGTCTGCTCGGACGCACCTGGGGCGGCGTGACGCCGACCACCTCGCTCGAGCTCGCGGACCTGATCCTCGACCAGGCCGAGGTCGCCGTCGTCCCCGGCGAGGCCTTCGGCCCCTCCGGTTACATCCGCATGTCGTACGCCCTGGGCGACGACCAGCTGCTCGAGGGCGTGCAGCGCCTGCAGCGCCTGTTCGCCTGACCTCGTCGAGACCCATTGCACTCGCCGATGGGTCTCGACGCATGTGAGGGGCGCATCGCCGATACTGGAAGAATGGCGGACGGTGAGCAGGAGGATGAGCGGATGCCGGTGACTCTGCGGGTGGCCTTCCCCATCCTGAGCACCGTGACCGCGCTGGTCTTCTTCCTCGCCCTCGCGGTCGCTCCCTTCCTCTGGTACTGGGGAGGAGAGTGGCGACAGGTGCTCAGTGTGCTCCCCTTCGTACCGGTGGCCGTCTATGCGACCATCACGGTGCTCGTGATACGACGAAAGTCGTGGGCCCGGTACGCGACCCTGCTGTTCCCGCTTCCGCTCGCGCTCTACGTTCCGGCGGTAGGGGCCCCGATCTGGGAGTTCTGGGCCGGCCTTGCGGGCCTCGCCCTCACCACCGCGGCGGTCGTGTTGATCTTCGTGCCGTCATCTCGTCCCTACTTCGACAGCGGGACGCCTCAGTCCTCAGGGTGGAAGCCGATCAGCCAGCGGATGCCGTAGCGGTCGACGAGCGTGCCGTCGAAGTCTCCCCAGGGTCGCTGCTGCAGCGCGTCGAGTACCCGGCCGCCGGCGGCGAGCCCATCGAACCAGCCGGTGAGGGTGAGGGCGTCGGCCGTGCCGAGCAGGGAGAGGAACATGCCGCCCATCTGCACGGCGTCGTCATCGGCACCGGCATCCGCTCCCGCGAGCTCGACGAGTCCGCTCAGCTGCCCGTGCGCGACGGCATCGCCGGGACCGTCGTGTCGGCCGGCGGTGGCGTAGTCGAGCAGCTGCAGGTCACCGCCGAACACGGCCTGGTAGTGGCGCAGCGCCTCCGCGGCGTTGCCGGGGAACAGCAGGTACGGGATCAGTCCGCTCATGCCGCGAGTGTAGTCCCGACCGCCGACGCCCTAGAGGTCGACGCCGACGAGGACCGGCTCCGGCTGCAGCACGAGACCGAATTCGGCGTGCACGCGGCTCTGGATGAACCGGGCCAGTTCGGCGACCTCACCGGCCGTGGCGCCGCCTCGGTTGGTCAGCGCGAGCGCGTGCTTCGTCGAGACCGAGGCGCGCGAGCGCGGAAGCTTGAACCCCTTGCGGATGCCGGCCTGCTCGATCAGCCAGGCCGCACTCACCTTCACGTCGGACACGACGGAGGGCTTCGACGGCGGCACCTGCCCGTCGTAGGACGCGAGCGGGATCACGGTCACCGCATCGAGGTCGGGGGCGACGGGCCAGCGCGGGCACTCCGGGGGCAGTGCCCTGGCCACCGCGGCCGTCACGATCGCGTTCTGGAAGAAGGAGCCGACGCCGTGCGTGTCGGGGTCGTCCGCATCGAGCAGCATCCCCTTCGACGCCCGGGTCGCGAGGATGCGCTCGCGCACCCAGCCCAGGGGAACCGGGGTGTCATCGGTCAGGCCCAGGGCGCGACGCAGCTGCTCGCCGCGCACCACGCGCTCGCCCGCGACCAGGAGGTCGACCGTCACGGAGAGGATCACGGCCCGGCGCAGGGGCACGCTCCCGTGGTGGTGCTTGAGGACGGAGGTGCGGAAGCCGAGTCCGAGCTCGGCAGCGGGAACGGTCGAGATCTCGCCGGTCGACTCGTCGATGAGCTCGACCTCGACCAGCGTCTCCTGGATCTCCTGCCCGTACGCGCCGATGTTCTGCACGGGGGCCGCGCCGACGGTGCCGGGGATGCCGCTCATGGCCTCGAGCCCCGCGTAACCGTGGGCGACGGCGTGGGCGACCAGGTCGTCCCAGCCGTGTCCGGCCTGCGCGCGCAGACGGATGCGACCGGCATGCGGGGAGGGAAGCTCCTCGATGCCCTCGGTGCGCACCCGGATGACCGTGCCTTCGAAGGGCTCGTCGCCGACGAAGAGATTGGAGCCGCCGCCGAGGACGAACCACTCGTCGCCGCGCTCCCACGTCTCCCGCAGGGCTTCGACCAGCCCCTCGGTCGTCGTCGCCTCGAACATCCGCTCCGGTGCCGCGCCCGTGCGGAGGGTGGTCAGCTCCGCGAGCCGGATCGACTCGATCTCCCGCATCAGACCGCCCTCATCGGACGGCGACGCGCAGCTGCGCCTTGACGAGCACGGTGGTCTCGCCGAACGTGACCTTGAGGTCGATGCGCGCGACCTCGTCATCGACCGCGCCGACCGTGGCGACGACGTGGATGTCGGCACCGTCGACCGGGTCGACGACGACAGGCTTCGTGAAGCGCACGCCGTAGTCGAGGATCCGCGTGGCGGGGTCCAGCGCCGCGACGACGACCGACGAGGCGATGCCCATCGTGAGCATGCCGTGCGCGAGCACACCGGGGAGCCCGACGGAGGCCGCGACGTCATCGCGGTAGTGGATCGGGTTGAAGTCTCCGGAAGCCCCGGCGTAGCGCACCAGCGACTCACGGGTCAGGTGCACGGTGCGCTCGGCGAGGACGTCTCCGACGGTGTAGCCCATCAGGCGGCCTCCCCTTCATCCGTGCTCTCGGCCCCGACGAGCAGCACGCTGGTCGCGGTGACGACGTGGGCGCCCGCGGGATCGGTGATCTCGGCCTCGCTGGTGATCATGGCGTTTCCGCCCATCATCCGGATGCCGGTGACCCGCAGCTGCGCGGTGAGCTCATCACCGGCGACGATGGGGCGCGTGTAGGTGAAGCGCTGCTCGGCGTGGATCGTGCGGGCGAGCACGATGCCGGAGTCCTCCTGCGCCAGCAGCTGCTGCAGCGTGAGGTCCTGGATCACCATCGCGAACGTGGGCGGGGCGACGACGTCGTTGAAGCCGGCCGCGCGGGCCGCCTTGACGCCGGTGTGCTGCGGGGCGTCGGCGAAGACGGCGCGAGCGAACTCGCGCACCTTCTCGCGGCCGACGAGGTACGGGGCCGTCGGCGGGAATTCCCGGCCGACCAGATCTTGGTTCACTGCCACCCCTCGATCCTACTTGGCCACCCTGCGGGATCAGCCGCGCTTGCGACCCCTGATCGCCTTGATCGCCATCTGCACCGCGATCACGACGAGGTATGCCGCGAACAGCATGTTCCCGAGCGTCGGGTCGACGATGGTGGCGAGCCACGCGCCGAGGGCCGTGGTCGTGCAGGCGGAGACGCCGATGAGCGCCGCGGCGAGGAGGTCGACGTTGCGATTGCGGACGTTGCCGATCGTCCCGGAGATCGCGGTCGGGATCATCATGAGGAGCGAGGTGCCCTTGGCGACCAGGTCGCTCGTGCCGAAGGCCAGCATCAGCACGGGCACGACGATCACCCCGCCACCGACGCCGATGAGCCCGGCCAGGATGCCGGTGCCGATGCCGACCCCGACCAGGGCGATGCCTGTCAGCCAGGTGAGCTCGAACGCGGCGTCACGCGAGGGGATGACCAGGAAGAGACTGACGATCACGACCACGAGGAAGCCGACGAAGCCCCAGCGCAGAGCCGTCTGCGAGATGCGCGGCAGCAGGCGCGTGCCGATCTGCGCACCGACCACGGCTCCGGCCGCGAGGATGATCGCGGGGATCCACGCCACCGACCCGGTCGTGGCGTACGAGATGACGCCGACGCTGGCCGTGGGCACGATCGCTGCCAGCGAGGTCCCGGCGGCGAGGCGCTGGTCGAAGTGCAGCAGCAGCACCAGGAGGGGGACGATGACCGTGCCGCCGCCGACGCCGAAGAGGCCGGAGAGGAGACCGGCGAGGAGGCCGATGCCGATGAACGCGGTGTAGGCACGAGGCCCTCGTGCGGGGGCCTGTACGTCAGTCACCGGATCAGCCTACTCTCGGCCTCCTCCCGGTCCGAATCACACCTCGGAGTCCGCCTTGATCGGTACCGCGATCGACTCCGTGAGCGCCTGCTCGTACCGGCGCTGACGGCGTCGCAGCCACAGCCCGCCGACGATCAGCAGCGCGAGCACACCGTAGGCGATCGCCGCGAACGGCTGCATCACCAGGGTGCTCAGGTCGCCCTGGCTCAGCTGCAGCGCCTTCCGCAGCTGCTCCTCCGCCATCGGTCCCAGGATCATCCCGACCACCAGCGGGGCCACGGGGTAGCCGTACCTCCGCATGAAGTATCCGAGGATGCCGACGATCAACAGGATCACGATGTCGGACGGCGAGCTGTGCAGCGCGTAGGCCCCGAACACCGCGAACAGGAGGATGCCCGCGTACAGGTACGGCCGCGGGATCTGCAGCAGCTTGACCCACATGCCCACCAGCGGCAGGTTGAGCACGATCAGGATCACGTTGCCGATGTACAGGCTCGCGATGAGCGCCCACACCAGGTTCGACTGGCTCTCGAACAGCAGCGGTCCCGGCTGGATGCCGTACGACTGGAACGCGGTGAGGATGATCGCCGCGGTCGCCGTGGTCGGCAGGCCGAGCGTGAGCAGCGGCACCAGCACGCCGGCGGCGGCGGCGTTGTTCGCGGACTCCGGACCCGCCACGCCCTCGATCGCGCCACGTCCGAACTCCTCACGGTGCTTCGACAGCTTGCGCTCGGTGGCATACGACAGGAACGTGGCCACGTCGGCGCCGCCGGCCGGGATCGTGCCGATCGGGAAGCCGATCGCGGTGCCCCGCAGCCACGGCTTCCACGACCTCCGCCAGTCAGCCTTCGTCATCCAGGAGCGCCAGCCGCGCGTGACCGGGATGACGTCCACGCCACCGTGGCGCAGGCGCGCGGCGATGTAGAAGGTCTCCCCCACCGCGAACAGGCCGACGGCGACCAGGACGATGTCCACGCCGTCGGACAGCGCGGGCAGTCCGAGCGTGTACCGCTGCTGTCCCGAGAGCCAGTCGGTGCCCACGAGCCCGAGGAACAGCCCGACCCCGAGGGAGAGCATGCCCCGCGAGATCGAGCTGCCGATCAGCGCGCCGACCGTGATGAACGCGATCACGATGAGGGCGACGTAGTCGGCGGGACCGAGGTTCACCGCGAACTGCGCGAGCAGCGGTGCCAGCAGCGTCAGCCCCAGCGTGGCCAGGGTGCCGGCGATGAACGATCCGATGGCCGCGGTGGCGAGTGCGGCAGCGCCCCGCCCCATCCTGGCCATCTTGTTGCCCTCGATCGCTGTGACGATCGAGGCCGATTCCCCCGGTGTGTTCAGGAGGATGCTCGTCGTCGAGCCGCCGTACATGCCGCCGTAGTAGATCCCGGCGAAGGTGATCAGCGCGGCGGCGGGATCGAGCGTGTAGGTGAGCGGAAGCAGGAGCGCCACCGTCATCGCCGGGCCGATGCCCGGCAGCACGCCGACCGCGGTGCCGACGAAGACGCCGAGGAAGGCGAAGGCGAGGTACTGCGGCTGCAACGCGGTCGCGAACCCCTCGAGGAGCAGGGTCCAACTGTCCATCAGAACATCCTTCCGAGCCAGCCGAGGGCGGGGCCCCACGGCAGCGACAGGCCGAGCAGACCGCCGAAGACGACCTGGATCACGAGCGCGACCACGATCCCGATGAGGAAGGCCATCCACCAGCGCTTCGCGTCGAGCGACCACGCGACGCCGCCGAACAGCAGGGCCGCGGCCGGAGCCCATCCCAGCGGCTCGATCAGGAGCAGGTGCGCGACGACGAGACCCGCCAGCTTGGCGAGCGTGACCCAGTCGGTCGGGAGGCTCGCGTCGATGTCCTCCGCCTCCTCCCCGCCCCCGCGCTCCCCGCGCAGCACGCCGATCAGCACGGCGACCGCGGAGGCGAGCAGGATGACCGAGACGAAGATCGGGAAGACCGTCGGACCGGCCTTCATGCCGACCGGGACATGGATCAGGAAGATGCCGACGACGGCGAAGACACCGAGCGCGACCATGATTCCGGCGAACACGAGTTCGCCGACGGGGACGGAGGGAGAGCGGCGTGCGGGCCGACCGTCGTGGTCGACCCGCACCCCCTGCTCCTCGGTCCCCGACGATGCGGGGACCCTCATGTCACTGCACCAGACCGATGTTCTTCAGCGTGGCCGTGACCTCGTCGATGTTCCCGGTGAGGAACTCGTCGAACTCCGCGCCGACCAGGAACGCATCGGTCCAGCCCTTGGTCTCCAGCTGCTCGGTCCACGCCGCCGACTCGTGCAGCTCGGTGAGCACCCGCACCAGCTCGTCCTTCTCCCCGTCGGAGATCCCCCCGGGCGCGATCACGCCGCGCCAGTTGGTCAGGACCACGTCGTAGCCCTCCTCGGTGATGGTCGGGACGTCGGGGAGCTGCGATACCGGTTCCTCGCTCGACACCGCCAGCGCCTTGAGCGCACCGCTCTCGATGTGCTGCGCGAACTCGCCGACACCCGAGATGCCCGCGGCCACCTTGCCACCGATGAGCAGCGGAACGGCCTCGCCACCGCCGGAGTTCGGGGTGTAGTTCAGCTTCTCGGCGATCTCGGCCCCGTCGAGGCCCGCCTCCTCGAGCATGAGCCCCGCGAGGATGTGGTCGGCGCCGCCCGCCGAGCCGCCCGTGATCGTGACCGCCTGACCGTTGTCGACGATGTCCTCCACGAGGTCCTCGAGGGTGTCGTACTTCGAGTCGGCCGGCACCACCACCACGAGCGGTTCGTCGGTCAGGCGGGCGATCGGGGTGGTGTCCTCGATCCGCACCGCCGAGGCGTTCGTCTCGACCGCGCCGACCATGACGAGCCCCATCACCATGAGGGTGTTCGGGTCCTTCTCATTGGCGAGCTGGGCGAGGCCGACGGTGCCGCCGGCGCCGCCCACGTTCGTCACGGGCGCGGAGTTCACGAGGTCCTCCTCCGTGAGCACCTGCGACAGGGCGCGGCCGGTCTGGTCCCACCCGCCGCCGGGATCGGCCGGGACGACGATCGAGACGTCGGTGACCTCGGCGGCCTTGGCGTCTCCCCCGCCGTCATCGGTCGCTGCGCTGCCTCCGGCGCAGGAGGTGAGGGTGACTGCGGCCACCGCCGCCAGGGCGGCCAGGGTGCCGATGCGTGCGTTCTTCATGTGCGCTCCTCCTTGAGCGTTCGTGATGCTGTGGGTCCACACTGGGAGCCGCGACACCGCCGCTCAAGCTTCGGAAACCATTGGTCGGAGTTTCGGAACTATTGGTCGAGGACGGCGTCGTCGCCCGCTCGCACGGCGGGGGCGCAACCGCGAGAATGATCAGGTGGCCTCGAAGATGACGCTCCGGGTGCAGCTGCTCGTGCTGCAGGCGCTGATCGTGTTCTTGGTGACCCTGGCCACGGGCATCGTCGCCGGCGCCTTCCAGGAGCAGGCGCTCCGCGAGGCGTACAAGGACCGGATGCAGGCCGTGGCCCAGTCGATCGCGGCGCTCCCCGTCGTCCTCGCCGCTTTCGACGACGTCGAGCCCTCGACGACCATCCAGCCGATCGCCGAGGTGATCCGCGAGGCCTCCGATCTCGCCTACGTCGTCGTGGCCAACGCGGACGGCATCCGGTACTCGCACCCGAACCCGGCACGGATCGGCGAGAAGGTGTCCACCGACCCCTCCATCCCGCTCTCCGGCGAGGTCTACGTGGGAACGCAGACGGGCACGCTCGGGACGTCCTGGCGGGTCAAGGTCCCGATCCGCGACGATCGCGACGAGGTCATCGGCACCGCGTCGGTCGGGATCCTGGAGACGGAGCTGAGCGAGGAGTTCGCCGGCAACCTCACCTGGCTCATCTCGGCGATGCTCGCTGCGGCCGTGCTCGGCGTGTTCGGGTCGGCCTGGGTGACGTCGGTGATCCGGCGCCGCATCTATCGGCTCGAGCCGCACCAGATCGCCGCCCTCGTGAAGAACCAGGAGACGACGCTGCACGGTCTGAGCGAAGGCGTGATCACGGTCGACGGCGCCGGACGCATCACCCTCGTCAACGACGCCGCGGCGCGCTTCCTCGGCACGGATGCGGCGGAGCTCGACGGCGCCCCGGCGAGCGACGTGCTGGGCGAGGAGCTGGCGACCGTCCTGCGGGAGGGCGAATCGGCCGGGCGACCGGTGATCGTCGGCTCGCACGTCCTGGTCGCGCGGAGCACGGGCAGCGATGCGGACGGCGGCGGCATCGGGGCGACGCTGCTGCTGCGCGATCACACCGAGCTCCACGACGTCGTGCGCCGGGTGGAGGCCGCGGATGCGATCATCGCCTTCCGTCAGCGCTTCGGCATCCCCAAGGGCCTGAGCGCCGAGACGCTGGAACGCGTGTCGACGGCGCTCTCCGCCCGACCGGATGCCTCGGCGAGCGAGATCGGCGACGACCTCGACATCTCCCGGGTCAGCGCGCGCCGCTATCTGGAGCACCTTGCCAGCTCCGGGCGCGCCACCCGCGCGCTCGACTACTCGACGAAGGGTCGGCCGAGCACCCGCTACCGGATGAACGGCGCCGTCTGAGCCCTGGACACCCCTGGGACGCAGTGCCGTTGTATGCGACACTGGATCGCATTCGACGACGTCGTCGGCCACCCCGGATCGAAGGAGATCTCATGGTTCGCAGTACCTATCCCGACGTGGAGATCCCCGGGGTCTCCATCCACGAGTTCCTCTTCGGCGGCCTCGACGACGCCGAACTCGACACGGTCGCCCTCGTCGACGGGGTGAGCGGAGCGACCACGACCTACCGACAGCTGGTCGGGCAGATCGACCTCTTCGCCGGCGCCCTCGCCGAGCGCGGCGTGGGCGTGGGCACCACCGTCGGCGTGCTGTGCCCGAACATCCCGGCCTTCGCGACCGTGTTCCACGGCATCCTCCGCGCCGGAGCGACCGCGACCACCATCAACTCCCTCTACACCGCGGACGAGATCGCCAACCAGCTCACCGATGCGGGTGCGACCTGGCTCGTGACGGTGTCCCCTCTGCTGCCCGGTGCCCAGGCCGCCGCGGAGAGACTCGGCTTCCCGGCCGACCGCGTCATCGTGCTCGACGGCGCCGAGGGTCACCCGTCGCTCCCCGAGCTGCTGGGCGAGGGACACCGTGCACCGGATGTCTCCTTCGACCCGGCCACGCATCTGGCCGTGCTCCCCTACTCCTCCGGCACGACCGGGCGGCCCAAGGGCGTCATGCTCACGCACCGGAACCTCGTCGCCAACGTGTCGCAGTGCCGACCGGTCCTCGGCGTCGAGGCGAGCGACCGCGTCCTGGCCGTGCTGCCCTTCTTCCACATCTACGGGATGACCGTGCTGCTGAACTTCGCCCTGCGGCAGCGTGCAGGACTCGTCACGATGCCCCGGTTCGACCTCCCCGAGTTCCTCCGGATCATCGCGGAACATCGCACCACGTGGGTGTTCGTCGCCCCGCCGATCGCCGTCGCCCTCGCGAAGCATCCGATCGTCGACCAGTACGACCTCTCCGCGGTGAAGGTGATCTTCTCCGGCGCCGCGCCCCTCGATGGAGCGCTCGCGTCGGCCGTGGCGAACCGCCTCGGCTGCATCGTGACGCAGGGCTATGGGATGACCGAGACCAGCCCGGCCGTGAACCTCATCTCGGAGACGCGCGGCGACATCGATCGCTCGAGCATCGGCCCCCTCGTGCCGAACACCGAGGCACGGCTGGTCGACCCGGACACCGGGACGGATGTGACCGTTCCCGATGACGGCGCCAGCGAGCCCGGGGAGCTTTGGGTGCGCGGACCCCAGGTCATGGTCGGCTACCTGAACCGCCCGGAGGCCACGGCCGAGATGCTCGACGCCGACGGGTGGCTGCACACCGGCGACGTCGCGACCGTCACGCATGACGGCATCTACCGCATCGTCGACCGGCTCAAGGAGCTCATCAAGTACAAGGGCTACCAGGTCGCCCCGGCCGTGCTCGAAGCCGTGCTGCTGGAGCATCCCGCCATCGCCGACGCCGCCGTGATCGGCGCGTTCGACGAAGACGGGCAGGAGGTGCCGAAGGCGTTCGTGGTGCGCCAGCCCGACGCGGAGCTCGATGAGGACGCCGTGATGGCGCATGTCGCGGCCCACGTCGCGCCGCATGAGAAGGTGCGGCAGGTCGAGTTCATCGACGTGATCCCCAAGTCCAGCTCGGGCAAGATCCTCCGCAAGGACCTTCGCGCCCGCTGACGGGTGGACGCTCCGCTGGAGAAGGCCGCGGGGACGACGAAGGGCCGGTGCATCCGTTCCCCGGGTCAGGGCGTCTCGGCGCCGTCCGCATCGAAGAGCTCCGCGTACGCCTGGAGAGGCACCGGTTTGATCGGGACGTGGGCGGCGAATCGGGCCGCCCCGGGCACGGTGCCGCCTCGGGCTGCGGCGACCGCGCCACCGACGGTGCTCTCGCAGTATCTGCCCTGACAGGGGCCCATTCCCGTGCGGCAGGCGAGCTTGACCGCATCGACGGTGTCGGCGTGCGGGTTCGCGCGGAGGAAGCCGTCGACGTCGCTTCGCGGGATCGCTTCGCAGCGACAGATCGTGGTGTCCGCCGTGGCGAGCGAGACGAGGCCGGGCCGCTCCGGTGCGAACATCCGCTGCACGACCGCGGCGAACCTGCGCGAACGACGAAGGTCCCGACGGACCGCTCCGGCTCGACGGCCGTCCACCGGCCTGCCGAGGTCGGCGGCGATCGCTGCGCCGGCCGCCGCGCCCTCCGCCCGCGACTGCTCGGCACCGGAGACGCCCGTCGGCTCGCCCGCGACGAAGATGCCCGGCACGTCGGTCTCGAAGCGCTCATCCACGGCCACCAGCCATCCGCCCGCGGCGGAGTCCCAGTGCACCGAGCAGCCCACCTGGCGCGCGAGCTCGGTGGAGGCGTGGAAGCCGTAGCCGAGGACGACGGTCCGCGCAGGCACCTCGCGTTCGGCCCCACGGACCCGCCACGCCCGATCGGCCTTGGCGAGTCGGACGCCGCTCACCCCGTCGGTGCCGGTGATCGCGGTCGGCACCGTCGAGGTGGAGAGCCGGACGCCGTGGCCCGCGAGAGTCAGTACGCAGCCGGCGAGTTCCACCAGCAGGCGCACATGCCCGGGGATCGCGGGCGCGGCGGCGAGCAGTTCGCGCAGTGAGGGCATTCCGCGGGCGAAGGCCACCTCGGTCACCTCGGCGCCGGCGCGCACCAGCTGCGCAGCCACGATCAGCATCAGCGGGTGCGACCCCGTGAGCACGATCGGGCCCGTGGCGCGCACGTGCTGCGCTTTCAGGAGCCCCTGAGCCGCCCCGGCCATCAGCACACCGGGCATCGTCCACCCCGGGATGGCCACCGGCATGTCATACGCACCGGTGGCGATCAGCAGTCGTCGAGCATGCGCCCGCCGCGCTCCCTGCGGGCGCGTGACGAGCACGTCGAAGTCGTCGCGTCCGGTCGAACGGGCGTCGAGCACCCCGAAGACGGTCGACTCGAACCACCAGTCGATCCCCGAGGCGTCAGCGGCGTCCGTCAGCAGATCCGCGGCCCACGGGTAGCCGACCGGGGATCGCACCGGCTCGCCGAACTCCTTCGGCGGCTGTCGGAAGATCTGCCCACCGGCGGCGCGCTGCTCGTCGATGACGAGGGTCCGGAGCCCCTGAGCATGCGCCTCGATCGCGGCGGCGAGACCGGCCGGCCCCGCACCGACGACGACGAGGTCGTAGACGTCGGCGCTCATTCGCCGGTCCTCACATCCATGCCGTCACGGACCGTGGTCATGCACGTGCGCGTCAACGGGACGTCGTCGACGGTGACGGCGCATTCGAAGCACGTGCCCATGTTGCACAGCAGCGCGCGGTCCTCGCCGCGTCGCCGAGCGAAGCATCGCTCGCCCTCGGCGAGCATGGCCGCCGCGACCGTCTCCCCCGCCGCGGCACGGACGGGCCGACCGTCGACGAGGAACGACACGTCGCGCCGACGCGGCACCACGCGATCCGCGAGAGGTTCGGTCTTCATGCGTTGACTCCGAATCTGTCCGGGGCATACGGCCGCAGATCGATGAGGGGTGTCCGACCGGCGGCGAGATCGCAGAGCGACCGGGCGAAGCTCGGCCCGAGCGTGAACGCGGAACCGCCGGTCGCCACGAACATCCCGGGGCACCCCGGCACCTCGCCCACCAGGGGGAGCTGGTCGGGGGTGATCGTGGTCGTCCCCGTCCATGACCGCACGATCGGCAGGCGGGCGGTGCCCGGAACCACACCGATCGCGGCGCGGGCATTGCCGACGATGGAGTCCGGAAGCAGTCGGGGCCGCGCCTCCAGATCCGGCGACATCCCGCTCCGGCCGAGGGCTGCGGGCCAGCCGCCGCCGATGAGCACCGTGCCGTCCAACGTCTGCTTGAGCGACAGCTTCGTCCCGGCATGCTGGATCAGGTGGCCGATGAAGGGCTCGACCGGCGCGGTCACGCTCATCATCAGCGCGAGCGGGATCGTGGGCAGCTCCGCTCCGGCGAGGGCGCCCACCTCCGTCGTCCACACTCCCGCCGCGATCATGACGGTGTCGGCCCGGACGTCCAGGTCGCCCTCCGGTCCGGTCGCGGCGACCTTCCAGCCGCCCCCGTCACGCGCGAGTGCGGTCACCCGGGTGTGCGTGCGCACCTCGGCACCGAGCCGCAGGGCGCCCCGCACGAGCGCCGGCCCGGCGATGCGGGTCTCCGCCTTGCCCTCGATCGGACAGAAGGCCGCCGCGAGCACCGATTCCGAGAGGTAGGGCGCGACGCGTCGCGCCTCATCGCCGTCGAGGAGGGCGACATCCAGCCCCCACTCCTGCTCGAGGCCGACCTTGCGTTCGAGCACGGCCACCTGCTCCGCCGTCTCCGCGAGCATGAAGCCGCCGCGTTGCACGACTCCGACCGACTCGCCCAGCTCGTCCCCCAGTCGCGTCCAGGCCTGAGCCGCGTCCAGGTGCAGCGGCATGGCCGCCGCGGCCGTTCGCGCCGACTCCCAGCCGTTCTCGACCATCCGGTACTCGAGCTGGAAGTGCAGGCTGCCGGCGTTCTGCCCGGAGGCGTGCTGATTCAGCTGATCCTTCTCCAGCAGCAGCACGGATGCACCGTCGCGTGCCAGCATCCACGTCAGCGCCCCGCCGAGCAGGCCGCCGCCGATGACGACCGCGTCGTACCGCATGCTCACGACAACGGCACTGTCGCGATGCCGAGCCCTTCCAGCGTCGTGCGAACACGGTCGACCTGCTCATCGGAGAGCTCGAGCAGGGGACGACGGACGAAGCCGGCCGGAACCCCCTGCAGACGCAGCGCGGTCTTCATGATCGCCTGCTGGTTGCCGAACTGCGCACCGTAGTCCGGGGCGAACCAGCTGGTCATCACCACGCGGTCACGAGCACCGAGCTCGATGGCGCGTCGACGGTCTCCCGCGGCGAGCGCGTCCCAGAAGCCGGGATGATCGTTGCCGAGGGGTGCGCCGGAACCCATCAGGCCATCGCCGTGCCCGAGTGTCGCCAGGTCCGCTCCCAGCGCGTTCGTGGGAACACCGAAGTAGCGCACGCGGTCCTCGACGAGGTACAGAGCGTCGAGGAACGCCCGGAAATCGCCGGTGGAGTTCTTGATCGCGACGACGTTCTGGATGTCGGCGAGTTCGCTCAGAAGGTCCGGGCTCAGATCGACGATGCAGCCACGCGGCCAGTTGTAGACGGTGATCGGGAGCGTGGTGCCGTCGGAGACCTCCTGATAGAAGGCCAGGATCTCCTCGCGCGTCGGGACCATGTACGGCGGAGGCGTCACGAGGATCCCGTCGAGACCGGCGTCCTCGGCCGCCCGTGCGTGCCGGATCGCCTCAGCGGCGGTGAACGCGTTGCACCCGCCGATCACGCGCATGTCCGCACGGAACCGACCTCCGAGCGCGAACAGCTCGGCGCGCTCGGTCTCGGTCATGCTGAACCATTCCCCGGACGTGCCGGCGAGGATGACGCCGTGCATCCCCTGTTCCGCGAGCCACTGCATCTGCCCCTCGAACGCGACGGGGTCCAGGTCGCCCTCGCGGGTGAACGGGGTGGTGATCGCGGGGATGTACCCGTGCCAGTCGACGGTGTTGCGGTCCATCTGTCTCTCCTTGTTCGACTCGGGCGGTTTACTCGACCGGCATGTCCTGGGCGTGGTGGTGCACGATCCGCCAGCCGGCGGTGTCCTTGCAGACCACATCGGTGACGCGCACCACCTCGACCAGCGGCTCGCCCACCGCGGGGCGGACTTCCAGGACGTACCGGATCACGCCCGTGTCGCCGAAGTCATCGGCGACGATCCGGGTGGGCACGACGCTCGGCAGCGTCTTCGCGCGCTCCTCCGGGGCGACCGCCGGTCCGCGCAGCTCATCGAGCTCGACGATGCCGCGCATGAGAGCGGGCCAGGGCGTCTCCCACACGGTCACGTCGGCGGCGAGGCGCGCATCGAAAGCGCTGCGGTCGGCGAGGTCCCGGTACAGGTCGACGATGAAGCGTTCGAGATCGGGACTGGTGGTCATGCCTTTTCCTTCGTGATGTCGTGCAGCAGACGCTCGCGCAGCGGCGCGAGCCCCATCGGGCCGAGCGCCAGGGCCCGGGTGTGGAAGTCGAGAGCGGACGCCGTGCTCGCGCCGCGGGAGTCGGCCCACAGCTTCGCGCCGACCTTGAAGGCCAGCGCCTGCCCCGGCCAACCGAGGTAGCGGTCCACCTCGAACCGCGCGGTCAGCGGATCGACGAGGCCGTAGTGCACGAGGAAGTCGCGGGCGATCGCCGGAGTCCACGTCGTCTGGTCGGTGACGCCGTTCCTGCGCAGCGGCCGCCCGGTGTGCAGCCCGATGTCCGCGACGATCCGGACGGTGCGCCACAGCTGTCCCAGGAGCATCCCGAGTCGCTCCGGGGCGTCTCGCAGCAACCCCACCTCATCGGCCAGCTCCTCGGAGTAGTGCGCCCACCCTTCGGCGTAGCCGTGGATCTCGCAGAGGTAGCGCTGCCAGGGGTGCAGGGATGAGTTGGCGCGGTTCACCGCATGCTCGAGGTGGTGACCGGGTACGCCTTCGTGATGGAGGCTCGTGAGCTCGTGCCACGTCGGCACCGATGTCGCTCCGGCGGGGATCGTCCAGACGATCTTGCTCCGAACCGAACCGTCCGGGGCACCCGGGGTGTAGTAGACGACGCCCTTCGCGGCACGCGGCACGACGATGTCGACATCTCGGACGTCCGGCGGGAGCGCGAACGCGGTGCCGTCCACCCGATCCAGCGTCCACTCCAGTCGGTCCCGAAGCCAACCGACGACGTCGTCCGCGGCGATGCGATGCCCGGCATCCTGCGACAGCATCCGAGCGGCGTCCGCCACGTCCGCAGGAGCGCTCGTTCCGAGGATCTCTCCCGCGACGAGACGCGCCTGCCGCCACAGACGGTCGAGCTCCTGCCACCCGTAGTCGTAGATCTCGTCGAGATCGAGCTCGGTGCCGAGGAAACTCTGCGCGGTGGCGCGGTACACGTTCTCACCGACGGCATCCTGTTGCGGTGCGTGCGGAAGCAGTTCCTCGCGCAGCATCCGTTCGAAGCCCGCCATCGCCTCGGTCGCCTCGATGGCCGCTCGATCCAATCTCCTTCGGCGTGCGGGCGACAGGCCCGCCGTGCGCAGCGAACGGAAGTAGTCGACGCCGTCCGGGGCGATCCACCCCGCGATCTGATCGGCGACCTCGGTCACCTGTCGCGCGGCGGCGACTCCGGTGCCGACGAACTCTCCCCGCTCACCGGCTGCTCGCGCCCAGGTCAGGCGGTCGTCGAGCTGGGCCAGCGCACGGGGCACGCCCTCCAGGCGGGTGATGACATCGTCTCCCGCGGGGTCGTCGGTGACCGTGACGTCGTCGAACGCCTCGCGGACCTGGTGCACCGGGCTCGCCAGCGGGGCGAGCAGGCGTGCCGTGAAACCGGTGTCGAACAGCGTGACGTCGCTGTCCATCCGCTCGCGAAGCGCCGCGTGCAGCCCGGCGTCGGCGGTCGACGGCCGCGTCTCCACGAGCGCATCGCGCGTCCGTACCGCGAGCGCGCGCCGCTCCTGCGCCCACTCGGCGCTCAGGTCGGGCAGCCGATCCTGCGCATTGCTGCCGAGGGCCTGCGCGGCGCTCGGCTCGTGTCCGGCGAGCGTTTCGACATACTCGTCGGCGATGCGCACGGTCGGGGTGCTCATCGCGCGGCCCGGTCGTCCCGCTGGAGCCGGCCGCCCTGCATGACCCAGTCGATGCCGCGCAACGCCGCCACGTCGGCCGTCGGATCCGCATCCGTGACGATGAAGTCCGCTCGCGCTCCGACCTCGACGACGCCGAGGCCGTCGGCTCCGAGCAGCTCCGCCGCGTACGAGGTGGCGGATCGCATGACCTCCAGCGGTGTCATGCCGGCCTGCACCATGAACTCCATCTCTCGCACGGTCGCGGTCGTCCCGTCGAAGTCCGCTGCCGGGGGCATATCCGTCCCCATGGCGATGCGCACACCGCTGGCGATCGCGTTCTCGAGGCTCTCCCAGTGCCGAGGGCCCGCGCCGAGCGCGCGTTCCTTCATCCACACCGGCACGCCTTGGGCGTCGAAGAACTCCTCGCACCGGCTCACGGTGATCGTCGGCACGTACCAGACGCCGCGTTCGCTCATCAGGTCGGTGACCTCGCGGGTGAGCTCGTAGCCGTGCTCGACGCAGTCCAGCCCCAGCTCGATGGCGCGGCGCAGCGTCTCCGAGGGCCCCACGTGTGCGGTGACCTTGCGGCCCCAGTCGTGCGCCGTCTGGATGACGGCCGCCATCTCGTCGTCGGTCAGCTGCGGGGTGTCGATCTGCTCGTGCTCCCCGGCGATGCCGCCCGAGATGCAGACCTTGATCAGGTCGGCGCCGTGGCGGATCTGCAGGCGCGTCAGCCGGCGCAGGTCGTCGGCGCCGTCGCCTTCCAGGGCATCCGACTCCCAGCCGTGTCCGCCCGTGCAGCACAGCGCATGACCGGCGGTGTACAGGCGTGGTCCCGCGACGATCCCCGCATCGATGCCACGACGCAGCGCGAAGTCGAGGTAGCGGCTCTCGCCGACCAGGCGCGCGGTGGTCACCCCGGCATGGAGGGTGCGTCGAGCACTGTCCGCCATCACGAGCAGCATGTCCGGGTCGCCCTTGGAGGCGATCTCGGCGCCGGCCGTGCCGGGGAGAGCGAGCCCCAGGTGCACGTGCATGTTGATCAGACCGGGGCTGAGGACGCGCCCCGCCAGGTCGATGACGGGGGCATCGTCGGCGTCGAGTGTGCCGGAAGCCCCGATCGCCGCGATCACTCCGTCGGCGTCGACGAGGATGTCGAGGCCGTCCTGCAGGTTCTCGGAGCGGCCGTCGAAGACGCGGGCTCCGGTGAGAAGGACGCGGCGGTCCTCGCTGATGCTGATCATGATTCTCCTCCTGTGGTGGCGACCGCACCGGTCCCCGCCAGGTCGTCTTCCCTGCCCGGCAGGCGCTTCGTCGTGCCGATCTCGGGGATCGCCTCGATGAGTCGCTGCGTGTAGGGGTGCTGCGCGTGCTGCCACAGCTGTTCGCTGGGCCCACGTTCGATGATCTCTCCTGCGTACATGACCGCGGTCTGATCGGCGATGGCCCGCACCAGCGACAGATCGTGCGAGATGAACAGCATCGCCATCCCCAGCTCGCGGACGAGATCCTGCAGGAGCTCGATGATCTGCGCCGAGGAGAACGCGTCCAGTGCCGTGACCGGCTCGTCCGCGACGACGACGCTCGGCTGCGCGGCGAGCGCCCGAGCGATGGCGAGTCGCTGCCGCTGTCCACCGGAGAACTGCGCGGGATAGCGCGCAGCAGCGGCTTCGTCGAGCCCGACCAGGCGCAGCAGCCGCGAGACCTCGGCTGCTCGGGCGCCCCGGGCGAGTGCGTCGGGAGCGCCGTCCAGAAGCTGAGCCCCGATGGACCGCCGTGGGCTGAGAGAGGCATACGGGTTCTGGAACACCATCTGCAGTCCGCGGTCTCGGCGCGGTCGGCGCCGAGACGTGAGGGGATGCAACGGCTCGCCTTCGAAGCGCACGGTGCCGGAGGTGGGACGGTCGATTCCGACGGCGACCCGGGCGAGCGACGACTTGCCGCACCCCGACTCGCCGACGAGTCCGACGATCTGCCCCGGCTGCACGGTCAGGGACACGCCCTTGACCGCATGCACGGGCGCCGCACCGCGCCGACGGTGCGTGACGACGACGTCGTCGATCTCCAATGCGCTCATCGTGCGCCTCCTCTGTGTGTCCGCTCCGCTGCCAGCGACTGCGCCCGGGACGCGATGAGTGCGCGGGTGTACTCGTGCGACGGCGAGTTGAGGATCTCGTTCGTGGCACCGTGCTCGACGACCGTGCCGTCCTTGAAGATGTACGTCCGATCCGCGATCGCGCTCATGACGCCGAGGTCGTGGGTGATGAACAGCATCGACACCCCCGTCTCCCTGGCCAGGCGGTCGAACAGTCGGAGGATGCCCGCCTGCACCGTCACATCGAGTGCGGTGGTCGGCTCGTCGGCGATCAGCAGTCGGGGCTCGCAGGCCAGCGCGATCGCGATCGCCGCGCGCTGTCGCATCCCACCGGAGAACTGATGCGGATACGCGGTGACGGCCTGATGCGGGTCACGGATGCGAACGAGGTCGAGGAGCTCGACCGCTCGGGCGTCCGCCTGCTTCTGGCTCACCCCCGTGTGGTGGATCAGGTGCTCCGTGATCTGCGTTCCGATGCGCAGGAGCGGGTGCAGTGCGGCGGTCGGGTCCTGGAACACGATCGAGATGCGGTTGCCGCGCACCTCGTTGAGCTCGCGGGTGCTGAGCGTCAGGAGATCGCGCCCCTCGAACATCACGCGCCCGGATGCCGTGGCCCCTTCGGGAAGGATGCCCATCACGGCGGAGGCGGTCATGCTCTTGCCCGAGCCGCTCTCCCCCGCCAGTCCCACGACCTCGCCTTCGCCGATCCGGATGCTCGTGTCGTGCACGAGCTCGAGGGAGCCGTCGGCGGTCGGCATCACGACCGAGAGATCCTCGATCGAGAGCAGTGTCGTGTCGCTCATCGCTTCCTCGCATTCCGTGAGCGCGGATCCAGATAGTCCTGGATCGCATCGCCCAGCAGGTTGAAAGCCATCACGATGGTCAGGATCGCGAGACCGGGGAACAGGCTGATCCACCAGTTGCCGAGGTTCTGGGATCCCAGCGCGATCATCGCGCCCCACTCCGCGGCCGGTGGCCGGGGCCCCAGGCCCAGGAAGGACAGCGCCGCGAGCATCAGGATCGCGTTCCCGAGTTCGATCGTCGCCATGACCAGCGCGGGGCCGGCGCTGTTGGGGATGACGTCCTTGACGAGGGACTTCAGCGTCGTGGATCCGAGCAGGCGGCCGGAGAACACGTACTCCTGCTCGCGAACGCTGAGCACGGAGCTGCGGATGATCCGCGCGTAGAGGGGCCAGGAGACGATCACGAGCGCCAGGACCGCATTGCCGACGCTCGGCCCGAACGCGGCGGCGACGGCCATGGCGAGGATGATCTGCGGGAAGGCCAGCACCAGGTCGGCCACGCGCATCAGGACGTTGTCCACCGCCCTTCCGAAGTAGCCGGCCGCCAGTCCGACGGTGCCGCCGACGAGCAGCGAGAAGACGACGATCGCGAGGGCCAGCGGCAGCGACAGCTGGGTGCCGTAGATGACGCGGCTGAGCACATCGCGGCCCAGGTCGTCGGTCCCCATCCAGTGCGCACCGGACGGAGCCTCCAGGTAGGGTCCGCTCGTCTCGAGGGGATCGTACGGCGCGATGACCGGCGCCAGGATCGCGGCGACGACCCATGCCAGGATCACGCCGAACGAGATCACGGTCACCGGGGTCCAGAACGAGGTTCGCGGCGTGAACCGGCGGTTCCGACGGAAGCCGCGACGACGCGGCGTCTTCGCCACCGCGAGCCGATCGGGGGACAGGATGGTCATTTCGCTCCGATCCGGGGATCCACGATCGTGTACAGCACGTCGACGAGAAGGTTGATCAGCGTGTACACCACGGCGATGAAGAGGGTGACCCCGAGGATCGCCTGGAGGTCGAGGGAGAGCGCGCTCTTGTACGCGTACTGCCCGAGTCCCGGCCAGGAGAGCACCTGCTCCACGAGCACGGCGCCGCCGAGCAGTGACGCGAACATCAGTCCGGACACGGTGAGGACGGGCAGGAGTCCCGCCTTGAAGACATGTCTCCAGGTGATCGTCCGCGGCGGCAGGCCTTTCGCGGTGGCGGCGCGGATGTACTCGGCGTCCAGGACCTCGATCATGGCGGATCTCACGAAGCGCAGGAGACCCGAGACCGAGAGCGCGGTGAGGATGCCGACCGGGAGGATCAGGTGCCAGACCGCGTCCGCGAACACGTCCCACTGCCCCGCGAACAGGGCGTCGAGGCTGTACATGCCGGTGATCGTGGGCGGAGGGTCGTAGTCGTTGCTCAGCCGTCCGCCGTTGGGAACGACGCCCAACGCGTAGAAGAAGACGTACAGCGCGACCAGCGCCAGCCAGAACGGCGGCGTGGAGAGCCCGACCAGGGAGATCCCCCGGATCCCGCCGTCGACAGCCGACCCCTTGCGGGTGGCGGCGATCATGCCGAGCGCCACGGCGATGACGATCGCGAGGATCATCGCGGGCAGCGCGATCTCCAGCGTCGCGGGGATGTACTGCGCCAGGTCCTGCGTGATGGGCCGATGGGTCTGCTGCGAGACGCCGAGGTCACCGTGGAAGAGGTTCACGATGTACCGTCCGTACTGCACCCAGATCGGCTGGTCCAGACCCCACTTGCGCTCGAACGCGGCACGCAGCTCCGGGTCGTCGTACGCCTGCTGCGACAGGTTGGCCGCGGCGGGGTCGCCGGGCACGATGGTCATGAGCGCGAAAGTCACGACGGTGACTCCCCAGAGGAGGATGATCGCGCTGATCAGCCGGCGGCCGATCATCTGCAGGAGAGCGGGCATTGCTCAATCGCCTTCGGTGAGGTGGAGAGGACTGGGAGGTTGGCCGTCCGACAGGAGGAGCGGACGGCCAACCGAGTCGGACTACTTCGCGGTGATGGCCGCGATGTCGACCGTCCAGCCGGCCGGCGTATACGACGCGCCGTCCAGGTTCGAGGTGGCGACGACGATGCCGGCGTTGTTCGCGAGCACGACGTAGGGCGAGGTCTCGTTCATGACCTTCTGCCACTCGACCATCGCCTCGGTACGCCCTTCCGGCGTCACCTCCGCGTTGACGGCGTTGCTGGCCTCGACGGCGCGCGCATCCGCACGGTCCGTGGTCCAGCCGACGCGGAGCGAGGTGGAAGCGCCCGGGGCCATGTTGTTGACGAGCGAGTCCGCGGCGGGGTAGTTCAGACTGTTCGGCGAGAAGTTGATCTCGTTCTTGCCCTCGGACTGCGACTGCAGGAAGACGTTGATCGGCTGCGGCTGGAGCTCGATGTCGATGCCCGCCTTCTTCGCGTCCTGCTGCACCTTGGTCACGATGGTGCCGAGATCGACGCCGCGGTAGGTGATCGCCGGGTAGACGAGGTCGACCTTCGGCGAGCTGATGCCCGCTTCCTCGAGCAACGAGGTGGCCAGATCGATGTCCTGCGGCTGCACATCGGATTCGTCGAGCGCGCCACCGAATGCGGGCGGGACGAGTCCGGCCGCAGCCGTCGCGCCCTCGCCGAACAGCTTCGCGATACCGGCGCCGTCGACGCTGGCACGCAGCGCCGCGACGAACGCCGGGTTGGAGGTGACCTCCGAGACGGCGGGGTCCTGGTTCACGCTGAGGAAGTACGAGGTGTCCGCGACGCCGGAGATCTGCAGGTCGCCCGAGAGCTCGGCAGCCTGGGGTCCGGAGAGATCCAGGGCGATCTCGTCGGCCTTCGCGCGGGAGATCGTGAGCTTCTGGTTCTGCACGTCGACGTTCTGGACGACCACGCGCGAGTAGTCCGGGGCGTCGCCCCAGTAGTCCTTGTTCACCTCGAGCACGACCTTCGAGCTGGAGTCGTAGCTCTTGATCGTGTAGGGACCCGATCCCACGCTGACCTCGTCGAGCTGGGTTCCGACGGTGTCGGTGGAGGCGGCATCGGCGTCGCTGGTCGCACCGAGCTTCTCCGCCTCGGCGGCGTTCAGGATGCTCGCCGCGGGCATCGCGAGGACGACCGGGACGTTCGGGTTCGGCGTCGGGCTGGTGACCACGACGGTGTCCTCGCCCTCGGCAGCGAATGTCAGGTCCGCGACGGTCTGGGAGGAGGAACCCTGCAGGTTCTGCAGGCGGGTGAGGCTGAACACGACGTCGTCAGCGGTGACCGCCGACCCGTCGGAGAATGTGGCTTCCGGGTTGAGCGTGAAGGTCCATGTGGTGCCGTCCTCGGACTGCTCCCACTTCGAGGCCAGCTCGGGCTTGACGGTCGTGACGTCGGACCCTTCGTACGTGACGAGCGTCTCGTACAGCGCGTGGACGATGATGTTCCCGGTCTGCTCGTAGACGAGGCCCGGGTCCAGGGTCTTCAGGACGAAGGAGGTGTCGACCGTGAGGGTGCCCCCACCGCCGGACGCCGCATTGTTCGATGAGGCTGAACAACCGGCGAGGGCCAGGGCCGCCACGACGAGGGAGGACGCTACTGCTAGGGGTTTCGCGAAGGAGGAGTTCATCGTCGATACTTCCTGTGATCATGGGGGGAGAAACGCAGTAGAGTTCTGGGAAGTTGATCCGGTGGCTCGCGCGTTCGGGAACGGATTTCAATCTGATCGAGATTTTCAATCCGATTAAAAGATACAATCACATCGAAATCGAACATGCAACAACGCATCGTTCGAAGGAAGGACCGATGGACCACGTGCTCGGCGAACGTCTCAAATCACTCAGGGCCGCGAAGGGACTGACTCTCCGGCAGCTCTCCGATCTCTCCGGCCTGTCGGTCAGCATGCTCAGCCAGATCGAGAGCGGCTCGGCCGACCCGAGCCTCGGTTCGCTGCGAAAGCTCGCGCAGGTGTTCGAAGCGTCGATCGCCACGCTGTTCAGCGATCCGGACGCGCCGAACGTGTCCGTGAGCCGGCCGGGCGATCGCCACCGTCTCAGCGGCTCGGACGCCGGTTTCGTCTACGAGCGGCTGACGCCGGGGCGCGGCGATCTGGAGGTGCTGATGGCCGACGTCCCTCCCGGTGCCGCGAGTTCGGCACTCCCCTGGGGGCACCCCTCCACGGAGTGCACGTTCGTGATCAGCGGCGAGCTCTCCGTCGAGATCGCCGGGGAGACGTACGTGATCGTCGGAGGCGAATCGATCACCTTCGATTCTCGTCAGCCGCATCGCTACTTCAACGCGAGCGATGCGACGACCTCGATCGTCGTCTCGGTCACTCCGCCGTCCCCCTGACGGCCCTCACGGCAGGTCGGGCATCGCCCCCCGTACAGACGAAGAAGCCCGCCACCCCGGAAAGGGGCGGCGGGCTTCTTCGTGAGCGAGGTCCTTACTCGGACTTCTTCTCGACAGCGTCCTCGGCGGCAGCCTCGGCTGCTTCGCCCTCGGCCTGCGACTCGGCGCCAGCGGTCTCCTCAGCAGGAGCCTCCTCGACGGGAGCCTCCTCAGCGGGAGCCTCCTCGACGACCTCGGCCGGCTTCTCAGCCTTCTCGGCCTTCGGAGCGGCGGCCTTCTTGGTCGACTTCGCCTTCGGGGTGACGGGCTCGAGGACGAGCTCGATCACGGCCATCGGAGCGTTGTCGCCCTTGCGGTTGCCGACCTTCGTGATGCGGGTGTAGCCACCCTCGCGCTCGGCGACGAGCGGCGCGATCTCGGAGAACAGGATGTGCACGACTTCCTTGTCACCGATGACCGACAGCACGCGACGACGCGCGTGCAGGTCGCCACGCTTGGCGAAGGTGATCAGACGCTCGGCGAGCGGACGAAGGCGCTTGGCCTTGGTCTCGGTCGTCTTGATCGACTTGTGGGTGTAGAGCGCCGCCGCGAGGTTGGCAAGCATGAGGCGCTCGTGTGCGGGGCCGCCTCCGAGGCGGGGACCCTTAGTGGGCTTGGGCATAATCGTCTAACTCCTGGTCAGAAAGGTCGGGTATCAGAAGGACTCGTCTTCGCTGCCGCCGTAGAAGTGGGCGCCGTCGAAACCGGGCACCGAATCCTTGAGCGACAGACCGAGCGAGATGAGCTTGTCGCGCACCTCGTCGACCGACTTCTGGCC
>Ga0160430_100312_pt1 | contig 32207 bp, 32 predicted proteins | sample HID1971I_E0MG_FD_108274 | JGI IMG/M metagenome (GOLD analysis project Ga0160430, IMG submission 108274) | Enriched millipede-associated microbial communities from UW Madison campus, WI, USA - HID1971I_E0 MG | ecosystem: Host-associated > Arthropoda: Insects > Digestive system > Unclassified ...
ATGTTTGCCACGTGTGGACGCTTTCTGTACAGGAGTGTTCGGAATGCCGGCAGCAGAAGAGGGCTGCTGCACAGCGGTCGTGAGGGAAGAACCCACACGCAAGCCAAGAGTCGAGTCTACCAGCAGACGGGGTGCTCGCGCGAAACGGCACCGAGAATGCGAGACTCGGTCGCGCTTTCGATGGTACCGGGTGCAGAATCATCACTATCCCGACACTGATGTCAAGGAGCCACATGACCCCCGAACCCGTTCGTCCGTCCGCGCCCTCCGGGCTCCGCTGGTCGGCCGCGACCTCCGCCTTCCAGATCGAGGGGTCGCGCCCCAACGGGGAGACCGGACGATCCATCTGGGACGACTTCCTCGAAAGGCCGGGCGCGATCGTCGACGGGTCGACGGCGGACCCCGCGTGCGACAGCTACCGGCATCCGGAGGCGGACGTCGATCTCGCCGCCGGCCTCGGGCTCGATCGCTACCGGTTCTCGATCCCCTGGGCGCGCGTGCAGCCGGATGGCCGCGGGCAGGGGGACGGAGGTGCGCTCGATCACTACTCGCGACTGGTCGACCGTCTCCTCGACGCCGGCGTCACTCCGTTCCCCACGCTCTTCCACTGGGAGATGCCGAGCGAGATCGAGGCCGACGGAGGCTGGCTCGCGCGCGACACGGCGGAGCGCTTCGCCGACTACACGGAGATCGTGGCCGGCCGCCTCGGCGACCGCGTCGCGCACTGGTACACGCTGAACGAGCCGGCGATGACGACGCTGCAGGGGTATGCCGTCGGTGCTCTCGCGCCGGGGAAGCAGTTGCTCTTCGGCGCGCTGCCGACCGCCCACCACCAGCTGCTGGCGCATGCCCGCGCGGCCGCCGTGCTGCGTGCACGGGGCGCCACCGCGGTCGGACTCGTCAACAACCACACGTGGGTCCTGCCGCTGCATGACTCGGCCGAGGACCAGCAGGCCGCCGCGATCTACGACCTCATCCACAATCGGGTCTTCAGCGAGCCGCTCCTCGCGGGCGCCTATCCCGACCTGGAGGCGCTGGGACTGCCGCCGATGCCGGTGCTCGACGGTGACCTCGCCGCCATCGGGGGTTCGATCGACTTCTACGGCATCAACTTCTACAACCCGACGACGGTCACCGCGGCCGCGGCGGAGAGTCCGATCCCGTTCGACATCGTGCCGACCCCGGGCGTGCCTGTCACGGGCTTCGGCCCGGAATGGCCGATCATGCCCGAGGCACTGCGCGATCTCCTCGTGGACCTGCTCGCGCGGCACCCGCACCTGCCGCCGGTGATCATCGGAGAGAACGGCGCGTCCTTCCCGGAGCCGGAGCGGGCGACCAGGGTCGAGGATGCCGATCGGATCGCGTACCTGTCCGGACACATCGCCGCCGTCGGGGAGGCGATCGACGCCGGCGTGCCGATCGAGGAGTACACGGTGTGGTCGCTCCTGGACAACTGGGAGTGGGCGGACGGATACACCCAGCGGTTCGGTCTCGTGCACGTCGATTTCGAGACGGGGCAGCGAACGCCCAAAGCCTCGTACGACTGGTACCGGGAGCTGATCACGAGCTCGCGCGCCGCGACGACCGAGACGACCGAGACGACCGTGACGGAGGGGACGCGATGACCGAGGTGGCGGGGACCCGCACGGTGCGGGTGGGTGCGCGATGGATGTCGCTGTTCACCCTGGCCTGGCTCGCGATCTGGACGGTGCAGCTGACGCCCGTCCAGTTGCTCCTGCCGCTGCAGCTCGACACGCCGGAGGACGACTGGATCCGCGGAGTCGTGTCGTCCGGGCTCGTGCTGGGGATCGGCGGACTCGCGGGCATCATCGCGGGACCGGCATCGGGAGCGCTCTCCGACCGTGTGGCCGCGGGGCGGCACCGTCGTCGTCCGTGGGCGATCGGCGGCGTCCTGCTGACGGCCGTCTGCCTCGTTCTCACGGGCTATGCCGACGGCCCGTGGGCCGTCGGCGCGGGGTGGGTGGGCGTGTCGATCGGCGTCGCCGTCTCCTCTGCGGCCTTCACGGCGCTCATCGCCGATCAGCTGCCGTCGACGCAGCGGGGTGCCGCCTCCGCTGCGGTCGGGTCGAGCCAGGCCGTCGGGATCGTCGTCGGTGTCGGCCTCGTGGTGCTCCTCGGCCTCGGCATCCGCGAGGGGTATCTGCTCCTCGCCGCGGTGATCGCCGTCGTCGGCACCGTCACCGCCCTGCTGCTGCCCGATCCGCCGAGCACCGAGGCGATGCGCCCGAAGCCCGTCGGACGCCGTCGCCTCGCCTCGCTGCGTGACCGTGACTTCGCCTGGATGCTGTCCGGCCGCCTGGTGACGAACATCGGCAACGCGCTCGGGACGGCCCTCTTCCTGTTCTTCCTGCTGCACGGGCTCGGCCAGCCGAACGCGGTCGCGCAGGACAACCTGCTGCTGCTGATCATCGTCTACACGGTCTTCGTGGTGATCGCCTCGGTGGTCACGGGGCTGGTGTCGGACCGCACCGGGAACCGCCGCACGCTCACCGTGGCCGCGACCGTCGTCCAGGCGGCGTCCGGCGTGGCGATCGCGCTCGTGCCGACGTTCGAGATGACGATGGTGGCCGCCGCGCTGATGGGACTCGGCTACGGCGCCTTCTCGACCGTGGGACTCGCCTTCGCCGCCGATCTGCTCCCCGATGAGCAGGACCACGCGCGGGACCTCGGCATCGTCAACGTCACGGCCGCGCTCGGGCAGCTGATCGGGCCCGTCCTCGGCGCGGGACTGGTCGCGCTCGTCGGCGGCTTCTGGCTCGTCTTCGTCGCCGCCGCGGTGCTGTCGCTCGTGGGAGGAGTGCTCACCGCGTTCGCGCGTCAACCCGCGCGGTCATGAGTCGGTTGCGTCCTGCTCCACCGTCGCGATCGCGAGCCGCAGCACCGCGTTGAAGATCGGCGGTCGCATCGCCGTGACCAGATGCGTCGTGCGCGGCACGATGACCAGCTCTGCGTGCGGGGCGAGTCGTCGGAACAGGGATTCGTTCAGGCGCAGCTGGTCGTACTGACCGTTCACGAACCAGAGCGGAACCGTGATGCGGGGGAGGGCGGCGGCGATGTCGAGGGCGGCGAGGCTGCGCAGCGCGGCATCCTGCGTGTCCAGCGCGTAGCCGCCCGCGGCGAAGTCCGACCGGGTCTCCTCGGGGATCGTCGCCTCGAGGATCCGTCCGGTGAGCCACATCCCCCGGTCGGGGAGCGCGTCGACGGCGCGGGTGAAGAGTCGGTAGGCGGCCAGCCCCGCGCCGTGGGGGAGCGAGGTGCAGGAAGCGGCGATCAGTGCGGCCACCGGGGGCTGCTGGGCGCCGCCGACGTAGGCGAGGCACAGCAGTCCGCCCATCGAGTGCCCGACGAGCACGACGGGTCCGTGCTCGGCCGCGGCGCGGACGGCGACGTCGATCGTGTGCAGCGCCTCGTGGAGCGTGAAGTCCTCGGCCATCCGGGTGCCGTGTCCCGGGAGATCGACGGCGGTGGATGCATAGCCGTGCGCATCGAGGTAGCTGAGCTGGGCTCGCCACATCGTGGACGAGGTGCGGATGCCGTGGACGAGGACGATCTGGGCGCTCACGCGTTCAGCCTAGAACCCGTGCCTGTGCCCGCACCTCTCGTCGCTCACCCGATCAGACGCCGCTCACCCGATCAGACGCGCAGTGGTGATTCCCAGCGCCACCGCGACCGCCAACGCGACCATCGGCCACCACACGACGCGCACGGAAGGGCGATCGCCGCGGTCGGCAGGGCGACCGACCTCGTCGCGAGCCTGCTCGATGGCTTCGACCACCCCGACGAACGCGCGGTTGCGCGGTGGCTTCGGGGTGTCCGGATCGCTGCGGGCGGGGCGCACCGTGGGCGAGCCCCAGGCGCGGATCACGGTGCCGTCCCTCAGCGTGATGACGAGCTGGTAGCGCACGTGGAGGTCGGCGATCTCGCGCCAGGGGAGCGCGTGCGTCCGGACGATGTTGACCACGGTCAGTCCGGACGGTTCGACGATCAGGCAGGGCCGGATGAGCAGCCCCCAGCACACGAGCAGCAGCGCACACATCCAGGGCAGCGCCAGCAGGATCGTCGACCACTCGGCGCGCACGGCCGCATCGAGCAGCATGTACGCGAAAAGCGCGGCCAGCACACCGCTGATCCACCATCCGGACGCACCGCGGATGACGATGCGGTCGGCGCTGCGCGTGCTCACTCGACTCTCCGCGTCACGCGGGCTGCAGGATTTCCTGCTCCGCCCAGTGGCAGGAGACGTCGCGTCCCTCGACCGTGCGCAGCTCCGGGGACCTGGTCTCGCACTCGGCCTGCTGCTCGGGAGGAAGGATCGCGTACAGCGGGCACCGCTTGCGGAACGCGCATCCCGTGATCGACTCCGTCGGCGACGGCAGGTCTCCGGAGAGGAGGATGCGTTCGCGCGAGCGTTCGATCTGCGGATCGGGGATGGGCACGGCCGACAGCAGCGCACGGGTGTACGGGTGACGCGGATTCTCGAAGATCGCGTCCGCGTCGCCGTACTCGATGATCCGCCCGAGGTACATGACAGCGACGTCGTCGGCGATGTGGCGCACGACGGCGAGGTCATGGGCGACGAAGAGGTACGAGAGCCCGAGCTGCTGCTTGAGGTCTTCGAGCAGGTTGATCACACCGGCCTGCACCGAGACGTCCAGGGCCGAGACGGGCTCGTCGAGGACGAGGATCTTCGGCTCGACGACGAGCGCGCGTGCGATGCCGATGCGCTGACGCTGGCCACCGGAGAACTCGTGCGGGTACCGCTGCGCGTAGCTCGGTTCGAGTCCGACGAGTTCGAGCATGCGGCGCACGCGGCGGGAGATCTCCTTCGCGGGCACGTCGTGCACCGTGAGCGGTTCGCCGATGAGCTCCTCGACCGTCATGCGGGGGTCGAGCGACGCCGCCGGGTCCTGGAACACGATCTGGATGTCCGTCCGGAGCGCGCGGCGCTCGGAGGGCGACAGCGACGCGGTGTCGATGCCGTTGACGGCGATGCGCCCGGACTGGGGCTTGGCGAGCTCCATGACCTCCATGACGGTGGTCGACTTGCCGCAGCCCGACTCCCCGACGAGGCCCAGGGTCTTGCCGCCCTGCAGCGAGAAGCTGACGCCGTCGACGGCACGCACGGTGCCGACGCGGCGACGGAAGACCGTGCCCTTGGTGAGGGGGAAGTGCCGCTTGACGTCCTCGACCTCGAGGACCGTGCCGCGCGTCTCGACCTCGCGCACGATCTCCTCGACCGGTGCGGGCGGGGAGAACACCTGATCGCGGGGGAGCCGACCGTCGACGATCTCCTCGGAGCGGATGCACGCGGCGGACTGCAAGGGAGCGACGGGCACGAGCTCCGGCTCGATGTCGTGGCACGCCGAGATGACGGCGGGGCAGCGATCGGCGAACGGGCAGCCCTTCGGCACCTCGGTGAGCAGCGGGGGACGCCCTTCGAGGGGCACCAGACGCGCGGAGCGGTTGTCGACCATGTTCGGCATCGAACGCAGCAGACCGATCGTGTACGGCATGGCCGGGCGAGCGAAGAGCTCGTCGACGGGCGCGGTCTCGACGATGCGGCCCGCGTACATGACGGCGACGCGATCCGCGTTGCCGGCGACGACGCCGAGGTCGTGGGTGATGAGGACCACGGCGGCGCCGGTGATGTCCTTGGCGGTCTGGAGCACATCCAGGATCTGCGCCTGGATGGTGACGTCGAGGGCGGTCGTCGGCTCGTCGGCGATGATCAGCTTCGGGTCGTTCGCGATCGCGATGGCGATCATCGCGCGCTGACGCATTCCTCCGGAGAACTCGTGCGGGAACGACTTCACCCGCCGCCGCGGCTCCGGGATGCCGACGATGTCGAGCAGCTCGATCGCCCGGGCGTCGAGCGCCTGGGCGCTGAGGCCCGGCTGGTGCAGCTTGAGGCCCTCGATGATCTGCTGGCCGATCGTGTAGACCGGCGTCAGCGCGGAGAGCGGGTCCTGGAACACCATCGCGATGTCGGAGCCGCGCATCTTCGACAGCTGGCGGTCGGAGGATCCGAGGAGCTCCTTGCCGTCGTAGGTGATCGATCCCGTGACGTTGGCGGTGCTCGGGAGCAGGCCCATGACGGCCATCGACGACACGGACTTGCCCGAACCGGACTCGCCCACGATCGCGAGGAACTCGCCGCGGTTGACCTCGTAGCTCACGCCGCGCACCGCGTGCACGGTGCGGGCCTTCGTCTCGAAGGTGACATTGAGGTCGCTGACGCGAAGCAGAGGTTCAGGCACGGTTGTTCTCCGAGGTCGGGTCGACGGCGTCACGCAGTGCATCTCCGAGCAGACTCGAGGCGAGCACAGTGGCGACGAGGAGGATCGCCGGTGGGATGAAGAGCCAGGGGCGGGTGGTGGCGGCCGCGCTTCCCGCGGCGAGCAGCGTGCCCAGGGACACGTCGGGGGGCTGGATGCCGAAGCCGAAGTAGCTCAGCGTCGTCTCCGCGAGGATCGCCGCGCCGACACCCAGGGTCGCATCGATGATCAGCAGCGAGGCGACGTTGGGGAGGATGTGGCGGCGGATGATCGTGAATCCGCCGACGCCCATGAACCGCGCGGCCTTGACATAGTCGCGCTCGCGCAGCGACATGGTCTGACCGCGGATGACGCGGGCGAGCACCATCCAGCCGAACAGCGGGAGGAACACGACCAGGGCGACCCAGGCGAGGTTCTTGAACAGCGGGCTAAGCAGCACGAGGATGTAGAAACTCGGCAGCACCAGGAGCAGGTCGATGATCCAGACGATCACGCGGTCCCAGACCCCGCCGACGTATCCGGCGATGGCGCCGACCACACCGGCGATGATGGCCGTGAGCGGACCGACGATCAGACCGATGAGCAGCGACTTCTGGAGGCCGGCCATCGACTGGGCGAAGATGTCCTGGCCGATGGTGTCGGTGCCGAACCAGTGCTCGAGGCTGGGCCCCTTGTTGAACGACAGGTAGTCCTGGTCCGTCGCGGACCACGGGTACAGCAGCGGTCCGACGTAGGCGAGCAGGAACATCAGGACGAGCACGCTCGCACCGATCCAGGCGCGCTTCGTGGAGAAGGTGCGCTTGAGGATCAGCCGCCAGCGCGGGAGAGAGGGAGACTCGTCGTTCTCCGGCTCGAGCGGCGGAGCGTCGAGCTGCGTGGGATCGAGCGTCATGTCACATCCTCACTCGAGGGTCGAGGGCCGCGTACAGGACGTCGGCCAGCGTGCCCGCGATGAGCACGAGGATCGCGGCGAACAGGATGGAGCCCGTCGCTGCGTTGATGTCGTTGTTCGACACGGAGTCGATGAGGTACTCGCCCATTCCGTGCCAGCTGAAGATCTTCTCGGTCACGGCCGCGCCCGTCAGGATGGTGCCGAACGAGTAGGCGAAGAACGTCGACATCGGGATCAGGGCGACGCGCACGCCGTGGCGCATGATCGCAGCTCCGCGGGTGCGCCCCTTCGCGCGGGCGGTCCGGATGAAGTCCGACGAGAGCACATCGAGCATCGCGCTGCGCTGGTACCGCGAGTACGAGGCCGCGGCGGTCACGGTGAGCGCGATGGTGGGCAGCAGCAGATGCGCTATTCGATCGCCTAACACCGGCCAGAAGCCGGTGACCCCGACGCTGTATTCACCCGTGAAGTTGATGAGCTGCTGACCGGCGGCGTTGTTGAGCCAGGTGGCGCCGATCATGAGCACGACCGCGATGACGAAGATCGGGGTGGCGAGGATCGTGAACGAGGCGTAGGTGATGACCTGGTCGCTCGCCCGGTACTGCCGGATGGCTCCCCACACGCCGAGGAGGATGCCGAAGACGGCGCCGAGGATGGAGCCGATGATGAGCAGTCGCAGGCTGGTGCCGGCGCGCTCGAAGATGTCGGCCGTGACCTGGGTGCCGCGGGTGGAGACGCCGAGGGAGCCGGTCGTGACGAACTGGACGAGCCAGTCCATCATCCGCTGCAGCAGGGAGACATCGGGGTTGGCGCCGATCTTGTCGAGCGCCGCGTCGATGGTGGACTGCGGGACCGGGGGATTCTTGCCGAGGAACCGTGCCGCCGGCTGAAGAGTGGTGGAGACGAGTGCGTAACCGGCCAGCGTGGCGATGACGGTGAGGATGAGATAGTTCACCAATCGCTTGGCGATGAATCCGATCATGGAGCTCCTTCGGCGCGGGATCGCCGCGCACCCGACGTCTGTTGCGGCCTGGCTACTCTAGGCACGCCCAGGCCGTCTGTCCAAAACACCGCCGTGTCTTCGTCGACCGCGGTGAGCTGACTGTTCAGCCTCCTCATCGTGCCATGTCTGTCGGAGTCGGACGTGCACGACACCGATTGAACGACAACTACATAACGATCCGGACAACACGCACGTGACATGTCGGTATGCGGGGTGATCATCGATGGTGTTGCTCCGTAGCCGGTCGCGGCCTTCGCCTCCCGGTTCGGACGAGTCCTGTGCAGTTGCACGAAACGACAGAAGGGGGAGATCGATGAAGTCGAGCTCCAAGAAGTGGGCGGCTCTCGCCGGTATCGCCAGCGTCGCGCTGGTGATGACCGCGTGCGCGCCCGGCACGACCGGGGGAGACAAGGGCGGCAGTGAGTCGCCGTCGGCGCTTCCGGCCACGGGTTGGGTCGCCGCAGACCGCGACGCCATCAAGGACGGCGGGACGCTGAACCTCCCGCTCGACGAGACCCCGGCGAACTGGAACCTGTACAACCTCGATTCCGGCACCGTCGACGACAACACCATCTCGAGCCTCTTCCTGCCCGGATTCGTCGTCGTCACCGAGGACGGCAGCTGGGAAGCCGACCCGAACTACGCGACCTCGGTCGAGCTCAAGAGCGAAGACCCCCAGGTCGTCGAGGTCAAGGTCAACCCCGACGCGGTCTGGTCCGACGGCACGGCCATCGGCGTGCAGGACTTCCAGGGCATGTTCAACGCCCTGAACGGCAAGAACGAGGCGTACGCGCCGACGTCGACCAACGTCTGGTCCGACATCGAGTCCGTCGAGGCCGGCGAGAACGACCAGGACGTGCTGATCACGTTCGCGAACAAGAACGCGGACTGGCCGTCGATCCTCTCGGGCATCTACCCCCGCTGGCTCACGGCGACGCCGGAGAGCTTCAACACGGCGTGGGCGACCGGTCCCTTCGCTCCTGACGGTTCGACCTACGTCTCCGGCGGCGCGTTCGTCGTGAGCAAGTTCGACCCGACGGGCAAGACGATCACCTTCGAGCCGAACGACAAGTGGTGGGGCGACAAGCCGAAGCTCGACACCATCAACTTCAAGGCGACGGACCGCTCGACGGTCGGCCAGGCGTTCGCCAACAAGGAGTTCGACGCGGTTCCGATCAACTCGAGCGTCGACACGCTCGAGTCGGCGAAGGCCCGCTCCGACTCGTCGATCCTGAGCTCGAAGGGTGTGACGTACAGCCACGTCACGCTCAACGGAACCGCCGGCGTCTTCCAGGACGTCGAGGTGCGTCAGGCATTCGCGAAGTCGCTCGACCGTCAGATCATGGCGCAGGCCGTCATCGAGCCGCTGGGCGTCGAGCCCGAGGTCCTCAACAACCTGATCTTCCTCAACGGCCAGAACGGCTACGAGGACGACAGCGCGGACATCGCGTTCGACATCGACGCCGCCAAGAAGCAGCTGGAGGACGCCGGCTGGGTCGAGGGTGACAAGGGCATCCGCGAGAAGGACGGCAACAAGCTGACCGTCCGCCTCGTGATCCCCTCGGAGACCCCGAACTCGGCGATCCTCTCGCAGCAGATCCAGCCGATGGCCGCCAAGGCGGGCTTCGACGTCAAGATCGACACGGTTCCGTCGGCGGACTTCTTCACGAAGTACATCACGACGCAGACCCGTGACTTCGAGGCGACGATCTTCGCGTGGCAGGGTACGCCGTACCCGATCTCGTCGACGGAGTCGATCTTCAACCCGGCCGACTCGGGGCAGAACTTCCCCGGTGTCGCGGACGAGCGTCTGGACGACCTCTGGACGAAGGCGAACGCCGAGCTCGACGTGGATGCACGTCTCGACATCGCGAAGGAGATCGACAAGATCATCATGAGCGAAGCTGTGACGATCCCGCTGGCGGCACGTCCGAACCAGTACGCGGTCGCCAAGGGCGTCGTGAACTACGGTCCCTCGCAGTTCGAGTCGGTCACCGGCACGAACCACTGGGAGAACGTGGGCTGGGCCAAGTAAGCCCGATCCACTCCCCAGAATGGGCGGTCCCTCCGGGGGCCGCCCATTCTGCTACCCGGCCGACGGCGGCGAGTCGGGCATTCGTGCCCGGTCACCGTAGAATCGAGGAGACATGTCCCCACGCGCTCTCACTCCGCTTCAGCCTGCCTCGACGCCGGCTGCGCAGATCCGTAACTTCTGCATCATCGCCCACATCGATCACGGCAAGTCGACCCTCGCCGACCGCATGCTCCAGATCACCGGCGTGGTCTCGGATCGCGACATGCGGGCGCAGTACCTCGACCGCATGGACATCGAGCGCGAGCGCGGCATCACGATCAAGAGCCAGGCCGTCCGCATGCCCTGGGAGCTCGACGGGCAGACGGTCGCGCTGAACATGATCGACACCCCCGGTCACGTCGACTTCACCTACGAGGTCTCCCGCTCGCTCGCGGCCTGCGAGGGCGCGATCCTGCTCGTGGACGCGGCGCAGGGCATCGAGGCCCAGACGCTGGCGAACCTCTACCTGGCGCTGGAGAACGACCTCCACATCATCCCGGTGCTGAACAAGATCGACCTCCCGGCGGCCGACCCGGAGAAGTACGCCAAGGAGCTGGCGTCGCTCATCGGCGGCAAGCCGGAGGACGTGCTGCGGGTCTCGGGCAAGACCGGCGTCGGGGTGGAAGACCTCCTCGACCGGCTGGTCCGGGACATCCCGGCCCCGACGGGCGACGCCGATGCGCCGGCACGCGCGATGATCTTCGACTCGGTCTACGACGCCTACCGCGGCGTCGTCACCTACGTGCGCATGGTGGACGGCAGCCTCTCGCCGCGCGAGCGCATCCAGATGATGTCGACCGGCGCGAACCACGAGGCCCTCGAGGTCGGCGTGTCGAGCCCCGAGCCGACCCCGACCAAGGGTCTCGGCGTCGGCGAGGTGGGCTACCTCATCACCGGCGTGAAGGACGTGCGTCAGTCGAAGGTCGGCGACACGATCACCACCTCGCGGAAGCCGGCCTCCGAGGCCCTTCCCGGCTACACCGACCCGAAGCCGATGGTCTTCTCGGGTCTGTACCCCATCGACGGCAGCGACTATGCGGAGCTGCGCGAGGCGCTCGACAAGCTGAAGCTCTCCGACGCCTCGCTCGTGTACGAGCCGGAGACCTCGGTCGCGCTCGGCTTCGGCTTCCGCTGCGGGTTCCTCGGACTGCTGCACCTCGAGATCATCACCGAGCGCCTGGCCCGCGAGTTCAACCTCGACCTCATCACGACCGCGCCCAGCGTGATCTACGAGGTGCTCACGAGCGACACCGGCGAGACGGTCACCGTCACCAATCCGAGCGAGTACCCCGACGGGCGCATCGGCTCGGTGTCGGAGCCGATGGTCAAGGCCGCCATCCTGCTGCCGAAGGACTACGTCGGCACCGTGATGGAGCTGTGCCAGTCCCGTCGCGGGACGCTGCTCGGCATGGAGTACTTCTCGGAGGAGCGCGTCGAGCTGCGCTACAACATGCCCCTCGGCGAGATCGTGTTCGACTTCTTCGACCAGCTGAAGTCGAAGACGCAGGGCTATGCCTCGCTCGACTACGAGCCCTCCGGCCAGCAGGAGGCCGACCTGGTGAAGGTCGACATCCTCCTCCAGGGCGAGAAGGTCGACGCGTTCAGCTCGATCGTGCACCGTGACAAGGCCTACGCCTACGGCACGATGATGGCCGAGCGCCTGCGCAAGCTCATCCCTCGCCAGCAGTTCGAGGTGCCGATCCAGGCGGCGATCGGCGCCCGGATCATCGCTCGCGAGACCATCCGCGCGATCCGCAAGGACGTGCTCGCCAAGTGCTACGGCGGTGACATCACGCGTAAGCGCAAGCTCCTCGAGAAGCAGAAGGAGGGCAAGAAGCGCATGAAGATGGTCGGTCGCGTCGAGGTCCCCCAGGAGGCGTTCATCGCGGCGCTCTCCGGCGACGTCGAGGGCAAGGACAAGAAGTAGCGGCACCTGCTCGCGCCCGGGGATGTGACTCCGCGCGGCGCGTGGGGGTGTTCGCTCAGGTAACGCGAAGTAGGGTGGAAGTCATGCGGCGCGGGACTTTCCGAGACGACACGGTGGACTATGCGGCCGTGGGTGCGACCCATGCTCCGGATCTGATGCAGTACCCGCCGGAGCGCAGCATCCCGGCGGAGGAATCCTGGCGGATCGGCAGCGGGCTCGAGAGGTTCCAGACCGCCGGAGAAGCACTTCTCTCCTGGACGGCGCAGCGTGCCGCCGGTCTGTCCGTCGAAGACGTGCGCCCCGCTCCGGGACCCGCCTACGCCGGGGTCAGCTTCGACGCCGAGGGCAACGCGATCGCGCCGAGCAAGCGCGACGTCGAACAGCGATACGACGCCGAGGGCATGCCGTTCGTCGGCGCGGGTATGACCCTGCACCTGCGCGGTCGGATCGGCGGGATGCGGGCGGACTCCGAGCTCCGGGTGATCTCGGTCACGGAGGAGAAGCGGCGCATCGGCTTCGTGCTCGGCACCGTCGGCGGATCCGTCGTCAGCGGCGAGGAGTCCTTCGACGTCGACTGGCGTGAGGACAACGACGAGGTGTGGTTCACGGTCCGCGCCTTCGACGCGCCGAACGGACTCCTGTACCGCGCGGTGCCCGCGCTCGTGAAGCGTCGCCGTCGCGAGCTGTTCGCACGCTATCTCCGCGCGATCTCCCCGCTGTACGCGACGCCCGTCTGATGGCGGGACCGCTTCCCCTCGGAGACCCCGCGCCGACGGACGGGCACCTGCCCGTCGACCTCCCGATCGACACGAGCGTGCCGTTCTCGGCGTACCTGCACATTCCCTTCTGCACCGTGCGCTGCGGATACTGCGACTTCAACACCTACACGTCGACCGAGCTCCGCGGCGCGAAGCAGGAGGACTACGCCTCGACGCTGATCTCCGAGATCGCCCTCGCGCGCCGAGTGCTCGGCGACGCCGGAGCCCTGCGTCCGATGGACACGGTCTTCTTCGGCGGAGGCACGCCGACCCTCCTTCCCGCGGGCGATCTCGCACGCATGCTCGAGGCGGCGACGTCGGCGTTCGGCCTGGCCGAGGGAGCGGAGGTCACGGTCGAGGCGAATCCCGACACGGTGACGCCCGCGGTGGCGCGAACGCTGGCCGCGGCCGGAGTCACGCGGATGTCGGTCGGCATGCAGTCGGCTGTGCCGCACGTGCTGGCCGCCCTCGACCGCACTCACCGTCCGGAGAACGTGCGCACCGCCGTCGCTGCGGCGAAGGACGCGGGTCTCGCGGTCAGCGTGGACCTGATCTACGGGGCGCCGGGGGAGTCGCTGGCCGACTGGGAGACCTCTCTCGATGCCGCGCTCGCCCTCGAGTCCGACCACATCTCCGCCTACGCGCTCATCATCGAGGACGGCACGAAGCTCGCCCGACAGATCCGTCGCGGCGAGGTCCCGACCCCCGACGACGATCTGCAGGCCGACATGTACGAGCTGGCGGACGCGCGTCTCGCCGCCGGCGGATTCGACTGGTACGAGGTCAGCAACTGGGCCCGCACGCCCGAGCAGCGCTCCCGGCACAACCTCGCCTACTGGCGCGGGAGCGACTGGTGGGGCTTCGGTCCCGGAGCGCACAGCCACATGGCCGGGTTGCGCTGGTGGAACGTGAAGCACCCGGCGGCGTACGCGCAGCGGCTCGCGGCATCCGAATCCCCGGCCGCGGGGACGGAGCGACCGGACGACGAGTCGCGCACGCTCGAGCGCATCCTGCTGCTCAGCCGCATCCGCGAGGGGATCGCCGTCGAGGAGGTCCCGGTCTCGAATCGGAGCCGCGTCGCCGGACTGATGGCCGACGGGCTCGTCGACCCGGTGGCCGCGGTAAAGGGGCGCATCCAGCTGACCCTGCGCGGACGGCTCCTCGCCGACGCGGTGGTGCGCGAGCTCACCGACTGAGCGCGCTCCGCCTCAGCCGGGGAGCAGATCCATCCCGGCGGTCCGCCGCTGCGGCACGGTCGTGCTGTCCGTGTCGAACAGACGCGTCAGCCGCCCGCTTCCGTACGCGGGCCAGCCGGGGTCGCCCTGGGTGACGAAGCGCACCCAGGCCGCGTTCATCTCGCGGGCGAGCTCCCGCGGCGCGTCCGGTCCGGCCATGCGCCTCGCCTCCTCATCGCCGAGGCGGTCGAAGACGAATCCCAGTTCCAACGCGTGCGCGGCGCGCAGATCCCGCACCGGGCTCGGCCAGGCGAACTCGTAGACGTGGGTGGTCTCCGGTCGCGCGGCGGCGACGCGGCTCAGCGGCGCGCGCAGCATCATGTCCGTCACGAGCTGCCCGAACACCTCGCCGGTGCCGGCCCCCGGGAACGCGCGGCGGTACGCGGAGACCGCTCGGCGCGGGATCCGCGAGAGGAGCCGGGCCGCCTGCAGCTTGAGCTCGCTGATCCCGGCGAGAGCCTCCGGCGGGAACCAGAGCCGGTATTCATCGGTGTTGCTGCCGATCAGCAGCGGCGTGTCGATCCCGCCGAGCACCTCATGCGGGGAACGCGGGAGGCTGTCGGGGTCGATCGCGAACTGGAACCCGGGTGCCCCGCCGAGAGGGGAGGACCCCGCCGACTGCGCCTTCCGGGCATCGAGCAGCTGCTCGGGCGTGAGGGCGGCGAACGCGTCGCGATCGGCCCGCACACCGAGCCGCTTCGCGAGCTGCGCCGTCACGCGTCCCGCCTTCTTCGCGGTCTGCGCCCGGAGCGGTCCGGACTCGATGATGGCCCGGCCGATCAGCGCCCTCGAGTCGTCACGAGCGAGAAGACCGGCGACGATCGCCCCGCCGGCGGATTCGCCCATCGCGGTGATCCGCTCGGGATCGCCGCCGAATGCCGCGATCTCGCGATGCACCCATTCCAGCGCGGCGGCGGCGTCGCGGAGGCCGAGGTTGCGGGGTGCGCCGTCGAGCACCGAGAACCCCTCGGACCCCAGGCGGTAGTTGATCGAGACGAACACGATCCCGGCCTTCGCGAAGACCGTGCCGTCATAGAGGGGCAGCGCGGCGGTACCGCGCTCGAGGGCCCCGCCGTGGATCCACAGCAGCACGGGAGCGGCGGATGCTCCTGACGGCGCCCACACGTTCGCCGTCAGGATGTCGTCGCCCTCGATGCGCACGGAGCCCAGGAGCTCGCCGATCGCACCGGCGTAGGGAACCTGGGGCGGGGTGGGCCCGAACTGCGTCGCCTCGCGGACCCCGTGCCAGGCGGTGACGGGCTGCGGGGCTCGGAAGCGGTTCTCCCCGAACGGCGCATCCGCATAGGGGATGCCGAGATAGCGGACGATCCCCTCCTCCTCGGAGCCGCGGACGAAGCCGCTCGACAGGGAGGCCTGGGGAGAGGTGGTCATGAGCGTCATCCTAGGGTCGCCCGCCCGCAGTACGGAGAATCCCGAGCTGCACGGGGTAGGATTGGCACTCTGAACGTCCGAGTGCCAGCGGGAGGGAAGGCGATGGTCACAGAGCGAGGACTCCAGGTTCTCCGCGCGATCGTGCAGGACTACGTCGAGACCCACGAACCCGTCGGCAGCCGCTCCATCGTCGACCGGCACTCCTTCGGCGTCTCGGCGGCGACGATCCGCAACGACATGGCTCTGCTCGAGGACGAGGAGCTCATCACGGCTCCGCACACCTCGTCCGGCCGGGTGCCCACCGACAAGGGCTACCGCGTCTTCGTGAACCACCTGGCCCAGCTGCGTCCGCTCTCGTCGGCCCAGCGCTCGGCGATCGAGTCGTTCCTCGGCGAGCCGGCCGACCTCGACGACCTGATGGTGCGCACCGTGCGGGTGCTGACGCAGCTGACCGGACAGGTCGCGCTCGCCCAGTATCCGTCCTTCGCCCGCGCCCACGTCACGCACGTCGAGCTCGTGGCACTCGCGCCGAACCGACTCCTGATCGTGCTGGTGACCGATGCCGGCGGTGTGTCGCAGCGCATGGCCGTCCTCCCCGAGATGATCGACGACACCGAGATGGCCGTGCTGCGCGCGCGTCTGTCCGCGCTCATCACCGGGCAGGCGATCGGCGAAGCCTCCGACCGGCTCCAGGCGCTGCTCTCCGCGGAGGAGACGCCGAAGGACCTCGTGCTGCGCGCGATCGCCGGCGTCGTCATGGACGAGCTCGGCAGTTTCCGGCAGGAGCGTCTCGTGATGGCGGGCGCCGCGACGCTCGCGCGGCGGGAACAGGACTTCCGCGGCAGCATCCATCCGCTCCTCGAGGCGATCGAGGAGCAGGTGACGCTGTTGCGGCTGATGAGTGAGATGGTGACCGACGAGCACGGGCTCGCGGCGAGCATCGGCACGGAGAACGCTCCGTTCGGGCTCGGCGAGGCATCGATCGTCGCCAGCAACTACGCCGCGCCCAGCGGCACGGCGCGCGTCGGCGTGATGGGGCCGACACGCATGGACTACCCGAGCAACCTCGCCGCAGCACGGGCCGTGGCCCGCTACCTGTCGCGGATGCTCGACGAAGACGAGGCCGGCCGCTGACGCGGTCGCCACCAGGACACACGCAGAAGGGCGATTGTGGCGGACCACTATGAGGTTCTCGGGGTGTCCCGAGACGCTTCCACCGACGAGATCAAGAAGGCGTATCGACGCCTGGCGCGGCAGCTGCACCCGGATGTGAACCCGGGAGAGGACGCTGCGGAGAAGTTCAAGCTCGTCACGCACGCGTACGACGTGCTCAGCGACGACGAGTCCCGTCGTCGCTACGACATGGGCGGCGGAGACGGCGCGGCCGGCAACTTCGGCGGGTTCGGCGGCTTCGGGGACATCTTCGAGACCTTCTTCGGGGCGGCGCAGGGCGGCGGTCGCGGCGCGCGTCCGCGCTCGCGCCGCGAGCGTGGTCAGGACGCCCTCGTCCGCGTGACGCTCGACCTGGGCGACGTCGTGTTCGGCGCCCACCGGGACATCGAGGTCGACACCGCCGTGCTGTGCGAGACCTGCCAGGGTTCGTGCTGCCAGGAGGGCACCTCGCCGGTCACGTGCGACATCTGCGGCGGCTCCGGTCACGTGCAGCGCCAGGTGCGCAGCCTGCTCGGCAACGTCGTCACCTCGCAGCCCTGCGGCACCTGTGAGGGCTACGGCACGACCATCCCGTACCCCTGCGGCACCTGCGGCGGACAGGGTCGCGTGCGCTCGCGCCGCACGGTGTCGCTCGACATCCCCGCCGGCGTCGAGACGGGCCTGCGTCTGCAGCTGCCCGGTTCGGGAGAGGTCGGCAAGGCCGGCGGCCCGAACGGCGACCTGTACGTCGAGGTCACCGTCAATGCGCACCCGGCGTTCAGCCGTGAGGGCGACGATCTGCTCGCCACGCTCGAGGTGTCGATGACGGATGCCATCCTCGGCACCGAGACCACGATCCAGGGGCTGGACGGCGAGGTCGACCTCGAGATCCGAGCCGGCGTGCAGTCCGGAGACGTGCTGACGATCAAGGGTCGGGGCATCACCCCGCTCCGCGGCACCCAGCGCGGCGACCTGCGGGTGGGGGTGCAGGTACTCACCCCGACCAGGCTGGACTCCGCGCAGCGGGCGCTGATCGAGGACTTCGCGAAGAAGACCAAGGCGCCGGATCCGCAGCTGGCCCAGTTCCAGCAGGGCCTCTTCTCCAAGCTCCGCGACCGCTTCCGCAGCCACTGATCATGGCCCTGCACTTCCTGGTCGAGTCGTCCACGGATGCCGCGGTCGGAGACCTCGTGTCGCTCACCGGTGCCGAGGCGAAGCACGCCGCCGTCGTGCGGCGGCTCCGTGTCGGCGAGGCCGTCACGGTCGGCGACGGAGCGGGTGTCTGGCTGACGGGCGCCGCGGAAGAGGTCTCGCCGACCCGTGTCGAGGTCCGCATCGCGGAGCGCGTCGAGCACGCCGCCCCCGCGCCCAGGGTCGTGCTGGTGCAGGCCCTCGCGAAGGGGGACCGGGACGAGCTCGCGGTGCAGGCGGCGTGCGAGCTCGGCGTCGACGAGATCGTGCCGTGGCAGGCGAGTCGCAGCGTGTCCCGCTGGGAGGGTCCCAAGGCCGTGAAGGGCCGCGAACGGTGGGCGACCATCGTGCGCGAAGCCGCCAAGCAGGCCCACCGCGCCTGGCTCCCCGAGGTCGCCGCGCCGGTCTCGACGAAGCAGCTCGCGGAGCGGGCGGGTTCGCAGCGGGTGCTCCTGCTCGATCCCACGGCATCGGTCCGCCTGTCCGAGATCGAGCCGGACGGACGCGATCTCGTGCTGGTCGTCGGACCGGAGGGCGGGATCGCGGAGGAGGAGCTCGATCGGCTGACCGAGGCGGGCGCCGAACGCGTTCTCCTGGGCGACACGGTGCTCCGCACCTCGACGGCGGGACCGGCGGCCATCGCCGTGCTGTCGGTGGCTCTCGGCCGGTGGTGACCCCGCTGCGGCGCGGCGAGAGGCCCAGGGCTGCGACGACGTGGCGATCAGTAGACTTGAAGGCATGACGGAACCTTCGATCTTCACGCGCATTCTGAACGGGGAGATCCCTGCCGAGATCCTCGGTGAGACGGACCGCCTCTTCGCGCTGCGTGACATCGCGCCGCAGGCGCCGGTGCACCTCCTCGTGGTGCCGAAGACCGCGGAGTACCGCGACGTTACCGAGCTCGCCGCCGGGGACCCGTCGCTGCTCGCCGAGATCGTCGCCTTCGCGACGGAACTGGCCGCGGAGCACACCGAGGACGGCGACTTCCGTCTCGTCTTCAACACCGGCGCCAACGCCGGACAGACCGTATTCCACGTCCATGCCCACGTGCTGGCCGGCGGATTGACCGAGAAGAGTGTCGGTGCCTGAGAACCACGAGCCGCAGGAGCGCAGCCTGGGCGGTCGACCGCCCGAGTCGGTCGAGAAGATCTATGCCGACGGCGTCGCCATGGTGCAGCTGCTCGGACCGCAGGACCGCCTGTTGCGGATGCTCGAGAAGGAGCACCCCGACGTGCAGGTGCTCGTACGTGGCAATGAGATCACCCTCAGCGGCGACACCGACGCGGTCGCGAAGGCGCGAGCCCTGGTCGACGAGCTGCTGGCGATGACCAGGGCCGGACAGGACCTGGCGCCGAGCGACGTGTCCAGCTCCGCGCGCATGCTGCGGCAGGAGGGCGGCCCCCGCCCGAGCGAGGTGCTCGGAGAGGCGATCCTGACCACCCGCGGCAAGGTGATCCGTCCGAAGACCCTCGGGCAGAAGGAGTACGTCGACGCGATCGAGGAGAACACGATCGTGTTCGGGATCGGCCCTGCCGGAACCGGTAAGACCTACCTCGCCATGGCGAAGGCCGTGCAGGCGCTCCAGCGCAAGGAGGTCACCCGCATCATCCTGACCCGGCCGGCTGTCGAGGCGGGGGAGCGGCTCGGGTTCCTCCCCGGCACGCTCACCGACAAGATCGATCCGTACCTGCGTCCCCTCTACGACGCGCTCAACGAGATGATGGACCCCGAGATCGTCCCGCGCCTGATGGCGACCGGGACGATCGAGGTGGCGCCGCTCGCCTACATGCGCGGCCGCACGCTGAACGATTCCTTCGTCGTGCTCGACGAGGCGCAGAACACGACGCCGGAGCAGATGAAGATGTTCCTCACGCGCCTGGGCTTCGGCACGCGGATGGTCGTCACGGGCGACATCACCCAGGTCGACCTCCCGCAGGGCTCCTCGGGGCTCCGCCTGGTCACCCGGGTGCTCGACGGCATCGACGACATCCACTTCTCACGACTCACCAGCGACGACGTCGTGCGGCACTCGCTGGTCGGTCGCATCGTCGACGCCTACAGCGAGTACGACGAGAAGCGCACCGCGCAGCGGTTCGAACGCGAACAGGCGGCCGAGTTCGCCAACCGCGCCGACCGCAGGGGAGCACAGCGCCCCGGACCCCGTGACCGCATGCCGAAACGAGGACTCTCATGATCGAGATCAACAACGAGTCGGCGATCGACGTCGACGAGACCGTGCTGCAGCGACTGACGGACTACAACCTCGCGCAGCTGCATGTCAGCCCCGATGCCGAGGTGGCCATCGTCCTCGTCGACGAGGGCGCCATGGAGGCGCTCCACGTGCAGTGGATGGACGAGCCGGGCCCCACGGACGTGCTCAGCTTCCCGATGGACGAGCTCCGTCCCGGCACGGAGGACCGGCCGACCGCTCCCGGCCTGCTCGGCGACATCGTGCTGTGCCCGCAGGTCGCGGAGGCGCAGGCGCAGGCCGCGCACCACACCCTGATGGACGAGCTGATCCTGCTCACCACCCACGGGCTGCTCCACCTGCTCGGTTTCGATCACGCAGAGCCCGACGAGGAGCGTGAGATGTTCGGTCTGCAGAAGGAACTGATCCACGGCTTCGCGGCGGCTGAACGCCGACGATGACAGCCGTCCTCCTCCTGATCGCCGCCGTTCTGCTGGTCGCGTTCGGCGGTCTCATGGCCGCGATCGACGCCGCGTACGGTGTGGCCTCCCGAGCGAACCTCGCCGACATGGCGACGGAGGGGCGCCGGGCCAAGGCGCTCGGTCGCATCGCGGCCGACCTCGACGCGCACGTCAACGCGGTCGCCTTCATCCGTGTGCTCGCCGAGGTCACGGCCGCTGTCCTCGTGACGGTCGCCTTCACGATGCTGATCGACAACAACTGGTGGGCGATGCTCGCCGCCGCCGTCCTGATGACCGCGATCACCTTCGTCCTCGTGGGGGCGAGCCCGCGATCGTTCGGACGCCAGCACGCCGAGGGGATGATCCGCGGCACCGCCTCCATCGTGCGCGGACTCCGCATCTTCCTGGGGCCGCTGGCCCAGGGGCTCGTCGTGCTCGGCAACCGGGTGACCCCCGGCACCGGCCGCAGCTCCTTCGCGAGCGAGGACCAGCTGCTCAGCATGGTCGACGAGGCCGCCTCGAACGATCTGATCGAGGAGGACGACCGTGACCTCATCCACTCGGTGTTCGACTTCACAGACCAGTTCGTCCGCGCGGTGATGGTGCCCCGCACCGAGATGGTGACGGTCGACGCCACGGCGACCACCGATGAGGCGATGGCACTGTTCCTCAACCGCGGTGTCTCGCGCATGCCTGTCGTCGACGACGAGGCCGACGACGTGGTGGGAGTGCTGTACCTCAAGGACCTCGTGCAGTTTGCCTACCGCGACGACAGCGCCTGGCGTGCGGCCTCCATCCGCCCGATCGCCCGGCCCGCGACCTTCGTGCCGGAGTCGATGCGCGCGGAGACGCTCCTCCAGCAGATGAAGCGCGACGCCGTGCATGTGTGCCTGGTGATCGACGAGCACGGCGGCATCTCCGGCCTCGTGACCCTGGAGGACCTGATCGAGGAGCTCGTCGGGGAGATCTCCGACGAGTACGATCAGGTATCCGCCGAGTTCGTCGATCTCGGCCACGGACGTTACCGCGTGAGTGCCCGACTCTCGCTGGAGGACGTGGGCGATCTGTTCGGCCTCGAGCTCGAGGACGAGGACGTCGACTCGATCGGCGGTCTGCTCGGCAAGGCGCTGGGACAGGTGCCGCAGCCGGGTGCAACGGCGACCGTGGAAGGCTTGGTCCTCACGGGCGGAGCATCCCGTGGTCGTGGTCGCGGAATCGCGACGGTGTTCGTGGAACGTGCGGCGGGGGAACCCGACGCTTCGCAGGATGAAGGAGATCGAGACGATGACTGAGGACACCCGAAGTGGTTTCGTGACCTTCGTCGGCAGGCCGAACGTCGGCAAGTCGACGCTGACGAACGCGCTGGTGGGCGAGAAGATCGCGATCACCAGTGAGAAGCCGCAGACGACCCGTCGAGCGATCCGGGGCATCGTGAACCGGCCGGAGGGTCAGCTCGTGATCGTGGACACCCCCGGCATCCACAAGCCGCGCACGCTGCTCGGCGAGCGGCTGAACGACCTCGTGGAGCAGGTGCTCGGCGACGTCGACGTCATCGGATTCTGCGTGCCCGCGAACGAGAAGGTGGGCCCGGGCGACCGGCGCATCGCCGCGTCGCTCGACGGCTACCCGCGGGCGAAGAAGATCGCGATCGTGACGAAGACCGACGTGGCTGCGCGCGACGAGATCACCGAGCGGCTGCTGGAGGTCGACGCGCTGCGCGAGGACTGGGATGCGGTCATCCCGCTGTCCGCCCTCACCCGAGACCAGCTCGAGGTGCTCTCCGACGAGATCCTCCTGCTGATGCCGAAGGGCCCCGCCCTGTACCCGGAGGGCATCACGACCGACGAGTCGGACGAGGATCGCATCGCCGAGATGATCCGCGAGGCAGCTCTCGACGGCGTGCGTGACGAGCTGCCGCACTCGATCGCCGTCGTGATCGACGACATCGCCCCCCGCGAAGGCACAGACCTGACCGACGTGCACGCGTCGATCGTGGTGGAGCGCGACAGCCAGAAGGCGATCATCATCGGGCACAAGGGGAAGCGTCTCAGCGATGTCGGGGCGCGTGCGCGCAAGGGCATCGAAGAGCTCCTCGGCACCCGCGTCTTCCTCGGCCTGCACGTCAAGGTCGCCAAGGAATGGCAGCGCGATCCGAAGCAGCTCGGCAGGCTCGGCTTCTGAGATGACCCCCCGTCACACGTCGAAGGCGGCGGGCAGACCGCCGACCCCGGACCGATGATCGGTCGCAGCGAAGACCCGAATCCGCTGCGAAACGAGGTCTTCACCCGAGTGTTCGATGAGCACTGGGCCGCAGTGCGACACCACATCGAGGGTGTCGTCGCCGCAGAGGAGGAAGTCACCGAGCTCGTCTCGGAGGTCTTCCTCTTCGCGTGGTCGCGGCTCCGGCCCGCCCGGCCCCCGGGCCGTGTCTGGCTGCTCCGCGCCGCGGACCGGCGTCTGCGCACCCGACCCGGCCGTGTCTCGACCCCGCACAGTGCGCTGGATGCCGTGCACACCGGGCTGTGCGGTGACGACGGCGTCCCCGGTCTCGTCGATCGTGTCGAAGTCGTGAGGGCTTTGGGTGTCCTCACTCCGCCCCAACGGCGTATCATCATGCTCACGTACTGGGATGGACTCGCGGTGGGGGAGATCGCGGAGCTGTTGCGCGCTTCTGAGTCCCGGGTGCGGAAGACGCTGAGCCGAGCGCAGGAACGCCTGCGCGCGGAGCTGGGCCTGGAGGGGCTGATAACGGGTGATGACTGACAACGCCGTGCTCGAGCGGCTGCTGAGCGACGCCGATCCTGCGACGACGCCGAGGGACGCACTGCCAGATGCTCGCGCCCTCGCGACCAGGGATCGCATCCTCCGCTCGAACGGCGTACGCAAGCGGCGCCGCAGCCTGGCACTGGGCTGGGCATCGGGTCTCACCGCCGTCGCCGCCTCCACGGCGCTGGCCTTCGCCGTGCTCTCTCCGCAGGGCGCCGCCGTCGCCGGCACGCCGGCACCGCTCGACTTCTCCGGCGCGAACACGGTCGCCCAGATCGTCGACGACGCCAGTGCGGCGCTCACCGAGGTTCCCGGTCCGACGGCACCGGCCCGTACCGTCCGGACGGCATCGTGGGGGTTCTCGGTCGACGTCGACGAGAAGACCAGCACGGTCGTGCCGCAGCTGTCGACGCTGACCTGGGAGCCCGACGGGTCCGGACGCATGACGATCGTCGCCGGCGTTCCGTACGATCCGTCCGACGCGGTGGCCAGCAACGCCGCCGAGGTCACCAGCAGCGGGAAGGTCGTCACCGATCTGGTGATGGCACCGGGCGACTTCGAGGCCCCGTGGACGGACGTGCCGGGGGAGACGCGCGACGACATGGTCGAGATGCTCCGTGCGTTCGGGATGCCGGAAGACCCGACGGCTTTCGAGGTGGGGGCGGCGATCACCTCGGTCCTCGACCAGTGGACGCTCACCGACACGCAGCACCACGAGCTGCTCCTCCTGTTGCAGGAGGCGGGCGGTGGGGATGCCCTCGGCACGACGACCGATCGGCTCGGACGCTCGGTGACGGGTATCCGTGTCTCGTCGCCGGACGGCGCCGTGAGCGACCTGATCCTGGTGTCCCGCGACACCGGTCGGATCGTCGGGGTCGAGCGCACCGTCCTGGTCGCGGATGAGATCTTCCCCGCGGGCGCGATCATCTCGTACCAGATGTGGGATCTCGATGAGGAGACGATCGGATGAAGCGAGTCGCCCTCCTCGGCGCGATCCTGCTCGGGCTCGTGATCGCCGTGGGCGCGACTCCCGCCTACGCGGCGGATTCCGGCGGTCGTGCGGTCGACCCTCAGGTCGTGGCCATGCTGGAGGAGGTGCCGGGCGGAATCGTCATCGATGCGACCCATGCGGTGTGGCCCGAACTGGACATGGAACTGAGCGTCTCCTCGGCGTCGGGAATCAGTGCGCGGTCGGTCGGTGCCTGTGCGACCGGCAAGTTCTGCGCGTTCAACGCCACCTCGATCGGCGGGAGCGTCCTCTCGTTCAGCACGTGCGGCGTCAACGCGATCCCGTCGAGCTTCTCGGTGAAGTCGGTCGCGAACGCGCGCACCTCGGGGTCGCTGCAGGCGCGCAACGGCACGACCGTCCTCAAGACGGTGAGCGCCGGGAGCTGGTCGAACGTCACCGGCACGGTCACCAACCTCCGCTGCCTGCTCTGAGGATCGGCCCCCGCGAACATGTCGAAGCAGTGGATCGCCACCGCCTGGGGCGCTCCGGAGTCGTGGGAGCTCGTCGAGCGCGAGGTCGCGGCACCCGGCGTGGGTGAGGTCACGATCCGGGTTCACGCCGCGGGCGTGAACCCGGCGGATGCGAAGCACGTCGCGTCTGCCCGCCCCGGTGTCGAGCTCCCCGTGCCGATCGGCTACGAGGTGTCCGGCGTGCTGAGCGCGATCGGTCCCGACACGCGGATCGGCTCGGGCGAGGCGGTGCTCGACGCCGAGGTGGTCGCCTTCCGGATCCAGGGCGGCTATGCGACCGAGGTGACCGTGCCCGCCGAGAAGGTGTTCGCGAAGCCGACGACGCTCACCCACCCCGAGGCCGCGAACCTGTTGCTCGTCGGCACCACCGCCGCCGAGATGCTCGCGGTCACCGGAGCAGCGCCCGGGGAGACGATCCTGCTCCACGGTGCCTCGGGTGCGGTCGGCGTGAGCGTGCTCCAGCAGGCCCGCCTGCGCGGCATCCGGGTGATCGGCACCGCAGGGGAGCATCGGCTCGACGAGGTCCGCAGGTTCGGGGGCATCCCGGTGACGTATGGAGCCGGGCTCGCCGATCGGGTGCGGGAGGTCGCGGACGCGCCGATCGCCGCCGCCCTCGACGCGGTCGGCACGGACGAGGCCGTGGACGTGTCTCTCGAGCTCGTCGCCGACCGCCGCCGCATCGTCACCATCGCCGCACCCGCCCGTGCTCAGGCCGCGGGCTTCCTCGCGATCGCGGGATCGATGCCGGACAGCGCCCGGTTCCGCGACGAGGTGCGCGGCGAGCTGATCGCGCTGGCGCAGAACGGTGATCTCGTGGTCCCGCTCGCGCGCACCTTCCCGCTCGCCCAGGCGCCGGACGCCCATCGCCTCCTGGCGAGCGGCCACCCGGGCGGCAAGCTGGCGCTGATCCCGTAGATCAGTCGATCTCGCCCAGGGACGAGGTCACGAACACGACGTCCTCGCCGTACTCGGCGTCCACGGCGTCCTGGAGCGTCCCATCGTCCCAGACGACCTGCAGCCAGACGTATCCGCGGTCGGTGCCGACCGAGAGCGCCGACGGCCCGAGGCGTGCGGCGATGTCGTCCTGCACGCGGGTGAGCTCGGCGTCGGTCGTGGTCCCGTCGACGCCGCCCGTCGGGTCCTCCGTCGCCACCGGGTCGAACAGGGCGAGCATGATCGGCGGGTCGGTGTTCGTGAGTCGTTCACCGTCGTACGTCGCGTAGACGGCGTAGGCGCCCCACGTGGTGTCGCCGCTGCTCTCATTTCCGTCCACGCCCTCCCACGTCCAGTCGTCGAGCGGCACGCCGCTGCACTGGGGCGGGTACGACTCCGCGACGGCGCCGAGGCACAGCTGGACATCGCCGCCGACGTCCAGCACCGTGCCGACACCGATCACGCGCCCGTCGGGGAGATCGGGGTGCGCTTCCTCCAGGCGCTGATCGGAGGGAACGCTCGTGCTCGTCGGTGCCGCGGAGCTTCCGGGACCGGTCGCACAGGCGCTGAGAAACAGGAGTCCGACGGCGGATGCCGCGGCGAGGGCGAGGCGACGCTGCGATGTGCTCATACCGAGAAGTGTCGCCTGCGCCGGGATCGTCTCAGGACCGGCGGAATCCGGCGTCGCATCCCTGCTACCATGACGACATGCCTTTCGGCGGTCTGCTTCTTCTTAGCTGCCGCGACGAGTCCTAAAGCTAGGGCCTTCCTCGTCGCGGCGCTTGTGTTGGCCCGTTCATCTTGACGAAGAGAAGAAGCCCCATCATGCAGAACACTCAGCGCCCGTCCGCGATGCCGATCCACAAGTACCGGCCGTTCCACGAGCAGATCAACGTCCACCTGCCTGACCGCACCTGGCCGGATGCCCGCATCACCGAGGCCCCGCGCTGGTGCGCCGTCGATCTCCGCGACGGCAACCAGGCTCTCATCGACCCGATGTCGCCCGAGCGCAAGCGCGTCATGTTCGAGCTGCTCGTCAGCATGGGCTACAAGGAAATCGAGGTCGGCTTCCCGTCGGCGAGCCAGACGGACTTCGACTTCGTCCGCCAGCTCATCGAAGAGAACCTCATCCCGGACGACGTCACGATCCAGGTGCTGACCCAGGCGCGCGAGCACCTCATCGCCCGCACCTACGAGTCGATCGCGGGCGCCAAGCAGGCCATCGTGCACCTGTACAACTCGACCAGCGTGCTGCAGCGCGAGGTCGTGTTCCGCACCGACAAGCAGGGCATCATCGACATCGCGCTCGAGGGTGCACGACTGTGCCGCCAGTTCGAGAAGACGATTCCGGACACGAAGGTCTACTACGAGTACTCGCCCGAGAGCTACACGGGTACCGAGCTCGAGTTCGCCCTCGACATCTGCAACCAGGTCATCGAGGTGTTCGAGCCCACGCCCGATCGCAAGGTGATCATCAACCTGCCCGCGACCGTCGAGATGGCCTCTCCGAACGTCTACGCCGACTCGATCGAGTGGATGAGCCGCAATCTCGCCCACCGCGAGAACATCATCCTGTCGCTGCACCCGCACAACGACCGCGGCACGGCGATCGCCGCCGCGGAGCTCGGCTACATGGCCGGTGCCGACCGCATCGAGGGGTGCCTGTTCGGCAACGGCGAGCGCACCGGCAACGTTGACATCGTGGCGCTGGGTATCAACCTCTTCACGCAGGGCATCGACCCGCAGATCGACTTCAGCGACATCGACCAGGTCAAGCGCACGGTCGAGTACTGCAACCAGCTGCCGGTGCCCGAGCGCAGCCCGTGGGCGGGCGACCTGGTCTTCACCGCGTTCAGCGGTTCGCACCAGGATGCGATCAAGAAGGGCTTCGAGGCCATGGAGGCCCGAGCGGCCGCCGAGGGTGTCACGGTCGACGAGATCGAGTGGGCGGTGCCCTACCTGCCCGTCGACCCGAAGGACCTCGGACGTTCCTACGAGGCCGTCATCCGCGTCAACTCGCAGTCGGGCAAGGGCGGTGTCGCCTACCTGCTGAAGTCGGACCACGCGATCGACCTGCCGCGCAAGCTGCAGATCGAGTTCTCGGGCGTGGTGCAGGCCAAGACGGATGCCGAGGGTGGCGAGGTCACCAGCGAGCAGATCTGGTCGATCTTCAACGACGAGTACCTGCCCGCGGACGACACCGCGGCGAAGTGGGGACGGTTCGAGCTGCTCGCGACCCAGACCCGCAGCGACATGTCCGGAGACGTCGTGCTCGATGTCGTCCTGCGCGATGACGACCAGCAGGTCTCCGTGTCGGGCAACGGCAACGGGCCCGTGGCCGCGTTCGTCGAGGTCCTGCGCGGTCAGGGCTTCGACATCACCGTCTACGACTACGTCGAGCACGCTCTCAGCGCGGGGGGTGACGCACAGGCGGCGGCGTACGTCGAGCTGCAGGTCGGCGACCAGCGGCTGTGGGGCGTCGGCATCGACGGCGACATCTCGACCGCGTCGCTCAAGGCCATCGTCTCGGGTGTGAACCGTTCGATCCGCACGCGCCAGCAGGAGCTGGCAGCGGTCTGAGCACGGGGCAGTCGACGAAGGCCGGGCTCCTCGGGGAACCCGGCCTTCGTGGTCGGCGGCTTCAGAGGTCGGCGCTGGGCTTGACGATGGCGATGGCACCCGTCTCCGCGGCCACCTTGCGGCGGTAGATGCGGCGCTGCTCCGGCAGGGAGACGTCGAACGTGACGGCGAGGACCCGGATGACGGCCGTGACGGCGATGCCGATGACCGCGGCGAGCGTGATCGGCATCCCCAGGGCGACGGCGATCACGATGAAGGTGCACCCCGCGCCGGCGGCGACCGCATAGAGCGAGCCGACGTGCATGATCGCGGTCGGCAGTCCCATCAGCATGTCGCGGAGCACGCTGCCACCGACCGCCGCGCACACGCCGATGAAGACGGCGGGCACCTCCGGGATGCCGAAAGCGAGAGCCTTGCTGGTGCCGAACGCGCCGAACATGCCGATCACCACGGCGTCGAGGACCACGATCACCGTGTTCAGCCTGGTGAACAGTCCCGCGAGCAGCATGCCGAGCAGCGCTGCCCCACCCGCCGTGACCAGGTACCACTGGTTCTGGAGCGTCGCGGGCGTCTGTCCGAGCAGGATGTCGCGGATCAGACCGCCGCCCATGCCGATCATGATGCCGATGATCGCGACGCCGAGCCAGTCGAGGCGTCGCTGCCCCTGGAACCCCGACGCGAACATCGCGCCCTGCACTCCGCCGAGGCCGACGCCGAGCAGGTCCGCCCACAGCGGAATGGTGAAGAGCGGTTCGGTCACGCGTCCATTCTCGCGCACGGAGGATAATCGAAGGGTGCCCACCTATCGAGACGAAGCGGTGATCCTGCGCACCCACAAGCTCGGTGAGGCGGATCGCATCGTCATCATGCTCTCGCGACGCCACGGCAAGGTCCGCGCGGTGGCGAAGGGCGTACGCCGGACCTCGTCGAAGTTCGGCGCCCGGCTCGAGCCGTTCATGGTCGCCGACGTGCAGCTGTATCAGGGGCGCTCGCTCGACATCGTGCAGCAGGCCGAGTCGCTCGGCTCCTACGGCACGGACATCGCCGCGCACTACGAACGGTTCACCGCGGCCAACGCGATGGTCGAGACAGCCGACCGCCTGAGCGACTCCGAGGCGACTCCGGACCAGTACCTGCTGCTCGTCGGCGGACTGCGCGCGCTGTCGCGCGGAGAGCACGTCGCGCGGAGCATCCTCGACTCCTACCTGCTGCGCGTGATGTCGCTCTCGGGATGGGCGCCCTCGCTGGATGAGTGCGCGCGCTGCGGCACCCCCGGACCGCACGCACGGTTCGTCGCGCAGCTGGGGGGACTGGTCTGCGGGAACTGCGCTCCGGCGGGAAGCCCCCGGGTCGCCGAGAAGACCCTGGCCCTGCTCCGTGCCCTGATCGCGGGGGAGTGGGACGTGATCGACGCGTCTTCGCCCGCCGACACCGCAGCCGCCTCGGGACTCGTCTCCGCCTACGCCCAATGGCACCTGGAGCGCGGCATCCGCTCGCTCGCCCACGTGTCCGACATCCCCACGGAAGGAGCACGGTGAGCCCCAAGCCGTATACCCACAAGGACGCCGTGGCCTATCGGCCGCTGGATTGGACCGGTGCGCACCCGCCCGCGTTCCCCGCGGTTCCCGCGCACGTCGCGATCGTGATGGACGGCAACGGCCGCTGGGCCAACCGTCGGGGCCTCAACCGCATCGAGGGGCACAAGGCCGGGGAGGAGGTGCTGCTCGACGTGGTCGCCGGGGCGATCCAGGCCGGCGTGAAGCACCTCTCCGTGTACGCGTTCTCCACCGAGAACTGGGCCCGCTCTCCCGAGGAGGTGCGCTTCCTCATGGGCTACAACCGCGACGTGCTGCACCGGCGCCGTGATCAGCTCAACGAGTGGGGCGTGCGGATCCGCTGGGCGGGACGCAAGCCCCGGCTGTGGGGCAGCGTCATCAAGGAGCTGCAGTACGCCGAGCAGCTCACGCGCGGCAACGACGTGCTCACCCTGACGATGTGCGTCAACTACGGCGGGCGGGTCGAGCTCGTCGATGCGATGCGGGCGATCGCGGAAGACGTCGCGGCCGGGCGGGTGAAGCCCAAGGCGATCACCGAGAAGATGATCCGTCGGAACCTGTACGTGCCCGACATGCCGGACGTCGACCTGTTCCTGCGCAGCTCGGGGGAGCAGCGCACCTCGAACTTCCTGCTGTGGGAGTCGGCCTACGCCGAGATGGTGTTCCTGGACACGCTCTGGCCCGACTTCTCGCGCGAGGAGCTGTGGCGGGCGATCGGCATCTACCTGTCGCGCGACCGTCGCTTCGGCGGCGCGATCGACACCCCCGACGCCCCGGCCTGAGCGCGCAGCCAGCGCTCCGTCTCCCGGGGGTGACCCAGTCGGACGATCGTCAGGTGCGGGAAGCGCTCCTGCAGCTCGGGGAACCGCTCGGCCCAGTTGTGCAGGGTCGCGGTCTGCCACGCGAGGATGTTCTTCTCGGGATCGCGGGTGAGGAGGTTCCACGGACCCTTCTCGCGGTTGCCGTTCCAGAGCTCGCGCCGCAGGATGCCGCGGGCGAGCGTGCGCCGGAGCAGCCGGCTGCGCACCACGGCGTAGGGGTAGTCCAGCCGGGTGCGGCTCCCTCGGAATAGCTCATAGAACCATGCGGTTGGATGATGATGTGACTGAACCCATCTCCATCGACATCTGGTCCGACATCGCCTGCCCCTGGTGCTACATCGGCAAGCGCAACCTCGAGAAGGGTCTCGAAGCGGTCTCCGCCGATGAGGACGCACCGCAGGTCAACATCACCTTCCACTCGTTCGAGCTGTCGCCCGACACTCCCGTCGACTTCGACGGCGACGAGATCGACTTCCTCGCCGGACACAAGGGCATGCCCCGTGAGCAGGTCGAGCAGATGCTGTCGAACGTGACCGGCGTCGCCGCGAACGCGGGTCTCGAGTACCGTTTCGACCTGCTGCAGCACACCAACACCGTGAAGGCGCACGAGCTGCTGCACTTCGCGAAGGCCGAGGGGCTGCAGCACGAGCTGGAGGAGCGGCTCATGTCCGCCTACTTCACCGAGGGCAAGCACGTGGGTCGCATCGACGACCTCGTCGAGCTGGCGACCGAGGTCGGCCTCGACGCCGATCGCGCCCGCGCCGCGCTCGAGAGCGAGCAGTACCTTCCGGCCGTGCGTCAGGACCAGGCCCAGGCCCGCGCCTACGGGATCCAGGGTGTGCCGTTCTTCGTCGTCGACGGCCAGTACGGCATCAGTGGCGCGCAGCCGCCCGCGGCGTTCGAGAACGTGCTCCGCGACCTCTGGTCGAAGCGCGGAGAGGCCGAGTCGGAGGCCGCGGCGGTCTAGCGGGTCAGAGCCGCTTCGATCGCGCTGACGATCTCGGGGGCGTCCGGCTTCTGCTTCGGGCGGAAGCGCAGGACGTCTCCGTCCGGCAGCACGAGGAACTTCTCGAAGTTCCACTCGACGCGGCCGGCCTTGCCCCCGGCGTCCGGCGTCTCCTTGAGCGCCTTATACAGCTCGGAGGCGTTCTTGCCGTTGACCTTCACCTTGTCGTTCACCGGGAAGGTGACGCCGTAGGTCGTCGAGCAGAACTCGAGGATGTCGTCCACCGAGCCCGGCTCCTGGCCGAAGAACTGGTTGCACGGGAAGCCGACGACGGTGAATCCGCGGTCGCCGTACAAGCGCTGCAACTCCTCGAGCTGCTCGTACTGGGGAGTGAGCCCGCACTTCGAGGCGACGTTCACGACCAGCACCACGTCGGCGCCGAGATCGTCGAGCGTCTTCTCCTCGCCCTTCGCATCGGTGAACGGGATCGTGCGGAGCGCGGAATCGGTCATATTCACAGCTTAGATCGCAGCATCCCTCCCGGCTCCGCGTCTGGG
>Ga0160430_100315_pt1 | contig 31585 bp, 25 predicted proteins | sample HID1971I_E0MG_FD_108274 | JGI IMG/M metagenome (GOLD analysis project Ga0160430, IMG submission 108274) | Enriched millipede-associated microbial communities from UW Madison campus, WI, USA - HID1971I_E0 MG | ecosystem: Host-associated > Arthropoda: Insects > Digestive system > Unclassified ...
ATGTGGTCGTCCACCATCCCGGTGGCCTGCATCAACGCATACGCAGTGGTCGGGCCGACGAACCGAAACCCCCGGCGCTTCAGCTCCTTGGCCATGGCCACCGATTCCGGTGTGGTCGCCGGGACCTGCGCCAGGTCAGCCGGCCGCGGCCGCGATGGCGGCGCGAACGACCACAGCAGCTCGTCGAGGTCCAGACCGCCGTCGATCACGCGGGCGTTCGCGATGGTCGCCTCGATCTTGGCGCGGTTGCGGATGATGCCCGCATCCGCCATCAGCCGCTCGACGTCGTCCTCGCCGAACTCGGAGACGATCTCGGGCTCGAAGCCTGCGAACACCTCCCGGAACCGCGGGCGCTTGCGCAGGATGGTGATCCAGGAGAGTCCCGCCTGAAAGCCCTCCAGCGCCATCTTCTCGAACAGCGCGCGGTCGCCGTGCAGCGCGGTGCCCCACTCCTCGTCGTGATAGCGACGGTACTCGTCGTCGTCGCCCACCCAGGCGCAGCGGTCGCGGGCGTCGGGGCCCGTGAGGAGAGAGATCATCTCCCCAACGTATCCGCCGCCACCGACGTCGGCCGGCGAGGGTGGCGTCAGTCGGCGAGGGTGGCCGCGTCGATCACGAAGCGGTACCGCACGTCGGAGGCGAGCACGCGCTCGTAGGCGGTGTTGATGTCGGACGCCGGGATCACCTCGATCTCGGCGGCGATGCCGTGCTCGGCGCAGAAGTCGAGCATCTCCTGCGTCTCGCGGATGCCGCCGATGTTCGACCCGGCGAGCGACCGGCGTCCTCCGATCAGCGACATCACACCGACGGAGAGCGGTTCCGCCGGAGCGCCGACGCAGACCATCGTGCCGTCGATGTCGAGCAGCCCGAGGTACGCGCGCAGATCGATCACCGCGCTCACGGTGTTGAGGATCACGTCGAACGAGCTGCGCAGCTCGCGGAAGGTCGCCGGATCGCTCGTCGCTCGGTAGTCGTCGGCGCCGAGCCGCAGCCCGTCGTCCTTCTTGCTCAGCGTCTGCGAGAGCACGGTCACCTCGGCGCCCAGCGCGTGCGCGATCTGCACGCCCATGTGCCCCAGTCCGCCGAGCCCGACCACGGCGACGCGCGACCCCGGCCCGACGTTCCAGTGCCGCAGCGGCGAGTAGGTCGTGATGCCGGCGCACAGCAGCGGCGCAGCGGCGTCGAGCGCGAGGCCGTCGGGGATGCGCAGCACGAACCCCTCGGTGACGACGACCTGCTCGGAGTAGCCGCCCTGCGTGACGGTGCCGTCACGGTCCGTGTCGCCGTAGGTGAGGACGCGACCTCCGGTGCAGAACTGCTCCTGATCACGGCGGCAGTTGCGGCACTCGCCGCACGAGTTCACAAGGCAGCCGACGCCGACCCGGTCGCCGACCGCGTGCCGGGTCACGGCCTCGCCGACCGCGGCGACCGTCCCGGTGATCTCGTGGCCCGGAGCGAGCGGGTACTGCTGCGGGCCCCAGTCGCCGCGCACGGTGTGGATGTCGGAGTGGCAGATGCCGGCGAAGGCGATGTCGATCAGCACGTCGTGCGGACCGAGCGCGCGCCGCTCGATGACGGTCTTCTCCAGCGGGGCCGCTTCGCTCGGTGCGGCGTAGGCATTGACGCGGGTCACGGGGACTCCTTCTTCCGGGGGCTCGGTCCACCCTACGCACCACTTCCGCCTCTTCCGTCGCGAGGGGCGCCGGTAGGGTGAGGCGCATGACTCCGGAGGGGGAAGTCACCATGCGTCGATCCATCCTGCCCGCGCGACTGATCACCATCCTCATCGCCGTCGTCGTCACCCCGTTCGCCGTGGGGCTGATCGCCACCGGCGGCAGCACCTGGGTGTTCACCTACGCGCAGTACGCGATGGCGGAGGTCGACACCGTCCGGTTCGCGATGCCGATCGTGCTCCAGGTCGTCGGCGTCCTGCTCCTCCTCCTCGTCGTGCTGACGGGCATCTGGAGCTCCGCGGGACTCATCGCCGTCGGGGTGCTCGCCCTGTTCCCGCTCGCGTGCGCGCTGTTCCCGCCGCTCGTGCTCGAGACGTTCCGACTCGGCCCGGGCGTCCTCCCCCGCGAGTGGGTCGAGGGTCTGGCCTACGGGTTGCCGCTGTTCCTGCTCCCGGTGCTCGGCACGATGGGCGTCGTCCTCGCGATCGTGCGCCGCCGTCCCGCGCGCCCGGGACCCGGACCCGTCACCGTGGGGGCCATCGCCGCGCCCGTGCTGCTCCTGACCGGGGCGCTGCTGGCGTCCTGGGGCCTCGGGCACGGACGGCTCATCGCCTACCAGCAGGACGGAGGAGGCCTCATCCCCGAAGCCGCGGTCGGCGTCCTGCTCGGAACGCTGCTCATCGTCGCGGGGATCCTGGCGACGCGGTGGTCCGCCTTCGCGCTGCTGCTCCCGGCGCTGGCGGCACTCGTGGCGAGCGTCCTCGTCTTCGTGCCGACCGTGTTCCTCCGGCTCTTCTCCGCCCTCCCGATGCAAGGCACCCACACACTGCTGACACTCGTGCTCCTCGGTGCGGGAACCGCCACGGCCCTGATCTACGTCACCTTCACGTGCGTGCTGGTGCGCGTGCGGAGGCAGGCATCGTCTCCCGCGGTGGGCGCGGAGCATATGCCTCCGGCGGCATATCCGGCCCCGTCCGCGACTGCACCGCTGCCGTATCCGTTTTCGCAGCCGCAGCCGCACCCGGGAGCGGGTTCGCCGGAGCCGGGCACAGCACCGTTCCCGCCCGCCCCGCCGGTCCTGCCGTATCCGCCCTCGGCCGCGCCGCCCGCACCACCGCCCGCACCACTGCCCACACCACCGTCGTCTCCCCCGGCCTCCGGGTCCTGAGGGACGCTCCCCCGATTCGTCAAGCCCCCTGCCGGGCAGCACCTCGATCCGTACGCTCGGACCATGAGCATCCCCACCGAACGGATCCCCACCGAACGGATCGACGAGTACCTCGCGCGCTACGCCGCCTCGCTCACCGCATTCGACGCCGAGGCGGCCGCGGACCTGTGGTCGACGCCGGGCATGATCGCCGACGACCACGTGTCGGGCGTGCTCGAGTCCCGCGAGGCGATGATCGTCGGGCTGAAGCAGTCCTATCCGCTGTACCGCGAGCTCGGGCTGGCATCCGTCGGTCACGAGCTTCTCGACGCGAACACCCTGTCCGAGCGGCTGGTGCTGGTGCGGGTGCGGTGGCTGTTCCGCGATGCCGACGGCGAGCAGCTGACCGACACCACCAGCCACTACCTGCTCCGGGAGGAGGAGTCCGGGCTGCGGGCCTGCCTCTGCGTCGAGACCGATGCGGCGGAGAAGCTGCAGGCGCTGGCTGCCGAGCGCGGCGTCGACCTCCACGGGTGGACCTCGTCCTGATCAGGGTGCTCCACCTCGGAGCAGGCCGCACACGCAGAGATCCCGCCCCCGACGACGCGGGAGCGGGATTCCTGAGCGGTGAGACGAGCGGTCAGCGCTTCTGCTTCAGCGCCTTCTCCTGGATCGGGGCCTTCCCCGTCGCGGCGAGGTCAGCGTAGTACGCGCGAGCCTCGTCCTGGCGCTGCTTCTCCAGGCCGCTCGCGATGGGTGCACGCACGTGCTCGGGCTCGTACCCGAACGCGTCCACCAGGTCGAGGGCGTACGGGCGCAGCCGCGCGCACAGGCGGTCGATGTAGCTCGACACGGCCGCGGCGCGCTGGGTCGACAGGCGTCCGTGGATCAGGTGCCAGGCCAGGTGCTTCTCGATGAGCTGCAGACCGAACAGGTCACGCAGCCACGTGAGCACCTTCTTGGTGTCGGCGTCGTCGATCTGGTGCACGGCGTCGGTGAACGCCTCCCACTGCAGCAGCTCTCCGTGCGCGCGCGCGGCTTCGATCAGCTCGGCCTGGTTCTCGTTGAACAGTCGAGCGCCGAGCGCCTTGTCCTTCGCTCCCGGACGCAGACGGCCGGCGATGTCGGCCACCATCTGCTGCACACGGCCGGCCAGCAGGTCGTGCTGCTGCTCCTCCCGGAGCCCGCGCTCGACCGATCGCGCCACCTGGCCGAAGTCGGACACGGCCTGACCGAGCTGTCGGAGTCCGGCGCCGTGGAACACCTTGCCCGCGGTCATCCCGACGGCGAACTTGGCGAGCGCCGCCGCGTCCTTGCCCTGGAACTGCTTGGCGTAGTCGGTCAGCAGACGCTTGCCGACGAGCTGCAGCAGCACGTTGTTGTCGCCCTCGAACGTGACGTAGATGTCGAGGTCCTGCCGGAGGCCGACGAGACGGTTCTCGAACATGAACCCTGCGCCGCCGGTGGCCTCGCGGGCCTCCTGCAGCGTGTCGAGCGCGTGCCAGGTGGACAGCGGCTTCAGCGCGGCCGCGAGGGTCTCGAGGTCCTCACGGTCGGCCGGGGTGTCGGTGCGACCGGAGAAGACGCCGTCGAACTTCTGCAGGAACTCGTCGTGCGCGAAGATGTGGGCGTAGGTGGTCGCGAGGCGCGGGAGCAGACGGCGCTGGTGCTTGCCGTAGTCCATGAGCACGACCTCCTGCCCGTCCGCTCCGTCGAACTGACGACGCTGCGTGGCGTAGGTGATCGCGATGTGGAGGCCGAGCGCGGAAGCCCACGATGCCGCACCGTCGAGGGACACGCGCCCCTGCACCAGGGTGCCGAGCATCGTGAAGAAGCGACGGCCGGGGCTGTCGATCGCGCTGGAGTAGGTGCCGTCCGCGGCGACGTCGCCGTAGCGGTTGAGCAGGTTGGTGCGGGGAACGCGCACGTGGTCGAACGAGAGGCGTCCGTTGTCGATGCCGTTGAGTCCGCCCTTGAGCCCGTCATCCTCGCGGCCGATACCGGGAAGGTCGACGCCGTCCTCACCGCGCAGCGGCACATAGAAGCAGTGCACGCCGTGGTTGACGCCGTTCGTGATCAGCTGCGCGAAGACGGTCGCCGCGACGCCGTGCAGGGCCGCGTTGCCGAGGTACTCCTTCGTCGCTCCCCGGAACGGGGTGTTGATGACGAACTCCTCGGTCTCCGGGTCGTAGGTCGCGGTCGTGCCGACGGCCGCCACGTCCGAGCCGTGTCCGATCTCGGTCATCGCGAAGGCACCGGGGATGGAGAGATCCATCACCCCGGGCAGCCACTTCTCGTGGTGCTCCTTCGTGCCGAGCTGCAGGATCGCCGAGCCGAACAGCCCCCACTGCACACCGGACTTGATCTGCAGGCTGGGGTCGGCGACCACGAGCTCTTCGAAGCCGGCGATGTTCGCGCCGTTGTTCTCCTCGCCGCCGAGCGACTTGGGGAACGCGCGGTGCACGGCCTTGTTCTCGACGAGGAGGTGCAGCTGGCTGAGCACGCGCTCGCGGTGCTCGTCCTTGCCCAGCTCGTCCTTGCGCCAGAACGCGGAGTCCTTGATCATCTCGCGCGCCTGGCGACGGACGTCGCCCCACGTGCCCATCAGGGCCTCGTTCACACGCGCGACGTCGATCTGCGGCGGAGCCGCGACCTCGTGCGATTCAGCGGATGTCGTCGAAGGACGGACGGCGGCGTCGACCATGGCATTCCTCCAGGAAGTAGGGATAGCTCCATGGTAGGTCTGCGACAAACACGCACGAACTCCGCTGTGCGCTTCCTCCAACGGATCGGCGGCACGTCCCCCTCGGGCATTGTCGCCTCGCGACAGGCGGGGGCGTTTCGCCTCATGACAGGTGGGGGCGTTCCGCTTCGCGACAGGTGAGGGCGTTCCGCCTCGCCGCGAAGCGCCCCCACCGGCTCAGCCGCGACTCAGAGCGACAGCCCGTGGCCGAATCGGAAGAGCGGGTCGGCGGTGTCGAACGGCACGTCGGGGCGGGCGGCCTCGACCGCAGCCATCGAACGAGGCAGGTCGAAGGGCAGCGTGCCCCTCGCCGGCACGGCGCCGCTGAGCACATCGAGGAGCGCAGCTCCCGACGCTCCCCAGTTCACGGTCACCGCGGCCGCGGCCTCCGCGATCGACGTGAGGATCGGCGGACGATCCGCGAGCACATCGACCACGGTCGGCACCGCGGCGGCGACCTCGCGCACGTGCGCCACGACCTCGTCGGAGAAGTCGAGCGACCCCGCGTGGAAGAAGTTCTCGAACATCGTCGCGCGCTCCTCGAACGGCGCCTGGAGGCGGATGACCGCGAGGTCGGCCTCACCGGGCGTCTCGACGATCTGACCGAACGACGCCGCGACCGCCGCATCGATGCCCTCGACGTAGAGCTTCACTCCCCGCGCGAACGGCAGCACGCCGTCGTTCGCGAGCACGGTGATCGAGGCGCGCTGGGCGTCCTCCCCCGCTGCGCGGAAGTCGGCGCGGCCGACGATCTCGTCCGCCGCATCCTCGTCCACGAACGGGTTCTCGAACAGTCCGAGCTCGAACTTCTCGCGCAGGATGCGTCGGGCGGAGACGTCGAGGCGCTCCTCGCTAATCTCGCCGTCGGCGATCAGCTCGAGCAGCAGCTCGGGGTTGGCCTCGCCGCCGAACTGGTCCGCTCCGGCATCCAGCACCTTCTTCATCCGCTCGCGCGGGGTGAGGTCCTCCACGCCCCATGCGCGGGCCGGGAACGGCTGCCCGAAGATCTCCGAGTCGCTGATCAGGCCCCAGTCGGTGCAGACCAGGCCGTCGAAGCCGTAGCGCTCGCGCAGCAGCCCGGTGATGACCGACTTGTTGAAGCCGAAGCCGACCTCCTCGTACTCGGTGCCGACGGGCATGCCGTAGTAGGGCATCATCTGCCGGGTGCCGGCGGCGAGCGCGTCCTCGAACGGCTTCAGGTGCAGCTCGAACTCGCCGCCCGGGTAGACCTGCTCGCGACCGTACGGGAAGTGCGGGTCCTCGCCGTCCTTCTGGGGTCCGCCGCCGGGGAAGTGCTTGGTCATGGTCGACACCGACCCCGGCCCGAACGACTCTCCCTGGAAGCCGCGGATGTACGCTGCTCCGAGCCTGCCGGAGAGCTCCGCGTCCTCACCGAAGGTCGCCGTCTGCCGCGCCCACCGCGGCTCGGTCGCGAGGTCGACCTGCGGATGCAGGGCGACGCGCAGTCCGACCGCCGTGTACTCCTGCCGCGCGATGTCGGCGAAGCGCTCGACGAGCTCCTCGTCGCGCGTCGCGGCGAGACCGAGCGTCTCCGGCCACTGCGAGAAGGGGCCGGCCAGGATGGAGGCACCGGGGTTCTCGCTGAACGAGTGCCGCGGGTCGGTCGAGAGCGTCACGGGGATGCCGAGGCCGGTGGATGCCGCGAGCCGCTGCAGCGCGTTGTGCCAGGCCGCGATCTCCCGACCGGTCGGCGCGGCGCCGAGCAGGTTGAAATGCGTCATCCGCTTGCTCTCGAGGAACTCGCGCGCGGAGGGCGAGGCGAACGTGGGGTCGGCCTCGTCGAGGTCGCCGATCGCGATCATCGTGTGGAAGAAGAGCCCGGCCTTGTCCTCGACGGACATCGCGTCGAGGAGCAGCTGGACCCGCTCGTCGACGGGCAGGTCGGCGTCCAGCCAGGGGCGTGCGGTGGTGGTCTCGGGCATGGTCACTTGACTCCCTTGATGCGATAGACGAGCACGGCACCGGCCAGCGCGACGAGCGCGCCGAACAGGTACCAGGTGGTGTAGCCGCCGAGCGGAGTGGCCGCGCCGATGGCGATGATGGCGGGGGCGATGGCGGGGGCGATCGACTGCGGCAGGGCGTTGGCGATGTTCAGCACGCCGAGGTCCTTGGCGGTGTCCGCCGGGTTGGGCAGCACCTCGGTGGCGAGCGCGAGGTCGACCGAGAGGAAGGATCCGGCGCCGAGGCCGATGATCGCCTGCGCGATGATCACGGTCGTCACATCGGGGGCGATCGCGAGGATCACCAGGCCGACCACCATGACCACGCCGGCGATCGCGACGAAGGGACGACGCTTGCCGATCCGGTCGGACAGGAACCCGCCGAGCGGCGAGGAGATCGCCATGGCCGCCATCGAGGCGAGGTTGGCCAGGAGGATCGTGCCGACGGCGCCCTGCTCGTCGAGGCCGAACTTGGTGATGAGGTACAGCGGGAGATACGTGGCGATGCCGGCGTAGCCGAACATCACGAAGAACTTGGTCAGCCAGGTCCAGCCGAAATCCGGGTGCTTGCGCGGGTTGAAGACGAAGGAGCCGAAGAACGTGCCGACCGTGAACCGGTCGGCGGGCTTCTCCGTAAGGCGGCGGTCCTTGAGGGTCAGCACGAACACGATCACCAGGATGAGGGCGATCACGGCCGGAACGAGGAAGCGCTCGAAGTCACCGGGGAGGAAGTTCACGATGAAGCTGCCGGCGAGGATGCCGATGGGCGTGGTGATGCCGATGATGCCGGAGACCTTGCCGCGACTGGACACCGGCACCTGGTCGGGCAGGGTGGCGTTGGCGGCGGCGAGCACCGCGTTCATCGACGCCTGCACGAGGCACCAGGCGAGCAGCACCATCCAGACGGAGGTGGCGACGCCGATGATGGCGAATCCGCCGAGTCCCACGATGGCGCCGCCGAGGATCCACGGACGCCGCATGCCCCACCGGGACGTGGTGCGGTCGGAGAGCCGACCCACGAGCGGGTTCGCGATGAGGGCGAACGCCGCACCGATGCTCATGACCAGACCGAGGCTGCCCTCGGTGTTCACGGGATCGATGTGCTGGATCTTGAAGGCCATCGACACCATGACCGGCGTGAGCAGGGCGAGGTAAACGCCGAAGTTCACGGCAGCGAGGCCGGGCGTGTAGCCGCGCGGGGTCTTCGGGGGCGTGGTGCCGGGGGCCTTGAACCCGGTGGTGCCGACCGCGGCCGCAGTGGCGGCGGATGACAGCTCTGTCATGACAGTCCTTTCGATTCACCGCACGTCTTCGGGCGACGCGGTTCTGGGATGACGATACATCAAACTCGACCGTTTGGTAAGTGAAAGTCGACCGCTTGGTAATGAGCGAGGATAGGATGCGGGAGGAGGATGCGATGACGACGATGATCGGCTCGCGGCACGCCCGTGCCGCCGCCACCCGACAGCGCATCCTGTCCGCCGCGCACGACCTCTTCGTCACCAACGGGTACCGCTCCACGTCGCTGCGCGACATCGCGGCCGCCGCATCCGTCAGCCACCCCGGCCTCCTCGGCCACTTCGCCTCCAAGGACGACCTGCTCGCCGAGGTGGTCGCCGGACTCGAAGCCGAGAACGAAGCCGTGTTCAGCGGCATCGCGGCGGCATCCGAACCCGGGGAGCTGGTGTTCGCCGCCCTCGCCGAGCGCAACGCGCGCACTCCCGGCTACCTCGAGCTCTTCGCCGCGCTCACGGGGGAGGCCTCGGCCCCCGACCACCCCGCACACGAGCGGATGCGCGAGCGGTACTGCCGACTGCGCGCGCTGAGCGGCGACGTCCTGGAGGACGCGAAGCACCACGGGGTGATCGCCGCAGACCGCGATGTCGCCGGTGAGACCGTGCGGCACACCGCGGGCTGGGACGGCCTGCAGCTGCTCTCGCAGTATCTGCCGGACCACGTCGATGTGGTGGAGATGCTCGAGGAGCGCGAGAACCTGTGGGCGCTGCCGCTCGCGTGGCGGGATCCGGATGACGGCTCCGATGCCGACGGCTCCGAACCCACGGGTCCCCTCCCCGCGCTGCGCACCACCGTCGTTCCCGAGACCGACCCCGGTTACGCGGTCGGACGACGTCGTCGCGCCCGGATCCTCGCCGACGCGATGCGTCTCTTCGCCCGCGACGGCTACGGCGACACCAGTCTCAAGGACATCGCCGCGGCGGTCGGGGTGTCGAAGTCGACGCTGCTGCACCACTATCCGTCGAAGGAGGTGCTGCTCAGCGCCGTCCTCACCGAGCGCGACAGCGCCATCGACGCGAATCAGGGATTCAGCGGTGCCGCCTCCGCCGGAGAGCTGCTCCGCGGGATCCCCGACGGAGCCGAGCTCAGCGCCCGCGACGAACCGGGACTGATCGAGGTGTACGCCGTGCTCTCCTGCGAGGCGGTCCCCGCCGTGCATCCGGCGCATGACTACTTCGCGTCACGATTCGCGAACGCCCTCGAGTACTTCACCGAGCTGTTCCGCCTCGCCCAGGTGGACGGGGATCTCCCGGAGCACCGCGACCCCGCGCACGAAGCCGTCTGGCTGATCGCCCTGTGGGACGGCCTGCAGTACCAGTGGCTGTACGACCGCTCCGCCGTCGACGTCGCCGCCCACCTGCGTGCGCACCTCGACGACGTGCTGCCCGCGCGCTGACCGGCAGCGGCCGCGTCGGGTCAGGACGCGGCGATGACCGCCAGCACGCCCTCGCCGTACGCCTGGCGCTTCTTCTCGCCGATGCCGGTGATGCCCTCGAGGTCGGCGAGGGACGCCGGGCGATGCTCCGCGAGGGCGCGCAGCGTCGCATCCCCGAACACGATGTACGCGGGGACGCCCTGCTCGCGGGCCGTCTCCGCCCGCCAGGCCCGCAGCGCCTCGAACAGGCCGCGGTCTCCGGCATCCAGGGCATCGGCCGCACTGGCCTTGCGGGCGCGGGACGACGAGGTCGGACGCCCGATCGTGTCCTTGCGCAGCGGCACGGCGGTCTCGCCGCGCAGCACTCCGGCGGCCTGCTCCCCCGGCGCGAGCGTGCCGTAGTCGCCCTGCGCGACCAGGATGCCGCGGGCGAGGAGCTGCCGCACGACGCTGCGCCAGTCCTGGTCGGAGAGGTCGCTGCCGATGCCGTAGGTCGCGAGCTTGTCGTGCCCCTGCTGCCGGATGCGCTCCGTCGACGCGCCGCGGAGGATGTCGATCAGGTGCCCGGCGCCGAACGCCTGATTGCGCTCGCGCTTGAGTCGCACGATCGTCGAGAGGAGCTTCTGCGCCGGGACGAGGCCGTCGAACGTCTCGGTGTCGTCGAGGCACGTGTCGCAGTTGCCGCACGGCTGCGAGTCCTGCCCGAAGTAGCCGAGCAGGTTCTGACGGCGGCACTCGACCGTCTCGCACAGCGCGAGCATGGCGTCGAGGTGCTGGCCCATCCGCATCTTGAACGTGCGATCGCCGGGGCTCTGGTCGATCAGGCGGCGCTGCTGCACGACGTCGCCGAGCCCGTACGCCATCCAGGCCACGGACGGCTCGCCGTCGCGGCCCGCACGCCCCGTCTCCTGGTAGTACCCCTCGACCGACTTCGGCAGGTCGATGTGCGCGACGAAGCGCACGTCGGGCTTGTCGATGCCCATGCCGAACGCGATGGTGGCGACCATGACCACGCCGTCTTCCCGGAGGAAGCGGGCCTGATTGGCCGCACGCACCTCGGCGGGCAGGCCCGCGTGGTACGGCAGCGCGTCGAGACCCTGGGCGGCGAGATAGGTCGCCGTCTGCTCGACCGACTTGCGGCTGAGCGCGTAGACGATGCCCGCCGGCTGCGCGCCGTCGTCGCTCGCCGGAGTCTGCGACTTGATGAACGCCACCAGCTGCTTGCGCGGATCGACCTTGGGCACGATGCGGTACTGGATGTTCGGGCGGTCGAAGCTCGCGACGAAGTGCTTCGCCTCCGCACGCCCCTGGGAGCCGTCGAGCCGCAGCCGCTCGGTGATCTCCTTGTGCGTCGCGGCGGTCGCGGTAGCGGTGAGGGCCATGCGCGGAACGCCGGGGAACCGCTCGCCCAGGTCGCCGAGGGCCAGGTAGTCGGGCCGGAAGTCGTGGCCCCACTGCGACACGCAGTGCGCCTCGTCGATCGCGATCACGCTGAGGGTGCCGCGCTGCAGCAGGGCGGTGGTCTGGGCGTTGGAGAGCCGCTCGGGGGCGACGTAGATGAGGTCGAGCTCACCGGCGAGGTAGGCGCGCTCGACCTCGCGGCGCTCGTCGATCGCCTGCGTGGAGTTGAGGTACGCGGCGTTGACGCCGTTCGCCCGCAGCGCGTCGACCTGGTCGTGCATGAGCGCGATGAGCGGACTGATCACGAGTCCGGTTCCCTCGCGCACGAGCGCCGGCACCTGGTACGTGATGCTCTTTCCGCCACCGGTCGGCATCAGCACGACCGCGTCTCCGCCCGCGATGACCTGCTCGACGATGTCGGCCTGGTCGCCGCGGAACTCCTCGTAGCCGAAGACCGTGTGCAGCGCCTCGCGCGCGGTCGGATAGCGGCTCGGCGTCGCTCGGCGGGTGGTCGGTGCCGCGGCGGCGGCAGACGGCGAGGTCACCGGCGTGACCGGCCCCTGCCCCCAGTCGAGCGGCGGCTCGTAGCCGGCGCCCTGCGGCTCCCAGTCCATGGGCTCCGGCGGAGCGGAGGACTCCCAGCCGTCGTCGTAGGGCTCGTCGGCGTACGGCAGATCCGCGTACGGGTCACGGGGAGTCTGCGGCATCCCTCCAGCGTAACGACCCCCGCCGACGCGGGCGGCGCCTCATCCACAGGCGAGTGGCTCTTCCGGCGAAAACCCAGAGCGTCCGGCGACCACACCGCGCGCCGTGCTTCGACGCGCCGCCCCCGCACCGGGTGGCCTGGGTTCTCGCCCTGCCCCACGCGCGCGGTCCCACCTGCGCCCGGCGCAGAGCGCGGGCGATCAGCCCGCGGTCGACCGGTCGTAGGCGCGGATGAGGTCGTCGAGGAACTTCGCGACGGTCGCTCGCTCCTCGTCGCTCATCGCGGCGATCTGCGCTTCGACCTCGCCGATGAGCGGCTCGACCAGGCGCTCGGCCTCGGCGGCGGCATCGTCTGACGCGGTCACGATGAGCTTGCGTCCGTCGGAGGGGTGCCGGTCCCGACGCACGTGCCCGCGATCCTCGAGCCGGTTGAGGACGAGGGTCATGGCGGCGGTCGAGATCTCGACGCGGTGCGCCAGCTCGGTCGGAGTCGTGGGGCCGCGGGAGATGAGGTGGTCGAGCACCTCGAGGCCCGGCGTGTCGAGTTCGAGCTGCTTCGCGATCGATCGCTCGAAGCGCTGCTGCCGCATCGTGAGCTGCTGCACGCGGGTGCGGATGTCGCTCTCGTCGATCTCTCCGGCGTCGTGCCGTCGTGACGGGTCGTACGTCGAAGCCGCTTCCGGCGCCCGCTCGGACCGTTTGACATCCATGCGAGCAATGGTAATACTTCATATTGCTAATTTCATTGATAATCAAGAATTGAGACGATATGACCGATGCGACCGAAGCGCCGTACCGCTGGCGCTGGGCGATCCTCGGCGTGATGCTCGCCGCCGAGATCATGGACATGCTCGACGCGACGATCGTGAACGTCGCCGGCCCCTCCCTGGAGTCCTCGCTGGGAACGAACGCGCTGGGACTGCAGTGGGTCATCGGTGGCTACGCGCTCGCGCTGGGAGCCGGACTGGTGCTCGGCGGTCGCCTCGGCGATCGGTTCGGACGTCGGCGGATGTTCCTCCTCGGCCTCGCCGCCTTCACGATCGCCTCGCTGCTGTGCTCCCTCGCTCCGACCGCCGAACTGCTGATCGCGTTCCGTCTGGTCCAGGGCGCGGCCGGAGCGCTGCTGCTCCCCCAGGGACTCGGCCTGCTGCGCGAGAACCTCTCCGGCACCGAACTCGCCGTCGCCTTCGGCATCTTCGGCCCGGCGCTCGGTCTGGGCGGCATCCTGGGTCCGATCATCGGCGGCGGACTGATCGAGGCCGACATCCTCGGGCTCGGATGGCGCTCCGTCTTCCTCGTCAACATCCCGATCGGCATCGTCGCGCTGATCGTCGCCTGGCGCATCCTGCCGCGGCGTGACGGCGATCGAGCCGTCCGCATCGATCTGCTCGGCGCGGCCGTGATCGTCGCCTCCTCCGGCATCCTCGTCCTCGGGCTCACCTTCGGACCCGAGCTGGACTGGCCGCTGTGGGCCTGGGCCTGCGTGGCCGCGGGCCTGGGCGGCTTCATCCTGTTCGGCTGGCAGCAGCGACAGCTCCTCGCCCGCGGCGGCGTGCCCCTCGTCACGCCGAGCATGTTCACGCGTCGGGCCTACACGTTCGGACTCGTGGGCATCGCCCTGTTCTTCAGCAGCCTCACCGGCACGCAGCTCGTGCTGACGCTGTTCCTCCAGCTCGGCAACGGCTTCAGCGCCGGCGAGGCCGGGTTGAGCAATCTGCCGCTCGCGCTCGGCTCCGCGATCGGCGGTGCGATCAGCGGTGCGTGGCTCGCGGAGAAGATCGGGCGGTCCGTGCTGCAGCTCGGCGCCGTGACCCAGCTGCTGGGCGCCGGTCTGCTGTGGTTCGAGCTCCAGCAGCCGGGCGACTTCAGCATCTGGACCATCGCCCCCGGCATCGCGCTCTTCGGCGTCGGCGGCGGCGCGATCATCGCCGCCCTGTTCAGCACGATCCTCGCGGCGGTGAAGGACGACGAGATCGGCTCGGCATCCGGCGTGCTCACCGCCGTGCAGGCGATCGCCAGCGCGGTGGGCGTCGCGATCTTCGCCTCGGTGTTCTTCGACGCCGCGGCATCCGGCACCGCGGCACAGGCCTATCAGCAGACCCTCGTCGTGCCCGCGGTCATGCTGATCGCCTTCCTCGCCCTGACCTTCCTCTTCCCCAAGAAGAGTCGGGAAGACGTGCACGGGACCGCCGTGCGGGAGACCGTCGTCTGACCGGACCTCCCGACCGCTCACGCCGCCCGCCTAGAGTGGGCGGCGTGAGCGGCGAACGGACGAGGGCGACGGATACAGGCGGCGCGGTCGTGCTGCTGGTGATCCACATCCTCGTGGCGCTCTTCTTCGCCGCAGACATCTTCCTCACGTCGCTCAGCGTCGCCGGATGCGGTCCGGATCAGTGCGACTACACGTTGCAGTGGAACACGGTGCAGGCATTCCTCGTGTTCGACGCCGTGGTGCTCCTCGCCGTCTTCGTGCTCGGGCTCGTCCGCCTCCGCCGCGGACGGAGCACCTGGTGGCTCCCCGCCGGCGGGATCGCGCTCGTGCTCATCGGGGCGGCGATCGCACATCAGGTGAGCCACATCGCACTGCCGGTTCCGTAGCCGCCCCGCCGTCCGCACGCGGGCGTAGGTTGGAGGCATCCCGTCCGAAGGAGCAGCCGATGCCCGAAATCACCGTGACCCGCGACGACGAAGACTCGCGCTACGAGATCCGCTCGGGAGACGTGCTCGCGGGCTTCGCAGCCTTCGACCTCCGCCCCGGATCCATCCGCTTCCTCCACACCGAGATCGACCCGGCGTTCCAGGGGCAGGGGCTCGCCGGGAAGCTGGCGTCCGCCGCGCTGACGGATGCCGTCGGCCGCGGTGAGGCGATCGTCCCGCTGTGCCCGTACATCGCCACGTACCTCGAGACGCACGAGATCCCCGGCGCCGAGATCCGCTGGCCGAAGCCGGCCCCGAGCCACGGAGGTTCCGCCGGCGAAGACCCGACGGGCCGCGCGGAATGATCGGGCAGCACCGTCTCATCCTGGAGCCGCGCGAGGTGCCGCTCGGCGGGGTGCGCGGCATGAACGTGCTGCGCGCTCTCCCGCACCGCAACCTGCCGACCATCGGCGCCTGGTGCTTCCTCGACCGGTTCGGGCCGGCCGACACGAAGATGCGGGTGGAGCCACATCCGCACATCGGGCTCCAGACCGTGACCTGGCCGCTGGTCGGGGAGATCCGCCACCGCGACTCGCTCGGCAGCGACGCCGATCTGCGCCGCGGGCAGCTGAACCTGATGACCGCGGGCGACGGGATCTCGCACTCGGAGTATTCGATCGGCGAGGAGCCGATCCCCCTCGACGCGCTGCAGTTCTGGGTCGTGCTCCCGGATTCCGCCCGCCACGGTGCTCCCGGGTTCGAGCGGCACACCGATCTGCCGACCCTCCCCCTTCCGGCCGACGAGGGGACGGATGCCGAGGCCACGATCGTGCTCGGAGAGTTCGCGGGCGTGCGCTCACCCGCCACGGTGCACACCCCGATCGTCGGCGCCGAGATCGCGCTCGCGCCCGGTTCGCGCGTGCGGTTGCCGCTGCGCTCCGAGTGGGAGCACGCGCTGATGCTCGTCGAAGGCGATGCCGTGGTGGCGCAGCATCCGCTCGATCGCAACGGGCTGCTCTATCTGGGCGATTCCCGCGATGCGGTCGAGGTGTCGAGCGACGCGGGCGCACTGCTGTTCCTGCTCGGCGGCGAGCCCTTCGAGGACGACATCGTGATGTGGTGGAACTTCGCCGGTCGCACGCATGACGAGATCGTGGCCGCGCGCGAGAAATGGGAGGCGGCGTCCGACCGCTTCGGCGTCGTGGCCGGGCATGACGTGCGCATCCCCGCACCGCCGCTCCCGCCCGTGCGGCTCATGCCCCGCAGCCGAAAGCTCTGAGTCCGAGACCCAGCCCGAGCCCGAGTCAGCGCCCGATTCAGCGCCCGAAACCCAGAGCATCTGCGCCCGGGTCGGCGTGCCAGCCGACGACACGCCGACGCACGCCGGGATGGTCTGGGTTTCCGCCTGGGCTCACCTGTGCTCACGCCGTGATCGCCCCGAGACGACTCAGCCGCGCTCGGGCGTGTGCACCCGGGCCAGGAAGCGCTCCGTACGCGGCGACGGCCCCCGCGGGTCGACGAGCGACACGACGACCGTGACCGCCGTGGCGAGGGGGATGGTCCACGCGGCGGGCTGCGCGAGATAGGGCGCCGCGACCCCGACGCCCCCGACCGCCGCATGCACCAGCAGCGCGAGTCCCGCGGCGATCCCGCCCGACAGCATCCCGGCGACGGCCCCGCGGGCGGTGAGTCCGCGCCACCACACCCCGAGCAGCACGACCGGCGACAGCGTCGACGCCGCCACCACGAACACCACGCCGACACTCGACCCGAGACCGGCCGGTGCCGTGAGCAGCGCCACCGCGAGGGGCACCAGCGCGCAGAGCACGGCCGACAGACGGAACGACCGCACCGAGCCGGAGAACACGTCCTGGCTGATCACGCCCGCGAGCGACACCACGAGTCCGGCCGAGGTCGCGAGGAACGCGGCGAAGGCCCCGGCGACGATCAGCGCGGTCAGCAGCTCGCCGAACGCCCCGGGGAAGACCCGCGAGGGCAGCAGCAGGACCACCGTGTCGGCGATGCCGGGGACGGCGAGGTCGGGGGCGGCGATGCGGGCCAGCAGGCCCATGGTGCTCGACACGGCGTAGAACGCGCTGACCATGCCGATCACGATCACGGTGGTGCGCCGAGCCGACACCCCGGTCGGGCTCGTGTAGAACCGCACGAGGACGTGCGGGAGTCCCATGGTGCCCAGCAGCAGCGCGAGCAGCAGGGATGCCGTCTCGTACGCGTCGAACCCCGAGGGTCCGGCCTCGGCGGGGAACACCAGCGCGGGGTCGAAGTCGTGCGGTCCCCCGCTGAGCGCGAACGCGATGAACACCACCGGCACCAGGAGCGCGGTGAGCTTGAGCCAGTACTGGAACGCCTGCACGTAGGTGATGGCGCGCATGCCGCCGGCGGCGACGGCGGCAGCCACCAGCACCGCGACGGTCACGGCCCCCACCCATTCGGGGAGCCCCGCGACGACGAGCAGGGTGATCCCGGCGCCGTGCAGCTGCGGCACGATGTACAGCCAGCCGATCACCAGCACCGCGAGGCTGGTCACGCGCCGGGCAGACGTCGACTCCAGCCGGGCCTCGATGAAGTCGGGGATCGTGTACGCGCCGCTGCGGCGGAGCGGTGCCGCCACGAACGCCAGGACCAGCAGATAGCCGGCGGCATAGCCGATCGGGAACCAGAATCCGCGGGCGCCGTCGAGCAGCACGAGCCCGGACAGGCCGAGGAAGGTCCCCGCCGAGAGGTACTCGCCGCTGATCGCGGAGGCGTTCCACACCGGCCGCACGGTGCGCGAGGCGACGAAGAAGTCTCCCGTGGTGCGCGAGATGCGCAGCCCGTAGACGCCGATCAGGAGCGTCGCGACGACGACGAGCGCGACCCCGATCAGGTCGAGCACCGCGTTCATTCGCGATCCCGGAGCGCTCGGTACCGCCGCTCGTTGCGCGCAGCCGTGCGCACGTAGAGCACCGCGAACACCACGATGATCGGATAGAACGCGTACGCCTGCAGCAGCCACGACAGCGGCAGCCCCCACACCAGCACCCGGCCGATCTCCGGGATGAGCGCGATCGCCAGTGTCAGCGCGATGACCACGACCACGAACCCCGCGACCGTCCCCAGTGCGAGCCGGAGCTGGCTGCGCATGAGCGCCCGCGCGTAGACGGCGTCCGCCTCGTCCACGGGGGCTCCAGGTAGCGCGATGCCGCGCGTGAAGGTCGCCGGCCGCCGATCGGGGAGGTCGGCCGTCACGCGCACGCGCTTCGGGATCTCGGTCATCCCGCGCCCTCGCCGCGCAGCAGCGCGTCGCGCACGGCCGGGACCAGACGGCGGCTGACCGGGAGCGGGACGGCGCCGATCGAGACGGCCGGTTCGGGGCCGGAGAGCCGGGCCTCGGTCACCGCCGTGGTGCGCACGAGCCAGGAGCGATGGATGCGCAGGAATCCGGCATCCGCCCATCGCGCCTCGAGCTCGGAGATCGGGATGCGCACCAGGTGCCCCGTGCCGTCGCCGGTGTGCAGCCGCGAGTAGTCCCCCTGCGCCTGGACCCACCGCACGTCGCTGCGACGCACGAACCGCACGGTGGATCCGACCGTGACCGGCAGCATCTCGTCGTCGCCGGAGGCCGCGGTGTCGCCGAGTTCGACCACCCGGTCGACGGCCTGCCGCAGCCGCTCCGTCCGCACGGGCTTGAGCAGGTAGTCCACGGCGCGCAGCTCGAACGCCTCGACCGCCTTGGCGTCATCGGCCGTCACGAACACGACGGCCGGCGGATCGGCGAGGGTCAGCAGCGCCCTCGCGAGCTCGGTCCCGGTGAGTCCCGGCATGTGGATGTCGAGGAACGCGATCCGCACCGCCCGCTCCGACAGCAGCCGCAGCGCATCGGCACCCGACGATGCGGTGAGGATCTCGCCGATGCGGGCGTCGGTGCGCAGCAGGTGCACGAGCTCATCCAGGGCGGGACGCTCGTCATCCGCGACGAGGACGTCGATCAGGGGCGCGCTGTTGGTCATGATCGTCAGTCGTTGTCCGGATCGTGCTGCGGCTGGGATTTCGGGACCCGCATGCGCACCAGGGTACCCGCGCCGGTGTTCGTCTCGACGACCAGTCCGCCGTCGGCGCCGTAGAGCTGACGGAGCCGGGTGTCGACGTTGCGGAGGCCGACGTGCACGCCGTCGTCGCCGGCCGTGAGCGTGGCCCGCAGACCGTCGGGGTCCATGCCGACGCCGTCGTCCTCGACGGTGATCTCGGTGTGGGTGCCGTCGTCGCGCGAGGCGATGCGGATCTCGCCGCCGCCCTCGCCCGGCTCGAGCCCGTGGCGGACCGCGTTCTCCACCAGCGGCTGCACCGAGAGGAAGGGGATGACGGTCGCCAGGGTCTCCGGGGCGATCTGCAGCGTGACGCGCAGCCGGTCGCCGAAACGGGCGCGCTCCAGCTCGAGGTAGGAGTGGATGCTGCCCAGCTCGTCGGCGAGCGTCGTGAACTCGCCCTGGCGACGGAACGAGTACCGCGTGAAGTCGGCGAACTCGAGCACCAGCTCCCGAGCGCGGGCGGGGTCGGTGAGGATGAACGAGGCGATCGCCGTGAGGGCGTTGTAGATGAAGTGCGGTGAGATCTGCGCCCGCAGCGACCGCAGCTCGGCCTCGGCCAGCTGGGTCCGCGATGCATCGAGCCCGCCGAGCTCGACCTGGGCGGCGCACCAGTCGGCCACTTCCTCGGCCGCGCGCACGAGGGCGGCGCGCACCGGGGCCGCGAACGCGACCACCACACCGACCACCCGGCCGTCGGCGAGGATCGGAGCCCCGACGGCTCCCAGCCCGTGGTCCCTTCCCGGCGCCGGGAACACCTGCCGTCTCCCCGATGCCCTGACCTGCGTGGCGATGCGGAGCGCGGAGGCCTCCAGCCCGTCGGAGGGGCCGTCGAACGCCACCGTGTCGTCGGCGCTCACGATCGCGACGGCCGCACTGCCGAGCAGCACCCGCAGGTGTCGGGCGGCCTTGACCACGTCCGGCCCGGCGAGCCCCGCGCGCAGGTGAGGAACCGCGAGGCTCGCCTGGTGCAGGGCCGTGAGCGCTCCCTGCTCCGCCTCGCTGCCGAGGTCGGCGGCTCCGCGGGCGAGTCGGCGTGCGAGCAGCAGGAGCACCGTGAGGACGATCCCGCCGAGCACGCCCAGCCCTGCGGCGAGAACGACGTCGGTCATGGCCTCAGCCTAGGCACTGCCCCACCCGCTCTCAGCAGCAGCGGGCACCGGGGTTGCGATCCTGATCGTCCATCCGCTGCCGCCAGAACTGCCGCTCGGTCAACGGCTCCTCCTCCGGATGCTGGCGACGCTGATGGGCGACGTACGTCGCATAGGCGCTGTCGCCCATCAGATTCGTGATGTACCAGCGGATGCCGCGACCCGCCCGGCCCGCGGCGCTCAGGAGCGTCCGCAGGAGGGTGGTCGCGGCATCCGTCCGACTCATGGTGTCGGCCATCTCAGTGGGTCGACGCCTTGCGGTCGTCGGCGAGGATCGGCTCCCACTGCTTCTCGAGCTCGCGCTCCTCGGCGCTCGGCAGGAATCCGGCCGGAGCGAACCGCCGTGAGGCGACGGGCGTGTCCTCGGTGTTCTCCCCACCGCCGTTGCGGATGGCCTTGATCGTGACGATCACGGCCATCACCATCACGATGATCGCGAGGGTGACGAAGATGATCGACAGTGTGCCCTGCACGGCCGTGTTGCGGATGACCGCGTCGAGCACCTCCGGTTCGCCGAGCGAGGTGTCGCCGCTGTCGCGGGCGGCGACGTAGCGGAAGTGGTTCGCCCAGTAGCCGATGGCCGGAACCGGGGAGGCGATCTTGTACAGCGACGCCGTGATCGTGACGACCGCGGTGAACGCGAGCGGCAGCGCGATGATCCACAGCCACTTGACGTAGCTCCGGCCGCGCTTGGCGACGATCGCCAGCACCACGGCGAGCGCGATCGCGGCGAGCAGCTGGTTGGCGATGCCGAACAGCGGGAAGAAGGTGTTGATGCCGCCGAGCGGGTCGGTGACGCCGAGGATGAGGATCGCTCCCCAGCCGGCCACCATGATCGCGGTGCAGATCCAGACGCCGGGACGCCACGAGACGTCGCGGAACTTCGGGAACCAGGCACCGATCGAGTCCTGCAGCATGAAGCGGGCGACACGCGTGCCGGCATCCACCGCGGTGAGGATGAACAGCGCCTCGAACATGATCGCGAAGTGGTACCAGAACGCCATGAGCGCCTGGCCGCCGAGCGCCTGCTGCATGATGTGCGCGAGGCCGAGCGCGAGGGTCGGAGCCCCGCCCGTGCGGGACACGATCGACTCCTCACCGACCAGCGTGGCCGTGCCGGTGAGCATCTCGGGCGTGAGGTTCACCCCCGTCAGGCCCAGCGAGTTCACGAAGGCGACGGCCCCTTCGACCGTGCCTCCCGTCGCCGCCGTCGGAGCGTTCATCGCGAAGTAGATGCCCTGGTCGATCGAGATCGCGGCGACCAGCGCCATGATCGCGACGAACGACTCCATGAGCATGCCGCCGTAGCCGATGAAGCGCGTCTGGCGCTCCTTCTCGATGAGCTTCGGGGTCGTGCCGGAGGCGATCAGAGCATGGAACCCGGACAGCGCCCCGCACGCGATGGTGACGAACAGGAAGGGGAAGAGCGGACCGGCGAACACCGGTCCCATGCCGTTCTCGCCGAAGATGCTGACCGCGGGAACGGTGATCTCGGGGCGCACCAGGACGATGGCGCCGGCGAGCATCACGATCACGCCGATCTTCATGAAGGTCGACAGGTAGTCGCGCGGGGCGAGCAGCAGCCAGACCGGGAGCACCGCGGCGATGAAGCCGTAGATGATGATGCCCCACGCGATCGTGGTGCGGTCGAGGTGGAAGATCGCCTGGCCCCAGTCGGTGCCCGCGACCCAGCCGCCGGCGATGATCGCGGCCATCAGCAGCACGAAGCCGATGATCGAGACCTCGGTGACCTTGCCGGGGCGCAGGTAGCGCAGGTACACGCCCATGAAGAGGGCGATCGGGATGGTCATCGCAACCGAGAACACGCCCCAGGGGCTTTCGCCGAGCGCGTTGACGACGACGAGGGCGAGGATCGCGACGATGATCAGCATGATCAGCAGCGAGGCGATGATCGCGGCGGTGCCACCGATCTTGCCGAGTTCCTGACGGGCCATCTGGCCGATCGTGCGGCCTCCGCGGCGCATGGAGAAGAAGAGCACCGTGTAGTCCTGCACGGCACCGGCGAGCACGACGCCCACGATGATCCAGATCGTGCCGGGGAGGTAGCCCATCTGCGCGGCGAGCACGGGGCCGACGAGCGGACCGGCACCGGCGATGGCGGCGAAGTGGTGGCCGTAGAGCACGCGCCGGTCGGTGGGGACGTAGTCCTTGCCGTCCTGCTTCACCTCGGCGGGGGTCGCCCGGCGGTCGTCGGGGCGGGTGATGTACTTCTCGATCACCTTCGAATAGAAGCGGTAGCCGATCAGGTACGTGCAGACCGCGGCGAACACGAACCAGATCGCGTTCACGGTCTCGCCGCGGACGATGGCGAGCATGGTCCAGGCGACGGCACCCAGCAAGGCGATCGCCGACCAGATCACGATCTTCGGCCAGGTCCAGCGGTTCGCCTTCACGTGGTGGTCATCGGTGAGGGCGACAGGGGGGAGTTTCGGGTCGGTGACGATGACGGGTTCGTCGTCGACGAGTCCGGCGCCGTCGCGGCGGCGCGACGAAGGTGAAGTCATGGCGGTTCTCCTCGGGATACGCGACATTGCGTTCCCCCACGCTAGGAAAACCGTGCCCCGGACGACGGCGCCCGAGCGGATGCTGCGACGAGCGGCGCCGATCGCGCGATGAACGGACGTCTCGTCTCCCTCGCTGCGCTCCCGCGCTCGACGACCGGGAGGGAACACCCCGACCCGATCAACGGCCGGGAGGGAGGGCACCCCGACGCACCCAACGACCGGGAGGGAGGACCCGGTCGTTGAGCGAGCGAAGCGAGACGAAACGGTCCGGCCTACTCCCGCTTCTCCCCTCCCGGCGCCGGCGTCTCCGGAGCGCCCGTCTCCGGTGCCTTCGTCTCCGGTGCCTTCGTCTCCGGTGCCTTCGTCTCGGGTGCCGGGGTCTCCGGCGCCTTCGTCTCCGGTGCCTTCGTCGCCGGGGCCTTCGCCGCGGGGACGTCGACCGTCACCACGGTGCGGACCGCCGAGTCGCCGTACTGCACGAGCCCGAGGTAGCGGGTGCCGGCGGTGAGTCCGGACCAGCTGAGCTCGTAGCTCGTCTTCACGCCGCGGACCGCGGCGATCGGGTTCGGCGTCGCGGTGAACGCGCCCGCTCCGTCGGGCTGCACGTCGGCGTGGGTCATGTCCCACGTCATCGGTCCCGTCGTCGAGTACACGTTCGCCACCACGAGGTACGTCCCGGGGGTCGGCGCGGGGATCGTGACCTGCTCATCCGCCGAACCGGTCGCCGACTGCCACCGCTGGTAGTACTGCAGGTCGTCCGGGCTCACGACGCGGTACACCGTGAGGTCGAGGTCGCTGCCCTCGTCATCCGACGAGTCGAGGTCGAACCGCGAGAGCGTGGTGCCCTCGGGTACGTCGACGATCCACGCCACGTCCTTGTTCGCGTCGCCCGAGTTCTCATCGCCCGAGTGCCCCGCGACCGGGTTGTCCGGGTCGGTGAGCAGCTCGAACGGCGTGAGACCCGAGAGGTCGAGCGCCAGATCGCCGTCGAGACCGGGGGTGATCTGCACCGGGATGCTGCCGTCGACGCCGCTGCCCGACACCTCGGCCGGGGCATCCGCCGTCACCGGGAACACCGCGATCGGGGAGCGCACCGTGTTCTTCTTGCTCTTCCAGGTCAGCGAACCGGTGGCCCACTGCTCGACGGGTGCGCTGGAGTTGTCGAACGTGACCGTGAAGGTCTTCGTCTGCCCCGGCTTGTCGAACGTCAGCTGCGACGGCGTGACCTTCACGTTCACGCCGGGCACGGCGGCCTTCGCGGTGAAGACGCCCTTCTCGGTCGAGGTGACCGCACGGGTGACGGTCTGCGCGCTGGCCAGCGAGCCGATCGAGATCGACGCCTGGTTCAGGTCGCTGCCGTCGATGGGGTCGATGCCCGGGAAGTCCGACAGGCCCTTCCCGTCGAGGAACGCCGCCCAGTCCTTCACCCCGTTGAGGTAGAGGAGGCCCGGGTTCAGGTACCGCTTCGGATCGACCTGCCCCGCGCCCTGCTCGAACGGATCCGTGTTCTTCGACCCGTCCGGGAGCACCGTGTCGTACGCGGTGGTCATCATCGCCGATCGGATCTCCGCGGGCGTCGCCTTCGGGTGCTCGCCGAGGTACAGCGCGCCCAGACCCGCGACGTGCGGGGAGGCCATCGACGTGCCGGAGAGGATGCCGAAGGTCGGCTTCTCCCCCGGGGCGTTGTTCGTCGCCGCGAGGATCGCGACGCCGGGCGCCGCGACATCCGGCTTCAGCACATCGCTGCCGTCGGCCAGCATCGGTCCGCGACTCGAGAAGCCCGCGATCTGCGGCGTGGGAGTGGTGACGCCCGTGGTGTTCGCACCGACGAGCGTGATCGGACGGTCGACGCCGCCCTGCACGTAGGCGAGCACGGCCGCACGGTGCGCGGCGGCCAGGTGCACCGTCGGGACGGCGTGGAAGTCGTTGTCGAGCGAGTCGGCCCCGCCCGGCACGTTCACCAGGACCATGCCCTTGCCGCCGGCGTCCTTCACGACCTGCGACTTCTCGGCACGCGCGTTGTTGCCGCGATCGCAGACCACGATGTGTCCCGCGACCTTCGCCGGGTCGAGTGTCCCCGGCAGGCAGAGCTGCGCGTCGGCGGCACCCGCCGCCGCAGCGTCCGCCGCCGCGATCGACGGCCCGGTGACCTTCTTGCCGAACGGCACGCTCACCGAGGCTCCGGCCTGCGCGAAGCCGGGGAACTGCACCGTGCCTTCCCAGGTCGGGATGGTGGATGCCGCGACGGTCGTGTACCAGGGCGAGGCGTGGTCGGCCGTGACCGGGTCGGGACCGTCGTTGCCGGCGCTGGTGGCGACGAAGACGCCCGCGGCCGCGGCGTTGAAGAACGCCAGGTCCTCCGGCGACATCACGGTGCTCGCCGCGCCCCCGCCGATCGAGTAGTTGATCACGTCGACGCCGTCGGCGACGGCCTGGTCGATCGCGGCGACGAGGTCGCTCAGCGCGCAGATGTCGTCCTCCGTGATGGTCACGTCGGGTCCGACGTAGCAGGCCTTGTACGCGGCGACCTTGGACGCCGGTGCGACGCCGGAGATCGTTCCGAAGTCGACGCCCTCGACGGCCGCCTTGACCTTGAAGTTGCCGGCAGCGGTGCTCGCGGTGTGCGAGCCGTGGCCGTCACCGTCACGCGGCGAGAGGTAGTCGTACTGGAAGTCGAAGCCCGCGGCCGCGGCTCCCGCGGAGAAGTACTGGCCGCCGATCAGCTTGGACGAGTAGGCGCGCTTGTCCCAGTCCTGGCCCTCGACCATCGTGGAGCGGAACTGGCCGCCGTCGGACTTGTCGAAGTAGACGTACGTGCCGTCGGTGTAGGGCTGACCGCCCTTGTGTCGGCTGTGCTGCTTCTTCTGCTTCTTGAGCTTCTTGCCCTCGAACGACGGGTGCTCGGGGGCGATGCCGGTGTCGATCACGCCCACCACGACGCCCTCTCCGGCCTTGTCGACTCCAGCGGTCTGCTGCCAGACGCCGCCGCGACCCTTGCGGTCGTCTCCGAGTCCGAGATAGGAGGTCGAGGTCTGCGCATCGGGGTGGCGGATCTCGTCGGGATAGACGCCGAGGACCTCCTTGGACGCACGCAGCGTGTCGACCTGGGCGCCGGTGAGGTCGGCGCTGAAGCCGTTCAGCACGACCTGATAGGTGGTGTCCGGCGTGACGCCGATCTGTCCGGCGAGGTCGGTCTGCTCGGTCTGGAGGTGCTCCACGTACCGCTGCGACTCCTGCGACTGCGTCTCGAGCTGCTCGCCCTCGGCCGGCTTCGTCGCCTTCAGCCCCTTCACGTCGCCCTCGTAGCTGGCGAGGGGGTCGGCTTTCATGACCACGATGTAGTGCCCGGGGGTGCCTGCGACGGGGACGGGATGCGTCACCTCCTCCGTCGCCGCGTAACCGGTGGTGGCCGTCGATGCGATGAACAGCGTGGCCAGGGTGGTGGCTGCTGCCATCCGGAGGGGTGTTCGACCCATGTCGTGCTCCCGATGATCACGGTGCGACCTCGTTGCCACACCGCGGCCAACATAGTCCTGCCCTCGCCGATCGGTCCGAGATCTGGTCGATCGGTCAGTACCGCTTCGCCGATCGGCCAGGGTTATCCACGGCCTGCCTCCCGATAGGTCGACAGTAAGCTGGAGAGGTGGCCCGTACCTCCGTCCTGTCGACCCGAGTACTGCTCGTCTGCGCGGCGATCGGAGTCGCGACCGGCATCCTCGCCGGTATCGCCGGATGGCTGACTCCCGTGCTGCTGGCGAGTCCGCTGCTGTTCCTCTACGGGCTCCTGCTCGGCTCGCACGTCCTGCCCGGCATCATCGCGCAGGAGGTGCTGCGCCTTCCGCTCGTCGCGCTGATCACGCACGTCTTCGCCGCGCTGATCGCGAGTGCCTTCAACCCGGCCTGGGCGCTGCGGTTCATCGGCACGGCGCTGCTGTTCGGCCTCATCCAGGAGGGCGTCGCGGCACTCACCCGCTACCGCGCCTGGGGGCCGTGGCGCTTCTTCATCTCCGCCGCGGTGATCGGCGTCTTCGTCGCGGTGATCGTGTTCTTCGCTGCGCATCTCTCCGTCATGCCGCTGTGGGCGCAGATCCTCTACCTCGCGATCTCGGTGCTCGGCCCCATCGCCTGGACGGCGGTCGGCCTCGCCATCGGCACGGCTCTGCGCAAGGCCGGAGTCGCTCGACGCTGACGCTCGTGCGCGTCACCGGCGGGTCGATTGCCGGGCGACGGTTGGTCGATGACGGCTCGATGGCGATTCAGGTAAGGCTCAGCTAAGTTAGACGGGTACGATCCGCCGACCCGGGACTCCGCCGTGCGCCCATCTGCGCCCCTGATCCGCGTGCGTGAGCTCTCCCTCACCCACGCCGATGCCGCGCACCCCTCGCCCCGCGATGTCACGTTCGACATCCACGCCGGCGAGGTCGTGCTGCTGCTCGGTCCGTCCGGCTCCGGCAAGTCGACGCTCACCCTCGCCCTCAACGGGCTGATCCCGCACGCGCTGTCGGCGAGCATGGACGGCACGGTCGAGGCCGGGGGCATCGACACGGCGAGCGCGCAGACGGCGACGCTGAGCACCCATGTCGCGATGGTGTTCCAGGACCCGGATGCGCAGATCGTCACGGGAACGGTGTACGACGAGGTGGCGTTCGGCCCCGAGAACCTGCTGCTCCCCCTCGACGTGGTGCAGAGCAGGGTCGAGGAGGCGCTGCGCCGGGTCGGCCTCTGGGAGCGTCGCGACGACAACCCGGACCACCTCTCCGGCGGCGGACGACAGCGCCTCGCGATCGGGTGCGCCCTCGCCATGGGTTCGCCGCTGATCGTGCTCGACGAGCCGACCGCCAACCTCGACCCGCAGGGCATCGACGACGTCTACGCGGCCCTCGCAGATGTCGTGCACGCCGGGGACCGCGCCATCCTCCTGGTCGAGCACAACCTCGATGCAGCCATGGCCTTCGTGACGCGCACCATCGTGCTCGACCGCGAGGGCCGGGTCGCCTTCGACGGCCCCGCCGCCGAGGTCATCCGCAACCATGCGGACGAGCTGCTCGGGATGGGAGTCTGGCTGCCCGGGGCGACGCTCGCGGCGCTGCGGCTGCGCGAGCAGGGTCATGCGTTCGACGTGCTGCCGCTGACGCCGGATGAGCTCGCGGGTGCGCTCGCGCGCGCGGACGTCTCGTCTCCCTCCGTGCCCTCCGACGTCTCGCCTCACTCCCTGCGCTCCGACGCCACGTTCCACTCTGCGCGCTCGACGACCGGGGTGGGGGCGAGCGGGGACGCCCGGTCGTTGAGCGAGGAGCGCAGCGACGAGACGAAACGCCCCGAGCCGATCATCCTGGCACGCGGGCTGACCGCCCGACGGCGGCGCACCGAGATCCTGCACGGGATCGATCTCGACCTCGAGCCCGGCAGCCTCACCGCCATCGTCGGCGCGAACGGTGCGGGCAAGACGACGCTGATCCAGGCGCTTGCGGGCGTGGTGCCGCCGCCGCGGGGCCTGGTCGTCGTGGACGGCATCGATCCCGGGACCGCCTCCCCGCGCGACCTCGCTGCCCGCATCGGCTTCGTGTTCCAGAACCCGGAGCATCAGTTCATCGCGCACACAGTCTTCGACGAGCTGGCGCACGGGCTCCGGCTGCGGCGCGTGCCCGAGGACGAGATCGCGACGCGCGTCGACGAGATGCTGGCGCGGTTCGGACTCGAGCACAAGAAGGACGTGCACCCGTTCTTGCTGTCCGGTGGCGAGAAGCGGCGGCTGTCCGTGGGCACGGCGCTGATCACCCGCCCGCGCGTGCTGGCGCTCGACGAGCCCACGTTCGGGCAGGACAGGGCACGGGCCGCCGAGCTCCTCGACCTGCTCGCCGGCCTGCGCTCCGAGGGCACGACGATCGTGATCGTGACGCACGACCTGCAGCTCGTCGCGGAGCACACCTCCCACGTCGTGATCCTCGCGGACGGCCGCGTGCGAGCGGTCGGCCCGACCGCCGAGCTGTTCCAGGATGCGCAGCTGTTCGCCGATGCGGGGCTCCGCATGCCGGCACTGCAACGGGTGCTCGCCTCCGCCGGTCTCGGGGTGTCGCCGTGAGCACCGTCGCCTTCGATCCTTACGCCCGGATGACGGCGACCTCTCGTCGACAGTTCCTCTACGCCCTGAACCCGCTCGCGAAGGTGGCGGGCTTCGCCCCGGCGATGGTGCTGCTCGTGTTCGTGCGGGATCTCGCGACGCCGGCCGCCTTCCTCGCGCTCGCCTACGCCCTGATCCTGGTCGGCACCCGCCTCACCGGCAGGCTGCTCGCCCTGCTGCTGCTCGCCCTCCCGGCCGGCATGGTGCTGATCGGCGTCGGCTTCTCACTGTGGGTGGATGCCGGACTCGTCGCCGACACCGCTCCGGTCGTGCGGATCGGCGGCTGGACGCTCTACGGCGGCGCGCTCCTGATCGGGTTCGCGACCGCTCTGCGACTCGGCTCGATCGTCGCCCTGGCGCTCATCGGCGGACTCACGACGAGCGGCCCCGACCTCGTGCGGGCGACCGTGCAGCAGCTGCGGGTGCCGTACCGCATCGGCTACACCGCGCTGGCGGCGTTCCGCTTCGTCCCGCGGTTCGGTCACGAGCTCGCGGTCATCCGGGCGGCCCATCGGGTGCGCGGGTACCACGGCGGCCGCGGACCGTTCGCGCGCATCGCTCGCGGCTGGGGCTACATCGTGCCGCTGCTCGCGGGCGCCATCCGTCATGCCGAACGCGTCGCGCTGGCGATGGACTCCCGGGCTTTCGGCGCGCACGCGACGCGCACCGAGCGACACCTGGTCCCGTTCCGCACGCGGGACACCGTCTTCACCGTGGCGACGTTGCTGGCCTCGGCCGCCATCTTCGTCGTGTTCTTCCCCTGGCAGCTTCCCTGAAAGGCGCCCGATGGCATTCAGCAAGATGGTCAAGCCCGAGACGACGGAGCTCATCCAGCTCACGGTGCTGCGGACAGAGCGATTGTCCGCCCACTGGATCCGCGTGACGCTGGGCGGCGGCGAGATCGAGAAGTTCCGGCCGATGGGCTTCGACCAGTGGTTCAGACTGTTCCTGCCGATCGGCGGTGACGCCGGGCTCGATCGGGTGCCGGCGAAGGCCAACAAGATGTTCGGTTACCTGAAGTTCCTGCGCATCCCCGACGGCGAGCGCCCGGTGATGCGCAACTACAGCGTGCGGGCTCACCGTCCGGCCACGGCGGATGCGGGCGCAGAGATCGATGTGGACTTCGTACTGCACGGCTCTGCCGCCGACGGCACGGCCGGCCCGGCGTCGCGCTGGGCCGAGACCTGCCGTCCGGGCGAGCACGTGCTGATCATCGATGAGGGACTCACCTTCAACCCGCAGCGCGGTATCGACCGTGTCGTGCTCGTGGGTGATGAGACGGCTCTGCCGGCGATCGCCTCGATCTGCGCGTCTCTGCCGGCGAGTGCGGTCGGCACGGCGATCATCGAGGTGCCGAGTGAGGAGGATGCGCTCGAGTTCCCGCATCCGTCCGGCATCGAGGTCGTGTGGATCGTGCGGCCCCATGCTTCCGCCCCCGGGACCCTCGCCCTGGAGACGCTGGCTCGTACGGCTCTGCCCGATGCGCCGTTCCACGCCTACGCGGCGGGCGAGCAGGCGCTCGCCTCCGGAGTCCGCAAGCACCTCGTCGGTGAGCGCGGTGTGGACAAGAACGACGTGAGCTTCTGCGGATACTGGAAGATCGGCGCCGCCTCGCCCGCCTCGAAGGCCGCCCGCGAGGCCGCTGCGGAGCCGCTGGCATGAGCGGCACGGATGCGGTGGGCGACGTCCCTCGCTCCGATACCGCTCGCTCCGACGCCCCTCGCTCCGACGCCGCCGCGCCGGCTTCGACGGCTGGTCGACGGTTCCGGTTCCCGACGGCGATCCTGCTGACGTGCGCGGCGCTCGGGGTGGCGGGCGGGTTGCTCCTCGCGCCGGCGAACTGGGTGTCGACGATCCTGTTCCCCGGGTTGCCTTTCGTGAGCGTCGCGCTGGCGGGACTCTGGTTGTTGCCTTCGGTCATCGCCCTGCGTCTGTTGAGGCGACCGCTGGTCGGCTTGCTTGTCGGGCTGCTCGCCGGGCTGGTGATCGTGCCGTTCTCGGGGTACGGGTTCCGGAGCGTGGCGACGAATCTGTGGTGGGCGGCCTTCACCGAGCTGGCATTCCTGTTCGTTCTCTGGCGCTACTGGGGCACTTGGATGCATTACCTCGGCGCCGTGGTCGCCGGCGTCGTGTATCCCGCGCTCGCCTGGGCGTCGTTCAACCTCGGCGATTTCACCCTCCCCGTGCAGGTGTTGTTCTTCGTCATCACCATGGCGAGCTGTGTCGGTGCCACGGCCCTCGGCATCCTCATCGCCGATCGCCTCCGGAAGGCCGGTGTCGGCGGACGCGCGCCACGGCCCCGAACCCGTCGGCGTCAATGAGCGAGAGCTCCGAGTTCTGCGACCGATCCCCGATCTCCGCGATCTGACGTCTGAGCAGAGGCTCCTCGCCCCGCGCTCGGCACTCTGTGCTCTGCGCTCTGCGCTCTGCGCTCTGCGCTCTGCGCTCTGCGGCCGAGCTCGGCCGCGCCGTCAGCCCGTACCGTCAGGCCGCGCCACCAGGCCACGTCCTCAGACCACGTCGCCACGCCTCGCCCAAAGACCACGCAGTCAGATCACGCGCTCAGACCACGCCGTCAGAGCACACCGTCAGGCGGCGATGTCGAAGCGCGCGCGGCCGCCGAGTCGCGGGGTGCGAGCGGGGTCGACATACGACGGAGGGAGGACCCAGACCCGCGCGGGACCACCGGCACCACCGGGACCACCGGCACCACCGGGACCACCGGCACCACCGGGACCACCGGCACCACCGGGACCACCGGGACC
>Ga0160430_100318_pt1 | contig 31433 bp, 25 predicted proteins | sample HID1971I_E0MG_FD_108274 | JGI IMG/M metagenome (GOLD analysis project Ga0160430, IMG submission 108274) | Enriched millipede-associated microbial communities from UW Madison campus, WI, USA - HID1971I_E0 MG | ecosystem: Host-associated > Arthropoda: Insects > Digestive system > Unclassified ...
TGGTCGCCCGGTTCGAGATTCTCCTCGCGGAGGAGCTCTTCCAGTTCGCGATCAAGCGTTGCCACGCCGCCCTGATCGGGGCTGTCCAGCGGAGTACTCATCCCGTGAGTCTAGCGGCGTCGAGCCCCTCGCGGGCGGCTGTCACGCGGTCTCGACGAACTCCATCAGCCGCTCGCCGCTGCGCTCGAAGATGCGCCCGCCGATCACCGCGCCGGCCGCCAGTGCCAGCAGGCCGACGATGAGTCCGACCCAGAACGTCGCCGGGGCGTAGGCGGAGCCCTCGACGATCGTGGCCGCGAACAGCCAGATGGTCGGCACGCTCAGGACGATCGCGCCGAGGAACGCCGCGGCCGGGCCGTAGGCTCCGCGCGAGGTCGGGCGCTGCGGCTGCTGGAACGGGCTGTCGCCGGGGCGGGAGACCGCGTACGGGGCTACGACCGAGACGATGCTCGAGATGCCCAGCGCGCTGAACAGCAGGCTCGCTCCGAGGCCGACGAGCGGCAGGAGCAGGCCCCAGCTCCCCACCAGGAGCAGCGAGAGCGGCACCGCGATCGCGAGGACAGGGACGGCCACGAGGAGAACGGGGATGAGGCGACCGAGACGGTCGGGGAGTCCGCGGACACCGCTCGCCACATGGGTCCACAGCGCCGTCGAGTCGTAGGCGACGTCGTTGTGCGGGAGCCATCCGAAGAAGAGGGCCATCACGGGGACCGGCACGAGCGCGGCGATCTCGATCGGGACGCCGGCGACGACGAGCGGCAGCACCGTGAGCACACCCGCGACCGGGACGACGATGAGGTTCATGATGTAGCGGCGGTCGCGGAGCCAGTACACGAGGCTCCGGGACGCGATCGCACCGAACGCGTTGGAGGGCAGGAGTCCGAACCAGCCGAGGCCGGTGCGCTCGCGCGCGGCCACCGGGCGCTCCGTGGTCGTCAGCAGACGCCGGACCAGCCAGGACCAGGCCAGCCACAGGAGGCCGACGGTGAGGATCGCGACGATACCGCTCACCCAGGCGCCCGCGGTGTCACCCACGGCCGCGGCGAAGAGGAACGCGGGCGAGGCTCCGAGCGGGGTGAAGCCGAACGCGGTCGACAGCGTCGCCAGCGCGTCGGGCACATGACCGTCCCAGCGCAGCGAGCCGAAGAAGACCGCGACAGGGAAGGCGATCACGATCAGCGCGAGAGCGAACAGCGCGGTGAGCTCGCGCGAACGGCGCTCCGGAAGCAGGAGCGCGTTCACCGCCATGCCGATCCGGGAGACGAGGACGGTCGTGATCACGCCGACGAGCGTCATCAGGACGGCGAGCGGCCAGGGCGTGCCCGCACCGATCGCGACGATGCAGACGCTGATGTACACGGCCAGGAGCGCGAGGCTGGGCACGCTGATGAACGCCGCCAGCGCGAGCACACCCGGCATCCGGCGCTCATCCACGCCGAAGACGGCGAAACGTCGCGGGTCGAGTTGATCCACCGCGCCGACGAGGATCGGCCCGACGAGGAAGCCGAGGAGCAGTGCCGCCCCGCCCAGGACCATGACGGCGCGGGCGACGGGCACCGATGCTCCCGCGAGGCTGAACACGGCGAGGCACACCGCGACCGTGACGGCGGCCACGGCCGCGAACGCGAGGAGCGCCCGGACCCGACGATCGCCGCGCAACGAGCCGATAAGGAGCGCGAACCTCAGTCGGAGAACGTGTGCAGCCACTCGAGCCCCTCCACCTCTCCGCTGGAACCGGCGAGTTCGACGAAGCGCGCCTCGAGGGTCTGCCCCGCGCGCACCTCGTCGATCGTGCCTTCGGCGAGCACTTCTCCGCCGACGATGATGGCCACCCGTGAACAGACGCGTTCGACCAGGTCCATGCCGTGGCTGGAGAGGATGACGGTACCGCCGTGCGAGACGTAGGCGCGCAGGATGTCGAGGATGACCGCGGACGACACCGGGTCGACCGACTCGAACGGCTCGTCGAGGACGAGCACGCGCGGCGAATGGATCATGGCGCCGGCGAGCATGATCTTCTTCGTCATGCCGGCCGAGTAGTCCGAGACCACGCGGCTGAGCGCATCGCCGAGATCGAACGCCCGGGCGAGATCGGCCGCGCGCTTCTCGATCACATCCGCGGTGAGGCCGCGCAGCAGACCGTAGTAGTAGAGGAGCTGGCGACCGGTGAGCCGGTCGAAGGTCCGCAGCCGGTCGGGCAGCACACCCATCAGCCGCTTCGCCGCCTGCGGCTTCGCGGCCTGATCGACGCCGCAGATCACGACGCTGCCCTCGTCGGCGCGCAGCAGACCGGCGACGATCGAGAGGGTGGTGGTCTTACCGGCGCCGTTGGGCCCGACGATCCCGTAGAACGATCCGGCGGGGACGGTCAGGTCGATCCCGTCGACGGCGCGGTTGTCGCCGAACTGCTTGACGAGACCGCGGATGCGGATCGCCTCGCTGCCCGACGTGTGATCGATGTGACCGGCGGCCTCCGCGGCCGCATCGTCGGAATCCGCGACGGCCTCCACGACCTCGACGGACTCCGCCTCGCGCACCGGCTCGGCATCGACGACGACCAGCGGCTCAGCAGCCTCGTCCCTGGTCGGCACCGGCGCCTCCGCCGCGGGGACCTGCTCGACCACCGGAGCCTCTACGACGATCGGAGCCTGCTCGACCACCGGAGCCTCCACGACGACGGGAGCCTCCACGACGACGGGAGCCTCCACGACGACGGGAGCCTCCACGACCGGAGCCTGCTCGACGACCGAAACCTGCTCTACGACCGGAGCCGCTTCCGCGTTCGCCTTCGCTTCCTTCGCCGCCTTGTCCGCCGCAGCCTTCTCCGCCTTGGCGGCCGCAGCCTTCGCCGCGGCCGTCTTCGCCGCAGCGGTCTTCGCGGATGCGGTCTTCGCGGACGCCGTCCGTGCGGTCGACTTCGCCGCCGCAGCCTTGGCCGCGGCGGTCTTGGCGGCGGCCGTCTTCGCCGCTGTGGTCTTGGCAGCGGTCGACTTCGCGGCCGTGGTCTTGGCAGCGGTCGACTTCGCCGCCGCCGGCTTCGCGGAGGACGCGCGCGCTGCGGCCGTCGTGGAGGAGGCGGTCTTCGCCGCTGCGGTCCTCGCCGCGGTGTTCTTCGCCGCCGCGCTGCGCGCGGTCGAGGCCGTGCGCTTCGGAGCAGGCGACGCGACGGGCGTGTCGCCAGCACCGTCGGCCAGTGCCTGGGGAAGGGGCTCGACCACCACGTCCGCGGTCGGAGCAGCCTTCTCGGCAGCAGCCCTCGCGGTGCTGGTCTTCGCGGTGCTGGTCCGCGCCACTGATGTCTTCGCCGCTGATGTCTTCGCCGCGGAGGACTTCGCCGCGGCGGTCTTCGACGTCGCCGACGTGGCGGACGTGCGCTTCGCCGCAGCGGACTTCGCGGGCGTGCGCGGCGTGGTCGACTTCTTGGCAGCCGGGCTCTTCGCGGCGGGCTTCGGCGTGGTCTTCTCGGCGTCCGATGCGCCTTCCGGAGCCGGCTTCGCCGTCGGCGCGCTCTTCGCCGACGCCTTCTGCGGCGTGGTCTCGGTATCTTCCACCTGGGCGGTGCGGTCGTCAGGGGAGGCAGTCACCGTCCTACGGTATCAACGGGTGGCTGCATCCCGAGCCCGCCGCGCAATAAACTGCCCTCGTATCGCGAGAATCGGCGGGGATCGAGCGACGAGCGGAAGCCTGTGCGTCCGGTGTGTACTCGGTCACGAAATGGCAACAGGGGTGCCCCTGACCCGGGGCTTCCCAGCCTGGATCGCTAGCATGAACGCGGCACGACGAAGTGTCTGGTCGGTTAATCGACCGTGAACACAACTTCCTTTAGGAGCACTCGTGACTCTTCAGACCGTCATCCTCGCCGCCGGAATGGGCTCGCGCCTCGGCCGCGCGCTGCCGAAGCCGCTCACCGAACTGAGCGACGGCCGCACGATCATGGGCCAGCAGCACGACAACATCCGCGCCGCCTTCGGGTCCGACGCCCGCATCACCACCGTCGTCGGCTACCGCGCCGAGACCATCATCGACGCCTTCCCCCAGGTCAACTACGTCCACAACGAGCGCTACGACGAGACCAACACCTCGAAGAGCCTGCTCCGTGCCCTCGGCGCGACGGGGCGTGGCGGCGTGCTGTGGATGAACGGCGACGTGGTGTTCGACCCGATGATCCTCGGCCGCGCGCTCGAGTACATCGAGCGCGACCAGTCCTTCGTGACCGTCAACACCTCCAAGGTCAGTGACGAAGAGGTCAAGTACACGATCACGGCCGAGGGCTACATCAACGAGCTGTCCAAGACCGTCAAGGGCGGTCTCGGCGAGGCCGTCGGCATCAACTACATCTCCTCCACGCACAAGAAGGCGTTCATGCGCCAGCTGCAGCGCGTCGAGGACCAGGACTACTTCGAGCGCGGCCTCGAGCTCGCGATCGCCGAGGACGGCCTGCTGCTCGAGCCGATGGACGTCTCCGACCTGTACGCGGTCGAGGTCGACTTCGCGGAAGACCTCGAGCGGGCGAACCTCTTCGTCTGATCCGTCTCACGAACGCCCGGCTCCCTCGCGGAGCCGGGCGTTCGGCGTTTTCGCGGTCTGGCTCCCTAGGATCACACCATGGCTCCCAAGGTGCACAAGATCCACTCCCTCCCGGACGACTCTCCGTGGGACAAGGGCGTGCCGCCGACAGGCTCGGCGGAGCACCCGATGATGGTGCGCGGCCTCGATCGCGTGCTGTCCATCCAGCGCCCCCTCGTCCTGGCGCACATCCGCAGCATCCGCCTGCGGAACCCCCACGCGTCGCCCGCGGAGATCATCCGCATCGTGGAACGGCGCTACCTCGCCGCCGTGACCACCGGCGGGGCCGCAGTGGGTGCGACCGCCGTCGTCCCGGGCATCGGGACCGGCGTCACGCTCGCCCTCTCCGGCGTCGAGACCGTCGGCTTCGTGGAGTCGACCGCTCTGTTCGCGCAGTCGGTCGCCGAGGTGCACGGCATCGCGGTCGCGAACCCCGACCGCGCGCGGGCGCTCGTGATGACGCTGATGCTCGGCAAGGAGGGCGTCGACCTGGTCGGACAGCTCGCCGGTCAGGTGGCCGGACGTGGCGGGAGCAGATCGTCGTACTGGGGCGAGCTCGTCACGAAGTCGCTCCCCCGCGCCGCGGTCGGCCCGCTGGTCGACCAGCTCAAGAGCATGTTCGTGAAGCAGTTCGCCGCCAAAGGCGGGGCCTCCGTCATCGGCAAGGCTCTCCCGTTCGGGATCGGCGCCGCGATCGGAGGGGCCGGCAACCACATCCTGGGGCGTCGGGTACTGACCACCTCGCACCGGGCCTTCGGAGCGGCACCGATCGACCTGCCCCTCGAGCTGGAACCGGTGCCCGGCGCCGAGAAGATGGAGATGCGGATGCTGCGGGGCGCACGCTACGCCGGCAACGCGGTCGTCGGCGCCGCAGGCACGACCGTGCGCGGTGTGGAGTGGGTCGGACGCAAGGCGCTGTCCGTCGGCCGCCGCCCGAAGACCGACCCGGAGCTGGAGCAGGGCGACACCGAGGAGTGACGGCACTGCGCGCACGTCGCCAAAGGATCGGCCGACCCGTTGTGCCGAGCATCCAACAGACGGGGCCGAGGCGACGCTAGGGTGGAATCCGTGACGGACAAGCCCGACCTCTTTACCACCGCCGGCAAGATCGCGGACCTGCGCGCTCGCTACACCGAAGCCGTCGTCGACGCAGAAGCGAAGGCGAAGGAGAAGCAGCACGCCAAGGGCAAGATGACTGCCCGCGAGCGCATCGAGCTGCTCGTCGACCCCGGGAGCTTCGTCGAGTTCGACGAGTACGTGCGCCACCGCACCACCGCTTTCGGCATGGATCGCTCCCGTCCCTACGGCGACTCGGTCGTCACGGGCGTCGGAACGATCAACGGTCGCACCGTCGCGGTGTACTCGCAGGACTTCTCGACCTTCGGCGGCTCGCTCGGCGAGGTCGCGGGCGAGAAGATCGTCAAGATCATGGAGTTCGCGCTGGCCGGCGGCATGCCCTGCATCGGCATCCTCGACTCGGGCGGCGCGCGCATCCAGGAGGGCGTCGTCGCGCTCGGCAAGTACGGCGAGATCTTCCGCCTGAACACCCGCGCCTCCGGTGTCATCCCGCAGATCTCGATCATCATGGGCCCGGCGGCCGGCGGTGCGGTGTACTCCCCCGCCCTCACCGACTTCGTGATCATGGTCGACAAGACCAGCCAGATGTTCGTCACCGGCCCCGACGTGATCAAGACGGTCACGGGCGAGGACGTCGGCATGGAGGAGCTGGGCGGCGCCTACACGCACAACACCCGCTCCGGCGTCGCGCACTACCTCGCCGAGGACGAGGACGACGCGATCGACTACGCCCGGACGCTCCTCAGCTTCCTGCCGGACAACAACATGGCGGAGCTGCCCTCGTACGAGAGCGCCTTCGAGTTCGAGACGACCGACGCCGATCGCGTCCTCAACACGATCGTCCCCGACTCGACCAACCAGCCCTACGACATCCACACCGTGATCGAGCACGTCGTCGACGAGGGCGACTTCCTCGAGGTCCAGCCGCTGTTCGCCCCGAACATCGTCATCGGCTTCGGGCGCATCGAGGGCCGCTCGGTCGGCATCATCGCCAACCAGCCCTCGCAGATGGCCGGCACGCTGAACATCGAGGCCGGCGAGAAGGCCAGCCGGTTCGTGCGCTTCTGCGATGCCTTCTCGATCCCGATCGTCACGCTCGTGGACGTGCCCGGCTACCTGCCCGGCACCGACCAGGAGTGGACCGGCGTCATCCGCCGCGGCGCCAAGCTGCTGTACGCCTACGCCGAGGCGACGGTGCCGCTCGTCACCGTCATCCTGCGCAAGGCCTACGGCGGCGCCTACATCGTGATGGGCTCGAAGCAGCTCGGCGCGGATGTCAACCTCGCGTGGCCGACGGCCGAGATCGCGGTCATGGGCGGCCAGGGTGCCGTCAACATCCTCTACCGCGGCGAGATCAAGAAGGCCGAGGAGGCCGGCGAGGACGTCGCGGCCGTGCGCACCCGCCTCGCGAACGAGTACACCTACAACGTGGCGTCGCCCTTCCTGGCGGCCGAGCGCGGCGAGCTCGACGGCATCATCGAGCCGGCGAACACCCGCGTCTCGATCGCGAAGGCACTGCGCGCGCTGCGCGGCAAGCGCGCCGAGCTGCCCCCGAAGAAGCACGGGAACATCCCGCTGTGACCGGGGACGACGCACAGACCGGCGCGGCGGACCAGGTCGCGCCGATGCTCGAGATCACGCGCGGCGAGGCGACCGAGGAGGAGCTCGCAGCCCTCATCGCAGTGATCAGCGAGGCGTATGCGACCGAGGCCGCGGATGCCGTCGCGGACGAGCCCGCGGTGTCGGCCTGGACGCGCACGCAGCGCCCGCTGCGCCGTCCGCTGCGCCGCGACATCCCCTGGGGACGGTACTCGGGCTGACGGCGCCTCAGACGCCGGGGAGCGAAGGCCGGCGGAAGCGGAGCGTCACCAGCTGGAAGGCCCGCAGCTCGAGCTGCACGGCCTGCGGCGTGACCGCGCGGATCGCGGACTCCGCGGTCTCGCGCTCGAGGAGGTCGGTCGCGACGACCGCGTCGAAGTCGAACGCGGAGCGCAGAGTCGCTGCGGCACGCCCGCCGTGCGCCTCGTAGAGCCGCACCACGACGTCGCCGCTGCGGTCCTCGGCGAGCTTCACGGCCTCCACCACCACGGCGTCGGAGGACACCGTGAGGAGAGGCTCGACGGGGCCGGTGCCGCGCAGCGGACGCACCGGCAGATTCACCCGGTACCCCTCGCGGACGGCGTCGGCGATGGAGGATGCCGGACGCACGCTGACGCGGAACGTGTGCTCGCCCTGGTCGGCCTCCGGATCGGGGTACAGCGGCGCGCGGAGCAGGGACAGGCGCACCGTCGTCGTGGTGCCGCCTCCCGCCCGCGGCGTCCGGGTGATGTCGTGGCCGTACGTGGCGTCGTTCGCCACCGCGACGCCGAAGCCCGGTTCGCCGACGTGCACCCAGCGATGCGCCACCGTCTCGAACCGCGCGGCGTCCCAGGAGGTGTTCGCGTACGTCGGCCGGTGCACGTGGCCGAACTGGATCTCCGAGGTCGCCCGGTCGGCGTGCACGTCGAAGGGGAACGCCAGCTTCAGCAGCTTCTGGCGCTCGTGCCAGTCCACCGTGGTCTCGATGTCGAGTGCCGTGGATCCGGTCGCGAGAGTCAGAGTCTGCGTGATCCGTGAGCCCCCCGGATCACGGACCACGCAGACGATCGCCGACGAGGGATGCGGGACGATGTCGATCGAGACCACGTCCGTCACGTCGATGACGTGACGGCGGTAGTGCTCGTCGATGTCCCAGGCATCCCATCGAGTCGGCGTATCACGATGCAGCTGGAGGAGGTTCCCCCGCTCCCCCGCCGCGATCGCGTCTCTCCCGGTCGCGCGGGCGACGAGCGACGTCACCAGGCCCGAGCCGTCGACCGACACCGAGAGGTGCTCGTTCTCCAGCACGAAGCCGCTCGTCGTCCGCGCGACCGTCGCAGGGACCCCAGCGCCCTGCACGGCGGCGATCCCCATCGCCGCCGCTCCCTCCCCTGCGAAGGGCCCCGCGTTCGCCACCAGTTCGGATTCCCCCGAACCGGCGACGGTCGCCAGCGCCCCCGCGATGATGCGCTCCGTCGAGGCGAGCACCTCGTCGTAGCGCCGTTCCGCCTCCCGGTGCACCCAGCCGATGGAGCTGCCGGGGAGGATGTCGTGGAACTGCTGCAGCAGGACGGTCTCCCAGAGTCCTTCGAGCTCGTCGTACGGGTAGGCGCCGCCACGGAGCGCGGCGGCCGTCGCCCAGAACTCCGCTTCCCTTAGCGCGTGCTCGCTGCGCCGGTTCCCGCGCTTGGTCCTCGCCTGCGACGTGTACGTGCCGCGGTGGAACTCGAGGTACATCTCCCCGGTCCAGACGGGCGGATCCGGATACTCGGCCTCGGCCGCCTCGAAGAAGCGGCGCGGCGTCGACAGGGTCACGGTCGGCGATCCCTCGAGCGACCGCAGCCGTGCGGCCGCGGCCAGCATCTCCCGGTTCGGCCCACCGCCGCCGTCCCCGTAGCCGAAGGGCACGAGCGACGTGTTCGCCCGCCCCTTCTCGGCGTACTGGCGCTCGGCGCGGGCCAGCTCCTCGCCGGTGAGCTGCGCGTTGTAGGTGTCCACCGGCGGGAAGTGCGTGAAGATCCGCGTGCCGTCGATCCCTTCCCACTGGAACGTGTGGTGCGGCATCCGGTTGGTCTCGTTCCACGACATCTTCTGCGTCAGCATCCAGCGCGCCCCGGCGCTCCTGGCGATCTGCGGCAGCGCTGCGGAGTATCCGAACGAGTCCGGCAGCCACACGTCGAGCGGCTCGACCCCGAACTCCTCCAGGAAGAACCTCTTTCCGCGGAGGAACTGTCTCGCCAGCGACTCGCCGCCCGGCAGGTTCGTGTCGGACTCGACCCACATGCCGCCGGCCGGCACGAACCGCCCCTCCGCGATCGCGACCCGCATCCGGGCGAAGAGCTCGGGCTGATGGCGCTTCATCCAGGCGTACTGCTGCGCCGAGGAGGCGGCGAAGGCGAAGTCGGGGTCCTCCTGCTGGAGGGAGAGCACGTTCGAGAAGGTCCGCGCGACCTTGCGCTGGGTCTCGCGCACCGGCCACAGCCAGGCGGAGTCGATGTGGGCGTGGCCGACGGCGTGCACGCGATGCGCCGAAGCCGCGGCCGGGCGCGACAGCACGTCCACGAGTTCGTCGCGCGCGGCGGACGCGGAGCCGGCGATGTCGTCCGGGTCGCAGGCGTCGATCATCCGCTCGAGCGCGCGGAGGATCTCCGCCCGGCGCGACGAGTGCACGGGAAGCTCGGCGTGCAGCGAGCGCAGCACGGCCACGTCCTGCAGGAGCTCCCACACCGTCTCGTCCAGGATCCCGATGTCCGCCTGGCGGAACGTGTACAGCGGTGAGTCCCCCGCCGTCTGCCACTCGCCCAGCGCGGTCGGTGGGAAGTACTGGAAGCCCTGGGCGATGTCGGGATTCGCCGCGGCCTCGAGGTAGAGCTCGAACGCGGTGCCGGCCGCGCCCTCGAGCGGGACGTGCGCATTGCGGGGTTCGACGGCCTTGACGATCGAGCCGTCGGGCCGGTACACCGTGCCCTCGGCTTGGAAACCGGGCTCCGCGGCGTCGAACCCCGGATCGATCAGCAGCTCCGCCCGTCGTCCCTCCGCGACCTCCGGGATCACCCCCGTGAGCCGGAGCCACATCGTGCTCCAGGCGCGTCCCCAGGGCGAGCCGACGGCGAAGGGCGCATAGGCCTGAGCGCGAGCCTCCTCGAACGGGACGGGCTCGGCGGGGGCCGTCCACGCCTCCAGGGAGACCGGGGTCGTGCTCGCGTACAGGGCCGGACGGAGTCGCTCCACCACGAAACGCTCCATGCGCGCTTCGATGAGGGCGGAGTCGTCGTGCACCGGGATCCGATCGCTGAAGGGGGAAAGACAGATAATACATCGATTCGACTTATCTGTGCGAGCCCCGTGCTCCGACCGTGCCGCCGGCCCGACGACCCCTCAGTGATCCAGGAGCAGTGCGGAGGCGCGTGGCCCGAGGACCGAGTCGAGCACCACGCAGCCGGCCCCCACCGCCCCGACGTCGTCGCCCACCACCGTGCCGTCGACCGGCAGCGATCGCACCGCGCGGGTCGCGCTCGCCCGCTCGAGGCGGTCGGGGATCTCCCGCAGGTACACGTCGGCCAGGCGCGACCAGAACGGGCCGCCGAACACGACGCGATCCACGTCCAGCATGTTCGTCAGCACGGCGGTCAGCACCGCCATGTGCGCCGCGGCCTGGCGCAGCACCCCGACCGCGGGCGCGTGGCCGTTCGCCGCGCGCTCGCACAGCTCGGTGAGACGCGCGTCGACGGCCTCGACGTCGCTCACCTCCCGGTCGTCGTCGAACACCCCGGCGCGCTCGGCCTGCTCGACGATCGCCTGCGGGGTGCACACCACCTCGACGCACCCGCGGGAGCCGCACGTGCACGAGGGCCCGTCCGGGTCGACGATGATGTGCCCGACCTCGCCGATGTTGTGCGTGCTCCCGTGGACCGCTTCGCCGTCGCGGGCCAGCGCCGCACCGATCCCGGTGCCCAGGTAGACGAACACGAACGAGTCGTCCGCCGAAGCCCGTCGCCGCCACAGCTCGCCGACCGCCGCGGAAGTCGTGTCCTTCTCCAGCGCCACGGGGAACCCGGTCGCCTCCGCGAGCACGGCCCGGAGCGGGACACGGTGCCAGCCGACCAGCTTCGGCGGGTCGATCACCGTGCCCTTGTCCGCGTCGAGCGGACCGGGAGCGGCGACCCCGACGCCGGCGATCAGGGCCCGGTCCACGCCGGAGGCCGTGATCAGGGCGTCGATCGTGGACGCCATGGCCTCCACGATCCGCCGAGGATCCTTCGCCGGTGTGCGCATGCTCACGCGCCGCACGACCGCGCCGGACAGGTCGAGCAGCACGAACGTCATGATGGCGGGGTCGAGGTGCACGCCCACGGAGAAGCGGCTGTCCGGGATCAGACGCAGCGTGACCCGCGGCTTGCCCGGACCGTTGATGGTGCGCCCGGCCTCCCGGATGAAGCCGTCGTCGAGGAGCCGGCGCGTGATGTTCGTGACGGTCTGCGCCGAGAGCCCGGTCGCCGTCACGAGCTCGATCCGGCTCAGGCCGTCACCCGACTGGCGGATGGCTTCCAGGACCACGGACTGGTTGAAGTCGCCCATCCGCGGGAGGTTGGTGCCCCGACGCGTTCCCATCGTCCAATGATCCCGCATCGACGGAGAAATCGTGTCCCCCAAAATACCTACAGACAATGTTTGCGCGACCGATCAGACTGAGGGAGACGCTTCGCGTTCGGCTGGTCTCTCTGTCCCAGGGTAGACAGACGCTGATCGGCCACCAGCGGATGGTTTTCGGGTAACTGTCCGCATGGCGAGGGGCAGGCGGATTCGCCGCCCCTCGCCCACTCTCAGCATCCTCGACTCCGGTCGCCCTCCCCCGACCGGGGCCGAGGACGAGCGCGCGAGGCAGGCGTCGACGTCAGTCCACCACCCGGTCCCGCGTGATCTCGTGCCAGAGATCGACCGAGTCGTCGTCCCCCGACGCGCGGGTGCCCGCACGGCCGACCACCGTGACCGCGATGCCGCCGTCCCGCGCGGACCGGATGATCAGTCGTCCGCTCTCGGCACGCGTGAGCACGCCCGCGAGCTCATCCCGGATCTCGCCCCGACGCGCCTCGTCGATGCCGTCGAAGCCGCCCTCGTCGAACACGGTGACGACGGCGCCTCGTCGGCGTGCGGCGTCGATCGCGTTGCGCACCGCGTCGTTGAGCAGATCCGCACCGCGCAGTTCGTCGCGGAGCCGACCCTCTGCGAGACGGGCCTCCAGACGCTCCTGATCGTCGAGCGCACCGCGTGAGGCCACGACCCGGCTCAGCACCGGACCGGCCACGGCCAGCGCGAACTGGGTGCGCAGACGCCGTTCCCGCTGACGCACCCGTTGCGTGGCGTGCCAGGCGGACACCGCCTGCTGGATCTCGGCGAGACGCTCGGTGTCGCGGACGGCACGGTCCCAGAACATCACCAGGAGTCGCGCGACGGCGACCCACATGATCGAACCGACCAGGCCGAGGTTGAGCGCCACCCCGAACCCCAGGAAAGCCGCGGACGCCCCCACGAGCACGGCGAGCACCAGCCAGCCGAACAGGGACCGACGCCGGACCACGCACACCACGCCGAGCAGTCCGAGACCGCCGATGTACCAGGTCGCGAACGGAGCGGTGCGATCGGCGGGTTCGAGGGAGAGCGTGACCAGGACCGGGACGAGGATGCTCGCGAGCAGTGCGAGGACGGCCGACCAGAGCGGCATCCGCACGGACGACGAGTCGCCGAGGATGGCGAGATTGATCACGACGAGGTAGGTCGCGATCGCGAGGACCATCAGCAGCGGAGCGGTCGGCTGCTCGATCCACCAGACGCCACGCGCGACGAAGTACAGCGCGAATCCCACCGCGAGGGAGGTGGCGACACTGCGGACCGTGCGGTTCACGAGCGCTCCCATCCCAGCGTGACGGTGGTGCCGTGCTCGTCGGAACGGATGTCGGCCGTGCCGGCGACGCCCGCCATGCGCGCGAAGATCGACGCGCGGATGCCGAGGCGATCCGCCCCGATCGCCTCGATGTCGAAGCCGGGCCCGGTGTCGGACACGGTCACGCCGATGCCCTCGTCACCGTGCCCCTCGGCGATGATGTGCAGCCCGCGCCCGTTGGCGTGGGTCACGGCGTTGCCGATCGCCTGTCGTGCGGCGAGCACCAGCGCCCGGGCCGCGCGTCCGGGGATGAGTCCGATGCCCCCGCGCTCCTCCACGATGGCGTCCGCGCCGAGCTCCGACAGCGATCGGCGCAGCTCGACCACGATCTGCGCGGTCCCGACCGGCTCGTCGCTGCCCTCCTGGGCGACCGCGGCCTCGGTGTTCGCGAGACGGGTGAGCGCCTCCCGCGCCATCGCGACGGCGAGCTCCTTCGCCCGGTCGCCCTCGGCACGCTCGGCGGCGATCAGCGCCGCGAGCACGCTGTCGTGCATCAGCGCCGACATGGCCACCCGCTCCTCCTCGGCCGCGGCGGCCGCGGCGGCGGTCGAGTACGACGAGACCGCCTGCCCCCTGGCCTCGTCCACTCCGGCGGCGACGGAGCGGAACATCCAGCCGAGGGAGATGATGACGACGCCGAGGATGAGGGTGAACGACACGTCGAAAGCCGTGGTCACCCAGAACTCGCGGGAGAACTCCCCCTGCACGAGGCGCACGTAGCCGTAGACGAACGGCATCCCGGCCGCCCAGGCGAACTGGAGCCGCAGCGGGAACGCGAGCATTGCCGCCACGACGCCCACGTTGACCAGGAAGAAGATCCAGGGCTGCTCGCCGGCCGCCTTGTCGGCGGGATCGGCGACGATCGGCCAGGCCGCGAGCGCGAGCACGTAGACCACGGCGAAGAGACCGGAGAACGTGCGCACGCCGCGCCCGATCAGACACGCCACCAGCATGGCCGCGAGCGGGACGAACACCACGACGAGCATCACGATGTGCACGGCGTCGGCGCGAGAGAGCGAGTTCAGCGCCGCGATGAGCGCCTGTGCGCCGAGGACCGCGGATCCGATCGCGACGACGATGGCGAGGATGCGCTCCATGCGCTTGCCGGTGAAGCGCTCGAACTCGGTCTCCGTGCTGCCGGGAGAAGGGATCTTGCTCCAGGCGTCGCGGATGCTGAGCGGGTCAGAGGGCACTCGGCGCCCCGTCGGCCGCGACGATCCCGTCCTCCATGGCTCGGCGTAGGAGGTCGACCTTGGTCGGGGCGGGGCGTCCGACGTCGACGTACTTGACGCGGATGCGGGTGATGTTCTCCTTGGCCGTGGAGTAGGCGACGCCGAGCCGCTCGGCGACGGCCTTCAGGGGCAGGCCCGTGGCGTACAGCCGGAGCACCTCCCGCTCACGGGTGGACAGCTGCGCGTCGGCGAAGGCGCGATCGCCGTCGACGGCACTCGCCCATTCGACGTTGTTGAGCGCCTCTCCCTGCGCGACGGTCCGGATCGCGTCCAGCACGTCGTCGAGGGCGGACGACTTGCTGACGACTCCGGCGGCACCGGCCGACAGCGCCTCCCGGACGGCCGCGGGACGGTCGGCGACGCTGTGGATGACGACGCTCGCGCCATCCGTCACCAGTGACGTCACGTTCTCCGTCACGGTGGTGCCGTCGCCCAGCGTGAGGTCGAGGACCACCACGTCGGCCGGCGGCTCGGCGGATGCCGCACGCCACTCGAGGTATGAGACGACGGTGCTCCCGGAGAACACGACCGTCTGCGAGTCGCGCGCGCACGCGGCCTCGAGGCCGAGGCGAACGGACTCGTGATCGTCGATGAGTGCGACCCTGCTCATCCGTCCAGCCTAGCGAGTCCCCTCGGCGACACGCGGCCGGCTCATCGGGTGAGCAGTGCGACGACCTCGAAATGATGCGAGTGCGGGAAGAGGTCGAATCCACGGAGCCGGTCCACGTTCCAGCCCAGCGTCCGGAAGGTGCCGAGGTCGCGCGCGAGTGCCACCGGATCGCACGCGACGTACGCGATGGCCTCGGGAGCGAGCGCGTGCACCGCCTCGACCACCTGGCGACCCGCACCGGCGCGCGGCGGGTCGAGGATCACGGCACCGGTGCGACCGGTGCTCTTCTGCGCGGCCAGGAACCGGTCGACGCGGGCGGTCACCGCCGTCACCTCGAGCGGAGCGAGGTTCGCGGCGGCGTGCTGGGTGGCGCGGGCGCTCGACTCCACCGTCACGATGTCGGTGCCGCCGAGGTCGGCGAGGGTCGCAGCGAAGAGCCCGACGCCGCCGTAGAGGTCGTACTGCGTCTTCTCGTCGTCGACGTGCCCGTCGAGGATGCCGTACACCGCGGCGTCCAGCACGGAGGCCGCATGCGGGTGCACCTGCCAGAATCCGGTGGCGTCCACCTCGAAGCGGCGGTCGTTGACCACCTCGTGGATGACCTCGGGGGTCGGGCGGCGGCGGAAGCCGCGGGCGACCCGGGCCGGGCGCTCCGTCTCCTCGCGCCGGATGACGCGCACCTCGCCGTCGGCGGGCTCCACGAGCTCGATCCGACCGGGCGCCTCTCCGTGCAGGGCGAGCGCGGCTTCGGCGATCGCGGGTCGGGCGAGCGGATACGAGGTCACCGGGACGACACGGTGACTGCGGGCCGCGAACGGTCCGACGACACCCGCGTCGTCGACGTGCAGCGTGACGCGGGTGCGCCATCCGCTGCCGTCTCCGGACTCGACGGGCTCGATCTCCGGCGCGACGAGACCCGTGCCCGCGAACCGGTCGAGCGCCTCGGCCAGCACCTGGCGCTTGAGCACCCGCTGGTGGTCGAGCGCGATGTGCCCGAGGTCGGCACCACCCGGGCGCTCGGCGGGATCGCGCGACACATCGGCCTCGGGCCACAGGTGCGGTCGCCGGTGCTCCGAGGCGTCCAGCACCTCGATCGTCTCGGCTCGCCAGAAGCTGCGCGTGGACGCGTCCGCCCCCTCCTGCGGGGCGATCACCCGGGCGCGCACGCGCTCACCGGGGATCGCATCGGAGACGAAGACCACGCGTCCCTCGTGGCGGGCGATGAACGTGCCCCCGTGTGCGATGCCGGTGATGTCGAGCTCGAGCACGTCGGCTGGGGAGGAAGTCATCCTTCGAGGATACGGTGGTGGACATGCGCGTCTGCCTCGCCTCCACCTCCCCCGCTCGACTGATGCTGCTCCGGCAGGCCGGGATCGAGCCGCTGACGCTGTCGCCCGACGTGGACGAGGACGCGGTCGCCGCGGCCGCCGAGGCGGAGCGCGGTGCACCGCTCGCCCCCGCCGAGCTGGTGCTGCTGCTCGCCCGGGCGAAGGCCGCGGCCGTCGCACAGCAGCTGGCCGACGCCGGCGAGTTCGACGGACTCGTCATCGGCGGAGACTCGATGTTCGCGCTCGGCGGGCGGGTCTACGGCAAGCCCTACACGCCGGAGGAGGCCACGCGGCGCTGGCAGGAGATGCGGGGCGCCACCGGCATCCTGCACTCCGGGCACTCCGTGTATCGGGTCGCGCCCGGCGAAGAGCCCGTCGAGGCGACCGCCGTCGCGGAGGCCGCCGTCACCTTCGCCGCGGACGTGTCCGACGACGAGATCGCCGCCTACGTCGCCTCCGGGGAGCCGCTGCACGTGGCGGGGGCCTTCACCGTCGACAGCCTGGGCGGCGCCTTCATCACCCGCGTCGACGGCGATCCCTCGACGGTCGTCGGGATGTCGCTGTCGACCGTGCGGCGCCTGGCGGCGGAGCTCGGCGTCCGCTGGACGGATCTGTGGTCGTAGACTCCCCTCCACGTTTTCGCCTCTTTCTTGTGGGGAGTCGTCAAAGGGATCGGGTCCCTTCTCGCTAGGCTGGCAAGCATGCCTGCTATCGCCAAGGTGCTCATCGCCAACCGCGGCGAGATCGCCGTCCGCATCATCCGCGCCGCCCGTGACTCCGGAATCGCCTCGGTCGCGGTCTACGCCGACCAGGACCGCGACGCCCTGCACTCGCGTCTCGCCGACGAGGCGTACGCGCTCGGCGGCTCGACCAGTGCCGAGACGTACCTGCAGATCGAGAAGATCCTGTCGGTCGCCCGTCGCGCCGGTGCCGACGCCGTGCACCCCGGATACGGCTTCCTCGCGGAGAACGCCGAGTTCGCCCGCGCCGTCATCGACGCCGGGATGATCTGGATCGGCCCGTCGCCCGAGGCGATCGAGGCCCTCGGCGACAAGGTGACCGCGCGTCACGTGGCCGAGAAGGTCGGCGCCCCGCTCGCTCCCGGAACGCCCGGCCCGGTCTCCGGAGCAGACGAGGTCATCGCCTTCGCGCAGGAGTACGGCCTGCCCATCGCCATCAAGGCGGCCTACGGCGGCGGCGGTCGCGGCCTCAAGGTCGCCCGTGAGCTCGACGAGGTCGCCGAGCTCTTCGAGTCCGCCACGCGCGAGGCGGTCACCGCCTTCGGCCGCGGCGAGTGCTTCGTCGAGAAGTACCTCGACAAGCCGCGTCACGTCGAGACCCAGTGCCTGGCGGACGCCGAGGGCAACGTCGTGGTGATCTCCACCCGCGACTGCTCGCTGCAGCGCCGCCACCAGAAGCTCGTCGAGGAGGCGCCGGCGCCCTTCCTCACGGAGGAGCAGAACGACCAGCTGTACTCGGCGTCCAAGGCCATCCTCAAGGAGGTCGGCTACGTCGGTGCGGGCACCTGCGAGTTCCTGATCGGCGCCGACGGCACGGTCTCGTTCCTCGAGGTGAACACCCGTCTCCAGGTCGAGCACCCGGTCTCCGAAGAGGTCACCGGCATCGACCTGGTGCGCGAGCAGTTCCGCATCGCCGCGGGTGGCACCATCGACTACGACGACCCGAAGCCGCAGGGGCACTCGATCGAGTTCCGCATCAACGGCGAGGACCCCGGCCGCGGCTTCCTCCCCCAGCCCGGGCCCATCCACGTCTTCAAGACCTTCGGCGGCCCCGGCATCCGCCTCGACTCCGGCGTGACCGCCGGTGACGCGGTCTCCGGCGCGTTCGACTCGCTGCTCGCGAAGATCATCGTGACCGGCAAGGACCGCGCCGAGGCGCTGGAGCGCTCGCGCCGCGCGCTCGACGAGTTCGAGGTCGCCGGCCTCCCCACCGTCATCCCGTTCCACCGCAAGGTCGTCCGCGACCCCGCGTTCACGGCCGAGAACGGTGAGTTCGGCATCTTCACGCGCTGGATCGAGACGGAGTTCGTCAACGACATCCCCGCGTGGGACGGCGAGCTCGAAGCACCGTCGTCCGCCGACTCTCGCCACACCGTCGTCGTCGAGGTCTCCGGCAAGCGCCTCGAGGTGAGCCTGCCCGACCGGGTCGCGGTCGCCGCCGGCACCGCCGGGCGCCCCGCCGCCGTGCCGCCGTCGCGTCGCAGCCACGCCACCACCGCCAACGCCGGCGCCTCCGGCGATGCGGTGAAGTCGCCCATGCAGGCGACCGTCGTCAAGATCGCGGTCGAGGACGGACAGCAGGTCGTCAAGGGCGACCTCGTCGTCGTGCTCGAGGCCATGAAGATGGAGCAGCCGCTGCAGGCGCACAAGGACGGCGTGATCGGCAACATCAACGCGAGCGCCGGAGCCACCGTGTCGGCCGGGCACCAGCTGCTCACCATCAGCTGACACTCCCCCGCACACGCGAAAGGCGCCCCACCGAGGTGGGGCGCCTTTCGCATCTCTCCTGAGGTCAGGAGATGTTCACGAGGTGCATCGCGCGACTCGCATCGGTGATGCTGCTCGACAGCGACGGGTAGGCCGCGAACACGCGCGAGACCTGGTCGACCGTGAGCCGACGCTCGACCGCGACCGCGATCGGGTAGATCAGCTCCGAGGCCTTCGGGGCCACGATCACGCCGCCGATGACGGTGCCCGAGCCTTTGCGCGCGATGAGCTTGACGAAGCCGTCCTTGATGCCCATCATCTTCGCCCGCGGGTTCGCCGCCAGCGGGAGCTTGTAGACGAGACCGTCGGCCACGCCGTCCTCGACATCCTTCTCGCCGTACCCGACCGTCGCGATCTCGGGGGCGGTGAAGATGTTGGAGGTGATCTTTATGAGCTCCAGCGGGATCACGATGTCGCCGAGCGCGTGGAACACCGCGGTGCGCCCCTGCATGGAGGCGACGGATGCCAGCGGGAAGAAGTTCGTGCAGTCGCCGACCGCGTAGATGTTCGGCACCGCGGTGCGTGCGACGCGGTTCACGCGCACGTGACCCGAGTCGTCCAGCTCGACGCCGGCCTCCTCGAGGCCGATCCCCGCGGTGTTCGGGATCGAGCCGACCGCCATCAGGCAGTGGCTGCCGTCGACCGTGCGCCCGTCGGAGAGCGTGACGGTCACACCCTCCTTCGTGACCTCGACCTTGTCGGCGCGGGACTTCGACAGCACCTGCATCCCACCGCGCTTGAACACCTTCTCCAGGACGCCGGCGGCATCCTTGTCCTCGCCCGGCAGCACCTGCTCGCGGCTGGAGATGAGCGTGACCTTCGCTCCGAGGTTCATGTAGGCGGAGGCGAACTCGGCGCCGGTGACCCCGGAGCCGACCACGATGAGGTGCTCGGGGAGCGCCTTCATGTCGTAGAGCTGCGTCCAGGTCAGGATGCGCTTGCCGTCGGGCTTGGCGGAATCGAGCTCGCGCGGCGAGGCGCCGACGGCCACGATGATCGTGTCGGCCTCGACCCGGTCGAAGTCCGTGCCGCCCTGGCCCGTGGACACGACGATCGCGGTCGGACCCTCGAGCCGCCCGTGTCCGGAGAGGATGCGCACCCCGGCCTCGAGGAGCGTCGCCCGCATGTCCTCGGACTGCTGCCCGGCGAGCGCCAGGAGACGCTTGTTAACGGCGGCGAGGTTGATCGCGATCTCGGGCTTGAGCGGTTTGCCGTTCTCCCCCTTGGCGTAGAAGTTCACCCCGAGGTCGCTCGCCTCGGAGATCGCGACCGCGGCGTCGGCGGTGGCGATCAGGCTCTTGGAGGGCACCACGTCGGTGAGGACGGCGGATCCGCCGACTCCCACCCGCTCGACCAGGGTGACCTCGGCCCCGAGCTGAGCGGCCGCGAGGGCCGCCTCGTAACCGCCGGGACCGCCGCCGAGGACGGCGACGCGCTGAGTGCGCTCGAAAGTGGTGGAAGACATGGAATCCATTCTTCCCCAATCCTGGCCCCCGAGCCTGCACCTTCCTAGAGTGGATCCATGCCCGAAACGCACAGCAACCCCCTCGACGACCCGACCGCGAACCCGTTCGAGGTCGCCGCGCAGGCCGCCGCCGACATCGCACGTCTGACCGGAGTCGAGAAGCACGACATCGCCCTCACCCTCGGCAGCGGCTGGGGCAAGGCCGCCGACATCATCGGCGAGACCGTCGCGACCGTCCCCGCCACCGAGGTGACCGGCTTCTCCAAGCCCGCTCTCGAGGGCCACGTCGGCACGCTCCGCAGCATCCGCACCCCCGACGGCAAGAACGTCCTCGTCATCGGCGCGCGCACCCACTACTACGAGGACCACGGCGTGCGTCGCGTCGTGCACAGCGTCCGCACCGCGGCGGCCACGGGCGCCAAGATCATGGTGCTCACCAACGGTGCCGGCGGCATCCGCGAGACCTGGAAGCCCGGCCAGCCGGTCCTGATCAGCGACCACATCAACCTCACCGCCGACTCCCCGCTCGAGGGCGCGACCTTCATCGACCTCACCGACCTGTACGCGAAGCGCCTGCGCGACATCGCCCGCAGCATCGACCCCTCGCTCGACGAGGGCGTCTACACGCAGTTCCGCGGCCCGCACTACGAGACCCCGGCCGAGGTCCAGATGGCCAAGCACATCGGCGGTCACATCGTCGGCATGTCGACCGCGCTCGAGGCGATCGCCGCCCGTGAGGCGGGCATGGAGATCCTCGGCTTCTCGCTGATCACGAACCTCGCCGCCGGCATCCAGCAGACCCCGCTCAGCCACGCCGAGGTGATCGAAGCCGGACGGGAGGCCGAGCCGGTGATCTCCGCGCTCCTGGCCCGGGTGGTCGAGGCGCTGTGAGCGAGGAGCGGCTCGCGCAGGCACGCGCCTGGCTGCGACAGGACCCGGATCACGAGACCCGCGATGAGCTGGCCGGCCTGATCACCCGCGCGGCCGCCGGGGAGGATGCCGCGGTCGCCGAGCTCGACGACCGCTTCCGCACGCGACTCGCCTTCGGTACCGCCGGACTCCGCGGCGAGCTCGGTGCCGGCAGCAACCGGATGAACCGCGTGCTCGTCGCCCAGGCCGCCGCGGGCTTCGCCGCCTACCTGCGCGAGAAGGCGCACGGCGGGACGCCCACGGTCGTGATCGGCTACGACGGACGCCGCAACTCGCGGGTGTTCGCGACGGACTCCGCCGAGCTCTTCGCCGGCGCCGGTCTGCGCGCGATCCTGCTGCCCCGACTGCTGCCCACCCCCGTCCTCGCGTTCGCCGTGCGCCACCTCGGCGCCGACGCAGGCGTGATGGTGACCGCGAGTCACAACCCACCCAACGACAACGGCTACAAGGTCTATCTGGGCGGTGCCGACCAGGGCTCGCAGATCGTCGCTCCGGCGGACGCCGAGATCGCGACGCACATCCAGCGCACGGCCGATGCCGGATCGGTCGCGACGCTGCCCCGCTCCACGGACTACGAGACCGCGGGTGAGGACGTCGTCGAGGCGTACATCGCCGCGACCGCCGCCGTCGCTCCCGCCCCCGCCGGGACCTCGGGCATGCGATGGGTCTACACGGCGATGCACGGCGTGGGCTGGGAGACGCTCTCGCGCATCGTCCGGGATGCCGGCTACCCGCAGCCGTTCGTCGTCGATGATCAGCTCACCCCGGATGCCACCTTCCGCACGGTGTCGTTCCCGAACCCGGAGGAGCCGGGGGCGATGGATCTCTCCTTCGCCAAGGCCCGCCGGGTGAAGGCCGACTTCATCCTGGCCAACGACCCCGATGCGGACCGCCTGGCCGTCGCCGTCCCGGACGCATCCGCGCCGGAGGGCTGGCGCCGCCTGACCGGCAACGAGGTCGGGCTCCTGCTCGGAGCGCGGGCCGCCCGCGCGGCCGCCGGAACCCCCGGCGCCTCGCTCGCGTGCTCGCTCGTGTCCTCTCCCGGCCTGGGCGCCGTGGCGGCCCATCACGGGCTGGACTTCCACGAGACCCTCACCGGCTTCAAGTGGATCTCGCGTGCTCCCGGGATCGTCTTCGGCTTCGAGGAGGCCCTCGGCTACCTCGTCAACCCGGAGACCGTCCGCGACAAGGACGGCGTCTCGGCCGCCGTCGCGATCCTGGGCCTCGCCGCCGAGGCCCGCGACCGCGGAGCGACGCTCGTAGACCTGCTCGACGAGCTGGGCGAGACGTACGGGCACTTCGCCAGCGGCCAGGTGTCGGTGCGCGTCGAAGACCTCTCGGTCATCGGCAACGTCATGCTCGCGCTGCGCTCGTTGCCGCCGACGCACATCGCGGGGCGCTCGATCGCCTCGGCGGAGGATCTGCTGCAGGCGGCACCGGGACAGCCGTCCGGCGACGTGCTCCGGTACCGGCTCGGCGACGGCTCCCGCGTGATCGTGCGCCCGAGCGGCACCGAGCCGAAGCTCAAGGTGTACATCGACGCACGGGCCGAATCCGCCGCAGACGCCCGGACCGCGGTGGCGGAGCTCGAGGCCGGGGTGCGTGCCCTGCTCGACGAGCGCTCCTGATCATGCCGGTCCGTCGCGTCGTCGTCAGCGCGCACAACGGCGCCCATGCCCGCCCGGTGGCGGAGCTGGTGCGCCTGGCCCAGTCGCACGGGTCCCCGGTGACCCTGCGCACGGTCGACGGCACGACGGTCGACCTGAGCAGCGTGCTGGCGGTGATGGACCTCGGGATCGCCTCCGGCGACGCCGTGGTGCTCGAGACGGCGGCCTCCGACACGTCGGAGGCCGTCCTCGACCAACTCGCCGAGGTGCTCGACCCGCGCGAGTGAGGTCGGCGGTCAGCCGTCGATCACGGCGACCAGTTCATCGAGGAACGCCTCGAAGGTCGTTCCCCTGCGGACGATCCGCTGCACGCTGTCGCGCTCGCTGAACACCTCGACGAGCTGCTCGAAGACGGTCTGGAACGCCGCGCGGTCGCTCTCGCTGAACGCGGCGAGGGCGACGACCTGCACGCGCCCGCCGCCCCACGCGGCCGACCCGTCGGCCACGCCGATCGCGATCGCGGTGCGGGTGGCCGTCATCTGGAGGGCGTGCGGCACCGCGAGGGCGTCGGTGAACGCCGTCGACGACATCTGCTCGCGCACGATGGTGTTGTCGATGTAGTCCTCGCCGATCAGGCCCGCCTGTACCAGGAGCCCGCCGAGCCGGCGGATGATCGCCTCCTCCCCCTCGTCCGGGAGCGGGAAGACGTACGCGTCCGCCAGGAAGTAGCGCGCCAGCTCGCCGCGGAGACGGGTGAGCCGGCGTCCCCGGCGGACGCGCGCCGCCGCCTGCTGGATCCGGTCGACGTCGGCGTCGGTGAGGAACGGCTGGATGCGCACGAACCGGTCGCCCGCACCGCCCGGCTCGATCGTGCTCAGCACGAGATCGGTGTCGAAGGAGGCCCAGTCGGGGTCGACGTTCGTCACGACGGTCGTGACCTCGATGGCAGACCCCAGGGAGCGGTCGACGCTGGAGCGGAGCAGCTCGTGCAGCTCGTGGTAGCCGGGGCAGACGATCGTGGCGGTGAGGATCGACTCGGCCTTGCGGCTGCGCTCCAGGCGCCCGCCCACGTGCATGGCGATGTAGGCGATCTCGTCGTCGTGGATGGGCGTGCCCACCCGATCGTGCAGACCGCTCGCGATCGAGACGGCCACCTCGAAGATCATCGGGTAGGTCGTCTTGAGCGAGCGGGTGAGCGGGTTGCGCGTCAGCGCGCTCTCCTCCGCCCGGCGCAGCAGGTTCTGCACGTGCAGCGCGAGCCGGAGCACGAAGGTCTCGTCGACGAGGTCGACCTGGAAGTCCTCGGCGGCCCGGGCGATCTCCGCACGCACCGCCGCCTCGACCGCCGGGTCCACACCGCTGCGCGCGACCTCGCGGGTGGCGGCCTCGCCGGGCGCGACGATGCGGGTCAGCACCAAGGAGGCGAGGTGCCCGCTGTCACCGTCGCCGAGGACGACCGAGAAGTGCTCCTCGGCCAGGTGCGCGATGACCGCCCCCACGCGCGGGATCTCCTCGCGGGCGCCGGCGGGCGAGGAGTCGAGCGCGTGTCCGGCCGCGACCCGCTCCGCCGCGATGGCGATGTGGAGCAGCACGTCCGCGATCGCCAGTTCGTTGACGTAGTAGCCGAGTTCGCCGAGCTCCCGCACCAGCGCCGACTTGAACGGACCGACCGCGCTGGCGGCGACGGCGGAGCCGGAGAGCGCGCGGCGGAAGGTCTCCGGGTGGAAGGAGGCGACGTCCATCTCGTCGTGCGCCAGACGGCTGAGCAGGCGCCGCTGCGCCGCCTCGTTGCCGCGCAGGCGCACGTTCTCCCGATCGCGCTCGAGCGCGAGATCGGTGCCGTCGAGCAGCCCCCGCACCCGCACCAGGTCGGCCTCCACCGTCGCCTCGCTGACGTGCAGCTCATCGGCGGTGTCGAAGACATCGATCCCGGCCGGCTCGTCCAGCAGCAGCCGCACGAGAGCGTGCAGGCGATCGCGGGGCGCCGACTCCCCCGACTGACGCATGCGGAGCGCGCCGCGGGCACCGGGTCCCGCGCGGTATCCGGCCGGTCCGGACTCGATCACCGCGGCCCCCGGTGTGCGCGCGTTCAGGGCGGCCACGTAGGAGCGGATGCTGCGCGGAGTGACTCCCAGCAGGTCGGCGAGGCTCGACGCCGTCGCCCACCCCTCCTGGCGCAGCAGGGTCGAGAGGAGCTGGTCCTGGCGCTGGCGCGACATGATCCCTCCGACTTCCCCGCGTGCTGACCGCGCTGTCTCGACGTGCTCTCCATCATGTCAGCATGCCGGGATGCTCAGGCGGAAAGCACCGTTCCGCGGGGGCGGAAAGGAACGTGTTGGCGGACGGGGTGCCTCCGTTCACAGACTGTTCTCAGGAAGGTGGCATCGATGAGGATCCTCGTGGTGTGCGGCGCCGGTGCGTCGAGCACGTTCGTCGCGCAACGGCTCCGCCGTGCGGCGGCAGCGGCCGGTCTCGACTGGGACGCGGCGGCCGGCATGGAAACCTCCGTCTCCGACGCCGATCACGACCTCGTCCTCGTCGGCCCCCACCTGAGCGACCGCCTGGACGCCATCCGCAGCAGCGCGGGCGCGCCCGTCGCGGTGCTGCCGGACGACGTCTTCGCCGACCGTGACGGATCTCGCACGCTCGACTTCGCCCGATCGATCCTCGCCGCCGTCGGCGACACCCCGAAAGGAACATCATGACCGCCACCCGCACCGTCCGGATCGGCTCCTCGCACGGATTGCACGCCCGCCCCGCGAAGCTGTTCGCGCAGGCGGCGAAGGACTCCGGCATCGCCGTCACGATCGCCAAGGACTCGGGCAAGCCGGTCAACGCGGCCAGCATCCTCGGCGTCATCGCGCTCGCGATCGAGTACGGCGACTACGTGACGCTCACGGCGGACGGCGACGGCGCGGAGAACGTGCTGGACACGCTCACCGAGCTGCTCACCACCGACCACGATCAGGACGCCGCCGGATGAGCGAGCTGCGCGGGGTGGGGATCGGTCTCGGTGTCGCACAGGGGCCGATCGTCCGCATGGCCGAGGCGATGCCCGCGCCGGAGAACACGCCGAGCACGACAGGCGCCGAAGCCGAGCGCACCCGCGTGCGCTCGGCCGTCGAGATCGTCGCGCGCGAACTGAACGAGCGCGGCGCAGCGGCGGGCGGATCGGCGCAGGAGGTGCTCGAGGCGCAGGCCATGATCGCCGAGGACCCGACCCTGCAGGACGAGGTCGACACCCGGATCGACGCCGGCGCGACCGCCGAATGGGCCGTGCACGACGCGTTCGCCGGCTTCCGGGCCACGCTCGAGGCCGTCGGCGGCTACCTCGGCGAGCGCGCCGCCGACCTCGACGACATCGCTCAGCGGGTGCTCGCGCACCTCCGCGGGGTCGACGCACCCGGCGTCCCCGATCCCGGGCATCCCTTCGTCCTGGTGGCGCGGGACCTCGCTCCCGCCGACACCGCCCTGCTCGATCTGGATCAGGTCCTCGCGCTCATCACGACCGACGGCGGGCCCACCTCGCACACCGCGATCCTCGCCAGGGAGAAGGGGATCGTCGCGATCGTCGGGGTCACCGACGGAGGCGCGCTCGCCACCGGCGAGACCGTGATCGTCGACGCTGCCGCGGGCGTGGTCACGCGCGAGCCGACCGACGACGAGAAGGCCCGCGCCACCGAGCGCGCCGCCGCCCGCCGGTCGGCGGACAGCGCTCCCCTGACTCCCGGCGCCCTCGCCGACGGCACGCCTGTCGCGCTGCTCGCGAATCTGGGAAAGCCTGCAGACGCCGCCGATGCGGTCGCTCGGGGGGCCGAGGGCGTCGGGCTGTTCCGCACCGAGTTCCTGTTCCTCTCCTCGGCCCAGGCGCCGACCATCGCCCAGCAGCGCGAGTCCTACCGGGAGCTGCTGGCCGCCTTCCCGGGCAAGAAGGTCGTGGCGCGGCTGCTGGACGCCGGCGCCGACAAGCCGCTGGCGTTCCTCAACGACGCGCACGAGGAGAACCCGGCGCTCGGACTCCGCGGCCTCCGTGCCCTGCGGGCGAGCGAGGATATCCTGCGCGAGCAGCTCACCGCGCTCGCGGAGGCGGATGCCGAGACCGAGGCCGATCTCTGGGTGATGGCGCCGATGGTGGCCACGGTCGAGGAGACCGTGTACTTCACGACCCTCGCCCGGGAGTACGGGCTGAAGACGGCCGGCGTGATGGTGGAGATCCCCGCGAGTGCCCTGCTCGCGGACCGGGTGCTCGCGCACGCGGACTTCGCCTCGATCGGCACCAACGACCTCACCCAGTACACGATGGCGGCCGACCGCATGCTCGGCTCCGTCGCCGGGTTCCAGGACCCCTGGCACCCCGCCGTCCTCCGCTTGGTGCGCGAGGTCGGCGATGCCGGCGCACGTCTGGACAAGCCGGTCGGCATCTGCGGCGAGGCCGCGGCCGATCCGCTGCTCGCGGTCGTGCTCGTCGGCCTCGGAGCGACGAGCCTCTCGATGGCGCCCTCGGCCCTGGCCGACGTGCGGCACACCCTCTCCGCACACACCCTGGACGGTGCCCGACGTCTCGCCGAGGTCGCCCTCGCCGCAGACGGCGCGGCATCCGCCCGCACCGCCGTGGCGGCACTCGCCGCGGACCTCCCCCCTCACAAGAAAGAGACGACATCATGACGACGACGTCACCTGCCGCCACGAAACCCGGCGGTCTCCGCGTGGGCGTGCAGCGATTCGGCACGTTCCTCTCCGGCATGATCATGCCGAACATCGCAGCCTTCATCGCCTGGGGCTTCATCACGATGCTGTTCATCGCGGTCGGCTGGCTGGGATGGTGGCATCCGGTCGCCGACCTCCTCGGCGGCTTCGGCAACGCCGACGTGGTCGGCTGGCAGGGAGCCATGACGGCCCTCGCCGAGGCCGAGGACGGCGGCACCTTCCCGCAGTACGTCGGTCTGGTCGGGCCGATGGTCACCTACCTGCTGCCGCTGCTGATCGCCAACACCGGCGGACGCATGATCTACGGCGAGCGCGGCGGCGTGGTCGCCGTCATCGCCACGATGGGCGTGATCGTCGGCACCAACATCCCGATGTTCCTCGGCGCCATGATCATGGGCCCGCTCGCGGCCTGGATCACCAAGCAGATGGACAGGCTGTGGGACGGGAAGATCCGCCCCGGCTTCGAGATGCTGGTGAACAACTTCTCCGCCGGCATCCTCGGCATGCTGCTCGCGATCGTCGGGTTCTTCGTGTTCGGCCCGGTGATGCTCGCGGTGAGCACGTTCCTCGGCACGATCGTGGACTGGCTCGTGAACTACCAGCTGCTGCCGCTGCTCTCGGTCATCGTCGAGCCGGCGAAGGTGCTGTTCCTCAACAACGCCATCAACCACGGTGTGTTCACGCCCCTGGGTCTCCAGCAGGTCGAGGAGGCCGGCAAGTCGATCCTGTTCCTCATCGAGGCGAACCCCGGCCCCGGAATCGGTCTGCTGCTCGCGTTCAGCTTCTTCGGCGTCGGTGCCGCGAAGGCGTCCGCGCCGGGCGCCGCGATCATCCAGTTCTTCGGCGGCATCCACGAGATCTACTTCCCGTACGCGCTGAGCAAGCCGATCACCATCCTCGCGCTCATCGCGGGTGGTGCCACGGGTGTCACGACGAACATGCTGCTCAACGGCGGCCTCGCCTTCCCCGCCGCCCCGGGAAGCATCATCGCGGTCACCGCCGCGGCGGTGGCACCGGCGGCGGGCGGGCTCGGCAACCTCCTCGTCGTGTACCTGTCGGTCGTGCTGGCCGCTGCCGTGACGTTCCTGCTGACAGCCGTGTTCCTGCGGGCCTCCCACAAGCGCGACCTGGAGGCCGAGGGTGACACGTTCGGCGCCGCGATCGCACAGACCGAGGCCAACAAGGGCAAGTCCTCCGCCGCGATGGACGCGCTGCGCACGTCGACGGCGGGCGCCGCCCCGGAAGGCTCGGCACCGGCCACGACGGCCATCGCCACCACGCCGATCGAGCGCATCGTGTTCGCGTGCGATGCCGGCATGGGATCGTCCGCGATGGGCGCCAGCGTGCTGCGCAACAAGCTCAAGAAGGCGGGCATCGAGGACGTGAACGTCACCAACCAGGCGATCGCGAACCTCGACGGAACGGCCGACGTCGTGATCACGCAGCAGCAGCTCACCGAGCGCGCGACCTCGAAGTCGCCGAACTCGATCCACGTGTCCGTCGACAACTTCATGAACTCGCCCAAGTACGAAGAGGTCGTCGAGATGGTCCGAGCGCAGCGAAAGGAAACAGAATGAGCGTTCTCTCCCCCGAGCAGGTCCGCATCCACCCCGGAGGTGCGACGCGGGATGACGCCCTCCAGGAGGCGACGGACATCCTCGTCGCGGCGGGAGCGGTCACCCCGGCCTACGTCGACGCCATGCGTCAGCGCGAGGAGACGGTGTCGACCTTCATGGGCAACGGCCTGGCGATCCCGCACGGCACGAACGACGCGAAGGACACGATCCTGGCCTCGGCCCTCTCGGCCGTCCGCTACGACGGCGGCGTCGACTGGGCGGGGGAACCGGCCACGTTCGTGATCGGCATCGCCGGCGTCGGCGACGAGCACCTGGAGATCCTCTCCCGCATCGCCATCCTGTTCTCGGAGGAGGACGACGTGGCGCGGCTCGCGGCGGCGCAGACCCCGGAGGAGCTCTACGCCCTCCTTTCGGAGGTGAACGAAGGATGAAGGCGGTCCACTTCGGGGCGGGCAACATCGGACGGGGGTTCGTCGGCCTGCTGCTGCGCCAGGGCGGGTACGAGCTGGTGTTCTCCGATGTCGCGGATGCGCTGGTCGACGCGATCAACGCGGTCGACTTGTACACCGTGCACGAGGCCGGCCCCGGAGGGACCGATCACGTCGTCACCGGCTTCCGGGCGGTGAACAGCCGGACCGACCCTGCGGCGGTGGCGGAGGAGGTCGCGTCCGCGGACGTCGTCACCACCGCCGTCGGGCCGACGGTGCTGCGGTTCGTCGCACCGTCGATCGTCGCCGGACTCGCGCTCCGCTCCCCCGACGCCGCACCTCTCCAGGTGATGGCGTGCGAGAACGCGATCGGCGCCACCGATCAGCTGCGCCGCGAGATCGTCGCGGCGGCGGGAGCGGATGCCGAGCAGCTGCTCGCCCGCGCGGTCTTCGCCAACACCGCGGTCGACCGCATCGTGCCCGCGCAACCGGAGGGGGCGGGGGTCGACGTCACCGTCGAGCCCTACTTCGAATGGGCGATCGAGTCCGGCCCGTTCGGTGGCGCCCTGCCGAACATCCCCGGCGCGCACTTCGTCGACGACCTGGCGCCCTACATCGAGCGCAAGCTCTTCACGGTGAACACGGGGCATGCCGCGACCGCATACTTCGGGGCCCGGGCGGGCATCGAACGCATCTCGGACGCGCTGGCGGACCCGGGCATCGCGGCGAGCGTGTCCGCGGCGCTGGAGGAGACCTCGGCGGTGCTGGTCGCCGAGCACGGCCTGGACCCGGCGGACCTCGCGGTGTACCGCGCCACGATCCTGGACCGGTTCCGCAACCCCGCTCTCGTCGACACGGTGCAGCGGGTCGGCCGTCAGCCGCTGCGCAAGATCTCGCGGCACGAGCGCTTCATCGGCCCGGCCGCGATGGCGGCGGAGCGCGGACTGCCCACCGCGGCCCTCGTCGCGGCGGTCTCGGCAGCGCTCGAATTCGACGACCCGGCCGACGAGCAGTCGGTCGAGCTGCAGGAGCTGCTCCGCGCGGAGGATCCGACCGCGTTCACGGCCCGGGCGACGGGGCTCGACCCCGAGCATCCGCTGTTCCCGCTGATCCGGGAGGCCGTCGCGGCTCGGCGACAGCACCTCGAGACCGCCTGATCCGGCACACGTCGACGCCCCCGCTCACCCGATACGATCGGTGGGCGGGGGCGTTTTTCGAGCACAGCGACGTGCGGGGAGCAGTATGAGCAGATACGCCGTGATCGGCGCGGGTCCGTCCGGGTTGGCTGCGGCGCGTGCGCTGCACAAGCGCGGGATCGTCGTCGACGGCTACGAGGCCTCGCACGGAGTGGGCGGGCTCTGGGACATCACCAATCCGCGCAGCACCATGTACGAGTCGGCGCACCTGATCTCGTCGCGCACGACGACCGAGTTCGCCGAGTTCCCGATGAGGTCGCGGGTCGACTATCCCGGTCACCGGGTGCTGCGGGAGTACTTCGCGGAGTACGCCGACCGCTTCGGGCTGACCGCGCTGTTCCGGTTCGACACGAGGGTCACGCGCCTCGAGCCGCGGGACGGCGGCTGGGATCTCACCGGCGTCGGCCCGGAGGGCGAGGAGACCCGCTGGTACGCCGGCGTCGTCCTCGCGAACGGGACGCTCGCCGAGCCGAACGTGCCGACGTTCCGGGGCTCGTTCACCGGCGAGCTCCTGCACACCAGCGCCTACAAGTCCCCCGAGCAGCTCCGTGGCAGGCGCGTGCTGCTGATCGGCGCCGGCAACTCCGGCTGCGACATCGCGGTGGACGCCGTGCACCATGCCGTCTCGGTCGACATGAGCGTGCGCCGCGGGTACTACTTCGTGCCCCGCTACCTGTTCGGCAA
>Ga0160430_100324_pt1 | contig 30845 bp, 28 predicted proteins | sample HID1971I_E0MG_FD_108274 | JGI IMG/M metagenome (GOLD analysis project Ga0160430, IMG submission 108274) | Enriched millipede-associated microbial communities from UW Madison campus, WI, USA - HID1971I_E0 MG | ecosystem: Host-associated > Arthropoda: Insects > Digestive system > Unclassified ...
ATCAGGCGTCGGGCGCCGCGCAACAAGCAGAGAGGGGATCGAATCTATGGCACTGGAAGCAGACGTCAAGAAGGCGATCATCGAAGAGTACGCGACGCACCCCGGTGACACCGGATCCCCCGAGGTGCAGGTCGCAATGCTGACGCAGCGCATCAAGGACCTCACCGAGCACCTGAAGGAGCACAAGCACGACCACCACTCGCGTCGTGGTCTGTTCCTCCTCGTCGGTCAGCGCCGTCGCCTGCTGGGTTACCTGCAGGACATCGACATCAACCGCTACCGTTCGCTCATCGAGCGTCTCGGCCTGCGTCGATAAGCAAGGCGATCCTGCGTTCAATCGCGCAGAACATTCTTGAGAAGGCCGCCCCACGGTGTGGGGCGGCCTTCGTCATGTCCGGGGGAGAGCCGGCAGGGCCGTCTGCACCTGCAGATCGACCGGGCGGCAGCGGATGACGAGACCCACGACGAGCGTGAGCGCTGCGGCGCACACCATCATGAGGACGAGACTCGCGGTCCATCCCCCGGTGAGGTCGTGCAGGACGCCGACGAGGAGGCTCCCTGCGCCGGCGAAGGCATAGCCGACGCCTTGCGCGACGGCTGACAGCATCCCCGCGGAGGCTTCGTTCGCGGCGAGCATCACGATGAGCGCGAGGGAGAGCCCGAACGTCGCACTCTGGACGGCGCCGAGCACGACGGCGATCGCCACGTACGACTCGTCACCGGAGGCGAGCCAGGCGAACGCCGCGAACATCACGACGCCGAGACCCGGACCGAACCAGCGGAGCACCCGGTGGCGTCGAGCGAGGATCGGCGCGACCAGCGTCGGGCCGAGGCCGGCGACGCTGGTCAGGGCGAGCAGCCAGCCCGCGGTCTGCGCATCCACGCCGCGATCGCCGAGGATGCGGGGGAGCCACGACGCCACGGCGAAGAACAGCATCGCCTGAAGGCCGAACATCGCCGTGACGAGAGCGACGGTCGGTCGTGAGGATCGGGACAGCGTCATCCGCGACGTCGAGGGCGATGGCGCCTCCGACCGCAGCGCCACGCCGATCATGGCCCCCGTCGCGATCAGCGCGGGGACGGCCCACAGCCCGAGCGCCACGGCGGGCCCGCCGGCCGCTGTGCTCAGCGGCACGGTGAGTCCCGCTCCCAGCGCGGCACCCGCGCTGAAGGACATGCTGCTCAGTCCGATCCAGAGGCCGCCCGCACGGAGGGACTTCAGATACTGCGGAAGCAGCGTGCCCGCGGCCATGATCGACACCCCGGCGAGGAACGTTCCGGGAAGCATCCCGCCGGGGATGACGACCCGGAGCGCAAGGGCGCCCGCCAGAGCCGCCATGGTCCAGATCAGCGCCCTGGTCACACCGAGTCGACGAGCGAGCAGGGGGCCGATCGGGGCGCTCATGCCGAAGGCGATGACCGGCAGCGTCGCCAGCAGGTTCAGCTGCACCGGAGCCAGGTCGAACGCCACTCTCGTCGGTTCGAGCAGAGCGGCGACCGAGGTGATCGCCGGGCGCAGATTGAGTCCGATCAGCAGGGCTGCGCCGAGCCCCACCACTCGGTCGCGGACCTCGCTGCCTCGATGCTCAGAGGGCGAGGACACGAAGGCCATCGGCGACCACACGGCCGTCGTGGATGACGAGTCGGTCGGTGCCCCGGTCCATCACCGCGCTCGTGGGTGTCTCTCCGTCGACCAGGAGCAGGTCCGCCCGGTCTCCGACGGCGAGGCCGGGCCGATCGGCGACGCCGGCCAGGCGCGGCGAGGTGTGCGACATGATGCTCGCTCCGCCCATCGTCGCGACCGCGAGCGCCATCTCGATGTGGTCGTCACGGCGGAAGCCGTTCGTGAACGCGAGCTGCCACGTGCGGTCGAGCATGTCGGCGTTGCCGTAGGGGCTCCAGTAGTCGCGCTGTCCGTCCTGACCGAGTCCGATCCGCACACCCGCGTCGACGAGCTGCACGAGCGACAAGTGGTTGCTGGTGGACGGGGCGACCGTCGCCATCGAGATGTCCAGCTCGGCGAACTCCTCGATCAGGCGTCGGCTGGTGGCCTCGTTCACCGAGCCGAGCTCGTAGGCGTGCGACATCGTCACCTTGCCCTGCATCCCGAGCGCGCGCGTGCGCTCCATCACGAGCTCGGTGCTGAAGACTCCGAGTGCGCCGGGCTCGTGCAGGTGGATGTCGACCTCGACCTGGTACTTCTCGGCGAGGCCGAACACGATGTCGAGGTGCCTGGCGGGATCGCGGTCGAGCTGTGAGGGGTCGATGCCGCCGATCACGTCGGCACCCTGCTTGAGAGACTCCTCCAGGTATTCGACCGTGCCCTCCTCGCGGAGGATGCCGGCCTGCGGGAAGGTCATGACCTGCACGTCGGCGTGCGCGGCGAACTTCTCCTTCGCGGCCATGACGGCGTCGAACTTCTCCAGCTTGCAGTCGACGTCGACCTGCGCGTAGGAGCGGACGCGGGTCGTGCCGCGAGCGATCATCCGCTCGAGGGTGCCGGCCACGCGCGTGGGGAGGTCGATCTCCGCCGAACGCCAGTTCTCGCGGTCGTTCATCATCATGCCCCAGACGCCGGGCGCCCCGGTGTGCTCGCGGAACGGCAGACCGATCCGCGTCGAGTCGAGATGCACATGGACGTCGCTGAAGGACGGCAGCAGGAGCCGCCCGCGCCCATCGATGTCGTCGCTCGCGATGGGAGTCTCCTCGTGGGGACGGATCCGGGTGATGCGCCCGTCCTCGATCAGGACATCGGAGGCGGAGCCGCCCCAGGGGCGCACGTCACGAATCAGCATGGACTTTCCTTTCTTCGGGGGAGCCGAGCCGCGACGCGAGGTCGGCGGCTTCAGCGAGATGATGGCACGCGGCGTCACCGGTGGGAACCTGCTCCTCGCACTGCCGGCGCCGGTCCTCGTCGAGGAGCGGGAGCACGGGGCAGCGTGTGCGGAACACGCACCCGCTGGGCGGGTTCGACGGGTGGGGGAGATCTCCGACGAGACGGATGCGCCGGCTGCGGTCGGCCGTCGGGTCCGGGCTCGGCACGGAGGACAGCAGGGACTGCGTGTACGGGTGCTGTGGAGCGCCGAACACCGCGTCCCTGGTGCCGTGCTCCATGATGCGTCCGAGGTACATCACGGCGACCTCGTCGGCGAAGTGCTTGACGACGGACAGATCGTGAGCGATGAAGACGTACGAGATGCCGGTGTCGGCCTGGATGTCCTGGAGCAGGTTGATGACCTGCGCCTGCACCGACACGTCGAGGGCCGACACGGGCTCGTCGCAGATCACCACGTCCGGCTCCAGAGCGAGCGCTCGCGCGATGCCGACGCGCTGCTTCTGTCCGCCCGAGAACTCGTGGGGGAAGCGGTTGTAGTGCTCCGGCCGGAGCCCCACGCGGTCCATCAGCGCCGCCACCCGGTTCTTCATGCCCTCCTTGGGGGCGATGCCCTGGGCCTGCAGCGGCGCGGCGATCGCGGCGCCGACGCTCTGGCGGGGGTTCAGCGACGACGAGGGGTTCTGGAAGACCATCTGCACGCGACGACGGAACTGCTGCAGGTCGGCGCCCCGCAACTGTGCGACATCGGCGCCGTCCAGCAGGATGCGCCCCGAGGTGGGGCTGAGCAGGCGCATCAGCAGCCGCCCGGTGGTGGACTTGCCGCAGCCGGACTCGCCGACCAGGCCCAGCGTCGAGCCGCGCTCGAGGGTGAAGGAGACGCCGTCCACGGCCTTCACCTGCGAGGATCCGCGCAGGAATCCCTTGCTGACGCTGAAATGCTTGGCAAGGCCCTCGACCTTCATCAGCGGCTCACTCATCGGACGACCTCCTGCAGATCGAGTGCGGGAGTCGGGGCATCGACCTCCGTGAGGTGGCAGCGCGCCCGGTGCCCGGATCCCACCATCGTCAGGGCGGGTCGCTCGGTGCGGCACCTGTCGTCGGGAACGAGGGCCGCGACCGGGCACCGGTCGGCGAACAGGCAGCCCCGGGGAAGATCGAGCAGGGAGGGCGGGAAGCCGGGGATCGGGGTGAGACGCCCGGCCTCGTCCACCATCGAGGGCATCGACGAGAGCAGACCCCGGGCGTAGGGGTGGGCGGTCCGGAAGAAGAGGTCGTGGACCTCTGCCTCTTCCACGCACTGCCCGCCGTACATGACCACGACGCGGCGGCAGACCTCGGCGACGACGCCCAGATCGTGGGTGACGAAGATCACGGCGGAACCGGTCTCCGCCTGGAGCGACCCGATCAGGTCGAGGATCTGCGCCTGCACGGTGACGTCGAGCGCGGTGGTGGGCTCGTCGGCGATGAGCAGTTCCGGTTCGCAGATCAGCGCCATCGCGATCATCGCCCGCTGCCGCATGCCGCCCGAGAACTCATGCGGGTAGGAGTCGTAGCGCGCGACCGGATCGGGGATGCCCACGCGGTTGAGCATCTCGATCGCCTGGGCCTTCGCGGCCTTCGCGCTCACCCTGTTGTGCACGCGATACGCCTCGGCGATCTGCCGCCCCACGGTGTAGAACGGGTGCATCGCCGACAGCGGATCCTGGAAGATCATCCCGATCTTGCGACCGCGGTAGGGACGCATCTCGTTCTCGCTCAGCGGCACCAGATCGGTGCCGTCGAACAGGATCCGGCCGGTCACCTCGGCGCTCGTGCCCTTCAGAAGCCCCATCAGGGTCTGGCTGGTCACGGTCTTGCCCGAGCCGGACTCGCCGACGATGCCGACGGTCTCGCCGCGCTGCACGACCAGGTCCATACCGTTCACGGCATGCACCAGACCGTCGTCGGTGGGGAATGTCACCCGCAGGTCGCGGATGTCGAGGATCGGCGTGGTCATCAGTTGACCCTCACTCTCGGGTCGACACTCGCGTACACGAGGTCGACGATGACGTTCGCGGTGATGATGAAGAAGGCGGCGAGCATCGTGATCGCCATGGTGACCGGGAGGTCGCCCGACGTCGCGGCGCGCACCGCGGTGAAGCCGAGACCGGGGACGGAGAAGATCTGCTCCGTCAGGACGGCACCGCCCAGGAGGGCGCCGATGTCCAGACCGAGCATGGTGATGATCGGGGTGATCCCGGCCCGCACTCCGTGGGTCGTGATCCGACCGGGGCCCAGCCCCTTCGCGCGGGCGGTGCGCATGTAGTCCTCGCCGAAGGTCTCGATCATGTTGTTGCGCGTGATGCGGATGTACTGCGCGCTGAACAGGATCGCCAGCGCGACCCAGGGCAGCAGGTAGTTCGTGAACCACGCGCCGGGTCCGGCAGGGCCGAACGGGGAGGAGATCTGGTTGCTCGTGAACGGCAGCCAGTGCAGCACGCTCACGAAGACGAGGAGGAGCAGGAGCCCCGTGACGGGAACGGGGAGCGACACTCCGATGGATGCGGCGCCGACGATGAGCTTGTCGGTCGCCCGGCCCTTGCGCAGAGCCGCGAGCAGTCCCAGGCCGACGCCGACCACGGTCCACAGCACGACGGCGCCGACGGCGATCGAGATCGTGTAGGGGAGGGCGCGGACGATCACGTCGGTGACGTTCTCGTTGGTCTGGAACGACTTGCCCAGGCACGGCCAGGCGCACACCTGCTCGGCGCCGGGGGCTCCGATGAGCCGCTCGCCGAAGAAGCCGCTCAGGTAGGTGAAGTACTGCACCAGGAACGGCTTGTCCATGCCGAGGGCCACGCGGGCCTGGGCGATGCGGTCAGGGGTGCACTCCTGTCCGCAGGCGGCGGCCGCAGGGTCTGCGGGTCCGATCTGGAACAGGGCGAACGTCACGAAGCTCACGACGAGCAGGAGGATGACCAGTGCGGTCACGCGGCGGACGATGAATCCGAACATTGCTGTCCCGTACGGGGCCGACCGATCACGCGGTCGGCCCCGTCCTTTCCGGAGGTGTCGTGTCGGCCGTTACTGCTCGACGCCGATGGTGGACAGATCGATGCTCCCGAAGAAGTACCCCACCTGGGCGTTGTGGATCTTCGAGCCCACGACGCTGTTGGTGAAGGTGCGGATCAGCGGGACGAGGGGGTACGACTCCATCGCCTGGTTGTACAGCTCGGCCCACTGGGTGTTCAGTTCCTCCGAGGTGCCGTTGGTGTTGCGCAGCTCGTACATCTCACCGGAGAGCGCGTCGTCGTAGAAGCGCGAGATGTTGCTGAAGCCGTAGGTCGTGCCGTCCAGGCTCGGCCCGATGTTGGGGTCGACCGTGGTGCGCGTCGAACCGGACGCGGCGCCACCGCACCAGCCGGCGCGGGCGATGTCGGGCATCTCGTCACTGGCGAGCACCGTGTAGTAGTTCGCCGCGGGGATCGGCACGAGCTGCAGGTCGATGCCGAGCTCTGCGAAGTTCTGCTGGAGCACGGTGCCGAGGTTCTTGTACCGGTCGATCGCGTTCGAGTAGCCGTAGGTCAGCGATGCGGGGACGTCCTTGCCCTCGAGGAGCTTCTTGGCGGCGTCGAGCTGCGGGGCGCCGTCGATGTCGAGGTCGGTGGTCTCGGCGACGTAGCCGACCTGCGCGTCGTTCAGGTACGAGTTGGTGAGCTTGCCGAAGCGGGCTCCGCCGTACTGCACCTGGATCGCCGCACGGTCCATCGCCAGGGCGAGGGCGTGACGCACATCGGGGTCCGTGATGGTCTCGGTGTTGAAGTTGAGCACGTCGGTGCAGCCGAGCAGTCCGGAGGCGGTGCGGTCGGCGACCGACGTCTCGGTCAGTCGGGACGTGTCGGACGCCTGGAGAGCACCGTTCGAGTCGAGCGTGATCGCGGTCGGGTCCGCGTCCGAGATCAGCTGCTGGCTGATGGTCGCCTGGGCGGTCGAGAGCGAGAAGGTGAACGTGTCCGGCAGCGCGGTGCGGTTCTCATCGGTCGCGGCGTCCCACGAGGGGTTGCGCACGAGCTTGAGCTCGCGGCCGCGGTCGTAGCTGTCGATCATGTACGGGCCCGACGAGATCGGGTGGTTCGTGTAGTCGAGCTTGGTGTCCTTCGCCTGCGGTACCGGCGCGGTGTTCGAGCGGGACACGAGGGCGGCGAAGTCGGGGTTCGGCTGCTTCAGGTGGAAGACGACCGTCTTGTCGTCCGGAGTCTCGACGGCCGTCAGGTCGCCCCCACCGGAGTACGGGCCCTTGTAGTCGTCGGCGTCGAGAGCGGAGTTCAGCTCCTGCGGCGCCTGCGTGAAGACGTCGCGCGCGAAGGTGCGGGCGATGCCGTACTTCACGTCCGCGGCGGTGATCGGGGTGCCGTCCTCGTACTTCAGACCGTCCTTGAGGGTGTAGGTCCAGGTCAGGCCGTCTTCCGAGGCGGTTCCGGTGTCGGTCGCCAGGTCGGCGACGATCGTCGGCGGCTCGCCCGCGGTCTCCTTCGCCATGGTCAGCGTGCGGTAGTAGAGCTGGCCGACGTTCGCGGTCTGCACGTAGTTGCTGTTGCCGGGGTCGAGCGTCATGAAGTCGCTCGACATCAGGACGTTGACGTTGCCGCCGGCTTCATCGAAACCCGGCTGCACGATGTGTGCGGCATACGGATCCTTCGACCCGGTGGGCGCGGACTGTCCGTTCTGGGCGTTGACGCTGGTGCAGCCGGTGACGACCAGGGCGATGGCCACGGTCGCAGCGGCGAGCAGGGGACTGCGGTGTCTCATGACTCGTTCTCTTTCGGTGAGGGTCGGGTGATCAGGGTCGGGTGTTCAGGATCGGGTGTCGGGAACGGGAGGGTCAGCTGCGGGAGGCCTTGGGATCGAGCGCGTCGCGCACGGCGTCGCCGAGCAGGTTGAAGGCGAGCACGGTGATGATGAGCGCGGTGCCGGGCACGATGAGGAACCAGGGGTCGCTGAGATACCAGTTGCCCGCCTGAGCGGCGTTGAGCATCTGCCCCCAGGACGGGGTCGGGTCCTTCACCCCCACGCCGAGGAACGACAGCGCGGCTTCGGCGGAGATGTTCGCGGGGATCATCATGGTCGCGTAGACGAGGACGACACCGAGCACGTTGGGGATCACCTGACGGAAGATGATCGTCCGGTGCGAGGCGCCGTAGGACTTCGCCGCCTCGATGTATTCCTGCTCGCGGATGCTGAGCACCTGTCCGCGGACGACGCGTGCGAGGTATGCCCAGCCGAAGAAGCCGAGGATCAGCACGAGGGAGGCGATCGGGACGAAGCTGCCCTGGCCGAGCGGGGTGTCCCGCAGCCGTGACTGCAGGATCGGGGTGAGCGAGAGCACCAGGAGCAGGTGCGGGAACGCGAGGAACAGGTCGATGATGCGGCTGATGACCATGTCGACCTTGCCGCCGAAGTAGCCAGCTGCGGCGCCGAGCACGGTCCCGAGGACCACCGAGACCACCGTCGACAGGAGCGCGATCAGCAGGGAGACCTGCGCTCCGTAGGCGATGCGCGCGAAGATGTCGCGTCCGAGTCCCGGCTCCACGCCGAGCCAGTGCTCCACGGACGGGTACATGTACGCGGGGAGTGGCAGGCCGGGGGTGTTGAAGTTGTCGAGGACGTCGGGGCCGGTGTTCGTGGTGAACGGGTCCTGCCCTTCGATCGCGACCAGCACGGGGGCCAGGAGCGCGAAGAGGACGATCGCCACGACCACTCCGAAGGAGACGAGGGCGATCGGGCTCCGGCGGATGCGCAGCCAGGCCGTGCCGAGAAGCGAGCGTCCCGTCGCGATCTTCGGCGGCGCCGTGGGCAGCGCTTCCGTCTTCGGGGTCAGCGTCTGGGTGTCCGTCACGATCTTCCTTGATGGTTCGGGGAGCGGGTGCTCAGAATTGTATACCAACAGGAACGCGGTTGGGATACCAAATTTCCGGATGAGGTGATTTCCCTTTGCTCGCGCGGGATCTCCTTGAAGAGCAGGAGGGCGTGAGATAGTTTTTGGATACCAAATCGCATCTCAGATCATCGGGGCTCTCATGCGCACACTTCTCACCGCCGACCACGTGCTGGTGTTCGACGGCACCTCCCACCGGGAACTCCGGCAGGGGGCCGTGGTCGTCGAGGACGACCTGATCGTCTTCGCCGGTCCGGCCGACCAGGCTCCCTCGGACGTCGATGAGCACCTGGATCTCGGCGAGAGTCTGCTGATGCCGGGGCTCATCGACCTCGACGCGCTCACCGACATCGATCACCTGATCCTGGACGCCTGGGGCACGCGGGAGCAGGCAGCCCGCCTGCAGTGGTCGGAGGAGTACTTCGACGCTCGGCGCCATGTCTTCGACGATGATGAGCGCGCGCGCATCCGGGAGATCGCGCTGGTGCAGCTCGCCCTGCACGGCATCACCAGCTACATGCCCATCGCCTCGGAGGTGCACTCGGCCTGGGCGGAATCGGCGGCCGATCTCCACCGGATGGCGACGTTCTCGCGGAAACTCGGCCTGCGCGGATTCCTCGGTCCGTCCTATCGCTCGGGCGTGAACGTCGTCACGGCGGAGGGCGAGCGTGTGGTGCGGTTCGCCCCGGACGAGGGGGAGGCCGGGCTCGCCGACGCCATCCGGTTCCATGACGAGCTGGCCGCGCTCGGCGACCCGCTGCTCACGCCCGTCTTCCTGCCCTGCCGCATCGAGACGCTGACTCCCGAACTGCTCGCGGCGACGGCCGTGGCGGCGACGGAGCGCGGCGCGATCGTGCGGCTGCACGCGCTGCAGGGCGAGGTGGAGCGCGAACTGATCTTGGCCGAGCACGCCTGCACTCCGCTGGACCTGATCGAGGACCGCGGCCTCTTGAACGATCGCCTCATCGTGCCGCATGGCGTGTTCCTCGACGTGAACCCGCGGGTGCACGGCGAGGACAGGGGCGACCTCGCCCGTCTCGTCGCAGCCGGGGTATCGATCGTGCACTGCCCGTTGACCAACGCGCGCTACGGGTCGGAACTCGAGACCTTCGGGCGGTACCGCGATGCCGGGGTGAACATCGCCCTCGGCACGGATTCGTTCCCGCCCGACCTCATCCGCGGCATCGACACCGGCGTGTCGGTGGCGAAGGTGCAGAACGGAAGTCTGGCTGCCGGAGACCTCGCCGGATACGTCGAGGCGGTCACGCTCGGCGGCGCGACCGCGCTCCACCGACCCGACCTCGGACGGATCGCCGTCGGCGCCCAGGCCGATCTCACGGCCTTCCGGCTGGACGACGTGCGGATGGGGGCCGTGGACGACCCGCTGCGCACCCTGGTCCTCAACGGCACGGCGCGTGACGCCTGCCTGACGATGGTCGCCGGCCGGGTCGTCATGCGCGATGGCAGGATCGACGGGATCGACCTCGACGCGATCCGGCAGGACACGCAGATCCTCTTCGGAACGATGCGGAACGCCTACACTGGGCGCGACCATCGAAGCGGGACGACGGACGCGCTCTTCCCTCCGGTCTTCCCCCATGCCTGAGATCCCGAGAGGCTCCGCGATGAGTTCCGACAGCACGATCACCGACGGATCCGCCCTCGCCGAGCGGGTCTATCGCGGAGTGCTGCGCAGGATCATCGTCGGTGAGCTCACACCGGGAGCGTGGCTGAAGGAGAGAGACCTCTCCGAGCGCTTCGAGGTCTCTCGGGTGCCCGTCCGTCAGGCCCTGCAGCGCTTGGAGACCGAGGGGTTCGTCGTCACGACGCGCAACAAGGGCGCCAGCGTCACGCCCGTGACCAGGGCCGATGTCGAGGAGCTCTACGACGCGCGCCTGTGCATCGAGCCCTATGCGACGCGCCACGCCGCGCAGCGTGTGCACTCGGGGGCCGCCAGCGCCGACCGGTTGCGCGAGCTCCTCGAGCGCGCCCTCGCGCCGGGGGAGACGGTGGAGCTGGGGGAGTCCAACCTCGGGTTCCACCTGGAGATCGTCCGGCTCTCGGGCAACCGCATCCTGGAACGCAGCCTCGCGCCGATGCTCGGCCGCATGCAGTGGATCTTCGGGATCACGCATGCCACGCGCGAGCAGGAGCATGCCGTGGAGCACCAGCAGCTGCTCGATGCGATCCTCGCCGGCCGCGGCGAGGTCGCGGCCGCTCAGGCCTACGCCCACATCGATCAGGGACGCGAGCCCATCATCGACGCCCTCGCCGAGGCGCTCCACTGGTAGCGACAGGTCGACCCCCTCTCGGGTCTCCGATATGAGATCCCTCGTCCGGTGTTCCTGGCGGTCGCCTGCCCCGCCGCGGTTGCTTCTGAGACGGTCCTCGCCTATAACGGAGGAGAGGCCCTTCGTGAGAAGGGCCTTCTGACTCTCCGGGGGGAAGACGATGATCGATCACCAGGCTGTCGCCGGTCGAGAGGCGCTGGCCCCGCCCGACGTCGACACGGCTCGCCAGTACCTCACGCGAGCCGAGGCGATCGTCGAGCAGCGCGAACGCGTGGTCGATCGACGGGCCGCCGCGTGGCTGACCATCGGGACCGCCGTCTTCGTGGCGGCCTATCTCTTCCTCGCGGTGCACGGGTTCCGGCAGGAGGTGCCGTCCGTCGAGATCCAGTCGCTGCTCGTGCCGCTGCTGGTGCTGAGCCAGATCTCGACCGGGATCGCACAGCGTGGAGACAGGGGGCCGAGGCGCTCGGCCTCGCGTCGGCTGCTGACGGTCGGCGGCGTCGTCATCGCCGGCGGGGCGCTGATCGTGTTCTTCCTGATCCTGGTGAACCCGAGCATCTCGACGTCGTGGATCCTGCTCCCGATCCTGGCCGTCCTGCTCGGCTACGGGGGACGCGGCGTCGTCCGGCTCATCCGCGCCTCGCGCGGCCCCCGTCCGCTCCCGGCGGTGCGGACGCCGCTGACGGACGGCTCACGGTGGGGCACGATCGCGGTGGGCGTGCTCCTCGGCGCGGTGTGCGCCGTGAGCGCCGTGCCGGACGCGGCGCTCGCGAGTTTCCTCCTCTTCGTGTCACTGCTCGCGCTGCTCGCCTGGATCTCGATGTCGAGCACGGGCATCGGTCTGCCCCTGCTGGGCGCATCCTGGCGCTGGCCGCACGTCCTGGCGCTCGCGGTGTCCGCGGTCGTCTTCCTCGCGCTCCGGCTCCCCGCGATCGACGGTGTGGCCGTCGCGCCGGCGACCTTCCTCCTCGTCGGCCTCGGCATCGTCCTGATGTTCGTGGTCGTCTCGATGATCCCGGGGCGTGATCTCGATGCCTGAGCAGGAGAGCGGTTCGCCTCGTCTCGACGACGACTTCGCCTCGGCGCTGCCGTTCTCGCTGATGGCCGCGCTGCAGGACGGCGCCGATCTCGAGTTCCGCACTCTCCGCCGTATCCTCCAGGCCGAGCGGTCTGCCCTCAGCGGAGCGATCCTGCTGCTGGAGAACGAGCGACACGTGGCTCTGCGCCGTGTCTCCTTCGGCGAGATGCCCGGCACGTGGGTCGCCGCCACACCCGCGGGGAGCGCGGCGTTCCGCTCTCACCTCGCGGCGCTGCGCGCCATCGTCGCCGGCGCCCACGCCGGGCGGTGATCCTCCGTCAGACGCTCGCCGCCACCAGGTCCGCGTGGTGGATCGCGGCGACGTCCGGGTGCGCGCGCAGGCGCGACTTGAGGGCGTTCTCGCCGTAGAGCGCGTGGATGGGGTTGTTCGGGTCCTCGGTGACGCCCTTCGCCTCGGCGGCGAGGTCGGCGGGGAGCTCGATCAGCGGCAGCCGCTTGTCGAGCGCGGGGTTGAAGAAGAACGGGATGGAGATCCGCTCGTTCGGGGCCTGCGGCGACACCACACGGTGGTTGGTGGCCTTGAGATACCCGCCGGTCGCGTACTCGAGCAGCTCGCCGATGTTCACGACGAAGGCTCCGGACACCGGCGGAGCATCGACCCAGGCGCCGTCGCGCTCGACCTGCAGCCCGCCCTTGCCGGGCTCGACCCAGAGGAGCGTCAGGACGCCGGAGTCCTTGTGTGCGCCGACGCCCTGCTGCGGCTCCGGCTCGTGCGTCCCGGGGTAGCGGACGATCTTGATGAGCGTCGACGGCTCCCCGAAGTGCTCGTCGAAATAGCTCTCGTCGGCCCCGAGGGTCTGTGCCCACGCCCGCAGCAGCTTGCGTGCGACTTCCGACAGCGTCTCGTGCCACTCGGCCACGACGTCCTGCAGCTCCGGCTGCGCCGCGGGCCAGAGGTTCGGGCCGATGAGCCGGTTGAAGGCGGGACCGTCCGCGACGGGCTCGCGCTCCGGACCGATGTCGATCTGCTCGCGCCAGTCGACCTTCCCCTGCGTCCGCTCGCCGCCGATGCGGGTGTAGCCGCGGAAGTGCGGGCTGTTGACGTTCTCGATCGCGAGCTTGTCGTCCTCCGGGAGGGCGAAGAAATCCAGCGCCGCCCGGTGGAGCCGCGCCTCGAGCTCGGGGGAGATCCCGGTGCCGGTGAGGTAGAAGAACCCGACGTCGTGCGTCGCGGCCCGGAGGTCGTCGCGGAATCGTGCCGCGGCCTCGGGGCCTTCATCGAGCTGGGAGAGGTCGAGGATGGGGAGCGAGAGTTCAGCCATGGACCGAGGCTACGTCGCCCCGTCCGGGGCGGGACGCTGTGTTGCGATCCATTACTTCCGGTCTGCGTGTTCAGGGGGTGTCGATCGCGGTGCTAGAGTCTCCTCGGTAAGGGCTGCCTTACCTCAGTCATCGCCAGAGAGTCTGCTCCCGTGCTCGCCACTTTCCTCATCGGCCTCCGTGAAGGTCTCGAAGCCGCTCTCGTCGTCGGCATCCTCGTGGCCTACCTCCGTCGGCTCGGACGGCAGGACGCCCTCCCGAAGATGTGGGCCGGCGTCGGCCTCGCGATCGCCCTGGCGCTCGGCATCGGCGCGGTGCTCACCTTCGGTGCGTACGAGCTCACCTTCCAGGCCCAGGAGCTGATCGGCGGCGGGCTCTCCCTGCTGGCCGTCGCGATGGTCACCTGGATGATCTTCTGGATGCAGCGTGCCGGACGCACCATGAAGGCGACCCTGGAGGGCGGCATCGACCGCGCCCTCACCGTCGGCGGTCTGTGGGCGCTGATCGCGATCGGCTTCGTGTCCGTCGCCCGCGAGGGGATCGAGACGACCCTGCTGCTGTGGTCGATGGTGCAGTCGTTCGGCGACGCGCCCTCCGCCCTGCTGGGTGCGCTGCTCGGCCTGATCGTGGCCGTGATCATCGGCTGGCTGATCTCGCGGGGCGCCGTGCGTCTCGACCTCCGGCGGTTCTTCGCGTGGACGGGCGGATTCCTCGTGATCGTGGCGGCCGGCGTGCTCGCCTATGCGCTGAAGGATCTGCAGGAGGCCGGTGCGCTTCCCGGGCCGTTCACCGCCCTGGCGCCGATCGACGCGGTCACCGGCGGGGTGGCCGTCGGCTGGGCCGCGTTCCCGTTCGGCTGGGCGTTCGACATCTCGGCGACCATCGCTCCCGGCGGCGCGCTCGCATCGATCCTGCAGGCGACCGTCGGGTTCATGCCCGCGATGACCTGGCTGCAGATCGTCGCCTGGGCCCTCTACATCTCCCTCGTCGGCGGGCTGTACGTCCGCGGTCTCCGCTCGCGGCGCCCCTCGAAGTCGCAGGGTCCGTCCACGCCGACTTCCGATTCTCCCTCCCTCTCACATCAAGGAGCAGCATGACCACCTCGCACCGGTTCCTGGGGGTGCTGGCCGCCACCGGCGCCGCAGCCCTCATTCTGAGCGGATGCGTCGCGAAGAGCGATGCCGAGGCCGGCGCGGCCTTCGACGTCTCGTCCACCGACGGCGACTGCGCCGTCTCGGCGGCGACCGCGAAGAGCGGCACGCTGACTTTCGACGTCAAGAACGACACCGACCAGGTCTCGGAGTTCTACCTGCTGGCCGAGGACGGTCTGCGCATCGTCGGCGAGGTCGAGAACATCGCCCCCGCCGCATCGCGGAAGCTGACCGTCGTCGCGCAGCCGGGCGACTACTTCACCCTCTGCAAGCCGGGCATGATCGGCGAGGGCGTCGGCAAGGCCGCGTTCACCGTCACCGGCGACCGCGTCGCGGTGGACGGCCCGGATGCCGAGCAGAAGCAGAAGGCCGTCGATCTGTACGCCGCCTTCGTCAAGGACCAGGTCGGCCAGCTCGTCCCGGCCGTCGAGGACTTCGTCGCCGCGTACGAGTCGGGTGACGACGAGACCGCGCGCACGCTCTTCCCGCAGACCCGCGCGTTCTACGAGCGCATCGAGCCGGTGGCCGAGGCCCTGGGCGACCTCGACCCCCGCATCGACTACCGCGAGGTCGACGCCGTGGCCGAGGGCCTCGACTGGACGGGCTTCCACCGCATCGAGAAGGACCTGTGGGTGCCGGCGGCCGACGCGCTGAACGCCGACGGCGAGACCCCGGCGCGTCAGGACTGGGCGCCGTCGACGCCCGAGGAGCGCGCCGACTACGGTGACCTGCTGCTCGCCGACGTGCAGGAGCTGTACGACTACGTGCACTCCGACGACTTCACCACGGCGCTCGACGACCAGGGCATCGGCGGCATCTCGAACGGTGCGATCGCGCTGCTCGACGAGGTCGCGACCGGCAAGATCTCGGGCGAGGAGGACTGGTGGTCGGGGACCGACCTCTACGACTTCGCCGCGAACGTCGAGGGCTCGAAGATGGCCTTCTCGCTCGTGCAGGACTTCGCGGACGCGCAGGGCGCGGACGGAGAGGCCCTCGTCAAGGAGATCGAGTCCGGCTACGCCGCTCTCGAGGACTCGCTCGCCGAGCACGGGTCGCTGACCGACGGCTTCGTCGCCTACGCCGATCTCACGGACGACGACAAGCGCGAGTTCACCGATCTGATCAACGCCCTCGCCGAGCCGCTCTCGCAGCTCACCAGCACGGTCCTGGACTGATCAGCCGACCGCTGATCCGACGAGGTACCATCACGGACGTGAACGAACCAGAGGCGGATGCCGCACCCGAAGAGGCATCGACGGATGCGGCATCCGCTCCTGCCGGTCTGAGCAGGCGCGGCCTGCTCGGACTGGCCATCGGCGGCGGTGTCGCAGGACTCGCCGTCGGAGCGGGAGCCGGGCTCACCGGAGGCGTGGCGATCGGACGGGCGCGGGCCACGGAGGACGCGCACGCCGCGTATGAGTTCTTCGGGGCGCACCAGGCCGGAATCACGACACCGGTCCAGGACCACCTGCACTTCGCGAGCTTCGACATGATGCCCCGCACCGATCGGGATGACCTGATCTCCCTGCTGCAGGACTGGTCGTACTCGGCCTCCCGCATGGTGCAGGGGCTCGAGGTCAGTGCGACCGGCGCGGTCGGCGGTCCGGCCGAAGCTCCGCCGGACGACACCGGAGAGGCGCTCGGCCTGCCCGCCGCGGGGCTCACGATCACGTTCGGCTTCGGTCCCGGTCTGTTCGAGAACGAGGACGGCGACCGCTACGGCATCGCGGCGCAGCGCCCCGCGGGCCTCGAGCGCCTGCCGGCCTTCCTCGGCGACGACCTCGATCCGCAGACCTCGCACGGCGACCTCTGCATCCAGGCATGTGCCGACGACCCGCAGGTCGCGGTGCACGCGATCCGCAACCTGAGCCGCATCGCCTTCGGACGGGCGCGGCTGCGCTGGTCGCAGCTCGGCTTCGGCAAGACCTCGCGCACCACGGCGGCGCAGGCGACACCGCGGAACCTCTTCGGCTTCAAGGACGGCACCGCGAACATCCTGGCCGACGACACGGAGGCGCTGGACGATCACGTCTGGGTGTCCACCAAGGATGAGCCGGCGTGGCTCGCGGGTGGCTCGTACCTCGTGGCCAGGAAGATCGCCATGCTGATCGAGACGTGGGACCGGGTGCGGCTCGCCGAGCAGGACACGATCATCGGCCGGGACAAGGGGGACGGGGCACCGCTCTCCGGCGGGGACGAGTTCACGGCGCCCGACTTCCACGGCACCGCCATCGATGCGAACAGCCACGTGCGTCTTGCGCACCCGGAGCAGAACGACGGGATCCGCATCCTGCGACGCGGCTACAACTACGTCGACGGGAACAACACGCTCGGGCGCCTCGACGCCGGACTGTTCTTCCTGTCGTACCAGCGCGACCCCGCGCAGTTCATCTCGCTGCAGCGCCGACTGTCGACGGATCTCATGAACGAGTACATCCGGCACGTCGGCTCCGGCATCTGGGCCGTGCCGGCGGGTGCGAAGCCGGGGTCCTACGTGGGCGCCGGGCTGTTCGCCTGACGCGTCAGGACTCGGAGACGGCGACGAGCGTCTCCATGACGAAGGCGGCGATGGCGTCGGCGCGGAAGTGGTCGTCCGCCGTGATCGTGACCACGGCGTCGTCGAGGAAGATCAGCAGCTGGCCGTAGGCGCCGTGCAGTCGCCAGCCCGGCCCCGGGCCACCCCAGCCGGCCAGGGCGTAGCGATCGTAGGACTCGCCGTCTCCGGCGACGCCCCAGTCGCTGTGCATCCCGTCGATCCCGTGCCGCGAGAGCAGCCGGCGCCCCTCCCACATCCCGCCGTCGCGGATGAGCCGGCCGAGGCGCGCGAGCTCCTCGGTGCGCAGCGCCAGGCCGCCGCCGGCGACGATGCGGCCGTTCGGACTGCGCTCCCAGTCGACGTCGTCGATGCCGAGCGGGGCGAACAGACGGGGGACCAGGTAGTCGCCCACGTCGCCGACCCGGGCGGCCAGCGCCGTCATCGCGGTGTACGTGCTGGCGTCCGAGTACTGGAAGACGCGTCCGGCCGAGGGCCGCTGCAGGAACTCCCGGGCCAGGTCGGGCCAGTCGGTCATCAGGGTGTCGGACCACGGGAGGTCGACGCCGCTGGTCATCGTCAGCAGATGGCGCAGGGTCACCTGATCGGTGCCGGGCCCGAACGCGAAGCCGTCGAGGAGCGCCGAGACGGGCTCGTCGAGCGACACCGCGCCCTCGTCGACGGCGAAGCCGGCAGCCAGCACGCAGACGCCCTTCGCGACCGAGTGGATGTCCTCCCGGACGTCCGGAGTCCAGCGATGCTCCGCGGTGTCCGCTCCGATGCGGACGTGGAGACCGTGTGCGTCGAACCCGGACGCCGCCACCTCGTCGACGATGCGGTCACGGACGATCTCGGCGTTGCTCACACTCACGAGGCTATCCGCTCCGGCTCAGCGGGGCCGTCGCGAGCCGGTGGGGTCGTTCCGCCGTCCCTCGCGGGCGGTGAGGGCGGGATCGATGAACAGCCAGCGCGGGCGCGGTTCCACGAGTGGCCGGAAGAGCCACCGGATCGGCTTGGTGGCCAGGAGCAGTGCGACGACGACGGCGAGCACCGTGACCAGGGGAAGCCAGATCCAGGTCGGCTCCAGGTCGCGCAGCGCGCCGGTCTCGCGGAACGGATAGAGCACGAAGGAGTGCAGCAGATAGACGTACATCGTGTACTGCCCGAACGTCGTCCACCAGTACGAGCCGCGGGGGATCAGGACGAAGAAGGCGGCGCACAGCACCACGGCCAGCAGCATGAGGGCGATGCGGATCGCTCCCGCCCACCACTGCTCTCCGACGAGATCGGCGTACGAGTCCTCGTAGAAGAGCCAGTGCCGCAGGTCGACCGCCTGCCACAGCGGCAGCCAGTTCCACGCCGCCCAGCCCGTCGCCGCGAACACTGCGACCGCGACGGCGCGGATCCACCACGGACGGAAGTCCAGCAGCCGCAGGCGGTCGACGATGTCGTGCTCGCGGAGCCACCAGCCGAGCGCGAAGAACGGGAGGAGGCCGAGGGTGCGCGACAGCGAGAAGGTGCTGTCGACGTTGGGGAGGTAGCCCGCACCGATCGAGATCACGACGGTCCACAGCAGCGGCCAGCGCAGCAGCGCGAGGTAGGGCAGCACGAGCCGGAAGATGCCCAGGGCGAGCAGGAACCACAGCGTCCAGCTCGGCTTGGTGAAGTTCGGGGTCGCCTCGCCCTCGACGAGCCACTTCGTGAGCGTCCACAGCGTCTCGAAGATCACGTAGGGGAGGATGATGTCGGTGATCACCCGCGCCATCTGGGTCTTGGTGGGCGATCCGGACTTCGAGAAGTACCCGGAGATGATCGCGAACGCGGGCATGTGGAACGCGTACAGCGCGAGGTAGAACGCGAAGGCGATGTCGGAGTCGTAGATGAGTCGCTGGATCGCGTGCCCCAGGACGACCATGACGATGCAGACGTATCGCGCGTTGTCCCAGAACGGCACACGCCGTCGCTTGCGAGGAATCGTTCCCGTGGTGGGCCCTGAGATGTCGGCACCGGCACTGCTCATCGTTCGAGGCTACAGGCCGGGAATAAAGTTGCTGTGAGCGCGTTGACACAGATACATTCACATGAATAGAAACGGATGGCAGACATCCGCTTCGGAGAGCACGGAGCAATCATGAGCGAGCAGTCAGGCGCGCAGGCGATGCAGTTCGGCATCATGTCGGTCAGCGACATCACCCGCGATCCCACCACGGGGATCACCCCCAGCGAGCAGGAGCGCATCAAGGCGACGACGGCCATCGCCGTGCACGCCGAAGAGGTCGGCCTCGACGTCTTCGCGATCGGCGAGCACCACAACCCGCCGTTCTGGTCCTCCAGCCCCACCACCTTCCTCGCGGCACTGGCCGCGCAGACCGAGCGCCTCATCGTCTCCACGTCGACCACGCTCATCACCACGAACGACCCGGTGCGCATCGCCGAGGAGTACGCGATGCTCCAGCATGTGTCCGACGGACGCATGGACCTCATGCTCGGCCGCGGCAACACCGGACCCGTCTACCCGTGGTTCGGCCAGGACATCCGCCAGGGCCTTCCGCTCGCGATCGAGAACTACGCGCTGCTGCACAAGCTGTGGCGCGAGGACGTGGTCGACTGGGAGGGCAAGTTCCGCACCCCGCTGCAGGGCTTCACCTCGACGCCCCGCCCGCTCGACGGCATCGCTCCCTTCGTCTGGCACGGCTCCATCCGCACGCCGGAGATCGCCGAGCAGGCCGCCTACTACGGTGACGGCTTCTTCGCGAACAACATCTTCTGGCCGAAGGAGCACTACCAGCGTCTGATCGAGCTGTACCGTCAGCGCTTCGAGCACTACGGCCACGGCACGCGGGAGCAGGCGATCGTCGGCCTCGGCGGCCAGGTGTTCATGGCCGCGAAGTCGCAGGATGCGGTGAATCAGTTCCGTCCGTACTTCGACAACGCCCCGGTGTACGGCCACGGCCCGAGCATGGAGGACTTCACCGAGATGACCCCGCTCACCGTGGGGTCGCCGCAGCAGGTGATCGACCGCTACGCCGGGATGCGTGAGCACTACGGCGACTACCAGCGCCAGCTGTTCCTGATCGACCACGCCGGTCTGCCGTTGAAGACGGTGCTGGAGCAGCTCGACATCCTCGGCTCCGAGGTGGTCCCGGTGCTGCGCAAGGAGCTCGCGAAGGACCGTCCCGCGTCGGTGCCCGACGCGCCCACCCACGCCGCGCGCGTGAAGGCGGAGTTCGGCGACGGACCCACCCGCCAGGCTCGCCCCGGTGCGAACCGCGGCGACAACCTGACCGGTGACTCGCCGTACCAGGACACGCCCGCACCCGCCGGTGCGGCATTCGGGCTCGGCCGGAAGGAAGCCTGAGATGACCACGCGTCGCATCGCCGTCGTCGCGGCGGGCCTGTCGAACCCGTCGTCCACTCGGATGCTCGCTGATCGCCTCGCGGCCGAGACCGTGAAGGCGCTCGCCGAGCACGACATCGAGGCCAGCGTCGACGTGATCGAGCTGCGCGACTACGCGCACGACATCACGAACAACATGCTGACGGGGTTCGCGCCGGCGGCGCTGGAGACCGCGATCAACACGGTGGTGTCGGCCGACGCCCTCATCGCCGTGACCCCGATCTTCTCGACCAGCTACTCCGGACTCTTCAAGTCGTTCATCGACGTGCTCGACCCGGACGCCCTGAGCGGGAAGCCGGTGCTGATCGGCGCGAACGCCGGTACCGCACGGCACTCCCTCGCGATCGACTACGCGATCCGTCCCCTGTTCGCCTACCTGCACGCGGAAGCCGTCTCGACCGGCGTGTTCGCGGCGTCGAGCGACTGGGGCGGCGCGGGCGACGACGTCGCCCCGCTCGGCAAGCGGGTCGAGAAGGGCGCGCGCGAGCTCGCCGACGCGATCGCGCGTCGGCAGGAGACCGCCGTCGTCGATCCCTACGACCCCGCGACGTACCTGGGTGAGGGGCGTTCCTTCGGGCACATGCTGGGCGGTCTCGCCGGCGAGTGAGTCGCGCAGGGCGCCATCGACGATGTCCGAGGGATGTCGTACGGTGGCGCCATGCCCACACACCCCGCGCTCGTCGCGCTCCAGGAGCAGTCGACCGGCACCCTCCTCCTTCCCGATGACGTCGACTACGAGACGGCCCGTCGGCCGTGGAATCTCGCGATCGAGCAGCGCCCCGCGGCTGTCGCCGCGCCCGCCGATGTGGACGACCTCCGGATGCTGCTCGACGCGGCCCGCCGGTCCGGTCTGCGCCTGGCCGTGCAGCCTCGCGGGCACGGCGCGTCGGGCGACCTGAGCGGTGCGGTGCTCGTGCGCATGCACGCCTTCGACGCTCTCGAGATCGACGCCGAGCGCGGAATCCTCACGGTCGGCGCCGGCGTGCACTGGGGCCGGGTCGTCGATGCGCTGGAAGGCAGCGGGTGGGTGGCGCCCGCCGGCACCAGTCCCGTCGTGAGCGTCGCCGGATACACCTTGGGCGGCGGTCACTCCTGGTTCAGCCGCACCGCGGGCCTCGGCTCCGACAACCTGCGCGCGGCCTGGGTGCTGCGCACCGACGGCACGCACGAGCGTGTCGATGACGCCGCCGACCCCGACCTCCTGTGGGCACTGCGCGGGGCGGGAGGCCTCGTCGGGATCGTGACGGCGCTCGAGATCGAGCTGGTCCCGGCGCCCGACGTCTGGGGAGCGAATCTCACGTTCGACGTGGCCGACGCTCCCGCCGTTGTCCGGGCCGTTCGCGACCTCGCCGCCTCTGCGCCCTCGACGTTGAACGTCTTCGTCAACTCGATGCGGATGCCGGACGCCCCGCAGCTCCCCGAGGAGATCAGGGGGCGCAGCTTCCTCACGGTCCAGGCGCTGTCCGTCGACGGCCCGCAGGAGGCGCTGATCGACGCGGTGCGCCGCGCGGGCGTCGTGCGCAGCGACGTCACCGGACCCACGTCCCCGGCGGCTCTCGCGGCCGCGTCGAACGAGCCGACCGATCCCACGCCGAGCCGCGGCGCATCGACGGCGCTCACCGTGCTCGACGATGCGACCATCGACGCGCTCCTCGAGTTCCGGGAGCTGCCGGAGCAGTGGCCGATGATGGGCATCGACATCCGGATGCTGGGTGGCGCACTGGACGCTCCTCGACGCTCGGGGTTCGCGTCGCTGGAGTCGGCCGGGTGGCTGCTGCACGCGCTCGCACCGGTGATCCCCGGTGTGCCGACCGAACCGGGGGACGCGAGCCTGGAGGCGTTCCGGGAGCTGTTGCGTCCCGACGAGGCCGCGCAGACCGTGACGACGTTCCTGGAGCCCGGGCAGACGCTCGACCGCTGCGGTTCCGCCGACGACATCGCCCGCCTCCGCGAGCTGCGCGCGCGATTCGATCCGGAGCGGGTGCTCCATGACGGTCGGCTGCCCGGCTGATCTCACATCGACGGTGCGGACGGCCGCTTCCAGTCGTACTCGGTCTCGGGGCGTCCTCGTCCGCCGTAGCGTGCACCCCGCGTGACCACGCCTGCGGCGACGAGGTGCTCGAGGTATCGACGCACTGAGACGCGGGACATGCCCAGCCTCTCCGCCGCCTCGCTCGCCGAGAGCGGCCCGTCCGTGCGCAACGCCGCACGGACCCGGTCGAGTGTGGCTGCCGAGAGCCCCTTGGGGACGGTGATCGTGCCGGTGGAGCGGCCGAGGAGCGCGTCGATCTCGGCCTGTGTCGCCTCGCCCTCCGTCGTGCGCGCCTGATCCCGGTGCGCGCGGTACTGCTCCATCCGCTCTCGGAACACCGCGAACGGGAACGGCTTGACGAGGTACTGGAAGACGCCGAGCGCCGCCATCTGCCGCACGGTGTCGGCATCGCGCACGCCCGTGATCGCGATCACGTCGGTGGCTGCGGCGCGGGTGCGCAGTGCACGCAGCACATCGATCCCGGAGCCGTCGGGCATCGTGATGTCGAGCAGGACCAGGTCGAACGCGTCGGCCCCTGGTCGTTCGAGCACCGCGGTGAGAGCGGCACGTGCGCTGCTGCATTCCCCGGCGACGACGAACCCGTCCAGGCGTGCCACGTAGTCGCGGTGCAGTTCGAGCGTCAGGGCGTCGTCGTCCACGATCAGCGTGCGGATCATGACCGTGACCTCCGTGCCCTCGCGGCGGGGAGCACGACGCGGAACGTCGTCGGCTCGCCGCTCAGCGTGACCGATCCGCCCGCGCCGGTGACCACCGAACGTACGAGCGCCAATCCGACGCCGCGCCCCTGTGCATCGGCCGGCTTCGTCGAGTAGCCCTGGTCGAAGATCCGCGAACGGAGTGCCTCGGGGACGCCGGGGCCGCTGTCCGAGACCTCGAGCATGATCCCGCCGCCCGGGTCCGGACGCAGCGACACCGCGACCCAGCGGTCGTCGGACTCGGCGGCAGCGTCCATCGCGTTGTCCACGAGGTTGCCGAGCACCGACACCGCGTCGACGGGGGACAGGGGCGTGCGGGGAGTGTCGGGCTCGATGTGCACCCGCCAGTCGATGCCGCGCTCCTTGGCCTGCGAGGCCTTGCCGAGCAGCAGGGCGCCCACCGCGGGGTCTCCGTGTCGGCGCGCGGTGACCTGGTCCACGAGCGACTGGCTCTGCCGCGAGGTCTCCGTGAGGATCTCGATCGCCTCGGCGCTGCGTCCCAGTTCGAGCAGCGCCACGGCGGCGTGCATCCGGTTCCCGTGCTCGTGGGTCTGCGCCCGCAGTGCTTCGCCCAGCGTGCGGATCGACTCGTAGGACGACACGGCGTCCCGCAGCTGACCGGGTGGCAGATCGCCGGTGATCCGCCGTGTCACGCGACGGGCGATCAGCGCGCCGCCGGCACCGAGCGCGACCAGGCCGACGGTGATCCCGAGCGACAGCGGCAGCCGACGGAGCAGGGTGTCGGCGATGGACTCGGTCGTCACACCCGCGGCCACCCAGCCGAGCAGCTCGCCGTCGGAATCGGAGACCGGCACGATCGTGCGCACGGACGGGCCGAGCGTTCCGGTGAACTCCTCGGTGAGCGTGCGCGGGGTCGTCGGGATGGTGCCGAGGTAGTGCCCGCCGATCTGGTCCGCGTCGGGGTGGGTGAGGCGGATGCCGTCGACGTCCATGATCGTGATGAAGTCGAGTCCCGCGTCGTCGATGACGGCCAGCGAATAGGGCTCGAGGATGCTCGTCGCCGCGGCGTCGTCCGAGGAGCGCAGCCCGTCGACGACCACGGGCGAGGCGGCGAACGCGGCGGCGGTGGAGGCGGTCACCCGCTCGGCCTCCGATCGGATCGCCCGCTGCGCATCGGTGACGAGGAAGACCGCCACGAGGGCGCCGATCAGCACGGCCGCGCCGAGCAGGACGAGGAACACGCGTGAGGCGGTGCTGCGCGCCGGGGAGGTCTGCGCCATCGCTCTCCTCCGATCGTCGATGATCCGTGCCGAGACCAATACGACCACAAATCGGATCCCGGAGCGAAGTCGGTGACCGTGGATACCGATCGGCGGCGAGGCAGCCGCCCACCCAGACGACGACGTCGATGATCGAGGAGGACGCGATGGCGCTCACAACAGGATTCTCACTGCCGAAGTTCCACTGGCGGCGCGGGAAGCAGTCATGGGACCGACACACCTGGCTCTACGTGTCCGTGCTTCTCGCGGTCGTGCTCGGCGCGGTCGTCGGCCTGGTCTGGCCGGAGGTCGGGCAGGCGTTCGAACCGCTGGGCAAGGGCTTCGTGGCGCTGATCAAGATGATGATCGCGCCGATCATCTTCTGCACGATCGTGGTCGGGGTCGGCTCGATCGCCAAGGCGGCGACCGTCGGCAAGATCGGCGGACTGGCGCTGCTGTACTTCATGGTGATGTCGACGTTCGCCCTCGCGATCGGACTCGTCGTCGGCAACATCATCCACCCCGGGGCCGGACTCGACATGGCCTCGTCGACCTATGATGCCGTCGAGGCGGAGGCCAAGACGACGCAGGAGTTCATCCTGGGCATCATCCCGGCGACGTTCTTCTCGGCGTTCACGGGGGAGAGCGTGCTGCAGGTGCTGTTCATCGCGCTCCTGGTCGGGTTCGCTCTGCAGGGTCTCGGCGAGCGCGGCGCCCCGATCATGGAGGCGGTCAAGCAGCTCCAGAAGCTGGTCTTCCGCATCCTCGGCATGATCCTGTGGCTCGCGCCCCTCGGAGCCTTCGGCGCGATCGCCGCGGTCGTGGGCAAGACGGGCGTCGCCGCGATCTGGAGTCTGGGCACCCTGATGGTCGCGTTCTACATCACGTGCATCCTGTTCATCGTCGTGATCCTGGGCACGCTGCTGTGGGCCGTGACGCGGGTGAACATCTTCGCGCTCATCAAGTACCTCGCCCGGGAGTATCTGCTGATCGTCGGCACCTCCTCCTCGGAGTCGGCCCTCCCGCGCCTGATCGCGAAGATGGAGTACGTCGGCGTCTCCAAGCCCGTCGTGGGCATCACCGTGCCGACCGGCTACTCGTTCAACCTCGACGGGACGGCGATCTACCTGACGATGGCGTCGCTGTTCATCGCGACCGGGATGGGGCAGCCCATGTCGATCGGCGAGCAGATCGGTCTGCTGGTGTTCATGATCATCGCGAGCAAGGGAGCAGCAGGGGTCACCGGCGCCGGACTCGCCACGCTCGCCGGAGGTCTGCAGGCCTACCGCCCGGACCTGGTCGACGGCGTCGGGGTCATCGTCGGGATCGACCGGTTCATGTCGGAGGGGCGCGCCCTGACCAACTTCACCGGCAACGCGGTCGCGACCCTGCTGATCGGCACCTGGACGAAGCAGATCGACAGGGATCGGGTGCGCCGTGTCCTCGGCGGGGAGCTGCCGTTCGACGAGTCGCTGCTGGACGGCGTCGATGCGCACGGGAGCGCTGATGCACCGCAGGCTTCCGACGTGCAGGAGCTGCGGGAGGCCGCCGTCGCGGAGATGGCGGCGAAGGAGGCGCGGGCCAGGGCTCGCGCCGAGCGCGGCTGACAGAGAGAGGGATGCGGGAGTCCGGTGACGCCGGCTCCCGCATCCGCGCGGTCAACCGCTCTTGCGTCGGAACTCGCGTCGGGTCTGCGGGGCGTTCGCACTGTGCACGGCGGAGTCGCCGTCGAGGTGTGCCTCGCCCTCCCGGTGGTGCGCGTTCTTCTTCTCGAGCGCTTCCTTGAACTTGCGCTTCATCTCCTCAGCGGAGGTGGCGCCTTCTTCGGTGCTCATGCCCCGAGCCTAGAGCACCGAGTGCGGAGGGTCACCCTCTGGTGCGTCGTACGGCGAGGTCGATCAGCACCCCGAGACCGATGGCGATCACGATCGACACCGGCACGGCGACGAGCGGTCCGCCGGGGAGGATCGCCGCGACGGCCGCACCCACCGCCGCCTGGTAGAGCGCCCACCCGGTGGCGGCCAGCCCGACGAGGGCGAGATAGCGCGGAGGATGGATCCGCGAGGCTCCGGCGACGAGGTTGATCGCGAGCCGGGCGAAGGGGACGAAGCGGGCGGTGAACAGCACCGTGGCCATCCCGCCGTCCAGGCGACGCCGCGCCCAGCCGAGGGCCTGCTGCACCCGGGGCGCGCGCATCCAGCGCCAGCGCTCCGTTCCGACCAGCCGTCCGATCAGGTAGCAGCACGCATCGCCGACCGTCGCGGCGGCGGCCGCGCACACGATCACGGCCCAGAGCGGGGGCGTCCCCGTCGTCGCGGCCAGCGCGCCCAACGCGGTCACGGCGATCTCTCCGGGCAGGACGACGAAGAACGCATCCCCGACCACGAGAAGACACATCAGCGCGAGACTCCACGGGCCGGCGAGGGATGCGGTCAGAAGATCGGTCGGCACGCGTCCACTGTGCCTGCGGTCGGTGAACGGGAACCAAAGGCCGGATAGCCGGTGACCCGCCGTCCAGCATCCGGTGAACATCTGGTGCCGGAGGCCGTTTGCGGCGAGCGGGCCCGCTCGGCGGCGTCATCCTGGGGCTGTGAGAGTAGCGATCGTCACGGAATCCTTCCTTCCGCACATGAACGGCGTCACCGGCTCCGTGCTGCAGATCCTGCGGCACCTCGAGCAGCGGGGACACGACGCCCACGTCGTCGCCCCGGCAGCCGTCGGCATCCCCACCGAGGTCGACGGGGCACCGATCCAGGCGATCCCGAGCCTGCCGCTGCCCGGCTATCGGAACGTCCGGGTGGGCACGTCGACCGCGCATCGGGTCGCGGCCTCCCTGCGCGGCTTCCGCCCCGATGTCGTGCACCTCGCCTCGCCGTTCGCCCTCGGCTGGCGAGGGGTTCTCGCGGCCCAGCGTCTCGACGTGGCCAGCGTCGCCGCCTACCAGACCGATGTCGCGGCCTACACCGAGCGCTACCGGATCGCCGCCACCACGGGCATGGCCCAGACGCACATCGCGCGGCTGCACCGACGGGCGACGCTCACCCTCGCGCCCTCCGCCGAGTCGGCGCAGCAGCTCGCGGCACTCGGCGTGGACCGGGTGCGTCGTTGGGGACGGGGCGTCGACGCGGAGCGCTTCCAGCCCACGCGCCGGGATATGCACCTCCGCGCCCAGTGGGACACCGACGTGGTGATCGGCTATGTCGGCCGTCTCGCTCCCGAGAAGCAGGTCGAGGACCTCGCCGCCCTGCGGGGCATCCCGGGCACCCGCCTCGTGATCGTCGGAGACGGCCCCAGCAGAGCGCGGCTGGAGACCCTGCTGCCGGACGCCCTGTTCCTCGGACACCTCGGAGGTGACGCGCTCGCCGCAGCCATGGCCTCCTTCGACCTGTTCGTGCACCCCGGGGAGAGCGAGACGTTCGGGCAGACGCTGCAGGAGGCACACGCCAGCGGTGTCCCGGTGATCGCGACCGGGAAGGGCGGCCCGCTCGACCTCGTGCGCATGGGCATCGACGGGTGGCTCTACCGGCCCGGTGACCTGGACGACCTGCGGATGCGCGTCGCCGACCTCGCCGGAGACGCCCGCAAGCGCCGCGCCTTCGGGGAGGCCGGCCGCGCGGCCGTGCAGGGACGCAGCTGGGCGAGCGTGTGTGATCAGCTGCTCGACCACTTCGAGGAGGCGCGGACCCTGCATCGTGCGGATGCCGGTGCCCGCGCTCGCCGCGTCGTCCGGCCGGAGCCGCCCGTCCCGGTCGCCGCCCGTCGCTGGCGTCGCTTCGTCGCGCTGGGCGACTCCCTCACGGAAGGGCTCTGCGACCCCGCACCCGACGGCGCCCTGCGCGGATGGGCGGATCGCCTCGCCCTCCTGCTCGCCGCGCAGGGAGGGCTGCACTACGCGAACCTCGCGATCCGATCGAAGCGGGTCCGTGACGTCTCGGGCACCCAGCTCGAGCGCGCCCTCGAGCTGCGTCCGGACCTGGTCTCGATCCTGATCGGCGCCAACGATCTCGTGAAGCACCGGGTCGACGTGTCCGCGCTCGCCGCGGAGGTCGAAGACACGGTGCGGCGCCTGAGGGGGATCGGCGCCGATGTGCTCCTGGTCACCCCGTTCCTCCCCGGGCGCCGTGCCGCGGCGATCTACACGCGGCGGTTCGCCGCCTTCGCGACCGCGCTGGCGGGGATCGCGACGCGCACGGGGGCGATCCTCATCGACACCGACCTGCATCCGACGCTGGGTGAGCGGCCGAACTGGGGGGAGGACCTCGTGCACCTCAGCAGCAGAGGGCATCGTTTCCTCGCCTATCGCGCGGGCGAGATGCTCGGGGTGCCGGACGCGGACGCTCTCGGAGCCCTCGACGCCGCACTGCACGAGCACGAGGCGATCGGCGCCGGCGTGTGGTGGCGGCGGCACGCGCTGCCGTGGGTCTGGCGTCGTCTGCACGGTCGGGCCGCGGGCGACGGGCGGTCGGCGAAGCACGACGACTACGTGTACCTCGGCCGGGCGACCGCAGGGCGCGGGGTCTCCGTCGTCTGAGGGGGCTCCGCCGTCTGAGGGGGCTCCGTCGTCTGAGGGGGCTCCGGGCGTCTCCTTCAGCCGCGGCCGGCGTCGACGCAGGGTCCGGGAGTCAGCGTCGGCCCATGCCGTGGTACTGCCAGCCGGCCGCGCGCCAGGCCGCGGCGTCGAGGCAGTTGCGGCCGTCGACCATGATCCGTCCGCGGACGAGGCCGCCCGCGTGCACGGGGGAGAGGTCGCGGCGGTACTCGTCCCATTCGGTGACGATGACGACCGCGTCCGCCTCCCGGAGCGCGTCGTCCCGGTGCCGCGCGTACCCGAGCTGCGGGTGCGCGGCCATGGCGTTGTCGATGGCCGCCGGGTCCGTCACGACCACGTCGGCGCCGAGCCCGCGCAGTCGCACCGCGACGTCGAGGGCGGGGGAATCTCGGATGTCGTCGCTGAACGGCTTGAACGCCGCGCCCAGGACCGCGATCCGCCGTCCGAAGACGAGCCCGCCGAGTGCGTCGACGACGAGCTGGACCGCGCGGTCGCGGCGGCGGAGGTTGATGGCGTCGACCTCGCGGAGGAAGCCGACGGCCTCGCCGCGTCCCAGCTCCTCCGCGCGCGCCGCGAACGCGCGGATGTCCTTCGGGAGGCAGCCGCCGCCGAAGCCGATCCCGGCGCCGAGGTAGCGTCGGCCGATCCGGGAGTCGTGGCCGAGTGCGTCGGCGAGCAGCGCCACGTCGGCACCGGAGGCCTCGGCGATCTCGGCCATGGCATTGATGAAGGAGATCTTGGTGGCGAGGAACGCGTTCGCCGCGCCCTTGACCAGTTCCGCGGTGGCGAGGTCGGTCACCAGGAACGGGGTGCCCGAGGCGATCGCGGGTGCGTACGCCTCACGGAGCACGTCGACGGCGCGCCGCCCCTCCGCATCCGGCTCCGCACCGACCACCAGACGGTCCGGGGTCAGGGTGTCGTGCACCGCCCAGCCCTCGCGGAGGAACTCGGGGTTCCACACCAGGGTCGCGCCGCTGTCCGCGATCAGCGCCGACAGCCGCGCCGCGGTGCCGACCGGCACGGTCGACTTCCCGGCGACCACGTCCCCCGGGCGGAGGTGGGGGAGCAGCGACTCGAGCGCGGCGTCGACGTACTGCAGGTCTGCGGCGTGACCTCCGGGGAGCTGCGGTGTCCCGACGGCGAGGAAGTGCACCTCCGCACCCTCGGCATCCGCCATCCGTCCGCTGAACCGCAGCCGACCGGAGCGGAGCCCTTCGGTGAGGAGCTCGGACAGTCGTGGCTCGAAGAACGGTGCCGCACCGGATGCCAGCGTGGCGACCCGGTGCTCGTCGACGTCGATGCCGGTGACGTCGTGTCCGATCGAGGCCATGGCGGCGGCGTGCACGGCACCGAGGTACCCGCAGCCGATCACTGACATGCGCATGGACTCAGCACAGCCCGGGTCCCTCTCCTCGCGACGTCTGCGAGGTGAACGGCCGATGGCGAGTGCATGTCCGCTCCGCGACGCCCGTGCGGTCCCGTGCCCGGACGCGGTTTTCGCGGCCTGCGCTGGTAGGGTGGACGAGGTTGACGTGTGTCAACCGCACAATTTCACATCGACTCACGGAGCGAGCGGCGGAGAAGCTGGTCCCCTGTGGTGGGTTCCTCGGCGGATGTCGGGTGGCTTTCTACTGGTGGCCAGCGCAGGCGACATTCGCGGGAATGCCCGCGCGCCCGAACCCTTCCGCTCCGCTCCTTTGAACACGCTCGCGCGTCACATGGACTCGCGAGTCTAAACAAAGAAGGAGAGACCTCTTGGAAGGTCCTGAAATCACCGCCACCGAGGCCGTTCTCGACAACGGCCGCTTCGGCACCCGCACCATCCGCTTCGAGACCGGCCGCCTCGC
>Ga0160430_100331_pt1 | contig 30353 bp, 27 predicted proteins | sample HID1971I_E0MG_FD_108274 | JGI IMG/M metagenome (GOLD analysis project Ga0160430, IMG submission 108274) | Enriched millipede-associated microbial communities from UW Madison campus, WI, USA - HID1971I_E0 MG | ecosystem: Host-associated > Arthropoda: Insects > Digestive system > Unclassified ...
AAGCTGAAGAAGCAGCAGGCCGGGATGCGCCACAACCTCGAGCACAAGTCGAGCCGTCGCACCCGTCGTCTGAACCAGGACCAGGTGCTCTCGAAGGCTGACACCAAGGTCGCGAAGAAGCTTCTCGGCCGCTGACGCGCCCGACGCACGAATAGGAACACAGGAAAATGGCAAGAGTCAAGCGGGCAGTAAACGCCCACAAGAAGCGTCGGGTCATCCTCGAGCGCGCAAAGGGTTACCGCGGTCAGCGTTCGCGCCTCTACCGCAAGGCCAAAGAGCAGGTCATCCACTCGCTGGTCTACTCGTACCGTGACCGTCGCAAGCGCAAGGGCGATTTCCGTCGCCTCTGGATCCAGCGCATCAACGCGGCTGCACGCCAGAACGGCATGACCTACAACCGCTTCATCCAGGGCCTCGGCCTCGCGGGTGTCACGGTCGACCGTCGTATGCTCGCCGACCTCGCGGTCAACGACGCAGCGACGTTCACCACGCTGATCGAGACGGCCAAGAAGGCTCTGCCTTCCGACGTCAACGCGCCGAAGTCGGCTGCGTAAGTCTCAGACGCCTCAGAGGGCGCTCTCCTTCGGGAGGGCGCCCTCTTGCGTCGTCCGCGGCGTGCCGACGCGGTCCGTCAGCGCCGAATGGCGCGAGCGGGAGCGCTGCGCCTCGTAGACTGTGATCGTGCTGGAGAACCCCCGGTCCCCCCGAGTCCGTGCTGTCGCGAAGCTGACGAAACGCAGCGCGCGCACCGAGACAGGCCTGTTCCTCCTCGAAGGACCGCAGGCCGTCCGAGAGGCGCTCACCTACCTGCCCGAGTCGATCGTCGAGCTCTTCGCGACGCCGAACGGATGGGAGAAGCATCCCGACATCCGGTCGAAGGCGACGGATGCCGATGTCGATGTCGAGTTCGTCACCGAGTACGTCCTGAACGCGATGGCCGACACCGTCACACCGCAGGGTCTCGTCGCCGTGGTGCGGCAGTCGCCGACGTCTGTGCGCGACATCTTCGCCGCGAAGCCGCGCCTGGTCGCGATCTGCCAGGAGGTGCGTGACCCGGGCAACCTCGGCACGATCATCCGGGCAGCGGATGCCGCAGGGGCCGATGCCGTCGTGCTGACCGGCCGCACCGTCGACCCGTACAACCCCAAGGTCGTCCGCGCCACGACCGGCTCGCTCTTCCACCTGCCGGTGGCGATCGCCGGCGAGCTCTCGGATGTCGTCGATCGCGCACACGCCGCAGGACTCAGCATCCTCGCCGCCGACGTCAAGGGCGACGACCTGCTCGCGGCTCGTGCCGAGGGACTGCTCGCCGAGCCGACCGCGTGGCTGTTCGGCAACGAGGCCCGTGGGCTCGAGGACGACGCGCTCGACCTCGCCGACCGGGTGCTCAAGCTGCCGATCTTCGGGCGAGCCGAGTCCCTGAACCTCGCCACCGCGGCGAGCGTGTGCCTGTACGAGAGCGCGTTCTCGCAGCGCGCCGCCACGGGCTGACCTGCTGGGTGAGGGACGGAGTCGATGAGGATTCTTCTCGTGGAGGACGACGAACGCGTCGCCGCCGCTCTCGATGCCTTCCTCGTCCGCTCCGGATACGCCACGGTGCGGGCCGCCGACGGCGCACAGGCGCTGGATCTGCTGGGTGCCGACACCGAGGTGGTGCTGCTCGACCTCGGACTGCCCGACGTCGACGGGATCGACCTCTGCCGACGCATCCGCGGTCGCTCCGATGTCCCGATCGTCGTGGTGACGGCGCGCAATCAGGTCACCGAGCGCATCAAGGGGCTTCGCGCTGGTGCCGATGACTTCGTCGTGAAGCCCTACGACGTGCATGAGCTGCTGGCCAGGATCGAGGCGGTGACGCGACGGTCCCGGCCGGTGCGCGCTGCGTCCGAGAGCCAGGTATCGGTGCTCGACGGCGAGGTGCGGATCGATCTCGTCGCACGGCAGCTGCTGGTCGAGGGCGCGGCGATCGACCTCACTCGCAAGGAATTCGACATCGTCGCCGTGCTCGCCCGCTATCCCGGGGTCGCGGTGCCGAAGGAGCGGCTGATCCGCGAGGTCTGGAACACCGACTGGCGCGGCTTCGGGCATTCGCTCGAGGTGCACGTGGGAGCGATCAGACGCAAGACCGGCGACCGCACGCTCATCGAGACCGTTCGGGGAGTCGGCTACCGGCTCGCGGGTGCCTGATCCATGCGCACCCGGCTCGTCATCGTCTTCCTGGTGCCGGTGATCGCGATCCTGCTCTCCCTGGCGGGTGCGACGGGGTGGAGCGCAGCGCGCAGCATCCAGCAGGCGCTGTACACGGAGCAGCTGGGCGACCTCGGCTACTTCGTCAGCAGCGCGCGGCAGGCGCTGCGCTCGGGGAGTGAGACGGTCATCGAGGGGGAGGCGCAGCGATTCCAGGAGGTCTACGGGATCGATGTCACCGTGTTCGACCTCTCCGGTGGTGTCTGGGCGAGCAGCGATCCCGACCGGGAGGTCCTCCCGGACGAAGACGCCGAGCGGGTGCAGCTCGCGCTGTCGGGCAGGCGGGCAGAGGCTCCGGATCCGCCCTTCCCCTGGATCATCTCGGATGCCGCCTCTGTCGAGCCCGTGTTCGACGACGGCGATGTGATCGGCGCCGTGATGATCACCGCCGACGTCGCGGCGCCTCGGGCGGAGATCTTCCGGCAGCTGCTGGTGCTGTCTGCCGTCGCCGTGGTGTCGATCGCGCTCGGCGTGCTGCTCGTGGTGCAGCTCGCGCGATGGGTGCTGTCGCCGGTGCGTCGCCTGGACGACGCGATGATCGCGATCGAGCGCGGTGAGATGCATGCGCGCGTCGCGGAGGATACCGGCCCACCCGAGCTGCGCCGCATGACCAGGGTGTTCAACGGCATGGCTGAGGAGATCGAGCGGGTGCTCACCCGCCAGCAGGAGTTCGCGATGAACGCCTCGCATGAGCTGCGGAATCCCCTGAACGCGCTGCTGCTCCGCGTCGAGCACCTCGCCACCGGTCTCGGCCCCGAGTGGCAGGGCGACGTCGAGGAGACCCGCGAGGAGGGACGGCGGATGGCGCGCATCCTCGAGACGCTGCTCGGGCTCGCGCGCCGAGATCGCGCCGATTCGATGTTCTCGGCCGTCGACCTCTCGGCGCTCGCCGCCGACCGCGTCGACGCCTGGCGCGACGTGGCCGCGCAGCGGGGGATCGGGTTCGAGGCGCCGGCGGAGGGCGCCGTGATGAGCGTGACCGATCGGACCATCGTGGAGAGTGCGCTCGACGCCGTGATCGACAACGCGGTGAAGTTCTCGCCGGGCGGCTCGATGATCGATGTCGGTGCGCGACGGGACGGCGAGGCCGGCGTGATCGAGGTGCGCGATCATGGGCCAGGGCTCCCGCCCGACCAGGTCGACTCGGCCACCGGCCGGTTCTGGCGCAGCGCTGACAGTGGGGAGGTCCCGGGGACCGGGCTCGGGCTTGCCATCGCGACCGACCTGCTGACATCGATCGGCGGCGAGCTCTCGGTCTCGTCGCCCGACGACGGCGGTCTGCTGATCGCGCTGCGCCTGCCGGACGGAGCATCCGGATGAGCCGGCTGCGCAGACCCGTTCTCGCTGTCATCATCGGCATCGCGATGGTGCTCGGTCTGAGCGCGTGCTCGTCGAGGGCCGGCGAGTGGACGGATCAGACCTATGCGATCGCCGGCGGTGGGACGACCGGTGTGTACTACGACTACGGCAGTCACCTCGCCGAAGAACTCTTTGACGCGCTCGGTGTCGACGTGGTCGGGGAAGAGACGAACGGCTCGGTCGACAACCTCCTGCGCGTCGCGGAGGGCGATGCCCTGCTCGGCTTCGCGCAGGGGGATGCGGCGGCGGATGCAGTCGCCGGCGTCGGCGCCTTCGACGAGCCGCTCCCGGTGCGAGCCGTGGCGCGGCTCTACGACGAGTACGTGCACGTGGTGGTGCGGGCTGACTCGGAGGTCGAGAGCATTCCGGAGCTCGACGGCAGAACCGTGTCGCTCGGCGCTGAGAACTCCGGCGTCACCGTCATCGCTGGGCGCGTGCTCGATGCCGTCGGCATGGACCGCTCCGCCGTGCTCGATGCGCAGCTCGACCTGCGAGACTCCATCGCCGCGATGGAGCGTGGAGAGATCGACGGATTCTTCTGGGTGGGCGGCCTGCCGACGCCGGGTCTCCGGGAACTGGCGGAGCAGCTCCCGGTGCGGCTGCTGCCGATCGAGCTGGAGTGGGTGAACACCGTCAACGCCCGATATTCGGATGCGTATCGTCCGGCGGACTTCCCGGCCGGCATCTACGGGCTCTCCGAATCGACGCCGACGATGGCGGTGCCCAACTACCTCCTCGCCGCGGCGTCCACGCCCGATGCGGTGGTGCGCGATGTGCTCGAGGTACTGTTCGACGCCCGCTCACGGATGGGCAGCGAGGTGCCGGCTGTCGCGCTCCTCAACCGCCGGCAGGCGATTTTCACCGCCCCGGTGGAGCTGCATCCAGGCGCCGTCGACTACTACCGCGACAGTCGGCGCTGAGGCACCGCACGGTCCCTCAAGAAATCCTCAAGAATTCTCCGTCGCACTTCGGCCTCTGCCAATGTGATGTCGATCACGATCGATTCGATGGAGAATCCGGATGCCTTCGAGCTGGTGCCGCACTGACAGGCGAGGACGCTCTCCGTACCCCGATGACGTCGTGATCACCCCTGGAGGGGTGCTTGGATAGACGTCGTCGCGGGGGCGGCGATGTCGTGCGAGGCGTCCCCACGGCTCGGCGGGGGCCGGCCGTGGGGTGCCGGCGCTATGTCGCGCCCACCGCACGGCACGGGCATTACGAACGTGTAAATCTCGCACAGATCGTGCACCATGACGCTGACCGCGTGGCTAGTTTGGAGAAATGATGACCTCAGGTACTGAACTCGTCGTGGTCGAGAACGTCCAGAAGCACTACGGCGACTTCCAGGCGCTGACCGACATCGACCTCACCGTCAACGCTGGTGAGGTCGTGGTCGTGATCGGTCCGTCCGGCTCCGGCAAGTCGACCCTGTGCCGCACGATCAACAGGCTCGAGACGATCACGAGCGGCAGCATCCGCATCGACGGCAAGGAGCTCCCGGCCGAGGGCAAGGGACTCGCGAATCTGCGAGCCGACGTCGGCATGGTGTTCCAGTCGTTCAACCTGTTCGCGCATCTCACGATCCTCGAGAACGTCACGCTCGGCCCCATCAAGGTCCGCGGGCTCAAGAAGGCCGCCGCCGAGAAGGAGGCGATGCAGCTCCTCGAGCGCGTCGGCATCGCGCAGCAGGCATCCAAGCTCCCGGCGCAACTCTCCGGCGGGCAGCAGCAGCGTGTGGCGATCGCCCGGGCGCTCGCGATGCACCCCAAGGTGATGCTGTTCGACGAGCCGACCAGCGCGCTCGACCCCGAGATGATCAACGAGGTGCTCGACGTCATGGTCGACCTCGCGCACGAGGGGATGACGATGATCGTCGTCACCCACGAGATGGGCTTCGCTCGCAAGGCCGCCGACCGGGTGGTCTTCATGGCCGACGGACGGATCGTGGAGGAGGCGACTCCCGAGGAGTTCTTCACGAACCCGAAGAGCGACCGCGCGAAGGACTTCCTCTCGAAGCTCCTCACGCACTGACGCTCGGTACCACGCACTTCAGCACCCACGCACTTCACAGACCCTGCACACACAGCACACGAAGGAGACGCACATGCGACGCACACGGACACTGGCAGGCATCGGGATCGCAGCGGTGGCGCTGCTCGCGCTGACCGCCTGCAACAGCGGCAGCCCGTCCAGCCCCGGAGCAGGCACCGGCGGCGAGGAAGAAGGGGGAGACAGCACCTGGTTCGAGGTCGCGACCGACGTCGACCTCGAGGGCAGCCCCACATTCGACGCGATCAAGGAGCGCGACAAGGTCATCGTCGGTGTCAAGGAGGACCAGCCGGGTCTCGGCTACCTCGACGTGACGACGAATGAGCGCACCGGTTTCGACGTCGACATCGCGCGCTGGATCGCCGCGTCGCTCGGCTACGACGAGGACAAGATCGAGTTCAAGGCGATCGCGTCAGCGAACCGCGAGCAGGCGATCGTCAACGGCGACATCGACTACTACGTCGGCACCTACTCGATCACCGACAAGCGCAAGGAGCAGATCGCCTTCGCAGGTCCGTACTTCATCACGGGCCAGGGCCTGCTGGTGGCCGCGGACAACGAGGACATCAAGAGCGAGGCCGACCTGACGGCCGACACCACGGTGTGCTCGGCGACGGGCTCCACCCCGATCCAGAACATCCGCGACAACTACCCGGACGTCCCGACCAAGGAGTTCGACCTGTACTCCGCATGCGTCGAGGCACTGCTCTCCGGCGAGGTCCAGGCCGTGACCACCGACCAGGCGATCCTGATCGGCTACGCGGCGCAGGACCCAGACAACCTGAAGGTCGTCGGCGAGCCGTTCACCGAGGAGCGCTACGGCGTGGGCCTCGCCAAGGATGACGCGGCGCTGCAGGAGTTCATCAACACGATGTTCACCGACGGTGGCGACATCTGGCAGGCGATCTTCGACAAGAACCTCGGTTCCTCCGGCATCGAAGTCAGCCAGCCGGCCGTCGACTGACCGATCGAGGGGGTGGCCGTCCGCGGCCACCCCCTCCTCACAATCCTGAAGGGGAGGACGGCGTGGACGTCATCTTCGGAAACCTCGACCTGTGGGGTGAGGCGCTTCGCAACACTCTGCTGATCTTCTTCGGCGGCGCGGTGCTTGCGCTCGTCCTCGGGTTCATCGTCGGAGCGATGCGAGTTGCACCGGTGCCGATCGCACGGGCGGTCGGGACGCTGTACGTGAACCTCATCCGGAACACCCCGCTCACCCTCGTCTTCTTCTTCTTCATCTTCGGCTACCCGCAGCTCGGGCTGCCGAAGCTGAGCACCACGGTGCTCGGCATCCTCGCCATCGGCATCTACACCGCGACCTACGTCGCAGAGGTGATCCGAGCCGGCATCAACACGGTCCCGGTCGGGCAGGCCGAAGCCGCACGCGCGATCGGACTTCCGTTCGGCCAGGTGATGACGCTGGTGATCCTGCCGCAGGCCTTCCGCTCCGTCGTGCCCCCCATGATGAGCGTGTTCATCGCGCTGCTGAAGAACACCACGGTGGCCGCCGGCTTCTCGGTGCTCGAGCTCGGCGCGATCCGCTCCTACCTCAGCGAGCGCGGTGAGAACGCACTCGTCGTCCTGCTCTGGGTCGCCGTCATCTTCGTCGCCCTGGTCCTGCTGCTCAGCTGGCTGCAGCGCTATCTCGAGAACAAGTGGAGGATCGCGCGATGACTTCCGTACTGTACGACGTCCCCGGTCCCAGGGCCATCCTCCGCAACCGGCTGATCGGTGTCGCGACGGTCGTCGTCGTGCTCGCCCTGCTCGGCTTCATCGGCTACCGCTTCTACGAGAGCGGCCAGTTCGACGCCTCGCGCTGGTACGTCTTCACCTTCAGCGCCGTGTGGACCCAGATCTTCGGCGCACTCGGCCGCACGCTCGCCGCGTTCGGGCTCGCGGCGGTCCTCGCCCTCGTGGTCGGATTCGTGCTCGCGATCGGCCGGATGTCCGACCACGCGTGGGTCCGCATCCCGGTCACCGCGATCACCGAGTTCTTCCGTGCGGTCCCCGTGCTGGTGCTCATGATGCTGCTCTACTACGGACTCCCCGTCCTCGGCGTCAAGATGGAGCCGTACTGGGCCGTCGTGCTGGCGCTCATGGTCTACAACGGATCCGTGCTCGCCGAGGTGCTCCGCGCCGGCGTCGAGTCGCTGCCTCGCGGCCAGAAGGAGGCCGGGTTCGCGATCGGTCTGCGCAAGAGCGGTGTGATGCGGCTGATCCTGCTGCCGCAGGCGATCCGCGCGATGCTTCCGGTGATCGTGGCACAGCTCGTGGTGACGCTGAAGGACACCGCGCTCGGTTTCATCATCACGTACCCGGAACTGCTGTACTTCGCGAAGCAGCTCACCTCGCAGCAGGGTCGCCCCGTGCTGCAGTCGGCGTTCGTGATCGGCGGCATCTACATCGTCATGTGCCTGATCCTCTCGGGGGTCGCGCGGTGGCTCGAGATCCGCACGCGGCGTTCGCCGCGCACGAGGGGCGGAGCAGCTCCGCTGGCCGGAGACGGTCTCGACCCGCGCCTGCACGGCGGCGGCACCGACACGGAGCTGATCGCGATGCAACGAGGCGTCGGGAAGTTCGACGGTACGAGCACCGGTTGAGTCTGAGCCCGACGCCCTGCGCCGGTAGACTCTCATCTCGTGTCTGAGTCTCCAGAGATCACCCCAGAAGCAGTCGAAGCGGCGGTCGCCGCAGCCCTCGACGCGATCGGCGCAGCCGCCGACACCGCCGAGCTGAAGGCGGCCCGCGCCGCGCACGTCGCCGACGGTTCGCCGCTGGCCGTCCTGAATGCCTCGATGCGCCAGGTCGCTCCCGAGAACAAGGCGGCGTTCGGCAAGCTCGTCGGTCAGGGGCGTGGCCAGGTCACGAAGGCCCTCGCCGCCAAGGAGGAGGAGCTCGCGGCCGCCGAGGTCGCCGCGCGCCTCGAGGCCGAGCGGATCGACATCACTGCGGTGCCTTCGCGCACGCGCGTCGGTGCACGGCATCCGCTCACCCTGCTGCAGGACCAGGTCTCCGACATCTTCGTCGGCATGGGCTGGGAGATCGCGGAGGGCCCCGAGCTCGAGCACGAGTGGTTCAACTTCGACGCGCTGAACTTCGACGTGGACCACCCCGCCCGCCAGGAGCAGGACACCTTCTACGTCGACCCCACCTCGCGTCACCTCGTGATGCGCACGCACACGAGCCCGGTGCAGGTGCGCTCGATGCTCGACCGCGAGGTGCCGATCTACGTGCTGTGCCCCGGCCGCGTCTACCGGACCGACGAGTTCGACGCCACGCACCTGCCGGTGTTCACGCAGTTCGAAGGCCTCGTGATCGACAAGGGCATCACGATGGCGCACCTCAAGGGCACCCTCGATCACTTCGCGAAGCAGCTCTTCGGCGCAGAGGCCAAGATGCGCTTCCGCACGAACTACTTCCCCTTCACCGAGCCTTCGGCCGAGCTCGACCTGTGGCACCCGACCTTCAAGGGCGGCGCGCGCTGGATCGAGTGGGGCGGCTGCGGCATGGTCAACCCGAATGTGCTGCGCGCGGCCGGGATCGACCCCGAGGTCTACAGCGGCTTCGCGTTCGGCATGGGCATCGAGCGAGGATTGATGTTCCGCAGCGATGTGCAGGACATGCGCGACATGGCCGAGGGCGATGTCCGATTCAGCGAGCAGTACGGGATGGTGGTGTGATGCGCGTCCCGCTTTCGTGGTTGCGTGAGTACGTCGATCTGGCAGCGGATGCCACGCCCGAGGATGTCCTCGCGGCGTTGGTGACCGTCGGCTTCGAAGAGGAGGACGTGCACCGCTTCGAGATCACGGGTCCCGTGGTCGTCGGACAGGTCGTCTCGCTCGAGCCCGAGCCGCAGTCGAACGGCAAGACCATCAACTGGTGCCAGGTCGACGTCGGCGAGGCTGAGCCGCGAGGCATCGTCTGCGGCGCGCACAACTTCGTCGTCGGTGACAAGGTCGTCGTGACCCTGCCCGGTGCCGTGCTGCCAGGGCCCTTCCCGATCGCCGCACGCAAGACCTACGGCCATGTGTCCGACGGCATGATCGCCTCGGCCCGCGAGCTCGGCCTCGGCGACGAGCACAACGGGATCGTCGTGCTGTCGGACCTCGGCATCGACGCGCCGGTCGGCACCGACGCGATCGCGCTGCTCGGTCTCGACGACGTCGCGGTCGAGATCAACGTGACGCCCGACCGCGGCTACGCGTTCTCGCTGCGCGGAGTGGCCCGCGAGTACTCGCACGCCACCGGTGCGACCTTCCGCGACCCCGCCGAGCGCGACTTCGCCGAACTGCAGCCCGGCAGCGGACACACCGCGATCGTCGACGACTCAGCGCCCGTCCGCGGCCGCGTCGGTGCGAGCGAGTTCGTCACGCGTGTCGTGCGCGGCGTCGACCCCTCGCGTCCCACGCCGCCGTGGATGATCGCGCGGCTCAGCCTCGCCGGCATGCGCTCGCTCGGCGTGCTGATCGACATCACCAACTACGTCATGCTCGAGCTCGGCCAGCCGCTGCACGGCTACGACCTCGACACGCTCGACGGCGGCATCACGGTTCGTCGTGCCACGCCTGGCGAGAAGATGACAACGCTCGATGGCCAGGAGCGTGCGCTCCACATCGAGGACCTGCTCATCACCGACGGCTCGGGCCCGATCGGCCTCGCCGGTGTCATGGGCGGCGGCACCACCGAGATGAGCGAGACGACGAAGAACGTGCTGATCGAGGCCGCGAGCTTCGACCCCATCACGATCGCCCGCACCGCTCGCCGCCACAAGCTGCCCAGCGAAGCGTCCAAGCGCTTCGAACGCGGTGTCGACCCGCTGATCCCGTTCGTCGCAGCCCGCCGCGCTGCCGACCTGATGGTCGAGCTCGCCGGTGGCACACTGACCGACGAGGGCGGCGCGCTCTTCGCCGAGGTCTTCGTGGCTGAGATCGAGCTGCCGGCAGGATTCGTCGAGGGTCTGATCGGCGTCGACTACACCGACGACGAGATCACCGGTGCGCTGACCACGATCGGTGCCGAGGTCACCGCCCGTTCGACAGGCTCAGGGGCCCACGAGGAGACAGGCTCACGGGGACATGGGTGGACGGTCATCCCGCCGACCTGGCGCCCCGACCTCACCGACAAGTGGACGCTCGCGGAGGAGGTCGCCCGCATCCACGGCCTCGACCGCATCCCCTCCGTGCTGCCGACTCCGCCCTCCGGCCGCGGTCTGACCGCGCTGCAGCAGGGCCGCCGCCGGGTGTCCGATGCGCTGGCCGCCGCTGGCTTCGTCGAGACGCCGGCGTTCCCGTTCACGACCGAGGCGCAGAACGACCTGCACGGATCCGCGGCGGGGGAGAAGCTCCCCGGCATCCGTCTGGCGAACCCACTCGACGGCCAAGCGCCGTTCCTGCGTCGCTCGCTGATCCCCGGACTGCTGCAGACCGCGCACCGCAACATCTCGCGCGGCCTGACTGATCTCGCGATCTTCGAGACCGGTGTCGTCTTCCTCCCGGAGCCCGGTGTCACATACGGCACCGACGAGGTGCCGCCGCTGGGCGCACGCCCGTCGGATGAGACGCTCGCCGAGCTGAACGCCTCGATCCCGCCGCAGCACCGTCACGTGGCGGCGCTGCTGACAGGGAACGCCGTCGCGCGCCAGCCCGGCCGCCCGGCCGAGGCAGCTGGGCTCACCGAGGCGCTCGATGCGGTGCGCGTGATCGCTGCAGCAGCGGGCGTCGAGATCGATGTCGCGCAGTCGCAGCGTGCCGCGCTGCACCCCGGACGCACCGGTGTGCTCAGCGTGGGCGCCGATCAGGTCGGCTATGTCGGCGAACTTCACCCGGTGGTCGCCGAGGGCGCTGATCTCCCGGGTCGCGCCGTGGTGCTCGAGCTCGACCTCGACCTGATCCTGTCGCTCGCGGGCAGCCGGATCGTGGCCGAGTCGCTCTCGACGTTCCCGGCCGCGACGCAGGATGTGTCGTTGACGCTGCCAGCCGACATCCCCGCTGCCGAGGTGCAGGCTGCCCTGGCCGAGGGCGCCGGTGCGCTGCTCGAGTCGGTGCGCCTGGTCGACGACTACCGCGGAGACGGTGTGGCCGCTGGCGCGAAGAGCTTGACGTTCGCGCTGCGGTTCCGCGCTCCGGATCGCACGCTCACGGCCGCCGAGGCCACCGAGGCGAAGCTCGCCGGTGTCACGGTCGCCGCGGAGCGCTTCGGTGCCGCGCTCCGCGACTGACGTGATCACCGGCTGAGCTCGCCGGCAGAGGAGCACCGCGCTCGTCCGCTGTCAGCAGAGCACGCTTCCATCGCGCGGCGGATGCTGGTGACATGGAGTCATGACGAACGTACTGATCCTCGGTGGGACTGGTTGGCTCTCCGGGCGGATCGCCCGGAGATGGCTGGATGCCGGGGCAGCGGTGACATGCCTCGCACGGGGGACCCGGCCCGTTCCCGACGGCGCGACGCTGGTGCGGGGCGACCGGGATCGACCCGATGCGTACGCCGACCTTGCCGGAGCATGGGACGTGGTCGTCGACATCTCCTCGCAGGCGGCGCACGTCGGCGAGGCAGTCGATGTGCTGGGGGAGCGGGCTGCTCGATGGGTCTTCGTCTCCTCGATGTCGGTCTACGCCGATGATGCGACGGTCGGTGCGGACGAGTCTGCGCCGCTGCATGCCCCGGCGCGCCCAGGCGACGAGTACGACTACGCCGCCGAGAAGGTCGCAGCGGAGAACCACGTCGGTCGGCTCGGCGATCGAGCGCTGATCGTCCGGCCGGGGCTCATCGTGGGCGACGGCGATCCGAGCGATCGGTTCGGCTACTGGGCAGCAGCATTCGCTCGCGCCGGCGACGGCGCCGTGCTCGTGCCTCCGCAGGAAGAGCGGGACTGTCAGGTGATCGACGTCGACGATCTCGCAGCCTTCCTCGTCGAGACGTCCCTGACCGGCGTCGTCAACGCGATCGGCAGCCGGCATCCGCTTGCTGAGGTGCTCGCCGGCATCCGTGACGCCGCGGAGCACACCGGCGCCGTGGTCGAGGCGGGGGAGCCGTGGCTGGTCGACCATGGCGTCGAGCACTGGGCAGGGGAGCGATCGCTTCCGTTGTGGCTCCCGGCTGAGATGACCGGCTTCATGACGCGTTCGAATGCTGCGTATGTGCGCGCCGGAGGCGGACTGCGTCCGATCGCCGAGACGATCGCGAGGGTGCTGGAGGATGAGCGCGCCCGCGGCATCGACCGCGAGCGTCGGGCCGGCCTCACGCGAACGGACGAGCTCGCGCTGCTGGACGCGCTGGCCTGACCCCGGGGGACCGTGAGATGTCTCGCTAGACTTCGACACGAGTGACACGGGGTGCCGCATCCGCGGCTGAGAACAGACCCGTCGAACCTGATCTAGTTCGTACTAGCGAAGGGATGTCGCAATGAGCGATCGTCTGCGTCCATCGTCCGATTCCACCGTGGCCGCGGCCGCGACCCTGCTGCAGGAGCTGCGCGAGACCCCGCCGCTCACGCACTGCATCACGAACGCGGTCGTCACCGGCTTCACCGCGAACGTGCTGCTCGCGGTCGGCGCCGCACCTGCCATGGTCGATATCTCCGGGGAGGCCGGACTGTTCGCCGGCGTCGCGTCCGGGCTGCTCGTGAACCTCGGCACGCCGACCCCAGAGCAGCGGCTCGCGAGCCTCGAGGCCGCGGAGGCCGCCGCTGGGGCCGGCACCCCGTGGGTGCTCGATCCGGTCGCGATCGGAGCCCTGCCGGTGCGAACCGCGCTCGCGCACGACCTGACGGCCCTGCGTCCGACCGCGATCCGCGGCAACGCCTCTGAGATCCTCGCACTCGCCGGGCTCAGCGGCGGTGGGCGCGGTGTGGATGCCACCGACAGCACGGATGCCGCGGCCGACGCCGCAGTCCTGCTCGCCGAACGCCACGGCAGCGTGGTCGCAGTGTCCGGCCCGGTCGACCTGCTCACCGACGGTGAACGAGTGATCCGCATCGCCAACGGCGACCCGCTGCTGACCCTCGTCACCGGTGGTGGATGCGCGCTCAGCGCCGTCATGGCCGCCTTCCTCGGTGCCGCCCGCAGCACGCCGATCGGTGCGCTCGACGCGGTGTCCGCGGCATCCCTCGTCTACACGGTCGCTGCCGAGCGGGCGGCCGCGGTGTCATCCGGCCCCGGCAGCTTCGCCGTCGCGCTGCTCGATGCGCTCGCCGCAGTGCAGCCTGCCGATCTGGCCGCTGCTGCCCGCGTCGAGGTGAGCGCCCGATGATCGCCGATCTCTCGCTCTATCTCGTCACCGATCGCGCGCTGTGCGGCGACCGCGGTGTGGTCGAGACCGTTCGCCAGGCCGTCGACGGAGGAGTGCGCATCGTGCAGCTCCGCGACAAGCATGCGAGCGACGAGGAGATCGTCGAGCAGCTCCTCGACCTCTCGCGAGTGATCGACGGACGCGCGCTCCTGGTCGTCAACGACCGCCTGGATGCCGCCCTGACGGCGCGCGAACGCGGAGCGCGCGTCGACGGTGTGCACCTCGGTCAGGGCGACGCCTCGGTGCTCCGCGCCCGCGAGCTCCTCGGCGCTGATGCCCTGATCGGCCTCACCGCGAACAGCGAAGCGCACCTCGATGCCGTCCGGGCTCTGCCGCCGGGCACTGTCGACCACCTCGGCGTCGGGGTCATCCGCCCGACCAGCACCAAGCCGGACCACCCGCCGGCACTCGGCGTCGACGGATTCCGGTCGTTCGCGGCTTCGAGTCCGCTGCCCTGCGTCGCGATCGGCGGCGTCGGGATCGCTGACACCGAGGCCCTTCGCGATGCCGGAGCAGCCGGCCTGGCCGTCGTCTCGGCGCTGTGCGCGGCCGAGGACCCGCGTGCGGAGGCGGCAGCGTTCATCCGGCGCTGGCGCCGCAGCGGCATCCCCCGAGTGCTGAGCATCGCCGGCAGCGACCCCTCCGGTGGTGCCGGCATCCAGGCCGACCTGAAGTCGATCGCCGCGAACGGCGGATACGGCATGGCGGCGATCACCGCGCTCACGGCGCAGAGCACGCAGGGGGTGAGCGGCGTGCACGTGCCGCCGGTCGACGTCCTGCGGGCGCAGCTCGATTCGCTCGCCGACGACATCGTGATCGATGCGGTGAAGATCGGGATGCTGGCGGATGCCGAGGTCGTCGGTGCCGTGATCGACTGGCTCGACCGGGTGCGGCCGCCGATCGTGGTGCTCGACCCGGTGATGGTCGCCACCAGCGGTGACCGCCTGCTCGACGCCTCGGGCGAGGCGGCGCTGCATGAGCTGCTCACGCACGCGCACCTGATCACGCCCAATCTCGCTGAGCTCGCGGTGCTGGTCGGACGCCGGGTCGACGGATGGGACGATGCGCTCCTGGCGGCCGAAGAGCTGTCGACGCGCACCGGTGCTGCCGTGCTCGTGAAGGGCGGGCATCTGCCTGGGGATCAGGCACCCGATGCGCTCATCGACGCTGCCGCGGGCGTGCGACAGGTGTTCACGGGCGACCGTATCGCCACCGAGAACACGCACGGCACCGGCTGCTCGCTGTCATCCGCGATCGCAACGCGGCTGGCGGGCGGAGAGGATGCGGTGGCGGCCGTCGCTGCCTCGCGCACCTGGCTGCGGGAGTCGTTGCGGGAGAGCGGGACGCTCCAGGTCGGGCGCGGACACGGTCCGATCAACCACTTCGCCGGCCTCTGGGACCGCGGCGGGCTGACCACGCGAGTCAGCGCGGCCGAGGTCGCCGCCGACTGGTGGGAGGGGATCGCCGACACCAGGGCCGAGATCGATGCGCTCCCGTTCATCCGCGCGCTCGCCGACGGCACCCTGCCGAGGGCTCCGTTCCTGTGCTACCTCGAGCAGGACGCGCTGTATCTCCGCGAGTACGCGCGAGTGCTGGCCGAGGCCTCGCGGCTGGCGCCGAGCTCGGCGGAGCAGGCGTTCTGGGCGGACTCGGCCCACGGGTCCATCGTCGGCGAGCTCGAGCTGCACGCCTCCTGGCTCGACCCGACGCGGGGCGTCACCGACGCGACCTTCGCCGCGCAGCCGGGGCCCGTGACGACCGCATACCTCGACCATCTGCGCTCGGTCGCGTTCGGTGGGGGATACGCCGAGCTCATCGCGGCGATCCTGCCGTGCTTCTGGCTGTACACCGATCTCGGGGAGCGGCTGCACGCGGGGGAGTTCGGTGCGTACGCGCAGGATTCCGAGCATCCGTACGCGTCCTGGCTCGCCACGTACGCCGACCCGGCATTCTCCGCCGACACGGTGCAGGCAGTCGCCTACGTCACGCAGGCTGCAGCCGTCGCAGACGAGGAGACCCGTGGACGGATGCGACGCGCCTTCGAAGCGTCGAGCACACTCGAGCGGGACTTCTTCCGCGCACCCTGGGACCTGCACGTCGCCGGGTGACGTCACGGATTTGCGGATGCCGCCGACGGCGCGCTATCGTCGCGACATGCCTTCGGCTGCATCCGCTTCCTCGACGCTCGCTCCGAGCGTTCTCGTGGTGCGCCGACGCCGGACCGACCGCCGACTCTAGGCGACCCTGCGCTCCTGCCTGACGGCGGTCGAGTGCCGGTGTCGCCGCCTCGGCCATCCGACCCCCGACCGTTAAGGTAGAACCATGACGTACACCGTCGCCGTTTCCGGCGCATCCGGCTATGCGGGCGGCGAGATCCTGCGCCTCCTCGCCGGTCACCCAGACATCGAGATCCGCACGGTCACCGCGCACTCGAACGCAGGGCAGCCCCTCATCCAGCACCAGCCGCACCTTCGCTCGCTCGCCGGACTGACGCTGCAGGACACCACGCCGGAGATCCTCGCCGGTCACGACATCGTCTTCCTCGCACTTCCGCACGGGCAGTCAGGGCAGTACACCGACGCGCTCGGCTCCACCCCGCTCGTGATCGACGCCGGCGCCGACCACCGGCTGACCGCCGAGAGCGCGTGGGACGCGTTCTACGGCGGAGCGTTCCACGAGCCCTGGACCTACGGTGTGCCGGAGCTGCTCACCGGCGGGGTCAAGCAGCGGGAGCATCTTCGTGGCGCCACCCGGATCGCCGCCCCCGGCTGCAACGCCTCGACCGTGAGCCTCAGCCTCGTGCCGGGTGTCGCGGCCGGCGTGATCGTCGCGGACGACATCGTCTCGGTGCTCGCCGTCGGGCCGTCAGGCGCCGGCAAGAGCCTGAAGACCAACCTGCTCGCGAGCGAGATCCTCGGCAGCGCCAACCCCTACGCCGTCGGCGGCACGCACCGGCACATCCCCGAGATCCGTCAGGCGCTCGCTGCGGCTTCCGGCCCTTCGACAGGCTCAGGGATCCAGGGTGCGGGCATCCGCATCTCCTTCACGCCTGTGCTGGTGCCGATGTCGCGCGGCATCCTGGCCACGTCGAGCGCGCCCATCGCGGACGGTGTGACCGACGCGCAGATCCGCGAGGCGTGGGAGAGCGCCTACGCCGACGAGACGTTCGTGCATCTGCTCCCCGAGGGCAGCTTCCCCCGGACCGCAGATGTGCTGGGCGCCAATACCGCGCTGATCGGCCTCGCGATCGACCGGGCAGCGAACCGCGTCACGGTCGTCGCCGCCGTCGACAACCTCGTCAAGGGCACGGCCGGCGCCGCCATCCAATCCATGAACATCGCGCTCGGGCTTCCCGAGGACCGCGCCCTCTCGATCAACGGAGTCGCACCATGAGCGTCACTGCCCCCGCAGGTTTCGAGGCGGCAGGTGTCGCGGTCGGCCTGAAGTCCACCGGCAAGCCCGACGTCGCCGTGGTCGTCAACCGCGGCCCCCGCAAGGTCGGTGCCGCGGTGTTCACCAGCAACCGCGCCAAGGCCAACCCGATCATCTGGTCGCAGCAGGCCGTCGCCGACCGGGTGGTCGAAGCGGTCGTGCTGAACTCGGGTGGAGCGAACTGCTTCACCGGCAGCTTCGGGTTCCAGACCACGCACCAGACCGCAGAGAAGGCGGCGGAGCTGCTCGGCATCAGCGCCGGTGATGTGCTCGTGTGCTCCACCGGGCTGATCGGCACCGGCGACGAGGTCTTCCGCGGCAAGGTGCTCGAGGGAACCGCGCAGGCGATCGCCGAGCTCAGCGCCGACGGCGGCGACATCGCCGCGCAGGCGATCATGACCACCGACTCGGTGTCGAAGACGGCCGTGGTGCAGCGCGACGGCTGGTCGATCGGCGGCATGGCGAAGGGCGCTGGAATGCTGGCGCCGGGTCTCGCGACGATGCTCGTCGTGATCACGACGGATGCCGATCTCGAACCCCTCGACGCTGACGCAGCGCTTCGCGCGGCGACCGGTCGCACGTTCGACCGGCTCGATTCCGACGGCTGCATGTCCACCAACGATCAGGTGACGCTGCTCGCCAACGGCGCGAGCGGGATCGCCCCTGATCTCGAGGACTTCACTGCTGCGCTGATCGAGCTCTCGCAGGCCCTCGCTGTCAAGCTGCAGGGCGACGCGGAGGGCGCGAGCCACGACATCACGATCGAGGTCCGCGGAGCTGCATCCGAGCAGGACGCGGTCGAGGTCGGCCGCTCCGTCGCGCGGAACAACCTCTTCAAGGCCGCGATCTTCGGCAACGACCCGAACTGGGGCCGAGTGCTGGCGGCGATCGGCACAACCGGGGCCCGCTTCGATCCCTACGACGTCGACGTCTGGATGAACGGCGTGCGCGTGTGCACGGCCGGCGGCCCTGATCGTCCCCGCGAGGAGGTCGACCTCACCCCGCGTGCGACGCACCTCGTGATCGACCTGCGGGTCGGCGACGACACCGCGACGATCCTGACGAACGACCTCACGCACGACTACGTGCACGAGAACAGCGCGTACGCGTCATGACCGATATTCAGGACACGCCCGCCGAGGTCGCGGCGCAGAAGGCCACCACGCTCATCGAGTCGCTGCCGTGGCTGAAGAAGTTCCGCGATCAGATCGTGGTGATCAAGTACGGCGGCAACGCCATGGTCTCTGAGGAGCTGCAGGATGCGTTCGCGCAGGACATCGCGTACCTGCGCTACGTCGGCGTGCAGCCGGTCGTCGTGCACGGCGGCGGTCCGCAGATCTCCGACATGCTGCAGCGCCTCGACATCCCCAGCGAGTTCAAGGGCGGCTACCGCGTCACGAACACCGAGGCGATCAGCGTCGTGCGGATGGTGCTCACCGGCCAGGTGAACCCGCAGCTGGTGACGAAGATCAACTCGCACGGCCCCATCGCGACCGGTCTGAGCGGTGAGGATGCCGGCCTGTTCGGCGGACGCCGCCGCGGTGTCATGATCGACGGCGAAGAGGTCGATCTCGGCCGCGTCGGCGACGTCGTGGAGGTCGATCCGACCCCGGTGCTCGATCACCTGTCGGCCGGACGCATCCCGGTCGTCTCCAGCATCGCGCCGGACCTCGACCACCCAGGGCACTCCCTGAACGTGAACGCGGATGCCGCGGCATCCGCTCTCGCGGTGGCGCTGAATGCGCGCAAGCTCGTGATCCTCACCGACGTGCCAGGGCTCTACGCCGACTGGCCGAACCGTGACTCGCTCGTCTCGCATCTCACGTCCACGGCGCTCATCGAGATGCTGCCGAAGCTCGAGACCGGCATGATCCCGAAGATGCGCGCGTGCCTCGAGGCGGTCGAGGGCGGCGTGGACGCTGCCGCGATCATCGACGGACGGGTGCCGCACTCGGTGCTCGTCGAACTCTTCACCAACAAGGGAATCGGAACGGAAGTGGTGGCAGGATGACCATCTGGCAGGACGACGCAGGCCGCGATCTGGTGCTCAATGCGGGGCCTCGCCTCGCGCTGATCACCCGCGGCGAGGGCTCCTACCTCTGGGACTCCGAGGGGCGACGCCATCTCGACTTCCTCGCCGGCATCGCCGTCACCTCCCTCGGTCACGCGCACCCGGTGTTCGTCGAGGCGGTCTCCCGCCAGGCGGCCGCGCTCTCGCACGTCTCGAACTACTTCGCGACGCCGCCGCAGCTGGCGCTCGCCGCTCGCCTGAAGCGCCTCGCCGGTGCCGGGGTCGGAGGACGGGTGTACTTCTCGAACTCGGGCGCCGAGGCGAATGAGGCCGCGTTCAAGCTGGCCCGCCTGCACGGCGGCACTGAGCGCCCCCGCATCCTGGCGCTCGAGAACGGCTTCCACGGTCGCACGATGGGCTCGCTCGCGCTGACGGCGAAGGCGGCCATGCGTACTCCGTTCGAGCCGATGCCCGGCGGCGTCGAGCACATCCCGGCGACGATCGAGGCACTCGAGGCCGCGATCGACGACCGCGTCGCGGCAGTGATCGTCGAGCCCATCCAGGGCGAGGCCGGCGTGGTCGAGCTTCCGGAGGGGTATCTCGCCGCGGCGCGCTCGCTCACCCTCAGGCACGGCGCGCTCCTGATCGTCGACGAGATCCAGACCGGCGCCGGCCGCACCGGCGAGTGGTTCGGATTCAACCACGAGGGCATCACCCCGGACGCGATCACGCTCGCCAAGGGGATCGGCGGCGGATTCCCGATCGGAGCGCTCGTCACCTACGGCGATGCCAGCGACCTGTTCACCCCCGGCTCGCACGGCTCGACCTTCGGCGGCAACCCGCTCGCGACAGCGGTCGCCGACGCGGTGCTCACCGAGATCGAGAACGCCGGACTGGTCGAGAACGCCGCACGTCGTGGCGCGGAGCTGCGCGACATCCTGCTCGACATCGGCTCGCCGCTGATCACCGCCGTGCGCGGACGCGGCCTGCTGATCGGCGTCGCCCTCGCCGAGCCCGTCGCCGGCGAGGTCGTCGCCGCAGCGCAGGAGCGCGGCCTCATCGTGAACGCAGCGAACCCGGACACGGTGCGGATCGCACCGGCCCTCACGATCGGCGACGCCGAGCTGACCGAGTTCCGCGAGCTGTTCACCGCTGCACTCGCCGACGTCCAGGCATCCCTCCCCGGAAAGGTTCCCGCATGACCACCCGCCACCTCCTGCGTGACGACGACCTGACCCCCGCCGAGCAGGCGGAGATCATCGACCTCGCCCTCGAGCTGAAGAAGGATCGCTGGGCGAACAAGAGCCTCGCCGGACCCCAGACCGTCGCCGTGATCTTCGACAAGTCGTCGACCCGCACGCGCGTCTCGTTCGCGGTGGGCATCGCCGACCTCGGCGGCACGCCGCTGATCATCTCGACTGCGAACAGCCAGCTGGGTGGCAAGGAGACCCCCTCCGACACTGCTCGCGTGCTCGAGCGCCAGGTCGCGGCGATCGTGTGGCGCACCTACGCCCAGTCCGGACTCGAGGAGATGGCCGCCGGCACCCGCGTGCCGGTGATCAACGCGCTCTCCGACGACTTCCACCCCTGCCAGCTGCTCGCCGACCTGCTCACGATCCGTGAGCACAAGGGCGAGCTGCAGGGGCTCACGCTGACGTTCTTCGGCGACGGCCAGAGCAACATGGCGCATTCTTACGCGCTCGCCTGCGTCACCGCCGGCATGCACGTGCGCATCGCGTCGCCCGCCGACTATGCACCGCGTGCCGACGTGATCGAGGCGGCCGATCGCCGTGCTGCCGAGACCGGCGGTTCGATCACGCTCTACACCGACCCGGTCGAGGCTGCTGCCGGCGCCGACGTCGTCGTCACCGACACATGGGTGTCGATGGGCAAGGAAGAGGAGAAGATCGCGCGGATCCGCGACCTCGGCGGCTACAAGGTGACGCCGGAGACCATGGCGCTGGCCGATTCCGAGGCGATCTTCATCCACTGCCTCCCTGCCGACCGCGGCTACGAGGTCGACTCCACCGTCATCGACGGCCCGCAGAGCGTGGTCTGGGACGAGGCGGAGAACCGTCTGCACGCCCAGAAGGCGCTGCTGGTCTGGCTCCTCGGCAAGAAGGACGCGTGATGACCTCCGACAAGCACGAAGGCACGAACGAGGGTGCGCTCTGGGGCGCTCGGTTCGCCACCGGACCGTCGCCTGAGCTGGTCGAGCTCAGCCGCTCGACGCATTTCGACTGGATCCTCGCGCCGTATGACATCGCCGGCTCGCACGCCCACGCCACCGCGCTGGCGGCCGCCGGCTATCTCGAGCCGGACGAGGCCCAGCAGATGCACGCCGGGCTCGACGCCGTGGCGCGCAAGGTCGCCGATGGCACCCTGCTGCCGCAGCCGAGCGACGAGGACGTGCACGGTGCGCTCGAGCAGGCGCTGATCGCCGAGCTCGGACCGGAGCTGGGTGGACGCCTGCGCGCCGGTCGCAGCCGCAACGATCAGATCGCCACGCTCGTGCGGATGTACCTGATCGACCACGCGCGGGTGATCGCGCGCGACATCCTGCGGGTCATCGACGCCTTGGTCGCGCAGGCCGAGGCGCACCCCGAGGCCATCCTCCCCGGACGCACGCACCTGCAGCACGCACAGCCGGTGCTGCTCGCCCACCACCTGCAGGCGCACGGCTGGCCGCTCGTTCGCGAGCTCGAGCGCCTCGTCGACTGGCGTCGCCGCGCCGGCGTCTCGCCGTACGGCGGGGGAGCGCTGGCCGGATCCACGCTCGGCCTCGACCCCGCGCTCGTCGCGTCGGAGCTGGGGCTCGACCGGCCGGCGGAGAACTCGCTCGACGGCACCGCCGCCCGCGACGTGGTGGCCGAATTCGCCTTCATCACCGCGATGACCGGCGTCGATCTCTCGCGCCTGTCGGAGGAGATCATACTCTGGAACACGCGCGAGTTCGGCTTCGTCACCCTCGACGACGGGTACTCGACCGGGTCGAGCATCATGCCGCAGAAGAAGAACCCCGATATCGCCGAGCTCGCCCGTGGCAAGTCCGGCCGCCTGATCGGCAACCTGTCAGGGCTCATGGCCACGCTCAAGGGGCTCCCGCTCGCGTACAACCGCGACCTGCAGGAGGACAAGGAGCCGGTGTTCGACTCGGTGCAGACGCTCGAGGTCGTGCTCCCGGCGTTCGCCGGCATGATCGCGACCCTGCGGTTCGACACCGAGCGGATGGCATCGCTCGCACCGGAGGGCTTCTCGCTCGCGACCGACGTGGCCGAGTGGCTCGTGAAGCGTCGAGTGCCGTTCCGCGATGCGCACGAGATCTCGGGTGCGCTGGTCCGCGCCTGCGAGGAGCAGGGCATCGGCCTGGAGGATGCCTCCGACGAGTTGCTGCTGTCGGTCTCGGCCCACCTGGTGCCCGAGGTGCGCGAGGTGCTGACGATCGAGGGATCGGTGGCATCCCGAACCGGCGCCGGCGGTACCGCCCCGGTGCGCGTGGCCGAGCAGCGGGCCGAGCTCGTGGCACGAGCCCAGGCCGCCGCGCACGCCCTCGGGCTGTAGGGCGCGCCCGGACGATTCCCGGAAGCAGCGACGTTCAGCGGAAGAAGTCCCGACGATGCCTCCACGAATCGTCATCCTCTCCGCTGTTCGTCCGCTCCATGAGCTCGACGGAGCGCGCCGAGCACGGCGGCCTGCACTGTCGGCCAGTCGTGCACGATCTGTGCGTAGTCGAAGCGCACGGTCTCGTAGCCGAGACGGGAGGCCGCAGCATCCCGGACTCGGTCACGATGGCGATGGGTGGACGAACCATGATTCTCATCCCCGTCAGCCTCGAGGATGATCCGGCCTGCGATCACGAAGTCGACTCGTCCGATGCCATCGATGTCGACCTGGCATTCCAGGCGGATGCCGAGCAGATGCAGCCTCAATCGGATGAGGGATTCGAGTCCGCTGTCTGCATCCGGTCTGGCCAGGTCGACGAGCCACCTGGCCGTGCGAGGCAGTGCCGAACGGATCCGAGCGCGCGCCGCGTGGGACAGTCGTCCTGTGCGCCACGATGACTCGTAGGCCGCGAAGAACGCCTCGTCGCCCGCGCAGCGGCGGAGGTGCAGCAGAGCGATCTCGACGCTCGTCGCTCCCAGCGGAGGTCGTCCGCCGTAGTAGTGGGAGATGCACGTGCAATCAGGGTGTCGGAGCGGATGCTGCTTCGGACCGAGCCAGACGTGCAGCCCGGTCTCCCGGGGGAGCACCCAGATTCCGCACGAACGCAGCAGACTCACGCAACTGAGAGCGCCGCCGTGCGCGGTCGCCGCTCGCACATCGGCGTCGAGCGGAGCGACAGCGAACACTCCGTTGCGCACGCGCTCGATGTCGCCGCGATGGACGAGCTCGGCCAGGTGCTGCCTGCTGAATCCGAATGCACGGAGCCGGGTTCCGCGTGCGATGCCGCCGAGATCTCGGATGGTGTCTTTGGCTGAGAGCATGCGACCACCCTGTCCGAGGTCCGCTCCGCACCGCGGGGCCTATCCCGGGGGATCTGGACAAGATCGGCGGCGGCGTACATGTGCGGGGTGACTGGTGGGTCGCTGCGCTGACGATTCACGGAGCTTCCGACGAATCACGGAGACGCTGCCCACATTCTCTCCGTGATCCGCCGGCGGCTCCGCGATTCGTCAGGTCAGACCCGGGGCTGGGGCCGGGCGGGCGCCCGTCAGTGCAGGTCGACGTCGGCTGCTGAGCGTGCCCAACGGGTGAAGCGGACGGTGAACCCGGCGTGCGTCGGAGCGGCGAGGAACGGGCCCGCGGATGCTGCGACATCGCCGCTGAACGGGGCGACCCTGACCAGCCGCCACTCGCCGTCGTCTGCTCTGGCGCGGATGATCAGCGCATCCGCCCACCGGCTGATGCGTACCGTGATCTCGCTCTCGAGCCACTCGTCGACGTAGCCGACCGACCAGTCGGAGCGCACAGCGGTGACGACCGCGCCGAGTCCGAGGTGTCCGTCGGCGAACTCGATGCCGCTCTTCACCCAGTGCTCCTGGTCGGCGCGCACGAAGATGCCGGCCTGATCGAACTGGTCGTCCCACGGTGCCCGGAACGACACCTCCATCGCCTCGCCGACGGCGAGCGGGGCGAGCAGGGCGTGCTCGGTGTCATGCACGAAGCCGTACGCGGTGTGCCGCCAGGCGTCGCTGCCCTCGACGGCGGTGACGTCGAGATGGCGCTCGTCTGTTTCAACGGTGCGGTGCGGGGCAGTGGTCCAGGTGCCCTGGGTCCAGGGGATGATGTCTGATTCAGGCATAATCCAGAACTATAGCCAAATCATGCATGAAACGGAAGTATTCGTGTTACGGTTATGTCATGGTCGTCGCCGTGATCGCAGACATCGTGGGCTCCCGCAAGCTCGACGATCGCACTGCAGCGCAGGGAATCCTCGACGAGACGATCGTACGAGTCGAGGCCGATCGCCCGCTCGCCATGCAGTCGCTCACGCCGACGGTCGGGGACGAGCAGCAGGGCGTCTACCGGACCATCGAGGATGCCGTCACCGGGCTGCTCATGATCCAGTTGGCGCTTCCGGATGGACTCTCCTTCCGCTTCGGTGTCGGTGTGGGGGAGATCAGGGCGGTCGACTCGGCCCACGGCGCACTGACCGACGGACCAGGATGGTGGGCGGCGCGTTCCGCGATCGAGACCGTGCACGCGCGCGAAGGCCGCGCCGTGCCGCGCACCCGCACCTGGATTGTCGGAGCCCCCGGGCAGGATGAGGTCATGCCGACCGTCATCGCCGCCACCAACGCGTACCTCCTGGCGCGCGATGAGCTGGTCGGAGCGATGAGCGGACGCGAACGCCGCCTCACGTACGGACGACTCATCGGCCGTTCGCAGAGCGAGCTCGCCGAGCAGGAGGGCATCACGCAGCCGAGCGTCTCGAAGTCCCTGCGCAGTGCGGGCGCGGCAGCTCTGATCGAGGGGCTGTCGACGCTCAGAGGGGAGCCGTCATGATCGTCGCCGGATTCATCCTGCTCGCTGTCGGCGCTGCCGACCTCGTGCGTCAGTTCGCACCGATCCGCTGGATCGGCTATCTCGCGACAGCCGTGCTCCTGCTGCTGCTCGGCAGCGTCAGCGACGCGCTGCTGCCGATGATCGCGGCGCTCGTCGCCGGTGCCGTGTGGGTGTGGTGCATGCCTGAGGGGCGTCCGTCACCCGCCGGATTCTGGCCGGCCGTGGTGCTCGCACTCATCAGTGTCGGGGCGGTCATCTGGATCGGAGACCGTGGCAGCGCGGGCCTGATCGGCGAGGTGTGGCAGCTGCGCTCGCCGTTCGGCGAGGTCTCCTTCGACCTCGCCATCCTGACGCTGGGTCTCACGGCCTTCCTCCTCGAGTCCGCCAACCTGGTGGTTCGCGCCGCCCTCGACGGCGAGCACACCTGGCGCCCGATCGAGCGAGTCCAGGTGGTGGAGCCTCTGCCGACGGCCGCCGCCCAGCCCGAACCGTCGACGGTCACGCCCGGCGCCGCCCCGACCCGCGATCGCCGTGACGCCTTCCAGGGCGGTCGCCTGATCGGCCCACTCGAGCGGATGCTGGTGCTCATCCTCACGCTCGCCACCGCGTACCCGATCCTGGCCGCGATGCTGGCGGCGAAGGGCATCGTGCGCTTCCCGGAGATCTCGCGCGACGGCGAGACCGGCGCGCGCGCCGAGTACTTCCTGGTCGGCAGTCTGGTGAGCTGGGTCATCGCACTCGGCGCCGCCTTCCTGGTGTGGTGGTCCGCGCACAGCTGAGCCGCCCCACGCTGATAGCCTGGAGCGCGTGTCTGAAACCGCTCTGACGACTGCCGCACCGGCGATCGACCCCACGTTCGAGAACGTCTGGGACGAACTGCTGTGGCGCGGCCTCGTCCACGTGTCCACCGACCAGGAGGCGCTGCGCGCCCTTCTCGCCGGAGACCCGATCACGTATTACTGCGGCTTCGATCCGACAGCACCGAGCCTGCACCTGGGAAACCTCGTGCAGCTGCTCACGATGCGTCGTCTCCAGCTCGCCGGGCACAGGCCCCTCGGGCTCGTCGGCGGATCGACGGGACTCATCGGCGACCCCCGCCCGACGGCCGAGCGCACCTTGAACACGCGTGAGACCGTCGCGGAGTGGGTCGACCGCCTGCGCACCCAGGTCGAGCGCTACCTGAGCTTCGACGGCGACAACGCCGCGCGCATGGTGAACAACCTGGACTGGACGGCGCCGATGTCGGCGATCGACTTCCTGCGCGAGATCGGCAAGCACTACCGGGTCGGCACGATGCTCAAGAAGGATGCCGTCGCCGCGCGACTGAATTCCGACGAGGGCATCAGCTACACGGAGTTCAGCTACCAGATCCTGCAGGGCATGGACTACCTCGAGCTGTACCGCCAGTACGGCTGCGTGCTGCAGACCGGCGGGTCCGACCAGTGGGGCAACCTCACCAGCGGCACCGACCTCATCCGTCGCGCCGAGGGCGTGGCAGCGCACGCGATCGGCACCCCGCTGATCACGAACAGCGATGGCACGAAGTTCGGCAAGAGCGAGGGCAACGCGATCTGGCTCGACGCCGAGATGTGCAGCCCGTACCGGATGTACCAGTTCTGGCTCAGCACCTCCGACTCCGACGTGATCGACCGGCTCAAGGTGTTCACCTTCCTGGGCCGGGCCGAGATCGATGAGTACGCGGCGCTGGTCGAGTCCGAGCCCTTCCGGCGTGCGGCGCAGAAGCGTCTCGCGCTCGAGGTGACGGCAACTGTGCACGGCGTCGATGCGACCGCTGCGGTGATCGCTGCATCCGATGCGCTGTTCGGGCAGGGCGATCTGACGGCGCTCGATGCGGCGACGCTGCGGACTGCGCTCGATGAGCTGCCGAACACGACGGTGGCGGCCGGCACTCCGGTGGTCGAGGTGCTCGTGGCGACCGGCCTCGTGTCGAGCCTCGGTGAGGCACGGCGTGCGATCGGACAGGGTGGCGTCTCGCTCGACGGCGAACGCGTCGACGACGAGTCGGCGACCGTGCAGGGCGGGCTTCCTGGCGGGGTCTCCGTGCTCCGTCGCGGGAAGAAGACCCTCGCCGGCGTCTTCATCGCCTGAGCATCCGTCCTGATCCACCGGCACTGAGCGCTCCGGCGCGCTGACCATTGAGGAGAGCGGATGCCGTTCACCCCGAGTCACGCGATCATCGCGCTGCCGTTCGTGCGCACACCGCTGGTGCCGGCGGCGATCGCGATCGGTGCGATGACGCCGGACCTGCCGTTGTTCCTGCGCGGGGTCGGGCTGAACTACTCGTTCACCCACACCTTCGGGAACGTCGTCTGGACCGCCCTGCTCGCGTTCGTGCTGTTCCTGGTCTGGCGTGTGGTGCTGCGCCCCGCCGTGGGAGAGCTGTCGCCGTCGTGGTTGGCCCGACGTCTGCCCGATGACTGGTCGACCAGCGGCATCGCGGCGGCAGGCGAGGCCGTCGGTGTCGGACTGCGACGGCCGCTCTATCCCGTGCTGCTCGCCTCGTCGCTGATCATCGGCGTGATCTCGCACATCCTCTGGGACCTCTTCACCCACGATGGTCGCTGGGGCGTGAGCCTGTTCCCCGCGCTCGACGCGATGTGGGGACCGCTGCAGGGGTTCAAGTGGCTGCAGCACGGATCGAGTGTGCTCGGGCTGGTCGGCATCGGCGTCTGGGCGCTGCTCCGACTCCGATCCTCCGAACCTCGGGCGACGGTCGTGCAGCGGCTGCCGCGCTGGGTGCGCATCGTGTGGTGGCTGTCGTTGCCGGTGATCCTGATCGCTGCTGTCGTGTTCGGATACGCGATGTACGGCCCGTTCACCTCGGAGTTCACGGTGCAGCACCTGGCCTATCGGGTGCTGCCCGCAGCGTGCGGGCTGTGGGGTGCGATCACCGTGCTGCTCTGCCTCGTGCTGGCACTGACCGGTCGCAGGAACGGGCGCACCGACCGCATTCACCAGTCGGGCTGATCCGACCCCCACGGGTGGGGTGCTGTGAAGTCGCCGCCTGGAAGGGCGGGTCCTGCCGTGATCAGCTGGACGCCTGCGACGTCGAACCGCCGCAGGTGCGGGGCTGGATCGACATCGGACTCGGCGGCCGCCTCGGCTTGTCGCGGCAACCCGAGGAGTTCCGCCGCGATCCGGCGCAACGAGGTGCGAACCAGCCAGGAGCCGCCTTCCGCCGCGCGGCGCTCGACGAGGACCGAGACCGCTGCCGCGAGGAGGTAGCCGGCGCTGTGGTCGAGGGCCTGCGCCGGGAGCGCGCCTGGTCGTCCGCCGTCCGGCGATTCGACGAGAGCGATCCCCGACTAGGCCTGCACGAGGCTGTCGAAACCTGCACGATCCGGGTGATCACCGCCCCAGGCGCTGAGCTGCGCCACGATCAGACCGGGATGCCGTTCGATGAGCGCCTCGGGAGACAGGCCGAGCCGAGCGAGGGACGCCGCCCGATAGCCGAGGACGATCACGTCGGCCTCGGCGACCAGCTCTGCGAACTCGGGAGATCGGGCATCCAGTCGTGCGGAGCGCTTGCCGTGTCCGGTGTCGAGGTGCTGCCACTCGGGTTCGGCGAGGTGTGGAGGATCGATCCGAAGCACGTCGGCGCCGAGAAATGCGAGGGTGCGCGTGCAGACGGGTCCCGCGATCACGCGGGTGAGGTCGAGGACGCGGATGCCGGTGAGCGGTGCGGCCGCGATCGTGGTGTTCCGTGCGGGGGACTGGGGCGCATCACCGAGGCGACGGATGTCGAGGATCGGCGTCGCACGGAGTGCCGCATCGACCTCCGGTCGTTCGGGGGAGACGTGCACGGCGAGACCGCCGGATGCCGTGATCGCCCTGACTGCATCTGTCGCTGACATGCCCGCGAGGGCGTGCGTCACGGCATCCGCGTCGGCGGAGTCGTCGAGTCCGAGCCCGGCGCGCAGCCGCGAGGCATGGTGCGGGTAGTTCCCATGTGTGCGGATCCATCCGTCGGCGGTGTGCCAGAACCCGGAGAAGGGCGACCAGACCGAGGGGGGAGTGCCGTCGAGCATGAGCGAGCGGTCACTCCGGTACGCGGTGGCGATGCGGTCGCCGTCGAGGGCCGCAGGATCGCGATGGGCCGCGATCGTCGCGGCGCCGACGCTCGCCCACGCCAGATCTCCGGTGGAGAGCCGGGAGGGGAGTGGGACACGAGATGTGGGGCTGGGAACATCGGCCGTAGGGGAGGGGACGCCGAGCTCGGTGAGAATGCGGCCGAGAAGGGCGGAAGCGGTCGACGTCATCGAAGGCTCGCGCCGTCGGCGCTGGGGCTGGAATCGGGGCGGGTCACCATGGCGCGATCGTACTCCTGACGGCGATCGCGGACGAAAACCAGCGCTGACCCGGCGGAAAGCCGGCGAAGGCGGGCGACGACACGCCCGGGGGGTGGGCCCCGATTTGCCAGAACCCCGGAACCCACGTAACTTATTACTTGTTCGCCCCACAGGGAAGCGGAGAGGCCGAGAGCTTCACCCCCCTCAAGCGGAGAACCACCTCCTTCATCCTCACTCGGTTGAGTGTTCGGGCCTTCGGGTCTAGGATGGGAGTTTCCACCTCTTCTGCGGTCGTTCGACTGCGTCTCCGGGTTCTTCACCCGGTCGGCGTCGATTTGACAAAGCGTGGGAGGTGGGTAAGATAGAGAAGTTGCCCTGCGGGCCTGGTTGTGATGACTGGGTCGTGGGAGCATCCGATCCTTGAGAACTCAACAGCGTGCACTTGTCAAATGCCAAATTATCCTCGTCTAGCTTCGGCTGGGTGAGAATTCCTTTGGATCAAAGACCAATCCCTTCCGGGGGGTTGGCGATGGATGAAGTCAGCAATGAATTTGTCTCTTTGGTCAGCATCAAACTCGCTGCGTCATCGTTTTCCCGGTGTCGTATGCATTTCTTTTTTACGGAGAGTTTGATCCTGGCTCAGGATGAACGCT